>Ga0164241_10005638_pt1 | contig 11647 bp, 12 predicted proteins | sample OricomyardsoilBY_FD_108780 | JGI IMG/M metagenome (GOLD analysis project Ga0164241, IMG submission 108780) | Backyard soil microbial communities from Emeryville, California, USA - Original compost - Back yard soil (BY) | ecosystem: Environmental > Terrestrial > Soil > Unclassified | place: USA... | reverse complement strand
GCGCTGGGCACCCGGGCGGCACGCTCCTTGAGGTCGGCCAGAGGCGTCGCCTCCTCGCGCGCGGCGAGATCCACCCGCACGCCCGCGATGATGTCGTCCAGAACCGTGGCCACCGTCCCACTCCCCTCGTCAGCGCGCCCGGCCCCTCGTGACACGGCCGGCGCGATACGAGCCATCGTAGGGCCGCCGGGACCGGGGCCGAGCCACCCCCTCACGGTACGAGACGGTCACGGCGCCAGCCACGGACCCCAGGCCGGTACGTTCCGGGCCACCGTGAACACCGCGAGCACCGCCACCAGCACCACGACGACGGCCCGCGGGACCCGGCGTGCCGGCCGCCCCCGCCACCGACGCCACGCCCAGTCCGCCCAGACCAGCACCAGCGCGGGCGCCACGACCGTCCAGAGCGGGTTGTGCGACCACGCGGCCGTGAGGTCCAGGTGCGCCAGCCCGTGGGTCGCGCGCAGCCCCCCGCACAGCGGGCAGTAGAGGCCTGTCAGCGCGTACAGCGGGCAGACCGGGTAGTGCCCCGGGCGGTTCGGGTCCACGACCCCGACCCACGCCGTCCCCGCGGCCACGGCGCCGGCCACCACGAGCGGAGCCCTCAGGCGCCGGACGGCACCTGAGGGCTCGGACGGACCGGCCGCGGAACGGGTCGCGGACCCGGGGCGGACGGTCTGAGCGGTCGGCTCAGCCGACGGGCTGACCGTGACCGGCCTTCCGCAGCACCACGCCCGCGACCAGGCCGGCCACGACGACGACCGCACCCACGACGACGACCGGGATCGACGGGATCACGAACCCGACGCCGATGACGATCGCACCGACCATCACGATGATCATCGCGGTCCACGCCGCGCGCGTGTTGCCCTCGTTGGCGGGCGGGGACGCCGGCGGCAGGTAGTTGCTCGCGGGCGTCGACGCCGTCGCAGGGGTGTTGTCAGCCATGTGGGTGCCTTTCCGGGGTGATGACAGCAGGGTAGTACGCGCGGGCGCGCGACGAGGCCAGGAGCTCGAGGGGGGCGCGGACTTCGTCGCCCGTCAGCGCCCTCCGGCGCCGTTGTCGGTCGGGTCCTCGCCGCGCGTCAGCGAGTCCCAGGCGGCGTGCTCGTCCTCGAAGGCGTCGTCCGCGTCGTCGGGTGCGGGCGGCTCCGCGGACGCCGCACGGCTCGCCGTGGCGTCCGCAGGGGCCGAGCCGGCGGAGGCGCCTCCGGCGGTCCCGGCGTCCGCCACCGCCGCGGCGCCGGCAGACGCCCGCTCGTGCCGCGTGGACGTGCGCCACGACCCCGACCCGACCGCGACGAGGACGGCCAGGACGACGACGAGCGCGCCCACGACGACCGTCGCGTACGGCCAGAAGGCGACGTGCACGCCCTCGGTGAGCTCGGTGACGCCGGTCGCGTCCGCGGCCTCGCGCGTCGCGACCGGCGACGGGTCGCGCACGACGCCGAGCGCCGAGAAGATCACCACGACCCCGGCCAGCGCCTCCACCGCGAGCACGACGAACCGGCCGATGCGCCCGACGATGCCGAGCGCGAGGGCTGCGGCCGCCACGACCAGCGCGGCCGCACCGACGCCGGGCGCGGCCTTGGTGCCGGCGACCTCCACGACGACGTGCGGGTCGAGGACCGTCGAGCCCGCGGTGGTGAGCCACGTCGGGATCGCGGTGAGGAGCGCCACCCCGCCCAGCACGAGCAGCAGGAGGACGGCGGAACGGCGCGAGATCGTCATGCGCGCTCCCCCACGGGCCGCAGCCGGGCCGCGACCTGGACGGCACGCACGGCCGCCGCCGCCTTGTTCCGCGACTCCGCGTACTCGAGCGCGGGCACCGAGTCGGCGACGATCCCGCCCCCGGCCTGGACGCTCGCGACGCCGTCGCGGATCAGCGCGGTCCGGATCGCGATCGCCATGTCCATGTTGCCGGCGAAGTCGAAGTAGCCGACCGTCCCGCCGTAGATGCCGCGCCGTGCGGGCTCGAGCTCGTCGATCAGCGCGATCGCCCGGGGCTTCGGGGCGCCCGAGAGCGTCCCCGCGGGGAACGTCGCGACCAGCGTCTGGAGGGCCGTCGCGCCCGCCCGCAGCCGGCCCGTGACGGTCGAGCAGAGGTGCATGATGTGGCTGAACCGCTTGGTCGCCATGAACTCGACGACCTCCACCGAGGTCGGCTCGCACACCTTCACGAGGTCGTTGCGCGACAGGTCGACCAGCATGATGTGCTCGGCCAGCTCCTTGGGATCCTCGAGGAGCTCCTCGCCGAACGCCAGGTCCTCCTCCGGCGTCGCCCCGCGCGGGCGCGACCCGGCGATCGGGTAGGTCAGCACCTTGCCGTCCGTGACCTTGACGAGGGTCTCCGGGCTCGAGCCCACGACGGCGAACCGCGCGCCGTCGGCGTCCGTCAGCTCGAAGTAGTACATGTACGGGCTCGGGTTGATGGTCCGCAGGACGCGGTAGACCTCGAGCGGCTGCGCCGGACAGTCCAGGTCGAGGCGCTGCGACAGGACGACCTGGAAGACCTCGCCCTCCCGGATCGCCTCCTTGCCCGCCAGGACCGACGACTCGAACTCCTCGCGCGTCGAACGGAACCGGAGCTCGGGCTCCGGCGCGTCCGCGAGCACGAGCGGCCCGGCGCCCGGGTCCGGGTGGCCCAGCCGCTCCTGCATCGCATCGAGACGCGCGACCGCGTCCGTGTAGGCCCAGTCGACCCGCTCGCTCGTGTCGTCGAAGTTGATGGCGTTCGCGACCAGCCACACCGAGCCCTCGACGTGGTCCACCACGGCGAGGTCGCTCGCCAGGAGCAGCGTCAGCTCGGGCACGTTCAGCTCGTCGGGCGCGAGCGCGGGCAGCGTCGGCTCCCAGTGCCGGACCACGTCCCACCCGAGGGACCCCGCCAGCCCGCCCGTGAACGGCGGCAGCCCCGGGATCGCCGGGGTGCGCAACGCCTCCAGCGTGGCGTCGAGCACCTCCATCACGTCGCCGTCCGCGGGCACGCCCACCGGCACGTCCCCGGTCCAGCGCGCACGGCCGCCGGCGACCGTCAGCGTCGCCCGCGAACGGACCCCGACGAACGAGTACCGGGCCCAGGACCCGTCGACCTCGGCCGACTCGAGGACGAACGTCCCCGGACGCGACTGCGCGAGGGTCCGGTACAGCCCGACCGGCGTCACGTCGTCCGCCAGGAGCTTGCGTACCACCGGCACGACCCTGCGGTCGGACGCCAGCTCGCGGAAGCCCCCGGCCGTCGGCCAGGTCTCGCCCCAGGCGACGTCCACCGCCGGAACCGTGGGCAGGACGCTCACCGCGCCCCTCCCGGCTCCGCGCCCGCTGCCGGGCGCTCGCCGACCACCGCAGGCAGCTCGCCACCGGCCTCGAAGCAGGTGCGCGCTCCCGTGTGGCAGGCCGCGCCGACCTGGTCGACCCGGACGAGGAGCGCGTCGCCGTCGCAGTCGATCGCGACCGACTTCACGTACTGCGCGTGGCCCGACGTGTCTCCCTTGCGCCAGTACTCGCGACGCGACCGGCTCCAGAAGGTCACCCGCCCACCGGTGAGCGTGCGGCGCAGCGCCTCGTCGTCCATCCAGCCGAGCATCAGCACCTCGCCCGTGTCGTGCTGCTGGACGACGGCCGCGACGAGGCCGGCCTCGTCGCGCTTGAGGCGCGAGGCGACGTCCGGCGCGAGCGACGGGGCGGTCCCGGCCACGGGCGTCGGCTCGGGATCAGGTCCGTTGGGCAGTCCGGTGGGCACGTGGCCGATCTTGCCACGCCGTGGTGACTCAGCCCGAACCCGTCCACCGTGACGCAGCCCACGGGCGGACGGTCAGCGCAGGAACTCGACGGCGTCCCACGCCTCGCGCGTCGGACCGCCCGGGTCGCGTGCGATGCGCACCTCGCGGTCGAGGATGAGGGTCGTGCGTTCGGGCACCCGGTACCGCGGCCAGCCGAAGCGCGGGGCGCCCTCCGCGGCGAGGGCCACGAGGTGCGCCCTGATCCGGCGCCCGAGCCGCTGCGCGGCGCCCCGCCCGCCGAGCAGCACGATGAGGCGGCCGACGGGCGCGTCGAGCGTGTCGAAGACCAGCGGGATCTCCGTCCCGTGGGTCGCGTCGAGCCGAGCCATCCGCTCGGACGGCGTGGCGAAGTCGCAGCGATACATCCACACCGGCGCGACCTGGGCGTGCCCCTCCGCGAACCGGATCGTCGGGATGCGGAACGTCGAGTCGCCCGCCAGCTCGAGCAGCGCCTCGCGCTCCGGGTAGCCGGGGTAGGCGGCGAGCACGCCGTCCTGCAGCGCGGCGTCGTCGTCCTCGGCGCGAGCGTCGGCCCGCTGCTCCGCGAGCAGCTCGAAGACCCGGTCGACCCGCGGCTCGGCGACCGGGAGGATGTGGGGCCTCGCGCGCACGAAGAGCAGGGCCTCGTTCCGCATCGTGCCGGTCAGCAGCGGGACGGGGGCGGTACGCCCGCCGAGCGCGGCGTCGACGGGCGACTCGGGCAGCAGCACACCGTCCACGCTGGGCGCGAACGCGATGGTGCCGGTGTAGCGCTCGTCGACCTCGTCGAGCAGCCGCGCCCCGGCCGCGACGAGCTCGTCCGCGGGGATGCGCCGCCACGACGCGGGGTCGTCGAGGTCGGCGTCGACGAGCTCGAGCAGACGCCGGGCGTACGACGCCATCCGGTCCGCCCCGTACGTGGCCGCAGGTGCCGGGCTCAGCGCCGCCGCCCGGTGGAACAGGCCACGTGCGGGTGGCGCGGCGAGCAGCGCCGTCACGAGCGTCGCGCCGGCGGACTCCCCGGCCAGCGTCACACGGCCGGGATCCCCGCCGAACGCCGCCACGTTCCCCCGCAGCCAGCGCAGCGCCTCGATCACGTCCCACAGCCCGACGTTCGCGTCGAACGGCTCACCATCCGTCCCGAACGACGACAGGTCGAGGAACCCGAGCGCGCCGAGCCGGTAGTTGAGGGTCACGACGACGACGTCGCCCTCCACCGCGAGACGCGCGCCGTTGAAGTCCGCCAGCATCCCGGAACCCGCGACGAACGCGCCCCCGTGCACCCACACGAGCACGGGACGCAGGTCGTCGGCCTCCGACGGCGGCGCCCACACGTTGAGCGTGAGGCAGTCCTCGGTCCGAGGCCACGTCGCCGGCACGCCCCCGCCCGCGCGGAGCCGGCGCTGCGGGCAGGCCGCACCGAACGGGACGGCGTCACGCGTGCCGGTCCACGGCACGACCGGGCGGGGGCGGCGCCAGCGTCCCTCGCCCACGGGCGGCGCCGCGTACGGCAGGCCGCGCCACACCCGCGCCCCGCCGTCGGTCTCCCCGACGGCGACGCCGGACTCCGTCGCGACCCGGAACGTCACGGCCGTGGACCGAATCGCGCGTCGAGCCAGGCGACGAGGTCGGCCAGCACCTCGTCGCGGTTGGTCTCGTTGTAGATCTCGTGGCGCGCGCCCGGATAGATCATGAGCGACACGTCCGTGAGTCCGCTCCGGTGCCGGTAGGCCTCCGCCAGCATCGTCATCCCCCGGACCCCTCCGAGGGTGTCCTCGGCACCGCCCTGGATCAGCACGGGGACGTCGCGCGGGAGGTGTCGTGGTGGTCGTCCGAGCAGCTGCAGCGCCTGCCGCCAGGTGTACGGGCTCCGTACGTTCACGTCGAAGGTGAGCGGGTCCGCGGCGAACGCGGCGCCGACGGCGGCGTCGCGGCTCAGCCACTCGAAGCCGGAACCGCCCTCGAGGCGGAACCTCTTGCCGAGGTCGCCGCCGTTGATGACGCCCGGGACCGCGTACGACGTCCCCGACAGGACGAGGCCGTCGAACAGCTGCGGGGACCGGGCCAGCAGCTTCTGCGCGACCAGCGAACCCCACGAGTGGCCCAGCATGACGAACGGCGCCGGCGCGAACCAGGACCGGGCCTGCCGGGCCACCGCCTCCACGGCGTCGAAGACCGCGTGGTGAGCCCCCTTGCCGAGCACCCCGAGCCCCAGGTGATCGACGCCCGTCGCGCCGTGGCCGCGGTGGTCGTCGGCGACGACCGCGTAGCCGGCGTCGTGGAGCACCTGCGCGACGTGCGCATAGCGGCCGGCGTGCTCGCCGACCCCGTGCGAGACGTGGACGACGGCGCGAGGCTCGGGGTGGTCCCACACGTAGACGTGGACCGCGACCCCCTGCGGGTCCGTCACGAGCTCCTCGCGCGGGCCGGCCGCCGGGCTGCCCCCCGCCGTCTGCGTCATCCCCACCCCTCCGTCGGGCCTGCTGGCACCCAGGCTAGTGGCCGCCGTCGGCCGCGGCGCGCGCCACGACCCAGGCGCGCCGGACCTGCTCGAACCGGGTCGGCAGGGGCCGCCGCCGCGCCCCCTGCTCGGCGGCGGTCCGCTGCACGTACCGCCGCCAGGACAGCACGAGCCCCTGCGCCGTGATGGGCAGCCCCTTCGAGACCGTCACGCCGTTGTCGTGGGTGTGATGGACGGTCAGCAGCAGCGCCCGCGGCACCGAACCCTCGAGGTCCGCGCACAGCGCCTCGCGCACCTCGAGCCAGCGCGCCAGGACCGCCGCGGCGCCCGGGTCCAGCGGGTGGTCGCGCACGGTCCGGTGCTTGCCGTGCCGCACGCGCACGACGCCGCCGGTTCGCGCTGCGCTGCCCCGACCGCCCCCGTGGCGCGCGCCGACGTCCTCCGGCGGGTCCAGGACCAGGTCGTCCACCGTCACCCGGAGCAGGTCCCCGTACCGTGCGCCGGTGCAGCGCGCCAGCCCGGCGACGACCGCGAGCCGCACCTCCTCGTCGCGAACCGGCACCCGTGCCGAGCGCGACGCGAGGTCGCGCCAGACCCACTCGGCCTCGTCCAGGTCGACCGTCGGCCGCGGGTAGCGGCCGTCCCCGCCGTCGGGGCGGGTCGTGGGAGGTGCGCCGGTGTCGGGTGCGGCCATGGTGCGAGCGTATCGCTTGGCACAGTATTTTGGTAGCCGTCTCGCACTCCAGAGGGCGCAGGCCGTGCCACGATGGGAGACATGCCCGATTCCGGCGCCCCGCCCCGCCACGTCCGACTGCGCGCCGACCTCGCCGCCGCGCTCGCGGCGGCCGCGCCCACCGACCCGACGCTCTGCGAGGGCTGGGAGGCCCGCCACCTGGCGGCGCACGTCCTCACCCGCCAGCGCACCCCGCGGATCCACTCCCCCGCCTTCTGGGCCCTCGCCGACCGCGCGGAGGACCCGGAGGTCTACGCCTCCCTCGTCGCCCGGGTGGCCGACCCGCCCCCGCGCTTCTCGCCGCACGCCTGGGCGGGCGACCTCATGAACGTCACCGAGTTCTTCGTCCACGCCGAGGACGTCCGCCGCGGCCCGGGAGACGCCCCCACGCGGACGCTCGACGACGACGTCGCACAGGCCCTGTGGCGGCAGCTCACGGTCGCGGGCCGGCTCGCCTACCGGAGCGCCGCGCCCGGCGTCGTCCTGGTCGCGCCCGGCGCCGCCCGCCGTCGCGTCTCCCGGCCTCGGCGCGGCGCGGGCACCGTCGTCGTCACGGGCGACGTCGGCGAGCTCGTCCTGCACGCCTCCGGGCGAGGCCGCCACGCCCACGTCGACGTCGTGGGCGACCCTGCCGACCTCGCCGCGCTCGACGCCGTCCAGCCGGGCCCGCTCCGCTGACCCTCAGCGAACCTCGACGCCGGCGTCGCGCAACGCATCCTTGACGGCCGCGACCGTCAGACGACCGAAGTGGAACACGCTCGCGGCCAGCAGGGCGTCCGCGCCGGCGCGGGCCGCGGCCACGAAGTCCTGCGCCGTCGACGCCCCGCCGCTGGCGATCAGCGGGACGCCGACCTCCCCTCGGACCGCGCGCAGCAGCTCGAGGTCGAAGCCCTCGTAGGTCCCGTCGGCGTCCATCGAGTTGAGCAGCACCTCGCCCGCGCCCAGCTCGGCCGCCCGGGCCGCCCACTCCACGGCGTCGATGCCCGTGCCCCGCCGGCCGCCGTGCGTGGTCACCTCGAAGCCGCTCGGCGTGCGCACGTCGTTCTGGACACGCCGCGCGTCGACCGACAGCACGAGCACCTGGTTGCCGAACCGCCCCGCGATCTCCGCGATCAGGCCGGGCCGTGCGATGGCGGCCGTGTTCACGCCCACCTTGTCGGCACCCGCACGCAGCAGGGTGTCGACGTCGTCGACCGTCCGGACGCCGCCGCCCACCGTCAGCGGGACGAAGACCTGGTCGGCCGTCCGGCGGACCACGTCGTAGGTCGTCTCACGCCCGCTCGACGACGCCGAGACGTCGAGGAACGTCACCTCGTCCGCGCCCTGGGCGTCGTAGCGGGCGGCCAGCTCGACCGGGTCGCCGGCGTCACGCAGGTTCTCGAAGTTCACGCCCTTGACCACCCGCCCCGCATCGACGTCGAGGCACGGGATCACGCGGACGGCGACAGGCACGAGGGCTCCTTGAGGATCGTCCCGGGCCTGCCCGGGAGCGGGTGGGTGGCGCCACGCAGGCGCGAGGTCAGTCGCCGGACGTCGTCGGGGTGGTGGACGGCGACGCCGTGGCCGACTTCGCCTTCTTCCCGACCTCCGGCCCGGTTCCCGGCGTGTGCGCGTCCAGGATATCGACCACGAACACGAGGGTCTGGTCGGCGAGCTTCGACGAGGTCCCCTGGTAGGCGAGGTCCGGCGGGACGACCAGCATCACCTGAGAGCCGACGGGCAGCTCGAGCAGGCCCTGGTCCCAGCCCTCGATCACGTCACCCACGCCGAGCCGGAACGTCAGCGGCAGCTTCCCGGCGCCCCACGTGGTGTCGACGACCTTGCCGTCCGACCACGTCACGCCGGTGTACTGGACCGTGACGAGCTGTCCCGCCTCGACCTGCGGGCCCGTGCCGCGGACGAGCGGCAGCACGGCGAGCTCGTTCGGCGCCTTGGCGCCCTTCGGGATCTTCACGGTGGGCGCGCCGTCGGCCGCACGCGTCACGACCGGCTCGCCCTTGCTCTGGGCGACCTTCTCTCCGACCGCCCGGCCGGGCAGGACGTCGACGGTGGTCACGAGCGGGCCCCCCTTCGACTCGGCCACCTTCAGCACGCGGCTGCCGGACGTCCGCCCGACGACCATCCGGTAGAGGTCCGTGCCGAGCACCTTCTCGTCGACCCGGACGGCGCGCGGCTCGCTCCCGAACGTGTTGGCCACGACCTTCCGGGTCCGGCCGTCCTCGGCGTAGGTGTCGAGCACGACGACGTCGCCGTCCTTCACCTTCGGGCCCACGCCCTCCCAGACCGTCTCCAGGCGCGGCTGCGTGACCGTCAGCGGGACGTCGTACGAGAACGAGGGCGGCTCCCACGCGTTGCCCGCGACCCGCACGTCGGCCTGCGTCGCGCCCGTCACGCTCACCTGGTCCTGCGGGTCCTCCTCGCCGCAGGCCGCGGCCGTCCCGGCCAGGCCGAACGCCAGGACGACGGCCGCGGCGGCCCGGGCGCGCCGGGACGGACCGGACGACCGGGGGCGTCGTCGGGGCAGGGAGGAACGACGGAAGAGCGGGGGGGTCACGGGGCACAGGGTAGCCGGGCCGGCCGCGTGCCACCTGAGCCGGGCCGCCTCACATCGACTCGATGAGGCGCTCCACCCGCTCGTCGACGTTGCGGAACGGGTCCTTGCACAAGACCGTGCGCTGCGCCTGGTCGTTGAGCTTGAGGTGCACCCAGTCGACCGTGTAGTCGCGCCGCGCCTCCTGCGCGGCGCGCACGAAGTCGCCACGCAGCTTGGCGCGGGTCGTCTGCGGCGGGACGGCCGTCGACTCGAAGACCTCGAGATCGGTCACGACCCGCTCGACCAGTCCGCGCTGAGCCATGAGGTTGTACAGCCCCTCGGTCCGCGAGATGTCGTGGTAAGCGAGGTCGAGCCGCGCGATCCGCGGGTCCGTCAGCGCCAGGTCGTGCTTGGCCTGGTACCGCCGGATGAGCTTCAGCTTGATCACCCAGTCGAGCTCACGGTCCACGAGGGACAGGTCCCCCGACTCGAGAGCCCGCAGCCCCCGCTCCCACAGGTCCAGCACCTGCTTGATCATGGGGGTCGGCTCCACGTGCGCGTCCACGTGGTCCTTGACCCGTTGGAGGTACTCGGACTGCAGGTCGATCGCGGTCGCGGTCCGGCCGTTCGCGAGCTGGACAGGCACCTTGGCGGTGATGTCGTGCGAGATGTCGCGGATCGCGCGGATGGGGTTCTCGAGCCCGAGGTCCCGCATCGGGACGCCCGCCTCCACGAGCCGCAGCACGAGGTCGGTCGCACCGACCTTGAGGACCGTGGTGGGCTCCGCCATCGACGAGTCGCCGACGATGACGTGCAGGCGCCGGTAGCTCTCGGCGTCGGCGTGAGGCTCGTCGCGCGTGTTGATGATGGGCCGCGACCGGGTCGTCGCGCTCGAGACCGCCTCCCAGATGTGGTCGGCGCGCTGCGAGAGCGTGTACGACGCCCCGCGCGGCGTGGCCAGCACCTTGCCGGCGCCCGTGAGGATCTGCCGGGTGATGAGGAACGGCACCAGCACGTCCGACAGCCGTGCGAAGTCGCCCTGGCGTCGCACGAGGTAGTTCTCGTGGCAGCCGTACGAGTTGCCCGCCGAGTCCGTGTTGTTCTTGAACAGGTGGATCCGGCCGCCGAGCCCCTCGTGCTCGAGCCGCTGCTGCGCGTCCGCGACGAGACCCTCGAGGATCCGCTCCCCGCCCCGGTCGTACGCGACGAGCTGGCGCACGTCGTCGCACTCGGCCGTCGCGTACTCCGGGTGCGAGCCGACGTCGAGGTAGAGCCGCGAGCCGTTGCGGAGGAAGACGTTCGACGACCGCCCCCAGGCCACCACCTTGCGGAACAGGTAGCGCGCGATCTCGTCCGCGGACAGACCGCGCCCGTCCTCCGCGGCGCACGTCACGCCGTACTCCGTCTCGAGCCCGAAGATGCGTCGGTCCATGAGGTGGTCTCCCGTCTTCCCGAGGCCTGCTCGCGCGCTAGCGCTTCGCGAGGAGCTGGTCGAGGACGGGGGTCGTCAGGCGCCGGAACGCCCGCCGCCGCGCCGTCCGTTCGAGCACCGCGGCCTCGAGCTGCGCCGCCGGCACGGCCCGCGCCGCCCGCTCGTCGCTCGCGCCCTCGTCCCCCGAGCCCTCGTCGCCCGCGCCCAGCGCCCGGGTCGCGAGCGCGAGGACCTCCGGCAACGTCATGCCCTCGTGCCACTCCTCGCGCAGGCCGGCGCCGAGCTCCTCGGCCTGGCCGCCCATCGCGACGACGCCGTGCTCGTCCGCCACCGAGCCGTCGTACGAGAGCCGGTAGATCTGGTCCCCCGACGGCTCGTCCGCGACCTCCGCGACGACGAGCTCGACCTCGAGCGGCTTCGACTCCGTCGTGAACACGGTCCCCAAGGTCTGCGCGTACGCGTTCGCGAGACCGCGCGCGGTGACGTCCGAGCGGTCGTAGGAGTACCCGCGCAGGTCGGCGTAGCGCACGCCCGCCACCCGCAGGTTCTCGAACTCGTTGTACTTGCCGACCGCGGCGAACGCGATGCGGTCGTAGATCTCCGAGATCTTGTGCAGCGCGCGCGACGGGTTCTGCGTCGCGAACGCGATCCCGCCGTCGTACTGGAGGACGACGACGGAGCGGCCGCGGGCGATGCCCTTGCGCGCGTAGTCCGCCCGGTCCTTCAT
>Ga0164241_10005637_pt1 | contig 11648 bp, 10 predicted proteins | sample OricomyardsoilBY_FD_108780 | JGI IMG/M metagenome (GOLD analysis project Ga0164241, IMG submission 108780) | Backyard soil microbial communities from Emeryville, California, USA - Original compost - Back yard soil (BY) | ecosystem: Environmental > Terrestrial > Soil > Unclassified | place: USA... | reverse complement strand
GGGTGGTGGGCCGGGGGTTGGGGGCCGGGGGGGGGGGGTCGGGGGGGAGGGGAATGTGGGGGCGCCCTGGTCGGGTAGTTGGGTCGCCCTTGTGTGCGCGGGGTTTGTTGCGTTGTGGTCGGGCTGCTTCGGGCGGTTTGGTTGCGGTTTGCGACGTTTCCCTCTCCCGGCGCACCGAGGACGTTCGACTCCCGCACCCGCCAGGGGTCAGCCCTTGCGGGCCTCTTCCAGGTGGCCCTTCGCCGCTTGTTCCAGGTGTGACAGGTCCGAGGCGATCGACGCGAACGTGAAGCCCTCCGCCAACCTGCGGGCCGCCGTAGCACCGTTGGGCGTGTGGATGCCGGCCGCGATCCCCGCCGATGCGGCCGATGTGCGCACCCGCTCCACCGCGGCCTCGAACTCCGTCGACACCGCCGGGTCCATCGGGAAGGCGCCGCCCACCGCCAGGCTCAGGTCCGACGGGCCCACATACACACCATCGAGGCCGGGGGTCGCACAGATGGCGTCCAAAGCGGACAGGGCTCCCGGTGTCTCGATCATCGCGATGACGACGTTTCGGGCGTTGGCCTCCGCGGGGCGCAGGCCGGAGCGGTTCGCTGCGAAGGAGCGGTGGCCATCGGGTGGGTAGCGCACCGAGGCGATCGCCGCGGCCGCGTCCTCCGGGGAGTTCACCAGCGGCACGATCACCCCACTGGCGCCGGCGTCCAGTGCGCGGCCGATCGGCGTGATGTCGTTTGCCTCCACGCGCACCAGCCCTGTGCCGCCGGCTGCCGCCACGGCCAGCAGGGCGCCCAGCATGCCGGGATAGCCGAGATAACCGTGCTGGCCGTCCAGGCAGACGTAGTCGTAGCCCAGTCTGGCGATCCGCTCCGTCGCCACCGGGGCGTCCAGAGCGGACCAGTAGCCCAGCAACTGCTCACGAGCGCGAAGACGATCAGCGAACGAAGGCACGCGCCCCAGGCTAGTTCGCCTCGCCGGTCAGCGCGAACGACCGCAGGCGCTGCGTCGCGCCGACCGTGCCCACCACGATGAACACCGCCGACATGATCAGCGACGTGGTGAGCGACACGTTCGAGTCGAGGAGCGACGTGTTGCCGATGGTGTCCGCGACGGTCGTCGCGTGCTCGCGGACGCTGAAGACCCGTGCCCCGTCGACAAAGCTGACCAGCACGTTCTCCCACAGCACGATGTACACCAGACCCACCGCGACCGGCCGCTTCGACAGCACGCTCAGCGCCAGGAACAGCGCGCTGTACGCCAGCGAACCCAGCGCCGCGGCGACGACCAGGCCCATCGCGAGGGTGTTCGATCCGGCGATCAGCGCGGCCACCACCAGCGGTATGCCGGTCGCCACGGTCGTGACCACCCAGGCCACCGCGAGCTTCGACAGCACGATCTCGCTGCGCGGCAACGGTTTCGTGAGCAGGTGGGTGATCGTGCCGTCGTCGATCTCCAGGCCGAGCACGCTGCTGCCGACGATCAGCGCGGTCAGCGGCAGGATCACGCTCAGCCCCAGGTTGCCGAACACCGTCGGCCCCCAGTCGGCGCCGTCCACCGGCGAGGACACGCCGATCAGCGTGATGCCGACGAGCACGAGCGGCATGGGCAGCAGCATCAGCACGCGCCGCCGCCCCAGCAGGGCGCGCGCGGTGATGAGGATGATCGTCAGGTTCATGTCGCCACCAGGTAGGAGAAGACCTTCTCGAGGGACTCGTCGGCCGGCAGGACGCTCGTCAGCCGGACGCCGGACGCCTTGGCCTGCTTGGCCAGCGCCCGGGTGAACGTGCCGTAGTCGTTCGCGTGTACCTGCAGCGTGCCGTCCTCGACCCGCACGCCGGTGACCGAGTCCTGTCCCATGAGGACGGTCGCGAGCCGCCGGTCGTCGGAGGACTGAATCGTGAACACGTGCGGCCGGTTGGTCATCAGCCGCCGGATGTGCCGGTAGTCGCCCGACGCGGCGAGCCGGCCGGAGACGATCACCTGGACGGTCCCGGACAGCTGCTCGACCTCCTCGAGGATGTGCGAGCTGAACAGGATCGTCCGGCCCTCCTCGGCCATCCGGTGCAGCAGCGTCATCATGTGCAGCCGCTGCCGCGGGTCCATGCCGTTGAACGGCTCGTCCAGCAGCAGCACCCCCGGGTCGTGCACGAGCGCGGCCGCGACCCGGGTGCGCTGGCGCATGCCCTTGGAGTAGGTGGAGATCCGCCGGTTCTGCGCGTCCTCCATCTCCACGATTCCGAGCGCGCGCCGCGCGGCGTCCGCGGGCGAGGCGAGCTTGTGCAGCTTCGCCGACGCCAGCACGAACTCCCACGCGGTGAGGAAGCCGGGCACGCTCTCCCGCTCGGTGACCAGGCCGAGCGTGGAGTACATCGACGGGTTGCGCCACGCCGGGTCGCCACCGACCAGCACGCTGCCCTGCGACGGCGCGAGCAGCCCGGCCATCAGGTGCAGCACGGTCGTCTTGCCGGCGCCGTTCGGACCGAGCAGACCGGTGAGCCCGGGCCCGATCGTCAGCGTCACGTCGTTGACGGCAACGACATTGCCGTACCAACGCGAAACAGCGGAAAGCTCCACCGCGGTCATGCCTTCACCTTCCGATACCGCCAGATCGTGCAACCCGTGCCGATGGCAACGACCGCCGCCGCGACCAGCCCGTACACCGGGCCGTAGGGGCCGACGTCGAACGTGCCGCCCGCGAACAGCCAGCGGTCGATCCCGTTGAGGAGGTTGCTCGGGTTGATCAGCCCGGCGAGGTAGGCCGCGTCGCCCGTGCTGAACGACAGCAGCGCGCCGGAGACCGGCGTGGTCAGCAGCGTGACCGCGATGATCATGCCGGTCGCGAACACCCGCCGCCCGGTCAGCGACGCGAACGGCAGCGCGAGCGCGGCGAGCACCACGGCGTGGATGGCGGCCACGACGAAGCCCTTGAGCATCCCGCCCGCCTCGCTGAACACCCCGGCGATCCCGTCGTCGGTGCTGAACGCCTGCCCCAGGAACAGGATCACCATCGGGGTGGCCAGCACCACGAACACCGCCGCGGCCAGCGCGCTCATCTTGGCCAGCGCGTAGTCCGCGCGGCTCAGCGGCCGTGACAGGTACAGCGACAGCAGGTTGCCGCGCAGGTCGGTCGACACCAGCTCCGGCGCCACGACCGCGACGAACACCGTCGTGCCGTAGGTGAACGTGGACGCGATCCCCACGTAGTCGATCACCTGCACCGGCAGCTGCGTGTTGATCACCACGAGCACGAGCGCCGCCATGCACGCGATCGAGAACAGGCCGATCGGCAGCACCTTCGCCCAGGCGCTGCGGCCGAGCCCGAAGGCGCAGCGCAGGCTGTGCACGAACAGCGACCGCGACGCGTAGGCGCGGCCCAGCCGTGGCCCCTCGTAGCGCTGGTAGCCGATGTCGTGGATGACACCGGTGTTCTCAGGTCCCGGCATAGCTGGCCTCCCCGGTGGGTGCGTCCCGGAACAGGTCGGCGACCTGGTGGCGCTGCCGTTCCAGCCGGTGCAGCGACAGGTCGAGGTCGGCGACCGCGTCGCGGATCAGGTCATAGGTCTCGTCCGCGTGCTCGCCCAGCCGCACCATCAGTGCCCGGTTGTTCCGGCGCACCTCCAGGCCGGCGGCGGTGAGCGCGTCCAGCAACGGCGCCGGGTCCTCGTCGATCTCGACCACCAGCAGGCCGGAATGCTGGGTCATCGCCGACAGCGTCGCCGACCGCAGCAACCGGCCGGCGTCGATCGCGACCAGCGACGTGCAGATCCGTTCGATCTCGCCGAGCAGGTGCGAGCACACCACCACGGAGATGCCGAAGTCGGTGCCGATCCGGTGCACCAGGTCGAGCATCGCCCGCCTGCCCTCCGGGTCGAGGCCGTTGGTCGGCTCGTCGAGCAGCAGCAGCTCCGGGTCGTGCACGAGCGCCTGCGCGAGCTTGACCCGCTGCTTCATGCCGGTCGAGTAGCCGCCGATGCGCCGGTACCGCTCCTCGTAGAGCCCGACGTGCCGCAGCGTCTCCGACGCGCGCTCGCGGGCCATCGCCGCAGGCAGGCCGCTGACTCTGGCCATGTGCGTGACGAACTCGGCCGCGATCAGGTCCGGCGGCAGGCAGTCGTGCTCGGGCATGTACCCGACCCGCCCGCGCACCGCCTCCCCGTCGGCGAGCGGGTCGAGCCCCAGCACCCGGATGCTGCCGCCGGTCGGTTCGAGCAGGCCGAGCGCGAGCTTGATCAGCGTGCTCTTGCCTGCGCCGTTCACCCCCACGAGCCCGACGATGCCTGGCTCGATGGCGACCGTCAGGTCCGCCAGCGCGGTCACCTTGTTGTCGTAGCGCTTTTCCAGCGCGTTCGTCTCGATGAGCACCACGGACAGAGCGTATGGGCAGGGCCTGACGGCCACATCAGGCCCGTCCCCTGAGATGTCCCCTAGGGGCCGTTCGACTTGAGCTGGAGCGCGCTCCAGCTCCTAGGGTCGAAGCATGCGACTCGGAGTGCACGTCATCCAGTTCACCGTCACCGAAGGCACGGCCGGCATCGCGCCGGAGCTGGCCAGGGTCGGGCAGGCGGTCGAGGCCGCCGGCGTGAGCCACCTGTCGGTCATGGACCACTACTTCCAGATGGAACGGATCCTGCCGGCGACCGACCCGATGCTGGAGGGCTACACCACGCTCGGCTTCCTGGCCGCGCACACCGCCACGACGCGGCTCGGCCTGCTGGTCACCGGCGTGACCTACCGCCACCCCGGCCTGCTCGCCAAAATCGTGTCCACTGTGGACGTTCTGTCCGGCGGTCGCGCCGAGCTCGGCATCGGCGCCGCCTGGTACGACCGCGAGCACCGCGGCCTCGGCGTGCCGTACCCGCCGGTCGCCGAGCGGTTCGAGCGGCTCGAGGAGACCCTGCGGATCTGCCAGCAGATGTGGGACCCGGACAACAACGGCGCGTTCGAGGGCAAGCACTACTGCCTCGAGGAGACGCTGTGCAGCCCGCTGCCGCTGAGCAAGCCGCCGATCCTCATCGGCGGTGGCGGGGAGAAGAAGACCCTGCGGCTGGTCGCGCAGTACGCCGACGCGTGCAACCTGTTCGCCTCCTCGCCCGACGACGTCGCCCACAAGCTGGACGTCCTGCGCGGCCACTGCGACACGGTGGGCCGCGACTACGACACGATCGAGAAGACGGTCCTGGCCGGCGGCCAGATCGCCGACGCGGACACGTTCGTCAAGGACATGGCCGCATACGCGAAGCTGGGCGTCGGCACGGCGATCGTCGTACCGCCCGGCGACGCCCCGGCCAAGTGGATCGACGACATGGGCGCCCCGATCGCGACCAAGCTCGCCGATCTCTGATTTGCCATAATCGCTCCCGGTCGTCGTCGACTCGGACCTGGAGCGGACTTGCGCAGAAACCCGGCCCTGACATTCTCGGGCGCGCTGAAAATCCTGGACAAGTACGAGTCGAAAACGATCCGGCGGCTGGACAAGGCCCTGGGCGGCATCATCCTCGCTGCTGGTGCCGGCGCAGGCATCGCCGCGGTGGGCGGCGCCGCACTTGCCCCGGCGGCGCTCGCCGCGGCCGCATGGGGCTGGGTAGACCAGAAGAACGAGGCGATGGGCCTACTGCGCGGCCTGACGGGCCGGCTCTCACCCCTGGTGCGGCAGACGAAGGGCTTGGAGCGCCGCCAGTTGATCGCGGCGGCGCACAGCGTGATCGTCGTCTCCGCCTTTCTCGAGGTGTTGGAGAAAGACGCGGGTAAGGATGTCTCGGCGGACCTCACCGAGAACGATCGGCAGCACATAATCGCCGGTGGCCGCGGTACGACGGTCCAAAGTTTCGTGGAGTATTTGTATACCGGTGAGATCCCGACGCCGTCGGCATCTGCGGGTTTTGCCGAGAACCGAGTCCGGGTCATCGACTGGGGGATCCGTCGCTACATCAGGTTCCGGACTTCTCGCGAGCTCGGTGTTCTCGATACCGAGCTCGCCGCTCTGTTCGGCGAGCACGTCGGCGAGCGCTACGAGTCCAACTTCGTCCGGCTGGCGGCGAGCGCGCCCGAGTTCGCCATCTGGATGATGCACACCGAGCACGCGGCCACCCGGCAGTGGACCGCACAGGTCGGTGAGGCCGTCCGGCAGGCCTTCGCGATCCAGGGCGAGGCATTGACCAGGGTCGAGACTGTGCTCGCGCACCTCGCGGCGATCGCGGGGGACCGCCCCGCGGTCGGCAGGAATCACGACGGCCTGCACAAGGCGAACATCGCTGTACTCGACGAGCCGATCGTGTCCCGCGACGCCGAGCGGTACGGCACCGCTGTTACGTTCCCCGCGGTGCGGGAGGCATTCCGGACGCCGCGCTACCAGATCAACACGACCGGCCGGGACGTCATGCCCGCCTCCGAGACCTGGTGGGAGTCGTTACCCGTCCGGAACGACCTCGACGCCATGATCGCGTCATACCTGACGTCGCCTGCCGCCACCCAGCTGCCGCTGCTGCTGCTCGGGCACCCGGGCGCAGGCAAGTCCCTGCTGACCAAGGTGCTTGCCGCCCGGTTGCCGGTGGCGGACTACACCGTCGTCCGGGTGCCGCTTCGCAAAGTGGGCGCGAGTGCGCCGATCGTCGACCAGATCAGGGAAGCGCTCACCAAGGCGACCAACGGCCACGTCGACTGGCATGCGCTGGTAGACGAACCGTCGGACGGGGTGCTCGTCGTCCTGCTCGACGGGCTGGACGAGTTGCTGCAGGCGACCTCTGTCGACCGGCGTGGCTACCTCCAGGAGGTCATGGAGTTCCAACGGATCGAGGGCGAGCTGAACCGGCCGGTCGCGGTCGTCGTGACCTCTCGGACCGTCGTCGCGGACCGGGTGGACGTCCCGGACGGAACGACGATCGTGAAGCTCGTGGAGTTCGATGACCACCAGGTCAAAACTTGGCTCGGCACCTGGCGCGCCGCCAACCAGACGGGCATCGACGCGGGCACCGTCGGCGAGCTGGCGCTTTCCGAGGTGCACCACCAGATCGCGCTCGCCCGGCAGCCTCTGCTCTTGCTCATGCTGGCGCTCTACGCCGCCGACCCGGACTCCGCGAAGCTCGACGCCGGGCTGTCCACGTCGGCGCTCTACGAGCGGATCTTCGACAACTTCGCACGGCGCGAGGTGCAGAAGCGCGCGCAGAACGCCCTGCACGGCACGGCGCTCGAGGATGCGGTCGCCGATCAGATCGTGCGGCTCTCGGTCGCCGCGCTCGCCATGTTCAACCGCGGTGTTCAGCATGTCAATGAAGCTGAACTCCGGGAGGACCTGAAGGCGCTGCGCCACGCGACCGTCGCGGAGCACGAAGGCAGGCGGTTGCTGGGTGAGTTCTTCTTCGTGCACGCCGCCGAGGGTGTGACCGCGGAGACCGAGCGGTCGTACGAGTTCCTGCACGCCACCTTCGGCGAGTACCTGGTCGCACAGCACGTGCTCACCGAGCTGGTCGACGTGGCGGCCGCGGCCTACGCGGGCCGGCGTAGCCGTGACCCCGACGACAAGATGCTGTTCGCCCTGCTGTCCCACCAGGTCTGGGCGACCCGGCGCAACATCGTCGACCTCGCGGCCGAGATCTTCGCTGCGTTACCCGAGGCCGACCAGACTGGGGTGCGCAGCCTGCTCGTCGGGCTGATCGGCGACTACCGCCAACGGCCGCGATCAGCCGCGCTGGACGGCTACCGGCCCACCCTGATGGACATCATCGGCCAGCCGGCGGCCTACTCGGCGAACCTCGTGACGCTGGCGGTCGCCTTCGCGAAGGAGGATGGCGGGCTCGGTCTGGTGGGACCGTTCGGCGACACCGAGGATCAGGCCATGACCGGCTGGCGGTCGACGGTGACGCTCTGGCGGGCTGGTCTGGACGAGGACAGCTGGCTGTCCGTGCTGTTCTCGTTCGACCTCCGCGCGAACCTTGTCGTGACCGGTACTGACGCATTCGTCTCGGCCGGGAACACGCCTCAGGTCTGGTTCGCCCGGCTCAGCGGTGACGTCGGCGACGCGCGACGGGCCGGCTTCGGGGAAGCGATTCTCGGTGGGACCTGGTTCGTCGGCGACGACTGGACAGACCGGGTTCTGAGCCGTGTCTATCCGGAGATCCTCAGAGATGAGTTCCTCCTACCGCGGTTGGAGCAGGCGCCCTATGGAACTCCACATGAGGAGATCGCCGCGGTCGTGCACGCGCTGGTACTTCTCCTCCGGGTGCGCGCAGCGAGCCTGCCTACGAGGTCCGTCGAGAACATCGTGCACTGGCTGACGCGCGACCCGAACACGTCGCTACCCGTGTCGATCATCCTCCTCGTCGTCTACCACCACCCGCACGTTCTACTGACTACCCACCGCTGGCAGCACGCCGATCTCTACGTCGGCATGGAAGGCGAGCTGCGCTTCGTGCTCAGCCAGGCCGCGCGGCGGGTGCCCAGCGCCGAGCAGAAGGACTGGCGACGGGTGCGCAGACGTCTCCTCGGCGGCGAGGCATCAGAGCAGACGAAAGCCGGGAGCGCGGAGCTCACCGCCTCGCTGATCGACCTGCTGACAATTGCGCCAGCGAGCGCCAGCTACCCGATCAGGCGCGGTGGACCGGGACCTGGGCGCCGCTGATCGCGGAGGAGTCGTCGCTCGACAGGAAGACGATGGTGCGGGCGATGTCGGCGGGGGAGACCCAGTCCTTGCGGTCCGAGTCCGGCATCGAGGCGCGGTTCCCCGGGGTGTCGATGACGCCCGGGAGAACCGCGTTCGCCCGGATGTTCGCATCCTTGTACTCCGCGTCCAGGGTCGTCACCAGCGCAGGCACGGCCGCCTGCGGCGTGATGTAGCCGGCCGCGCCCGCGAACGGGTGCAGGGCCGCGCGGCTGGACATGCACACGATCGAGCCGCCGCCCGCGGATGTCAGGTGCGGGATGGTCTGCTGGCACGTCAGGTACGTCGCCCGCAGGTTGAGGCGCAGCTGGTTCTCGAAGTCCTCCACCGGGGTCTCGTGCACCTTGCCGCCCATCGCGAAGCCGCCGACCAGGTTCACCACCGCGCGCAGCGGGTTGTCCACATCGGACGCCGCGACCGTCGCGCAGTCGCGGGCCGAGGCCAGGTCGAACAGGTCCGCCCTGACCAGCTCCAGCCCGCTGCGGGCCGGGACCCGCTCGAGCTCGCGCTCCACGATCCACGGCACGACCACGCGCCAGCCCGCGTCGAGAAACGCCGTGGTCACCGCGGCGCCGAGCCCGCCGGTGCCGCCCGTCACGAGTACCGACCGTCCCATTCAGACCTCCAACAGCTTCGCGCGCAACAGTCGTACATCTTCCGCGCCGAAGCCGTGTTCGGCCAGCCAGCCGAGCACGCCACCGTGCGACGCGTCCAGGTGCTCGAGGAACCCGGCCATCGTCTCCGCGCGCGGGCGGTGGTGGTCGGTGGGGGAGTCGGCCAGGTCGTCGGCGTAGGTGGGCGTGCTGCGCAGCCGCTTCAGGATCAGCTCGATGCGCTCGCCGGTCACCACGTAGTCCGCGACCACCTCGTCCCGCGGCACACCGGCCACGGTCAGCGCCATCGCCACCACGGTGCCCGTGCGGTCCTTGCCCGCTGCGCAGTGCACCAGCGCCGCCCCGGGCGCGGCCGCAACCTCCCGCAGCGCCGCCACGATGCTGTCCGGCCGGTCCTCGAGGTAGCCGAGGTAGAACGACTGCATGAGATCGGCCACACCGTCGCGCTCGGCGGCCCGCTGACGGTTCATCGCCAGCGCCTCGGCGGCGGCGTCGGTGTTGCCGAGGGTCTCCGGAATGACCGACAAGTTCACGATCCGCACCGCGTCGACGCTGCTCAGCGGGCCCGGGCCCTCCTGCTTCACCTCGCTCGTGCTCCGCAGGTCGATCACGGTGGTCATGCCCAGCTCGTCGACCAGCAGGGAGATGTCGGCGGGCGAGAGATCCTGCAGGTTGTCCGAGCGCAGCAGCCGAAGCGGCTGGATGCGCCCACCCCCCTCGGTCGGCAGTTCGCCCAGGTCACGTGCGTTGACGGCGTTCTCAAGTCGAATCCAGGCCACTGAGCCAGTTTGCACGGGTCTCGAACCGTGTGAGACCTTGGCCGGGTGACGATCGTGAGGCCCGCTAACGAACAAACGGCGGGCCGGCGGGCGCTACTGATCATCGGCTTCCTGCTGATCGCCGCGAACATGCGGGTGGCGCTCACCTCGGTCGGTCCCCTGCTCGAGACGATCCGCCGGGATCTCGGCCTGAGCGCGGGCCAGGCGGGGTTCATCGGCACGCTGCCGCTGCTGACGTTCGCCGCGTTCTCCCCGCAGGTGCCGCGGCTGGCCCGCCGGTTCGGCATCGACGTGATGCTGTGGGTCGCGATGGCCGTGCTCGCGGCCGGCATCGTGCTGCGTTCACTGCCGGTCGCCGGGCTGCTCTGGGTCGGCACGGTGCTGCTCGGCGCTGCGATCGCGATCGCCAACGTGCTGCTACCGAGCATGATCAAGCGCGACTTCCCGGACCACATCGGCGCGGCCACCGGCGTCTACACCTCGGTGATCGGCGTCCTCGCGTCCACCGCCGCCGGGGTCGCCGTGCCGCTCGCCGGGGTGCTGCCGGGCGGCTGGCGCACCGCGCTCGGTTGCTGGGCGGGGTTCGCGCTGGTCGCGTTCGCCGTGTGGGCGCCACAGCTGCGTCGCGCGAACCGCGGCCCGGGCGTGCCGGCGCGCACGGTCAAGCCCCGCGCGCCGTGGCGCTCGCCGCTCGCGTGGGAGGTCTCGGGCTTCATGGCGCTGTCCGCGTGCGGCTTCTACACGATGCTCGCGTGGTTCCCGTCGATCGTGGTGTCGACGGGTGAGAGCGAGGCGTACGCGGGCTGGATGCTGTTCGTGTACCAGATCGTGGGCGTGATGATGAGCATCGTCGTGCCGATGCTGCTCCCGCGCCTGGCCGACCAGCGGCTGATCGCAGCGGCGAGCGCGCTGGTGGCCATGATCGGCTACCTCGGCCTGCTCGTGGCGCCGGACCTGTCACTGCTGTGGGCGATCTGCACCGGCGTCGGCGCGGGCGCGCTGTTCTTCCTCGCGCTCGCGTTCTTCAGCCTGCGTGCCGCCGACCCGCGCTCGTCGGCGTCGCTGGCCGGCATGGGCCAGTCGGTCGGCTACCTGATCGCCGCGGTCGGGCCGGTCCTGATCGGCCTGCTGCACGACTGGACCGGCGGCTGGACCGTGCCGCTCGCGGTGCTCACCGGGCTCGCCGCCCTGCACACTGTGTTCGGGCTGCGCGCCGGCCGGGACGCGCACGTGCACGTGTAGGGAGCGGCATGCGGCTGCTGGTGGTCGGCGGTTGTGGTCTGGTCGGCTCGATGGTGCTGCCGCAGCTGGCGGCCGGCCACGAGATCCGGGTCCTCGACCTCGTCGAGCCCCGCGCGCTGGTGCCCGGCGTCGAGTACAACACCGGCGACCTGCACGACGTCGAGCTGGTCGCGCGCCTGGCCGAGGGTGTCGACTCACTGGTGTTCATGGCGATGGGCCCGCTGCGTAACTGGGGCAGCCCGGCCAGCGCGCGGGCGCACCTCGAGGTGGCGGTGCCCGGCCTGCACGCGACGATCACCGGCGTGCGACGCGCCGGCGTGGCGCACCTGGTCTACACGAGCAGCATGTCGGTGTACCGCT
>Ga0164241_10005636_pt1 | contig 11649 bp, 6 predicted proteins | sample OricomyardsoilBY_FD_108780 | JGI IMG/M metagenome (GOLD analysis project Ga0164241, IMG submission 108780) | Backyard soil microbial communities from Emeryville, California, USA - Original compost - Back yard soil (BY) | ecosystem: Environmental > Terrestrial > Soil > Unclassified | place: USA... | reverse complement strand
TGGGCAAAGCCCAAGCCTTATTTGCCGTAAGTGGCGAATCCTTTAACCAGCGCTGGGATATAAACAACGATGGCTTTATAGATGTACCGCTTATAAACCGTATTAACCTATATAACAAATGGACCATACCCCGCGCCGATAAAAAGGTAGCCAACTTTTATGTACGTTATTTATACGAAGACCGACTTGGCGGCCAGCTTGATTACAACCACACTTATAAAGGCAGTAATTATATATATGGCGAAGCAGTTACTACCAACCAATGGCAAATGGGTACACAATACCAATTGCCTACCAACGAGAAAATAATGCTAATGGCTGATTACAGCGAAAGCAGGCAAAACTCGTATTACGGGGTTAACAACTACAAAGGCATACAGTTAAGCGGCTTTGCCCAACTTACCTGGAACAAACAAATAGGCAGGCATAACGAACTACTGGCAGGCACAGCCTACAGGCTACAATATTTTGAGGATAATAGTGCTTTATCAGCCGATTCATTAACAGGTTACAACCGGGTATTGCATATACCTGCATTATTTATTGAAGATGAAATAAATTTTGCCAAATACCACAAACTAATCATTGGTTTTAGGGCTGAATACAGTAACCGCGGCAAGTTTGTACCCATACCGCGTATTAACTATAAATGGAACTCGAAAAAAATGACTGACATAGTGCGTATAGGCATAGGTACCGGCTACCGGATACCCAATGTTTTTTACGAGGGTATAGGTGCCATGAACGGCTCGCGCACCATTGTGGTTGCCGAAAAGCTAAACCCCGAATATGTAGTTTCGGCTAATGCCAACTATACACGGGTACAGCAAGTAAAGGGTGGCTTGTTGAATATCGATGCATCGGTTTTTTATACCTACTTTACTAATTATGTTGAACCCGATTATGGCGAAGACCCAAGCCTGATTGTATACAGCAATAACCACGGGGCAGCTGCTACGGGTTTTAGCATTAATGCCGATTTTAGTTTCAACTTTCCGCTTAAAACAGGCATTGGCATAACTTATACTTATGTGTACGAATTAGATGAAAATGATGATGGTGAAATTGAGAAGGAAACACCATTACACCAACCGCCTGTAGTGGCTAATTTCTATTTAAGTTACAATTTCCCGGCGCCGCAACTATCTATCGATTGGACAGGTAATATGGTAGCCCCTATGTTGCTTTCAACCGTACCCGACGATTACAGGCCCGAAAAATCTCCCTTCTACACCATTCAAAACATTCAGCTTACCAAAAAATTTAAGCAAGGGGTTGAGATATATGCAGGCATTAAAAACATCTTCAACTTTGTACAAAAAGATCCCATTTTGCGCCCAAACGACCCATTTAACAAAAATACAGGTGTTGATAACCCTAATAATTATCGTTTCGATACTACCTACGGATTCACATCTACACAAGGAATCAAGGGTTTTGTAGGTATTAGGTACACCCTACAATAAATAATTGAAAACTATGTGGCTAACATTTTGAAAACTGGGCATAGGCTTCTATTTTCGCACCGCTTTTTAAAAGCATTCAATTATTTAAAAAAACAACACAAAAAATGGCAAGTAACATCACATTCACCATGATAAAGCCCGATGCAGTAGCCGAAGGCCACACAGGTAAAATATTAGACATGATAATAGCTGCAGGCTTTAAAGTTCAGGCTTTAAAAATGGGTAGGTTATCGAAAGCTAAGGCTGAAGAGTTTTACGCTATACACAGCAGCAAAGGTTTTTTTGGCGAATTAATTGCCTTTATGACCGAAGGCCCGATAGTAGCAGCAGTGCTTGAAAAAGAAAATGCTGTTGAAGATTTCCGCAAATTGATTGGTGCTACTAACCCCGAAAAGGCAGATGAAGGTACAATCCGTAAATTGTTTGCTGCAAATATTGAGCGTAACGCCATACATGGTTCAGATAGCGATGAAAATGCAGCTATTGAAGCCAGCTTCCACTTTAGTGGTTTAGAGAGGTTTTAATTTTAAACCTTAACTTATATAAATGCAAAAAGCCCACCTTCACAGTGGGCATTTTTGTTCTAATGAAACTATGAGTATTGTTAAAGGTCCCGCCCAGATAAGGGCGGGCCTTTTGTTTATTGACCCAGGTAAACCCTGCTGGTGTTAGTTTTATTGTTATTAGTTACCGATACTAAGTAGTAACCTGCAGGTTGCTCATCAAAACCTACGCTTGTAATTTGCGAGTTAAGCGGGCCGTTGTATATGTTAGCGCCTAATAAGTTGTAGATATTCACTTTAGCGGCACCTTTAATTTCATCGTTTAGGTTCACAGTTATTGTTTTGCCTATTGTGCTCACTATTACATTTTTGCTTTCAACATCGTTTATACCTGATATTTGCGAAACGTAAACTGTAATATCCGAGTTTGCTGAACAACCGTAATCGTTGGTCGATTTTAAGGTTACTTGGTAAGTACCCGGCTCGTAGTAAGCCAAAGTTGGGTTAGCTACACCTACAATCCATGTACCCTCGCCAAAGTCCCACTCAAAATGGTTGGCATTAATACCTTGGGCATGGAAATCTATATCCTGAGTTGTGTATGCATTAATGGTAGAGGCCGAAATGTTTGATACTATATGATGGCCTGGCACATGAAACTGACGGGTAGTTGTATATTGATTGTAAATAAACACCATGTAGTAGTCGCCTTCGGCTAAGCTGCCAAAGTTAAACTGCCCGTTTATTTGGCGAAACTGGCCCATTTGTACATTACTCATATCGTACAAATTGCATTCTGTCCAGCGTATCGAATTATCTTGTTGTACCGATATTACACCATCATCATTAGTACAGCCTGCTACTGTTGTATTGAATACAGCTGGTGTTGAAATGTGTATGAAAAAACGGCCTGTTGAAGCGGCATTTGTGTCCAACTGAACTTGGTAAAAATTCACCCTTAAGTCAATAAACACGCCTGAGTCCCTGTCTTCTAATTGAATGATTGAAGTACCGTCGAAGTTATCTAAAATAGGGCAGGTAAATTTGTATACACCGTTGTTATCAACTATTACACCTAAAGGCACTATCTCACTGTTGGTTAATGTACTGTAACCATTTATCGAGCACTCAACGTTATCGTTCGTAAGTGTAAATAAAGTTGGTACGTTGGCTAAGCCACTGTATAATTTCGGAGCATCTTCGTTTACTGTATAGCCGGGCGCTATGCCTTGGTCAAAGTAAACAGATGTTTCATCATAATATCCGGTTTGTGCCGTTAAGCGCAAGCGGACTTGTTTTTTGTCCTGCGAGGCAAATAAGCCCGTGGCAAGACATGAAAATAGCATAGTAAAAATTAGACCTCTCATAGAATGATTTTTTGTTTCATTAAAATCGTTCCTTCTTCTCTCGGTTCTAATTTGTAGGCAAGTTTCAGGTTCCAGCTGCAACTTACAGGCTTATATACGGCAGCACACCTGTTTTAGTTTCAATAAATGCAGAAACATGTTAGATAGGTATTGGAAAGCTATGTAATAGAATAGCTGTAAATGCTGATTATCAGTAATTAATCAACTGTAAACTTAGCTGTGTTATGGTAACTATCAGACTTAGCTGACAGTAATGACAGAAGCTATTTTACCTCAATACTGCCACCGCTAATTGCCTGCTGCCGTAGCGAGTGGGCTAATTTTTCGCCCAAATACCTATCAATAATATAGTGCATGCCATATATAGCGGGGGTAAGTACCACAGCAGCCAAACATTTGTATATATAGTTTACAATGCCCACCGCAAAAACCATGCTTAACGCCCATTGGCCTTTTTGCCCACGGCGCATTAAGTAAAAGGCTATGAACAAAACCACAAAGCTATCTATCAGTTGCGACACAAGCGTAGAGCCCGTAGAACGCAACCATATCATTTTATCACCGGTTTTTTCCTTTACCCAATGGAAAACCCAAACATCAACAACTTGCCCAAGCATAAACGCTACTAAGGAGCCTACAATAATATTGGCGCCTTGCCCAAATACTGCTAAGTAGGCTTTATTAAAATCTAACTCATTACCATAATTGCTGCTACTAAGCCACCAACCTGTTGGTGCGGTTTGCATGGCACCGTATAACATTATGTAAGCGTATGCAATCATAATAGCAGCTATCCACGATATAAAGCGCACACCTTTAATACCAAAGTATTCATTAATAACATCGGTCATTATAAACACAAACGGCCATAGCAACACACCGCAGGTTTGGTTAATACCATCAAAGTGTATTCCAAACAAATCGAACACAGGCTTGCTGATGTGCAGGGTTTCATCGAGCGAGAAAATTTTAACCCCCATAAACTCAGCCACCATAGCATTGGCTATAAAAAACGCTGCCATAATAATGTACAGCCTGTTGGTTTTATCTTCAAAGTATTTCATTGGTAATGTAGTATCAGGTATTCTTTAATAGTGCCTACTGCCATTAGCATGGCTTGAAAATAATTACCTTGTTTAAACTGCGGCGCCATTACATTAACCAATATACCGTTGCAAATGTTTGCAGGCAATATAGTATCTAATCCCTCGCCGGTAACTAAGGCAACTTTACGCAGGCTTTTACTATAAGCAAGCACTATGGCACAGTTGGGTTGTGCGGTTCCGCCTACTCCCCACATCTCTCCTAACTTACTGGCATAATCACTCATTTCAAAAGTACTGCCAAACATGCTATCGCTAACGGTAATTACAGCCAGCTCAATATTTTTATACTTGGGCACATTGCGTGTAAAGCGCAACATACTTATTACCGCACTATCTAATTGGTGTATTTCATCCTTTGTAAAATCATGCTCAAAATCGCTGGTTAAGCCAATGGCTTCGGGATAATAAGGTGCATGCTGGGCATGTAGTTGTGTAACTGTAACTAATAACAAAAGCAATAAAGCACGACTTGCTTTTCTGAAACCATGCTTGTAAAATCCTCTCCCTAACCCTCTCAAAAGAGGGGTAAATGGATTGGTTTCCGAAAAGCAGTTAGTCCTATTCAACTTACTTATTAATTTAATCCTAAAACCATTTACCATTACCACTTACATCTCACCACTAACCACTCGCTATTCACCACTATCTACTATACCACCACATTAATAATTTTACCCTTAACAAATATGAACTTCTTTGGTTCATTACCGTTCGTCCATTTTGCAACGCTATCTAATGCTAACACTTGTTTTTGTACTTCCTCCGGTGTATGGGTTAATGGCAATTTTATTTGCGCGCGCACTTTACCGTTTATGCTTATCGGGTATTCGTGTTCGCTTTCAACTAAGTACTTCTCTTCTACTTTCGGGTACTCGGCATGGTGCACACTGGTAATATGGCCTAAGGCACTCCATAACTCCTCAGTAACAAATGGGGCTAAAGGTGCTAAGGCTATCAACAAGGGTTCTAATATTTTGCGCTTACTACAACCTATACTTGTTAACTCATTAGTAGCAATCATAAACGATGACACACAGGTATTAAAGTTCAACCGCTCAATATCATCAGCCACCTTCTTTAAAGTTTTGTACAGCGTTTTATATTCCGCATCGGTAGGCTCCTCATCGTTTACATTAAGCGTATAGCCCTCCCCTTCGGGGAGGGTTTGGGAGGGGCCGAATAACCGCCAAAATTTGCGCAAAAAGTTATACGTACCACTAATGCCTTTATCATCCCAGGGCTTACTTTGCTCAATGGGCCCTAAAAACATCTCAAACATCCTAAAACAATCAGCACCATACTTGTCAATTACATCATCGGGGTTCACTACGTTCTTTTTAGACTTCGACATCTTCTCAACCACAGTTGCTAATTGAATATATCTTTGTCCATTCTCTGTTACCCAAGCTATATTACCTTCTTTATCAACATTAGGTAGATCATACCCTTCCTCAGTAAATAATTTATTAAAATTAATTTCTGAAATACGATTTTTCTCATCCACTAACCAACTTGGCATTCTCCATGCTTGTGGACTTATTCGTCCATTTACAAAGCATTTTTTACCAAATACCTCAAAGAATCTTGATTTCTTTAATTCAATTGTAGGATGTATAAACTCGCCTTCATGATTTACAAGCCCCCAAACTTGTATTGTAGTTTCTTTTGAATAGTCATCCGGCAAACCTGATTCTGAAACACCTTCATACTCCAACACATCTATATCTGCAAGAACTAACAACTTGGTAACACCAGTAATCATCCCCTGATTCACCATTTTTTGGAACGGCTCATCGGTTGGTACATACCCTAAATCGAACAGAAATTTGTGCCACATACGGCTATACAATAAGTGGCCTACGGCATGCTCAGCACCACCAAAATATATATCTACATTTTTCCAGTAATCTATCTTGTCCTTCGCGGCAAACTCGTTCGGGTTATTGGCATCCATGTAGCGCAAAAAGTACCAACTGCTGCCTGCATAGCCGGGCATGGTATCAGTTTCGTAACCCGCCTTCACCCATTCCTCGCTATTAGCCAACGGCGAGCGGCCATCGCCACCCGGTTTAAACGATTTTACTTGCGGTAATACCAATGGCAATTCGCTTTCGTTTATCGGCATAGGTATATCGTCATGCTCACCAGCATCAACAAATGCTGCATCGGGCTCGCCCTGCACCTTATATTTTATAGGGAAAGGCTCGCCCCAATAGCGCTGGCGGCTATAGCCTGCATCGCGCTGTTTATAGTTAACCTTACGTTGTCCTATACCACGTTTCTCCACTTCATCTATTACCAACTTAATAGCATCTTTTACTTCCATGCCATTTAAAAAGTCGGAGTTAATCATTTTGCCCTTCTTATCCTCAATAGTAGCGCCGGGGTACATGCTTTTATCAATTACCTCAATTATGGGTAAGCCAAATTTTTCGGCAAACTTGCGGTCGCGTTCATCATCGGCAGGTACAGCCATAATAGCGCCTGTACCATAGCCGGCTAATACATACTCGGCAATGTAAACAGGTATAGCCTCGCCGTTAAAAGGGTTAAGCGTGTACGAACCCGTAAACACACCCGTAACGCGTTTCTCTTGTTGGCGTTCAACATCGGTACGGCTTTTAACGTAAGCAATGTATTTTTCAACTTCGTCTTTCTGTTCGGCTGTAGTTAAACTATCAACCAATTCATGTTCGGCGGCAATAACCATAAACGTAGCACCAAAAATAGTATCGGGTCGGGTGGTAAATACTTCTAAATGCACCTCCCCCTCCAAACCTCCCCCCAAGGGGGAGGCTTCTCCCCTCTCCTTAGGAGAGGGGTTGGGGGTGAGGATAGAAATCCTCTCCATAATATCCCCTAACACCTTATTAATATCCTCTAATACTTCATTGTTTTTAAACCGTATTACTTTAAATCCTAATTTATTTAAGCGCTCTGTTCTTGCAGTATCTTCCTCAACTGTATAATCATGAACAGCACCATCCACCTCAATTACTAACCCTAATCGTAACGAAACAAAATCAACAATATATTTATCTATCAAATGCTGCCTTCTGAACCTGTGCCCCAACTTCTCCCCTCTCAATTCCTGCCATAGTTTATCTTCAGCCTCCGTAGGGGCTTTCCTATTATCCTTAGCATATTTTATATTTTGCATACTTATATCAGGGCTGCCTGTCATGTATGCAAAATTGCCGTTACGCTTTAGCTCACCTGCATAATTTTCCTCAGTAGCTATCTCAAAGCGAATAAGTGCCCCTTCGCTCCTGCCTATCCAGTTGCGTTGCATTTCTTTCATAGCCTCGCTCCAGTCTAAGTGGTTTAAGCCATCTAACAAACGGTCGCTGTATTCGGTAATACGCAAAAACCATTGGCGCATTTTGCGGCGCACTACAGGGTGGCCGCCACGTTCGCTTTTACCATCTTTCACCTCGTCGTTTGCCAACACCGTACCTAATGCCTCGCACCAATTTACCTCAGCGTACGATAAGTATGCCAAACGGTAATTCATCAATACCATTTGCTTTTGGGCTTCGGTAAACCCTTTCCATTCATCGGCAGTAAAAGCATCCACTCCATCCCTTAATAGTTTAGGGGAGGTTCCATCCTTCTCAAACTTGGCAATTAAGGTTTCTATTAACTCGGCTTTATTGGTTTCGCGGTTATACCAGCTGCCAAATAGCTTCAAAAAAATCCACTGCGTCCATTTATAGTAGGCAGGCTCGCAGGTTACTACCTTGCGGTCCCAATCGTAACTAAAACCAATTTTATCTAACTGCTCGCGGTAACGCGCTATGGCCTTTTTGGTAGTTTCTTCGGGGTGCGTACCTGTTTCAATAGCATATTGCTCGGCTGGCAAACCAAAGGCATCGTAACCCATTGGGTGCAATACATTGTAGCCTTTTAAACGTTTGTAACGGGCATATATATCGCTGGCTACATAGCCCAGCGGGTGCCCTACGTGCAAACCCGCACCACTCGGGTACGGAAACATATCCAACACATAATACTTAGGTTTATTAGGGTCTTCGGTTACTTTATAAATACCTTTCTCGGCCCAAATTGCCTTCCACTTATCCTCTATTTCTTTAAAATTAAACTCCATATATCTATTAAACTATAAGGGCGTAAAGAAAGTTGAATTTCTGCCATTGCGCAAATGCTTTGTTTGTTGCTTATTGGTTTTGCGATTATAAATAGTGTTGTAAAAAAACAATGTTCCGTCCACACCGAACATTGGTAAAATAAATTTGCCCCACCGCGCCGGTACGCTTCATTCTTAGTGTATCTTTATATGTTTTTACATTGCGTATAGGCGCAATACTTCGGCAACTTTGTTCTTTTTAAATTGATATAATCCTGATGCGTTAAACTGCTAATATGCAGGTGCTATTTTAATCGGCAACGCTTAATGCGCCAAAGCACCCAAACAGATAATAAAACGGACAAAAAGGGAACAGGACACAAACATTCAGGGTACAAAATAGAGGCATTTTAAATAGCATTTACGCTATGGCAGGCTTGCTAATCAAGGTGTTGCTTCCCGGCATCCCAAAAATACGAACGCAAAACGGACATGGGCAAAATTCACGTCATTCAAAGCGGACATTCATACACGCAAAAGGAACATTCTACCACGAAAAAGGAACATTTCACACACCCAAAAGGAACATTTTATACCTCAAAGCGGACATGAAAAATACCTTATTAAAATCGTAATATACTGATAACCAAACAAATTAAATAAAAGTATAGCCGAAAACATTTTTTTTGCAAGTTATTAATCAACTCCTAAACTTTTCTAATTACTAAATACTTAAAACCGCTTTACACACTTGTAAATTGCCAAAAAGGACTAAATATTGGCAATTGGCGTTAACAGAAACCTAATTAGCCCGTTATTAACCTGTGCCTATTAACATTTTAGTTATTTTGGCACCCTTAAAAATAAACATTGCCCCCATGCGGCTTGTTTATATCAACCTAAAATGCAGGAATGAGAAAAGCAGCCATTATTGTAATACTAATAAGCAGTTTTATTGCCCAAAATACATTTGCCCAAGTTACTTCTCCGCTCGAAACCAAGCGTAAGGACGATGCAGTTGATAAGTACATGGAACTAATGAACCTGATACGCAACTACTACACCGATACGGTGAACGAAGAAAAACTGGTGGAAGATGCCATAGCTAAAACACTGGAAGACTTAGATCCACACTCGTCTTATGTAGCCGCTAAAGATGTAAAGCGTAGCGAAGAGGGCTTGGTGGGTAATTTCGAGGGCATAGGTGTTACTTTCCAAATACTGAAAGATACCATTATGGTGCTTGAAGTAATACCAAGCGGCCCATCGGAAAAAGTTGGTTTAATGGCCGGCGATAAAATTGTAACCATCGACGATAGCCTTGTTGCTGGTATTAAAATAGGTAACGATGGCGTTATTAAAAGGCTGCGCGGCCCCAAGGGCACTAAAGTTACAGTAGGCATTATGCGCCGCGGCGATGGCAAGTTGATATACTTTACCATAACCCGCGATAAAATTCCTATTTACAGCGTTACCTCATCATACATGGCGGCGCCGGGTGTAGGTTATATACGTCTTGAAAGGTTTGCCGCTACCAGTATGCAGGAGTTTATGCAGGCTACCGAAAAACTTCGCGCTCAGGGTATGACCGATTTGATACTCGATCTTCAAGGTAACGTAGGTGGCTATCTGTACACTGCTATTGACATGTGCAACCAGTTTTTGGGCGATAACCAATTAATAGTATATACACAGGGCTTACATGCCCCTTACCAGCCTTATTATAGTAATAACCACGGCACTTTTAAAACAGGTAAAGTTGTGGTAATGGTTGATGAAGGCTCCGCATCGGCTGCCGAAATCCTTTCTGGTTGCCTGCAGGATAACGACCGTGGCTTATTAGTAGGCCGCCGTACCTTTGGCAAAGGCTTGGTACAAAAACCATTTACATTAAACGATGGTAGCCAGGTAAAACTTACTACTGCCCACTATTACACCCCAAGCGGCAGGTGTATACAAAAGCCTTACGGCGCAGGTAATAAGGAATATCGCGAAGATTATAAAGAGCGTCTTGAATCGGGAGAATTATTTGGTATCGATACTTTTAAGTACGACGACTCGCTACTATACCACACCACTAATGGCCGTACTGTATACGGCGGCGGTGGCGTAAAACCCGATTTTTTTATACCAATCGACACTTCAGGCACTTCTCCCCTCTTTAATCAGTTAGTACGTCGCGGGGTTGAAAACAAATTTTGCCTGGAATATGTTGACCGCTACCGCTCAGCTTTAATGGAAAAATACCCCACAAGCGATGCCTTCTTCAATAACTTTGAGGTGGATAGTACTGTATTGGGCGAGTATTTTGCCGCAGCCGTTAAGGATAGTGTAATAAAGCTGAAAGACAATATGGCGCCTAAAAGCTTTTGGCAGTATTTAGGTGCTGTCGAAAACGATTCAACCATTAACTTCGAGCGCGATTTTGCAAAATCAGAGAAACTTATAAAAGCCAGGTTAAAAGCCAGCATAGGCCGCAATTTGTTCGATAGCAGCCTTTGGTACCGCATTATAAACACTAATTTGAATAATGTTTATGCAAAAGCGTTGGAAGTTATCACTTCACCATCTAACTTCGCGGTGCTAAAAGCAAAACCGGTTAGTGGCAGTAAAGGAGCAAACAACGATACTGATAGTACTGCACACAAAAAGAAAGTGAAACTTGTAACAAAACCCCAGAAATAAAAGAAAAAATGGCATTAATAGGATTATTTTACGGTACCGATACCGGTAACACCGAGCGTGTTTCGAAACAAATAAAACAGTTGGTTGAAGCTAAGCTGGGCGAAAGCAAAGTTGACCTGCTTGAAATATACAAGAAGAAAAAGGATGATATGGCTGCTTATAGCCACCTTATTTTAGGCATGCCAACTTGGTACGACGGCGAATTACAAGGCGATTGGGAAGAATACATCAGCGAAATGGAACAAATCGATTTTACCGGCAAAAAGGTAGCATTTTTCGGCCTTGGCGATCAATATGGCTATGCATCATACTTTTGCGATGCACTACAGGTATTTGGCGAAATAGTGGAGAAAAATGGAGGTACTTTAATAGGCTTTTGGCCCACCGAAGGTTACGAACACGATTTTAGTAAAGCACAGCGAGGCGACCAATTTA
>Ga0164241_10005635_pt1 | contig 11650 bp, 11 predicted proteins | sample OricomyardsoilBY_FD_108780 | JGI IMG/M metagenome (GOLD analysis project Ga0164241, IMG submission 108780) | Backyard soil microbial communities from Emeryville, California, USA - Original compost - Back yard soil (BY) | ecosystem: Environmental > Terrestrial > Soil > Unclassified | place: USA... | reverse complement strand
GCGCTATCGCGACGTCTATGAAGCGGCGCTGGGAAGGCCCGGCGCGCTGGGCTGAGCAAAGGGTTCGCTTCGTGCGTTGCAATCGCTATAGAACCTGAAATCACCCGGAGATCGAATACGTGTTCAAGGGTCTGAAGCCCATCGTGTATAACGGCCGCGAGGTCTGGCCCCTGGTCGAAGGCGGCAAGGGCGTCGCGGCGACCAACCATGCCTCGGCCGGCGCCTGGGCGGCGGCGGGCGGCATCGGCACGGTGAGCGCGGTGAACGCGGACAGCTATGATCCCGACGGCAAGATCATTCCGCAAATCTACAAGGCGTTGACCCGGCGCGAGCGGCACGAGGAACTGATCGCCTTCGCGGTCGAGGGCGCGGTGCAGCAAGTGAAGCGCGCGTTCGACATCGCCGGCGGCACGGGCGCGATCAACATCAACGTGTTGTGGGAAATGGGCGGCGCGCAGCGTGTGCTCCACGGTGTGCTGGAGCGGACCAAGGGGCTGGTCGCCGGCGTCACCTGCGGCGCGGGCATGCCCTACAAGCTGAGCGAGATCGCGGCGCATTACAACGTGCATTACCTGCCGATCGTCAGCTCGGGCCGGGCCTTCCGCGCGCTGTGGAAGCGAGCCTATTCCAAGGTCGCGGAATTGCTCGGCGCGGTGGTCTATGAGGATCCCTGGCTCGCCGGCGGGCATAACGGGCTGAGCAACGCCGAGGATCCGCTCAAGCCGCAGGACCCGTATCCGCGCGTCAAGGAATTGCGCGAGACGATGCGTGAGGGCGGCATTTCCGACGACGTACCGATCATCATGGCGGGCGGCGTGTGGTATCTGAGGGACTGGAACGACTGGATCGACAATCCCGAGCTCGGCCAGATCGCCTTCCAGTTCGGCACGCGCCCGCTGCTGACCAGGGAAAGCCCGATCCCGCAGGAGTGGAAGGACAAGCTCACCCATATCGAGGAAGGCGAGGTGCTGCTGCATCGCTTCTCGCCCACCGGTTTCTATTCGAGCGCGGTGCGCAATCCCTTCCTGCGCAATCTCGAGGCGCGCTCCGAGCGCCAGATTCCCTTCTCCACGCTCGAAGCCGGCGATCACACCTTCCAGCTCGACGTGGGCGTGAAGGGCAAGAATTTCTGGGTGACGCGGGGCGATCTGCTGCGCGCGCGGCAATGGTATGGCGCGGGCTTCGTCGACGCGCTCAAGACGCCGGACAACACGCTCGTCTTCGTCACGCCCGAAGAAAAGGCGGTGATCCGCAAGGATCAGGCGGATTGCATGGGCTGCCTCAGCCAGTGCGCCTTCTCGTCCTGGGCGGATACCGAGACCAATTCGACCGGGCGCCTCGCCGATCCGCGCAGCTTCTGCATCCAGAAGACGCTGCAGGACATCGCGCATGGCGGATCGACCGAGGAAAACCTGATGTTCGCCGGCCACGGCGCCTACAATTTCAAGCGCGATCCCTTCTATTCGAACGGTTTCGTGCCGACCGTGAAGCAGCTCGTCGATCGCATCCTGACGGGCGATTGATGCGGCTTTGCCGCCGACAAGATGCCGTTGATCGCAGGTTAACCTCGATCGCGCTATCGTCCCGGCCATGAAACGCGCGCTCGTCGTCCGGCATGTGTTGCACGAAGGCCTGGCCGGCTATCGGGCGCCGATCGAGGCTGCGGGCTACCGGATCGACCGCGTCGCCGCGTGCCGCACCGATTTTCGCGACATCGATCTGATTTCGCCCGACCTCGTCGTTCTGCTCGGCGGGCCGATGGGGGTGTACGAGACCGACCACTACCCGTGGATCGCCGACGAGATCGCCGCCGTGCGCGGGCGGCTCGATCGCGACTTGCCGACGCTCGGCGTGTGCCTGGGCAGCCAAGTGATCGCGGCGGCGCTCGGCGCGCGCGTTTTTGCCGGGCCGCGGCGCGAGATCGGCTTCGCGCCGCTGACGTTGACCGATGCCGGGTTGCTCTCGCCGCTCGCCGAACTGCGCGGCGTTTCGGTGCTGCACTGGCATGGCGATACGTTCGACTTGCCCGATGAGGCCGAGCTTCTCGCCTCGACTTCCGCCTATCGCCATCAGGCCTTTCGGCGCGGCGCGAACCTGCTGGCGCTGCAATTCCATGCCGAGATGGGTGAGGATCCGCGCTTCGCGGTGTGGATGGAAGACGAAGATTATATTCGCGGCGCGGGCGTCGAGCCCGAAGCGCTGCGCCGCGATCATCGCCGCCTCGGCCCGCAAGCCGTGCGCGCGGGCGAGCGGATGATCGGCGAATGGCTCGCGGCGTTGGTCGCGCCACAGCCGCTCGAGCGCGCACAAAGTGCCCGGTCGGGCGATCAAATCCGGCTGCCTTAAGAGAGCGTTGACGCTTCCCCGCCTAGCCTGGCGGTCGGAGGAGTGATGGCGACCAATCTCTCGCATTATCGGGCATCGCAGCCGCTGCAGTTCGAGCGACGCGACGAACCGCGCTACCGTGTGTATCTCAGCCGGGTGACCGTGAAGAATCGCGGCACGCTGCGCGAGGGCGAGCTCTACGATCTCTCCATTTATGGCTGCCGTATTGCCTGCTCCGCGCGCTATCGCGACGAGGAGCAGGTGCGCCTCACCTTGTTCGGGCACGCCCCCGTCGAAGCGAAGGTGGTGTGGTGCGCGGACGGCTATATCGGTTGCCGTTTCGTGACCCCGATAAAAAGCCAAACGGTGCGCGCGCTGACGCTGGGGATTGGCTAGCGGCGGTCGGAGGAACGCGTCGGCGCGCTCAACTATCGCACTTCCCTGATGGCAGGCGCTGAGGGCCAGGCTTGTCCGTGTCCGCACGGCGTTTGTCCGGAAGCGGACACTCATCGGATCGGTCATCGACGGTGCCGCCTTCGTCCCTCTCCTTGCGGATCGTGTGGCACACATCCTGCTAAGCTACGGTCAACAGGCTGTACGGTCGCTATCGAAGGGGGGAACATCATGAAACGCGCAACGGCCACTGCCGTAATCGCCGCAATCGCGCTTTCAATCGCACCGTGGTGGACGGCGCCCGCTGACGCTCGGACCGAAACGGCCGCCGTCCCGGACGCAGGAGAAATCACATTGTACCAGTCCGCGGACCGCGTGCTGGTCATGATGAGGATCGGCGACGGAGAATTGGTGCCGATGGTCTTCGACACCGGCTCGGACGGCCATTCGATCGATCGCCTGATCGTCAAGCGGGATCATCTGAAGCGGGTCGGTTCGACGATCGAGGTCGATGGGACGACCGGCAAGCAACGCACCTTGCCACGCGTCGCCATCGACGACGTGACGATCGGGGGATTGAAGGTCGGCCGCATCGAGGCGACCGCACTCGATTACGATCGCAGCGACGCGATGGGCATCATCTCGTCCGAGATGTTCACCCGGAGCCTCGTCTATCTCGATCTGCGCAACGGCCGTGCGCGTCTGGCGCCGCGCGAGACCGCGCCACTGCCGCAGGGGCCGGCCACCCCCTATGTCGCCGACATTCCCACGGTCGATATCGTGATGCCGGACGGATCGACGCTGCCCGCGCATTTCGACACGGGCGCGAACGGCGCGCTGAGCCTGCCCATCAGCATGATGGACAAGGTTCACCTGATGGAAAAGCCGCGCGTCGTCGGCCGGTTCAAGTCGATCAACACTGAAGGCGACGTGTTCGGCGGACGGATCAAGGGCAAGATCAAGGTCGGCCCGATCGAGCTCGAGAATCCCGACGTCACCTTTCTCGGCGACCTGGCCAATCTCGGCTTGCCGGTGATCCGCCGGATCGTCCTGGTGATCGACCCGCAGCAGAAAAGATCCTGGGTTCTGAAATCGTCTGCCGAAGGGCAGTGACCACCCGGCGCGCTAATTGTGCAGGAAATGCATCACGTCGCCGTCCTGCACCACATAGCCCTTGCCCTCGGCGCGCAGCTTGCCCGCCTCGCGCGCTCGCGCTTCGCCGCCTAAGGCGACGTAATCGTCATAGGCGATGGTCTCGGCGCGGATGAAGCCCTTCTCGAAATCGGTGTGGATCTCGCCCGCGGCTTCGGGGGCGGTGGCGCCCTTGTGGACGGTCCAGGCGCGGGCTTCCTTGGGGCCGACGGTGAAGAAGGTGAGGAGGTGGAGCAATTTGTAGCCGGCGGTGATCACGCGAGCGAGGCCGGTTTCCTCCAGTCCGAGCTCGCTCAGGAACTCGCCGCGGTCCTCGGCCGGCATGGTGGCGATCTCGGCCTCGATCGCGGCGGAGACGACCACCGCTTCCGCGCCTTCGGCCTTCGCCTTTTCGAACACGCGCGCGGAATGCGCGTTGCCGTTCGCCGCATCGCCTTCATCGACGTTGCAGACATAGAGCACGGGCTTGGCGGTGATCAGCTGCGCAGCCCCAAACACGCGGGCCTCCTCGGCATCCTTCGGCTCGGTGAGGCGGGCAGGCTTGCCGTCGCGCAGCAGTTCCAGTGCCTGGCCGAGCACGCTGGCGCCGATCTTCGCTTCCTTGTCGCCTTGGGCCGCCTTCTTGGCGAGATTGGGAACGCGCTTCTCGAGGCTTTCGAGATCGCTCAGCATCAGCTCGGTCTCGACCGTTTCGGCATCGGCGATCGGATCGACCTTGCCCTCGACATGCGTCACGTCACCGTCCTCGAAGCAGCGCAGCACGTGGACGATCGCATCGACCTCACGGATATTGCCGAGAAACTGGTTGCCCAGACCTTCGCCTTTGCTCGCACCGCGCACCAGGCCGGCGATGTCGACGAAGCCCAGTTGCGTCTCGATGATCTTCTGCGAGCTGGCGATGCCGGCGAGCTTGTCCAGCCGCGCGTCGGGCACGCCGACATTGCCGACGTTCGGCTCGATCGTGCAGAACGGATAATTCGCCGCCTGCGCCGCCGCCGTTTCGGTGAGCGCGTTGAAAAGCGTCGACTTGCCGACGTTCGGCAGCCCGACAATGCCGCAGCGGAAACCCATGATGTCGTCCAATATCCGTGAAGAGAAGTGGGGGTGCCGATAGGCGCGGGCGTGTGATAACGCCACCCCCAAGGCGGACCCCGATCCCCTTCCGGCAAGCGGACAGCTCAGGCGTCTCCGAACGGAGGCGAGGGCAGCGATACGCACTCGATTGCGTGCCGCTGCCCTCGAAGCGGACTTTGCGCCCGCCCTAGTTCCGATCGGGCCGCTTCTGGCGGGCCGGGCCGCCCTGCGGCTCCTGCCGTTGCGGCTTTGGGCGGGCTTGCGGCTGCGGGCGCGCTTGCGGTCGAGCGGCCGGCGCATGCTGGGCACGCTGCGCGGCTTGCGCGCGCGACCGTTCCGCCGCCTGCGCGCGTGCGGCCTGCGCTTTCTGCTGCTGCGCCGCCTGATCATGCTGCCGTGCCGCGGCGGCCTGCTGGCGTGATGCCTGTTGCGCCGCTGCGCGTTGCTTGGCCGCAGTGGCGGCGCGATCGGCCTGCGCCGCGCGCGCCTTGGCGGCGGTATCGGCCTGCTGCCTGGTGCGGGCCTTGGCCGCCGCGTCGGCCTGTTGCTTCGCGCGGGCCTTGGCGGCTTGCGCGTTCGCCTGCTGTTTGGCGCGGGCCGCCGTCTGAGCGCTGGCGCGCTCGGCGGCGGTGGCACGCTGCTTGGCGGCGGCCTGTTGCTGCGCCTGCTTATGCGCTGTGGCGCGTTGCTGCGCGGCGGCGTGCTGCTTTGCCGTCGCGGCCTGACGCTGGGCGGCGGCCGCCTGCTGCTGCGCCTGGCGTTGCTGCGCCACGTCGTGCTGGCGTTGCGCGGCATCATGCTGACGCTTCGCCGCCGCAGCCTGCTGCTGCTGCGCAGCCTGCTGGCGGTCATGCTGCGCGCGATCGCGGGCGGCGGCTTGTTGCTGGCTGCGCGTCTGCTGCTGCGCCCGGGCTTGCTGCTGGCGTTGCTGCTCCGTCCGCGCGCGGTCGGCCGCCTTGGCGCGCTGACGCTGGGCCAGCGCCGCGAGCCGCTGCTGCTCGATCCGGGCGGCCTGCGCACGGTGCGCGGCGTCGCCATTGAAGCCGGGCGCGGCGGGCGCGAAGCGGCTCTGGTCCTGCGCCCATTTGTGCCTGGTCCAGGTCGCCGGGATCGCGCGTGGCGGTGGCGGCGTGCGGTAATCCTGCTGGCGCCAGTCGGCGAAGCGCACCGTATCGGCGCGGCGCCGCGCCTGCTCCTCGCGCCAGTGATCGGCATCCTGCCGCGCGACGCGGTCGTGATAGGCCTGCCACGCCTGCTGCTGCGCGCGGTTCTGATCCCAGCGCGCCCGTGAGGACGTGATGGCGTTCTGGCGCGCCGACCAATTGGCGGCGATCACCGCGCGGCGCTGGCGTTGACGCGAGGCCTGCCACAAATTGTGCCCGCGCGCGTAATAGCGCGAGGCATAGGTCAGGCGTGGGCCATAATCATCGTAAGGCACGATCGCGCCGCCGGGGCCGTAGACGACGGCGAGGCTGCCGTCGGCATAGCCATAGCCGTAATCGGGATCGCGCACGAAATAGGGCTCGTCCGCGCCCGGCCGGTAATAATAATAGCGATAGCCGTCGTCGATCGGTTCGGCGAACACTTGCGAATCGTCATAACCCTGCCAGGCCCACGGCTCGACATCCTCGTAATCGAAGCCGTAATCGGGCGGGGCGTCGCCCAGCGCGTCGCTGAAGCCCGAAGCATCGTCGGCATAGGCATACGCGTCGCCCGGGTTGGACACGCGCGACACCGTGATCGGCTTCACATCGGGCAAGGCGGCGGCGCGCGGCGCATCGTTGACCGGGGTGGCATTGCCGGTGGTAAGCGGCAGCGTCGGCGGCAAGGCGGGCAGCGCATAGGCCGATTGCGCATTGTCGGTGGAACTGGGCGGGTTGCACCCGGTGAGCGCGAGTCCCGCCGCGACGGCGGCGATCGCGCTCGCGCTTTTCAGGCACCGGATCAGGTTGTTCGTCTTCACGTCGGTACTCCCTCTGCTTCCCCAAAGCGCACAAGTTACGCAAGCGTTCCTGAACTCGGCGTGGGCGCGCCGTTCATGTGGGAGCAGGGGAGCGGGCGAGGCGCGCGCGGCTAGCGATAATTGAAGCTGATGCTGATCCGGTCGCTTTTCGCCGTATTGGGCATCACTTCGTGGCGCAGCCAGCTTTCCCACAGGAAGATCGCCCCCGGCTGGGGTTCGGCATAGACGAAGGTGCCGGGGCGCGAGGGCGCCGCCATCATCAGCGGCAGGCGCGGATCCTCGAGCTTGAGCGCGCCAGATCCGGGCGGCACGGTGACGTAGATGGTGCCCGAGACGATGCTGTGCGGATGGATGTGCCCGCTATGCGTGCCGCCGGGCTTCAGCACGTTGACCCAGAGCGAATCGAGCTTGAGCTTGCGTCCGCCCAGTTCGAAGCCGCAGTCCCCGGCGAATGTCGCGACATGCCGATTGAGATGCCGGACGAGATCGCCGAAGCGCGGATCGCGCGTGGGCAGATCGTTCAGCGCGGCGTAGGAGGTATAGCCGCGATAGCCGTGCGCCTTCGACCAGCGCCGGCCGGCGCGATCGTCTTCGGCCAGGGCGCGACATGCTTCGGCGAGTTCCGTCAGCAGGCCGTCGTTCCCGAGTTCGGATTGGTAGAAGTGCGTCGGGAAGAGCGTGCGGATCGACATAGCCCTTTCCCCTAGAGCATCGCGTGGCTATCGGAAACGTCGCGCCGCATCGGGCATCGGCTCTTGCCCGCTCGGCGCCACCGCACCTTGGGCGAGGAGAGAAGAGCGCATGACTTCCATCCTGCTTCAGCACCGCAAAGCCGTGCTCGCGATCGGGGGCGTGCTGCTCATCCTCGTCATGATTCTGGGCTTTGCCGAGCGCCACGCCATCCGGCGGGCCTTACGGGGCGACAATGTGAGCAATATGCGCGCGGTGGAAGGCATTCTGGCGACATCGCCCTCCAATGCCGCCACCGCCGCGACGGACGACAGGGATATGGCCGGGGTCGCGATCAACGACGAGGGCTATCCGATCACCAAGGGCCAGGAAACCTATGCCCAGTTCGAGGCCGATCACGTCGCGGCTTCGAAAAGCGAGTCCTTCCATGGCGATCGGTGCGTCACCGACTGCGCGGAGCAGAACAGGGGCTATGCTTGGGCGCGCGCGCACGCGATCAAAAGCAGCAGCGAGTGCAGCCGGCCGTCCGACGGCTTCTATTCGGGCTGCGCCGTTTATGCGCGCGAGCAGGCGCTCGATGCGCAGGACGAACAGCTCAAGAACAAATATTTCGACATGGTCGAAAAAGGCGTGGCCGGCGGATCGGCGACGCGCTGAAGCCTAACGCTGTAGCCTCAGCGCCACGTCGCTCATGAAGCGCTCGTCGTCGCCTTTGACCAGCCATTCCGCCTCGGCGCCCATCGCGCCGAGCAGATCGGCGAGAGCGTCCATCTCGGCCTTGGCGTAATTGCCCAGCACATGGCCGGTTACGCAGTCCTTGTGCCCGGGATGGCCGATGCCGATCCGCACGCGCCGGAAATCGGGGCCGATATGCGCCGCGGTCGAGCGGATGCCGTTATGCCCCGCGGTGCCGCCGCCGCGCCGCACGCGCACCTTGAACGGATCGAGATCGAGCTCGTCGTAGAACACCGTCACGTCCTCGGGCGCGAGCTTGTAGAAGCGCATCGCCTCGCCGATCGACCGGCCGCTCTCGTTCATGAAAGTGGCGGGCTTGAGCAGCAGGACTTTCTCAGCCCCGATCCGCCCTTCGGCAAGCCAGCCCTGGAACTTCTTCGCCGACGCGGCGAAGCCATGCAGCGCGGCGATCGCGTCGGCCGCCATGAAGCCGACATTGTGCCGGTTGAGCGCATATTGCGCGCCCGGATTGCCGAGACCTGCCCAGAGTTGCATCGCGCCGCTTTACGCGAACTGTGGGTGAAGGGGAGGGGGAAAGCGCCGGCGATGCAGCCATCGCACCAGATCAAGCGTCCTCGTCGAAATGTTGATCGCCAGTGCGTTGCCGTTTGGTTACCATGCGGAGCGGTTCGTCACCAGATGGACGGAGTGAATCCGCAAAATCGATAAGCAAATGGATGGTTGGCAATGCTTATAAGAGTATCGATCCTTATTTTGCTTCTGCTCGGGATTGGCTCCGGAGCGCGCGCTCAAACGGCAAGCTCGGTGAGTCAAGCCAGAACCGCGCTGCGTGACTACGCGGAATGCTTGGTGAGCGATTATGATAGGCCCCTTGTTGGGGATCGGGATCGTCCCACCTCGAAGCAAGTTGACGCCTTCCTGAATGCGTCTCCATCATCGCGGGACGCTACGCGCGCCGGCTCTCTGTTGAACACCGACGTTTGTGTAAAGGGTCGAAATCAAACAGATATCGCCAGGCTACGATTTGCGCCGGATTTGCTGCGAGGAGCCCTTTTCCGCGCGAAATATCTTAAGTTCGAGCGCGGTTCTGGCAAGGAAACGGCATTCCCCCCTTATGACGCCGCTGCGCCCTGGCATTTGGCTCACAGTGATCCATTCGCGGTTCTCCAGGCCATTGGGGAATGCACGGTACGGGAAAATCCCGCGCAAGCCCGCGCTGCGATTTCAGCCAACGTGGGAAGCTCTGAGGAAACCGACGCTTACGCCGCCTTGGTGCCGAGCCTGGAGAAATGTATGCCGCAAAACGGCACATACACGTTCAGCCGAGCGCGCCTGGAAGGCCTTATGGCAGAAGCTCTATATTTCCTCTCGGGAGGGCCATTGCCCAAATCTGATGCTCGAAGACCAAGTTTGAAATCGTGATGATCGCTCTGCCGTTGAGGGGTTTCGCATCGACCGGTGGCAATCCGTCCCAACGGCGCGAGAAGCCACACACTGAAGGGTGATCAAAGAGAAGGGGCGGGAAAGCCATTGCTTCGCCCGCCCCCGGTTTTGTGGTCGATGACTGACGGCGTTACTCGCCCGCTTCGCCCTCGGCGTCTTCCGCCTTGGCTTCCTCGGCAGCGACTTCCGCAGCTTCTTCGGCTTCCGCCTCGGCGACCGACTCGGCGACCGATTCCTCGTGTGCGGCTTCGGCCAGCGCGGCTTCCTCGGCGGCCTGCTCGACCGCTTCGGACTTCAGCGCCGACGGTGCGACGATCGTGGCGATGGTGAAATCGCGGTCTTCGATCGCCGACTTGGCGCCCTTGGGCAGCTTCACGTTGCTGATGTGGATCGAATCGCCGACATCCTTGCCCTTCAGGCTGATCGCGATTTCGGCCGGGATATCGGCCGCGTCGCAGATCAGCTCCAGCTCGTGGCGCACGACGTTGAGCACGCCGCCGCGCTTGATGCCGCGCGACGCCTCTTCATCGGTGAACACCACCGGCACGTTGACGTGGACGGTCGCATGTTCGCTGATGCGCAGGAAATCGACGTGAAGCGGGCGTTCGGTTACCACGTCGAACGTGACGTCCTTGGCGAGCGTACGCACGGCCTTGCCGCCGGCACCCTCGATCATGATCACCGAATTCATGAAATGGCCCGTCATCAGCGCCCGTGTCAGCGCCTTCTCCTCGAGGTGAATCGAGGCGGGGTCTTCGTTGTTGCCGTAGATTACGGCGGGCACGCGGCCGTCACGACGCAGCGAACGGGAGGCTCCCTTGCCAACCCGATCACGCGTCTCGGCTGCGAGCGTCAGTTGATCGCTCATTTGCAGTCTCCGAATACGCTAGGTTCAGTATCGCCCGCCACGCCTCCAGGGATGACCATGACGGGAAGCGCGGGCGCATAGCGGGGGCGGGGGGAAAAGGCAATGTCTTACCCTCTCTCGCCTTCGCGGGAGAGGGAGGGGCCCCGCGCCCTCTCCCGCGAAAGCGGGAGAGGGCTAGATTGCCTCAATACTTCACCCGCACGGCCTTGATGTGGTGGAGCTTGCGCAACTGGACCAGAACGCTGTCGTCGCCCGCCAGATGCCCCGCGCCGACCGCGATGAACACGGTGCCGGGTTGCTTCATCCTTTGGTCGATCCAGTTCGCCCAGTTCTTGTTGCGGTTGACCAGCAGCACCTGCCTGATCTCGGGCGAGGTATCGAGATCGTCGTTCAGGAGCTTGGCGAGCTTGTCGGGCTGGCCCTCGGACCAATCGTCGACCATCGCGTTCATCTCGCTTTCGAGCTTGGGCATCTCGTCGAGCGTCGAGTTGAGGAATGAGACCTGCGCGGGCATCGAGAGGCCGGCGAAATAGCCGAGCTGCTGCTCCGCCGTCTCCAGCCCGATCACCGGCTTGCCTTCCGCCGCGGCGGCCTTGGTGATGATCTGCTCGGGCCCGTTCGAGGGATCGTAGCCGAGCTTCATCAGCGGCAGGAGCGACAGGTTGTTGGCCGCGAACCACGGCTGCATCGCGTCAAAGGCATTGGCCGGGAAGCCCAGCCCCGCCATCGCCTTGGCATATTCCTCGCGCTTGTCGGCCGGCAGGCGATTGGTCAGCGCCACGCCGTCATGCGCCATGCCCTTGTCGGCAACGAGCGCGGCCATCGCCTGCTGATCGGGCATGACCAGTTCGAGCACCACCTGGTTCGACGAATCGAACGCCTTTTTCACACCCTCGTCGAACCAGGTCAGGCCCGGCTTGAGGACGTGGATCGTGCCGAACAGGTAGATCGTGGTGTCGTGATCCTTGACCACCCACAAAGCCGGATCGGCATCGTGCGTGGCGGGTTGCGGCGCCGGCGCGGGCTGCGCGCAGGCGGGGGCGGCG
>Ga0164241_10005634_pt1 | contig 11651 bp, 10 predicted proteins | sample OricomyardsoilBY_FD_108780 | JGI IMG/M metagenome (GOLD analysis project Ga0164241, IMG submission 108780) | Backyard soil microbial communities from Emeryville, California, USA - Original compost - Back yard soil (BY) | ecosystem: Environmental > Terrestrial > Soil > Unclassified | place: USA... | reverse complement strand
GTGTGCTGGAACCGTGCGCTTGAATCATTGAATGATGACGAACGGAATCCTCACCTAACATCGCCACTGCTGACGCCACTGCTTTTGCCATAGTGATGTAATTGCCAGGGCCTGGTGCAGAAATGGATTTTTTAAAACCATCGGCATTCACAAATACGTCGCCCACAGCAGCATGAATATCAGCACCTAATTCAATTGCCAGCGCATCATCCATCAACACAATATATTGACTGGCTTCTGCCATTGTAAAACCGGCATTGTCACCAAAAGGACGGCTGGTACGACGTGGATCCGCTATAGTCGTGTTATCCAATTTTTTTAATTTTTCTTCGCTGGCCAAAGCACCCATTGTGGAATAGCCATCAATAATTTCTTGCAGTATTGGCGCTTCAGCATTGCCTATAACAGCTACGCGAATTTTTCCAGAATTGATGTCATCAACCGCTGCTTGCAAGTTGTAGAGAAAAGAAGCGCAAGCGCCGACCAAAGCGCCGGTTTGCCCAACACTGCCAAGAATGTAAGCATTCACAAAATCAGCTGGCATGGTATTTAGCCCAAGCGGACATTGTTTGGCACTGACGCGCTCACCTTTTAAACGTGATTGCAATAACCCGCCGAAACCATTGGCATCCATCTGGCTCATCACGTTGCTAGCATAAACCGCTACTTGATCGGGTTTGATGGAATCAATAATGGTTTGCCATTCAATACCTATTGAACGAACAGCATCAGACGCACCTATCACCGCCAACTGCAATGCACGTGGATGATAATGCGAAGGATATAAAGAACCGGGATTAAAACCGCTGGGTAATTGGCCAGCAGACTTCACTGGCAAATCACGATAACTATCAAACTTTACTTCCAGACCTGAAGCCGTCACTCGCACTTTATCTTCATCAAGAGTTTCAACTTGCCAACCTTCAGGTACAGGTTCTGGTAAGTCGCGGTGACGCATTTCAAAAATCAAAGGGGCATCCATGGTTCCAAGGCTTGCGTGCTTTTGCCAGAAGGCCGCATCCACATCAAAAAACGTTTTTTCGATACGGCGAATTAATGTGCCCTGCAATACAGCTTCCCCGTAGCGGGATTCAATAGTCGCCAGGGATAATTCTCCCTGCTCATCGCTATAAGTTCCCTCTGCGCAAGTGATCAACCCCATCATTACAGCTAAACCCGCCAATGTTTCCTGACGCTCTTGCTCCCCCAGACTTTCAATCACCATACGACGATAAGCCTGATGACCAGATGCACGGCCTGCAGCATTGAAGCCACCAAATCCAACAATAACGGGCAAGGCTCTTTTTAGTGACATAGGAATTACAACTCAAAGATAATTTGATGACAGTCTAAAAGCATTTCATTATGATTTCTTTTGTTTATTAGCCATTTTTTATAGTATTTTGGCCAAACATGAGGAGATGAATCGTGCTAAACGTCGGCTTTCTGCTTTGCGACAATATGCTGGCCACCAGCACTACCCTGCCTATGGAAATGCTATTGGCCGCCGAAAGCGCCGCTCAACATCAACAAAAAACTCGCCAGCCGCAAATACAAATCACTACCTATGCGATTGATTCGCATCCTGTTAAAACCCAAACAGGTTTGACACTGGTTGCTGATAAAACAATTTCGGATTCATCCAAAATAGATTTGCTTTATTTACCAGGTCTTTGGCGAAATCCACGTCCGACAATTCAAAAAAATGTGGCTGTCACTGAATGGTTGAAACAATTGCATCAAACCGGAACACTGATTAGTGCTGTTGGTACAAGTGTGTGATTTTTAGCAGAGGCAGAATTATTAAACGGAAAGGTAGCGACAACGCATTGGTACTATTTTGATCAGTTTCAACAACACTACCCTGCGGTGCAACTCAAGCGACAATATTTTATTACCCAAGCCAACACACTTTATTGCGCGGCGAGCGTAAATTCTTTAGCGGATTTAACGGTACATTTTATTAGCCGCTTTTTTTCAACACCGATTGCACAACACGTTGAAAAACATTTTTCACATGAAATTCGAAAATCTTATGACAAAAATGCGTATCTGGATAGCTTACAAAAACCACATCCTGATGAAACTATTATTCAAATACAACATTGGCTGGAATCCAATTATCAACGCAGCATTCAATTTTCGACACTGGCCGTTCAATTTGATTTAAGCATGCGCAGTTTTAATCGACGATTTAAAAATGCACTTGATCAAACACCTCATGAATATTTACAAAAAATTCGCATCAATGCTGCAAAAGATTTATTGCAAAATACTAATCTCGCCATCAATGAAATTGCTGATAAGATAGGTTGCCCGGACCCAAGCCATTTCACCAGCTTATTTAAAAAACACTTAAACAGTACACCATTGGCCTATCGAAAAACCGTGCGTGCAAAATTATTTCAAAGTCAAATAAAATAAAAAGCCCGGTAATACACCGGGCTTTTAATGATTACGCCGCTTGGGCGTCATTCTTGTGAGTTAATGTGGTAGGTGCATTATTCACAGCAATCGGAATACTGCGCGGTTTCATTGACTCAGGGATAATGCGCTGCAAATCAATATGCAACAATCCATTCTGATAATTAGCTGATTGAACTTGCACGTGATCAGCTAGCTGAAATTTACGTTCAAAACTACGCGCTGCTATCCCCTGATGCAAATAGGTTTTTTCTGTTGGATCATTTGGCTTGCTCGCCGAAATACTCAACAAATTCTGATTCACTTCAATCGCTATCTCTGAAGAATCAAATCCAGCAACCGCCATAGTAATGCGATACTTATCTTCGCCAGTCAATTCAATGTTGTACGGCGGATAACTCGGTTGATTCTGTTCAGCACGCGACATGTTATCCAGTAAATTTGCCATGCGATCAAAACCAATTGCGGAACGATAAAAAGGAGAAAAATCTAAATTACGCATATCAATATCCTCTAAGGAGCAATATTAAAAAATTACCGATTTCTCGGCACCAATATGAGCCTCATCGAGCGCCCACATTGGCTATATGATGACAATCAGGACTTATTCAAGCCTCTATTGAAAATATTTTTAATTTTTTGAAAAGAAAGGAAGTAAATAGAAAAACTGTCTGCAAAACCTGAGCCGAAAAAATGAATCATTTGAAACATCAAGTAGTTAGGGCAAGCTTAGTTCTTCTTAGTACAAAAACATCATGCCAGAGAGCGAAAAAATATTAAGATTTCAGCTTTTCTTCTTGAGTTTTTGGATGAGAGTATCAATATAGGAACCGAGCCTTGGAACTATTCAAATCAAAAATTGCCTAGAATAAATACCAACTCAAGCCTAACTACTAAGGAGTCTTAATGATGAAACCTGCTGTAGATGTTGTTTACCGTGACCTGGATTCTTCTGCTGCACTCAATGAGGTAATTTCGAAAAAACTAGCCAAATTAACCCGTTATTCAGACCAAATTCTTAGAAGTCGCGTCGTTCTTGACGCTCCACACAACCACAAACACAAGGGTAAACAATACAGAGCTTCTATCGAACTGGATATAAAAGGACATCCGTTCGCCGTAACTCAGGATGACGAATCTATTCATATCGCTGTTAGGGACGCGTTCTACACTGCAGAACGTAAAGTGAAGGAACTAACATCTCGGCAACGCAACATGCGTTAGCTGGCCCGAAATCGGAGCAATCCGATTTTATTCCCCCAAAATAAAAGCCGGGCTTCCCCCGGCTTCTTATTTCTTAAACCAGCCACTTAAAATCACGAACGCAGCTTTTCTGCCACTTTTTGTGTCAAGGTATTCATATTACTCATGGAAACAAGATGAGCGTAAATCAGCTCCATTCCATCTTTTTTGAATAAATCGAGAATATTCTCGTCACTCAATGCTTTGAGCTTTTCTTTGCTGACAACATAAAAGCCATGCAAACTCAGATTAAGACCTGCTTCTCCACCCACATTGACGTTAGCTGTCATAGATTCCAGTAGATCCAATTCACCCAATCGACGACAAAAAATATTCGCCACATCGGTGCGGTATTGATAATCCTTAACAAATTCAATGACTTCTTTTAAAAATGGAGTTTGTTCACCTTGTTCCGTAAACAAACGCTGCCCTTTGCTGCCGTCTTTGACGATTGCCGGGCTTTCTATGTCTATTCCGACCAACAAGCTGTCATCCTTACCCGTACCAACCATAAAAGGATAGCGGCGTAAAAATCCAGGAACATAACGGGTTGTCATTCGACCATCGGCATCAATGAGTAAGTTCTCACCTTCGCGAAGGCCCATGATAGCCAGTGGTATATATTGCCCCTCCGAAACCTTTGAAAAAACAATAGGGAATTCCTGAGCGGCAGTAATAATTTCTGAAGAAACGAGGGGAACTGAAATTAATGTAGATGCAAATTGATAGCTTTCAACCGCAACAGTCCAATCGCGATGAGCATCAGAAGACAATGGTTGAATATTGTCATAAATCATAAGTTGTTTAGCCACAGGATGACCTCTTGTTATTCTTAGTCCAAAGACTATTCAATTCAGGGGAGAAGCTTACAAAAAGAATTGGATTCAGTTGCAAGTGTTGTTTGGTCGGAACGGCGGGATTTGAACCCACGACCCCCACACCCCCAGAGTGATGTGGTTAAAAACCAACCGATTGACGCGCAAACTTAGAAACTTAGAAATAAATAAAACACTTACCCCAATGCTAAGAATTGTCGCTTAACAAGCCGCATATTTCATCTGGGTATGCAGCTTTTTTAGATTGCGTGAGAATCCCTATATCTGTCAAGCCTTTTAGACTTTTATGTTTTAAGGTAGCAACTTCAAAGTTGCGGCAAGCCTTGAAAAATTAGGCATCACATATGACTTGGTTGTTTTTAGATCAGCATGTCCCAAAATTTCTTGAACTGAAAAAATATCGGGTGAACCATTCGGAGGGTTACAAAGTGTTGTGGCTAACGTGTGCCGAAATCTGTGTGCTCCTGTAGTAAAGCTTGTTTTTTTACTTAATCGCTTAAAAAATCCAGTAACTTGCTCAGGTGACATTTTTCCTGAACCATAGTTTTTATACGCTGGATTGATGCGGCTTACAGAAAATAAATACTCATGCTTTTGAAGGGTTCTACCGCACTCTCTTTTCAATGTAACAAGGTATTCTTTAAGTATTTCAGCTAGTTTTGGATGTAAAGGTATCTTCCAGGTTTTTTTAGTTTTTGATCCATCGTACTGTAAGAAAATTGAACACTGTTCAAAATCAATATCACCTAGTCTTAATGAAATAAGTTGCCGGCGACGTATCCCAGTATAATGCAGCGTCTCAACAACAGTTATCCAAAACCAAACAGGTTCTAACGTGCTGCTCAATAATGCTTGTCTTAATTCGTTGATCTGCCGATCTGAATAAACTTTCGGTTGGGGCTGACCGACTTTTGCAAGTCGAATTCGCTGGAAAACATTTTCAGAAACATATCCACATTCAAGCGCGTACTTAAACAACATTCTCAAGTATTTCACGCTTGTATTAAATGTGATGGGCTTGCAACACTTTAATGTTGCATCTTTATAAATTGCGATTTTTTCCAGATTGACATCAGACACCAATAAGCAACCACTACGCTTAATAAATATGTCTGTAATTGAACGTATGTGGGCACTGGTATAACCATTAAAAATACACACACTGATATATTCATCCAATAAAGCCGTTATTAACACCTTATAACTCCTGTTTCATTCCCTATCGGGACATATTATCTTCGAGCTGACGTGCAAATCAACATTGCAAATCAAGTGACGTGAACCAATTCACACTAGTTTTTTGGACTTATTTCTGAAATTCATCCTCAAGAGATCTTTTTAAATATTTATTCTTTGAAGGAATTGGATATTCGTTTTCAAAAAACACTTCAAATGGAAATAACCACCCTGAAATTTTGGATTTTCGATTTTTGGATGACACCCAATATGGCCAAATATTGGCATCGCCATTTCGGATATGAACTTTCAAGGTGGCAATACGTTTGGCGAGATTCTTGTGGCGATCGGGCGAATGCCCGTTAAGTATTAGAAATGTTTTAAATATAGCGGGAGCTAGCAAAAATACTCCTTCCTCAGCAATGTGTATTTCCGCAGTAGGATTATTGATTAACAGTGTTTTTTCGATAAGTCCTTTTTTTACCCAGTTAATAAACCGATTAGCTGTATCAGATTGCTCGAATTCAAACAGAGGTTTGATTGGGATATCCTCTGCAGATTCCATGACTTTATTGGCAGTTTGTTTCGACAAATTAGTTAACACACTGACAGGTTCATCTGATTCAGGTTTGCTTGCATCAGTTTCCTGCCTTTCTGCCTCAGATTCCTCCAGAGCAAAATTTTTGCTCTGGTCATTCTCTGAATAAATTTCAGTCTCCTTCAATTTTTTTTCAACTTCTGCTGACGTTTTTTGATCGAGTTTCCCGCCATGCTCCTGAATAATGATTTTTTCATTCTCCGCAGATTCCTGAATAACAGTCTCTGTTATACAAAGGTCGCCATTAAATGGCGTTAATTCTTTAGTCGGCGTTGTTAGTCTCCTGACTTCAAATTTTAAGCAAGTGAACTGATGTTCATAATGCTCACATTTTACTTTGATTGGCCAAATGGCTTTCCCATCTTCTGTGGGTATTGCATAACCATGCTCTTGCAAAATGTCATAAATACGAAGTGGATCCTGCGGCAATGATTTCAGTCCTTGTTGATTACAGGATTGAATCAGTTTCTCGGCCATAGGCCTGCAAACAAAATATATGAATCCATATTGATCGATCCACGCCATTCCACCATTCGTATTTATTTTTACAGTATCAGTTGCTATCCAATTCCTGATTAAGGATAAGTAACGCTCAATAGCAGAAATTTGATTTGAAAAACGTTCCGTGGACGGTATTTGTAGATTCCGCGAAGTGGATTCCCGATCGGCAAATTCCACTATATCGCCTATCGTTCCCGATTCATGGCGATCACCCCAACAGAAATTGAGAAGTTGACGCAATATGTGCGGCGCTTCCACTAACCAGGTTTGAGCCGTGATCGGCAGTAGCTGCCAATGCAATAAAGACAATTGTTCGTGATACCGGTATTCACATTTAATAAATTCAATTCGATAACCTTTGATTTCACTTCGAATTTCTTGAATGTCCACACCAAGCGGAGTGAAATCGAATTCTGTATTATCTCGTCTAACGAGACGTAAACGAATTGACGACGATAGTTTTCCAATATCGTGAAGTAAGCATCCTGCAAACACAGCAAACGTCCACACATGACGCTGTGCTGAAATATCAGCAATGGAACCACCAAAAGGAAGCTGAATACCTCGCCTTTTTTTGAGAGCAATACTGATCACATCCAGTGTGTGTGTTAACAGGCCGCCTGGACCAGAGTGATGGTGCGACTGACTCGCTGGTGCGAGCTGCGCACATTCGGCATAACGGTGTACAGGGTGTTTGATTAAGTAATCAAACACCGGGGCATCCAGTCCAGCTAACTGACGCAATTCCCGTAATTCTGAATCTATTTTAAGTCGTTCAAAGAGTTCTACGGCTGACAGGATCGGAAGTAATCTCATGTCAAATTCTCACGCGACCATCGTTTTAAAATATCGGGAGGAGGATAGGCATGAGAGGCCTGGGTTATTTCAAGCTGTGATGGAAAGCTATCACTTAGTGGATTTAAAAATCCCGCTGGAGAATGGAATCGATAAGTAAACGCATCCAAGCTGGAAAATCGAATTGCAGCGATAACGGAAAGTGGTAGCGAAGGATCCTGCTCTAGATCATGCCTCAATTGGAGGAGCATATTGAGTATGTCGTTATCAAAACGTGCATCTTCTGGAAGCTGTGAAAATTTGTCGGATAACTCTAATAGTGGTTTGCTCCAATGGCCTTTTTGTAAGTCCTGCAAAACATTATTAAGTGAGTCTGAAAATCTGGTCATCTGTGATGGCTCTTTTAAATGGCTTTTTTAATTTGGCCCTTTCCATTGCTGGCCTTTATCCATTAAGAAAATATTCCCATTCGGTTTCCCTTTACTGTTGGCTATTTCACCGCCGGTACGTCTCGGAATTAAAAAGGAGAGACGGATCGGCGTTTGCTTGGATAAGCCCATTCCCCGTTATTTTATTTGTAACGTTTTTTTGTTTAGAAAACGACAAACAATCTGTACACCGTGAGTACGGATTGATTGCTGACGATTTTGGTGGCTGGATTAGTATCGCAGTCATGAGTACACAACACCCAGTCGAAAACTTGTTGCGACCCGCCTACGAAGTCAGTTCCGCTTGGGCTTACGGATTGGCAGGTGTGTTAACACTTTTATCTCCTTCTGTTCTTATGGGAGCGTTGAGCACACCTTCGCTAACGATTGGCATAGGTGCAGGATTGTTTTCTCGTTGTGCACAACGATTTTGGCAAGCTAGGAAATTATTGAAATATCAATATGAACTGCATGTCCTGCCTAAATATGAAATTGATTCAAATGATATTGAATGCAGTCAAGAAAATTTATTTTTAGGGTTGGGGTTTGAATGGACAGCCAGACACACCCAACGGAGATGTGATTTTGATTTACCGGAGTTCGATTTCCATCGATATAAACACCAGCGGAAACATTATCTAGCCGCTCGACAATTAGAAAAAATTATTCGTAAGTCTACTTTCACAGCGTGGATGACATCACTCACTTGCAAACAAGCTTGGTATAACCCGTTTGCCCCAATTCCCTATGTCGAAGGTATGCCTGCCTTACACGCAGTGGGATTATGGGAAGGAGAAGTGCCTGTTTATGAGCGTCAATCCGAACGCGTCGCGCACACCTTTGTCGTTGGAACAACCAGAGTAGGAAAAACTCGATTAGCTGAAATTTTAATTTCTCAGGATATTCACAATGGTGAAGTTGTCATTGTGTTTGATCCTAAAGGTGATCCTGACTTATTAAAGCGAATCTACACTGAAGCTGTAAAAGCTGGTCGTGGTCATCAATTTTTTTGCTTTCATTTGGGTTTCCCCGAAATCTCGGCACGCTATAACCCCGTTGGTAGTTTTGGGCGCATCACAGAACCTGCGTCTCGTATTGCAGGTCAATTACCAGGCGAAGGAAATAGCGCAGCCTTCCGTGAATTCACCTGGCGTTACGTCAATATTATTTCTAAAGCATTAACCTCACTTGGACAAAGAATTACTTACGAAAAATTATTGCAATACGGTGCGGATTTGGACCCGCTCTTATTGGATTATTTAGCGTTTCTGTTCGATAAACCAGAATATCAATCTGAATTACGGCGAGCAGGTGCAAGTGATTGGCGTAAAGCGTTGGATCAAATTGTAAATAGCGATTTGAAACAAGATAAAGCTACTGCATCGCGTGATCGAAAATCCTGGGCGGCGACACAAATTTACAAGTCAGCTGGGTTAAATGATCCTGTGGCATCTGCACTGATTAAAACCTTCGAATATGAAAAAACATTCTACGACAAATTAGTTGCGTCATTATTTCCACTGCTGGAGAAATTAACTTCAGGGCCGGTGAGCGAATTGTTATCGCCGAATTATGACGATATAGATGATCCACGCCCTATTTTTGATTGGGATGAAGTAATCCGCACTGGTGGCATTGTGTATGTAGGGTTGGATGCATTATCTGATCCAGAAGTGTCGCAAGCTGTCGGCAATTCCATGTTTGCAGACTTAACATCTCGTGCCGGTGAGTTATACAAACATGATGTGACACATGGTTTGCCAGATGAGTTAAAACGATTGGCAAGAAAAAGAAAAATTTGTATACATGCAGATGAATTTAATGAGCTGGTTGGAAAAGAATTTGTGCCTATGGCGAACAAAGCCGGTGGCGCGGGTTATCAATTGACGGTCTATACACAAACGCTCAGCGATATCATTGCTCGGTTCGGAAATACTGCAAAAGCAGGACAAGTTATCGGAAACCTGGGCAATCTCATTATGTTGCGTGTAAAAGAACCCGCTACTGCAGAATTACTCACTGATTTATTACCTAACGTCAAAGTAAAACAAATGACATTGGTCAGTGGCACTACGGATGATACCAATCCGGATTCGCCAAATGATTTCACATCGAATGCTCAACAACGTATCACCACTGAAAATGTACCTATGGTGGCTGCTGGTGATTTAACTCGTCTTCCTAAAGGACATTGTTTTGCAATGCTCGGAGGAAAGCTCTACAAGATTCGTTTACCGCTATTTGCCGACACGGGCGAACTACCAAAAAATTTGAACTTCCTTTATCAAAAAATGCGTGTGATCTACGACCAAAGTGCGATTAACGATAGTTGGTATGACGTTAAACCGATCAGGTCGGCATCATGACACAAAATAATTCACCGACAATAACTTCCCGACCCCAAAAAAATCACAAAGGTGGCGTATGGGATTGGTTGTTAAGTGCAACGATTGGCACATTATTTCGATTTGTCTGGTGGTCAATTGCCGCCATTTTTATCGCAGTTATGATCGAGTGGGCAGGCATGATTTGGTTTTGGGGACCTGAACACTCAAAACACATATTGGAAACCGAATTGGATTATTTAATTGGATTCAATCGCAACATGATTCTAGGTGTTTATCCATCACAAATTGCAATCCAATTCATGACACTAACGGAAAGCGTCGTGTCGTTTTTACATTTACGTGAATTATCGGAATCACTGGCAAATAACATCACCGGAAAAGCCAGTTTGGTTGCCTACTACGGATTGGAGTCCTTATTAAATACCTTATTTATTTTTACGGTTCGATTATCCATTTGTGTGTCTGCCGTAACAGGATTTGCATTGGTGGGCCTGGTTGCATTTATCGATGGACTGGTTGAACGGGATATTAGACGTGCATGTGGCGCAATGGAATCAGCATTTGTGTATCACCGGGCAAAACGAGCGGTTGTGCCGTTAATTTATTTGTCCTTCGGTGGATATTTAACAGCGCCTGTCTCAGTGCATCCCGCAGTGGTGTTTTTACCAATCATGGCGCTATTCGGCTTATCCATTTTCACGGCCGCCAAACAATTTAAAAAATTTGTATAGGAGTAAGAATTACTATGAACGAGTTACCGGATATTCCAGGCTTTTCACATGTGCAACCCAGTGTGCCACCAACCAAACACTCAAACAGATCTATAGGGATGGTTTTGTCGGTATTTATCGCGGTCTTGATGTCCAGTGCCATTACTGTGACATGTGTGTTAATCGGTAAAGAAAAGATTCTCACTGTGTTTGGGTATATTGAGCCACCGAAGCCCGATATTTTATTACCCGTAAATAAAAAGATTGGGGAAGTAGAAACAGCGCAGATTGAATTCATACAATCGGTGAGCAGTCAAATCCAAACGTTGAAATCTGAAGTCGAGACCAACTCGCTGAAAAAAGATCAATTGAATACACGTTTATCACTATTGGAAAACTCAACCTCTGAGTTTCGCCAGGAAATCCACGCAAAGATAACCGCTGAACAGAAAAAACAGCAGGCTATTGTAAGGCAACAAACACAAGTACAACCCAAACCGATTATCGCACCGGTCACGATTGTCAGTATTCGCGGTTGGGGAAATGAATCTTATGTAACTTTAAAAGAGGGATTGGATTATTCCGAGTTACTT
>Ga0164241_10005633_pt1 | contig 11651 bp, 11 predicted proteins | sample OricomyardsoilBY_FD_108780 | JGI IMG/M metagenome (GOLD analysis project Ga0164241, IMG submission 108780) | Backyard soil microbial communities from Emeryville, California, USA - Original compost - Back yard soil (BY) | ecosystem: Environmental > Terrestrial > Soil > Unclassified | place: USA... | reverse complement strand
CGGATCAGCCTCTCGACCTTCCACGCCGAGGAGGAGGTCAAAGTCGCCTGGGAGATCCTCAAGGCGCTGCAGCTGCGCGAGAAGGGCCCGGTGCTGATCGCCTGCCCGACCTGCGGCCGGCTCCAGTTCGACATGGACTCGGTCGTGGCCGAAATCGAGCGGCGGCTGGAAAGCTACGAGGAGCCGGTCGAGGTGGCGGTGCTGGGCTGTGCCGTCAACGGCATCGGCGAGGCCAGCCACGCCGACTTCGGCATCGCCGGCGCCAAGAACGAGGGCCTGATCTTCGCCCATGGCAAGCCGTTGCGGAAGGTTCCGCAGGAGACCCTGGTCGACACCCTGTTCGAAGAGATCGACAAGTCGCTGGACCGCGGCGGCGAGGTCGAGTTCGACGAGGCCGAGTCGCGCGAGGGGGCCGAGTGGGTGGCCAATATCGAGGCCGAAAACGAGGGCGAACTGACCCCCGAGAAGATCGCCCAGATGGAGAAGGAAGCGGTCGAGCGGGGGGAGTCGGACAAGGTGTTGCTGGACGAGGACCAGTCGCCGACGGCAGGTAGGAGATTCACGAGGGCCTAGCGCGCTCCGGCGGCGGGTCCTGTCGTCGGGGTGGGTGTGCTCCTGGCGCTTCGTGCTTCTTCGGGCAATGGGATGAGAGCGGTGTCAAGGGTGGGGTCTCGCCCTCAGAAGCCTCCGCGCGGGCGGAGCGCACCCACCCCGACGCCACCCGCCCGAGTAGCGGGATAGGTTTCTCGGGTGACTCGACTCTCGCAGGCATTTATTCCCACGCTCAAGGATGCGCCGGCCGATGCGGAGGCGATCTCCCACAAGCTGATGGTTCGCGCGGGGCTGATCCGCCAGCTCGGCGCTGGCCTCTGGAGTTATCTGCCGGCCGGGTGGCGGGTCGAGCGCAAGGTCGAGGCGATCATCCGCGAGGAGATGGAGGCGATCGGCTGCCAGGAGATGCTGATGCCGGTGCTGATGCCGGCGGAGAACTGGCAGAAGACCGGGCGCTACACGATCGAGGAGCTGTTCAAGCTCGAGGATCGCAAGGGGTCGCCGATGGTGCTGGCGATGACCCATGAGGAGGCGGTCACCGACCACGTCGCCCGCGAGGTCCGCTCCTACCGCGACCTGCCGCTGATGCTCTTCCACATCCAGACCAAGGAGCGCGACGAGCCGCGGCCCCGCGCCGGCGTGCTCCGCACCCGCGAGTTCACGATGAAGGACGCCTACTCCTTCGACCGCGACGAGGAGGGGTTGGCGCGCTCCTACGAGCTGCAGGCGGCCGCCTACGAACGCATCCTCGACCGCTGCGGGCTGCGCTGGTACAAGGTCGAGTCCGACGTCGGGATGATGGGCGGCTCCGGGGCCGACGAGTACATGGCGCCCTGCCCGGCCGGCGAGAACGAGGTGGCGCTGGCGCCCGGCTACGCGGCCAACGTCGAGGTCGCCACGGCCGAGCCGCAGCCGGTCGAGCTGCCGCCCGCGCTGGACGCGCCCGAGGCCGTCTCCACGCCGGGGCTCGGCAAGGTCGAGGAGGTCGCCGCCGCGCTCGGGCTGCCCCACGGCGCTTTCATCAAGGCGCTGCCGGTGGTGGTCGAGGGACGCGGCCTGGCGATGGTGCTGCTGCGCGGCGACCACCGCCTCAACGAGATCAAGCTCGGCAACGCCCTCGGGGCCGGCTTCCGTCAGGCCAGCGCCGAGGAGATCGCCGCCGAGATCGGGCCGGCCGGCTACATCGGCCCGGTCGGGACCGGGGTCCCGGTGCTCAAGGACGCGGCGATCGCCGGCGACTCCTTCGTCTGCGGCGCCAACCAGGAGGACACCCACCTGCGCGGCGTCCAGCCCGGTCGCGACTTCGAGTTCGAGGAGGTCGACGTGCGCACGGTCGAGGCCGGCGACACGGTTCCCGGCGGCGCGATCGAGATCGAGCCGGCGATCGAGGTCGGCAACATCTTCAAGCTCGGCACCCGCTACTCGGAGCCGCTCGGCGCCACCTACTCGGACGAGGACGGGGTCGAGAAGCCGGTCGTGATGGGGTGTTACGGGATGGGCCCGGCCCGGATCATCGCCGCCGCGATCGAGCAGGGCGCCGACGAGCGCGGGATCGTCTGGCCGCGGGCACTGGCGCCCTGGGACGTCCACCTCGTCTCCCTCGCCAAAGCGGGCGAGCCCGAGCGCGAGGCCGCCGACAAGCTCTACGAGGAGCTGCGCGAGAACGGGATCGAGGTCCTCTACGACGAGCGCGAGGCCGGGGCCGGGCAGAAGCTGACCGACGCCGAGCTGCTCGGCTGCCCGTTGCGAATCGTGGTCGGCCGCCGCGGCCTCGCCAACGGGGTCGTCGAGGCCAGCGAGCGCGGCTCCGGCGCCGAGCACGAGCTGCCCGTGGAGGATGCCGCCGCGCGGGCGCTTGCCATCCTCCAGGGCATCGATGGCTAGCCGCGCCCCCTTTGGCCGCGGCCGCGTGCGCCGCCTCTTCGGGCTCGACCGCAGCTACGAGAAACCGGCCACCACGCGCCGCGGGGAGCCGCTGCACCCGTGGACGCTCCCCAACCTGGTGGGCTACCTGCGGCTGGCGGCGCTTCCGGTCTTCCTGGTGATGGCCTACGGCACCGACGACGGCACCTCCTTCGCCGCCGCGATGGTCTTCTGGGCGATCGCCGCCGGCGACTACCTCGACGGCTTCCTCGCCCGCGTCACCGGCCAGTACAGCCGCATGGGGGCGCTGCTGGACCCGCTGGTCGACCGCCTCACGATCCTCGCCGGCGCCGTCGTCTGCTGGAGCTTCGAGCTGCTGCCGCGCTGGCTGCTGGCGGTGCTCGCGCTGCGCGAGCTGGCGATGCTCTTCCTCGCCCAGTTCGGCCTCCGCCACGGGGTCGACATCGAGGTCAACTGGCCGGGGCGGATCTCGGTCTTCCCGATCATGGGGGGGATCTGGCTGGCGCTCTTCGCCCCCGGCTGGGTGGCCACGGCACTGGTTGCCTGGGGCACGGCGATGGCGATCCTCGCCACCGCGATGTACGCCCGCAGCGGCATCCGCACCGTGCGCGCCCGCGCTGCAAGCTGAGCGTCAAACCGCCGAACCTTCAACCTTCAGTTGAACCTTTGGCGCCCGGCGACCTATAATCGTCGCCTGCGCAAAACGGAGGCATCGACGCCTCCTCGATCAAGGAGCGAGATGGAGGACACCTTTCCCGACCTGGGCTCCCTCAGCGACAAGGAGCTGAAGGACCTGATCGACAAGCTCACGGAGGAGGAGAACGAGATCTCCTACAAGCGGCGAGTCCTGCACGGGAAGATCGACATCCTCCGGGCCGAGCTCGTCAACCGCCTGCGCGACAAACACGAGCGCGGCGACACGATGTTCTCCGGCAACGACGTCGAGCAGCTGACCGAAATCCTCGCCGGCAAGGCGCAGAGCCCGTCGGAGGACGAGCCCGCCGCCTGAGCGGAGGGGAGCCACGAGCATGGCCGTCCACTGTCCCGAGTGTGGGTTCGCCAACCCCGAGGGCGCCAACTACTGCCAGAAGTGCGGTGCCTACCTGGGCGGCCCGGCGGAGTCCGGCGACGACCCGACGACGATGACCTACACCGTCGACGACACCGGCGACATGCAGCCGGTGGACATCGACGAGGTGGTCGAGGAGGCCGGTGCGGCGCTGGTGATCCGCGCCGGCGGCGGCCGCGCCGGCGAGAGCTTCAGCCTCGACCAGGACCGGGTCGGGATCGGCCGCAGCCCCGACGCCGGGGTCTTCCTCGACGACGTCACCGTCTCCCGCAACCACGCGCTGCTGGTGCGCCGCCGCGACGGCCTCTACATCGACGACCTCGGCTCGCTCAACGGCACCTACGTCAACCGCCGCCGGATCGAGTCCCACCGGCTCGCTGACGGCGACGAGATCCAGGTCGGCAAGTACAAGCTCAGTTACCTGGAGCGGTAGCGATGCCCGTCTCCGACCAGCCGGCGCGGCCGCCGGACTCGGCCAGCCGGCCGCGCAAGGCGCTGACGATCGGCGCCGTCTGCAAGATCCTCCAGGGCGAGTTCGACGACGTCTCGATCTCGAAGATCCGCTACCTCGAGGACCAGAAGCTGCTGAACCCGCGGCGCACCTCGGGCGGCTATCGCCTCTACAGCCAGTCCGACGTCGAGCGGCTGCGGACGATCCTGCGCCTGCAGCGCGACGAGTTCCTGCCGCTGCGGGTGATCCGCCAGGAGCTGGCCGGCGGCGGCGACCTGGTCCTCGGCGGGGAGGCCGACCGCAAGCCCAACGGCGGTGGTGCCCGGCGGGCGATCCTGGTGGATACCTCGCGCGCCTATCTGACCCTCGAGGAAGTGGTCGAGGAGACCGGTGCCCGCGAGGAGCTGATCGCCGAGCTGGAGAACTTCGGGATCGTGCAGCCGGAGAAGCGCGAGGGCAAGGTCGTCTACGACGAGACCGATCGCGAGATCGTCCGCGCGGCCAACGAACTCTCCCGGGTCGGCGTCGGCGCTCGCAACCTGCGCGTCTTCCGCTCCTCGGCCGACCGCGAGGCGAACCTGCTGGAAGCGCTGCTGGGCCCGTCGCTGCGCTCGCGCAACCCGGAGCGGCGCAAGGAGGCCCTGCAGAGCCTGGAAAGCCTGGCCGCGACCGTCAGTCACCTCAAGCATCTGCTGCTGGTCCGGGACCTCCGCCGCCTGGCGGGCGAGTAGCGCTGGAGCTCTGGCATGGCACGGGTGACCCGCCGCCGCACGATCGCGGCCCCGGTCGGCGAGGTCTGGAGCCTCGTCTCCGACCCCTACAGCCTGCCGCGCTGGTGGCCGCGGGTGAGCAGGGTCGAGAACGTCGAACAGAAGAGCGCCGGCCGCCGCAGCCAGTGGACCAAGGTGCTGGAGACGAGCGAGGGCAGGGGGGTGCGGGCCGACTACCGCTGCCTCAGCTCGGCCGAGAACGAGCGTTACGTCTGGGAGCAGCAGCTGGAGGGGACGCCGTTCGCCCGCCACCTGCGCAGCTCCCGGATCGAGGTCGCCCTGCGGCCCGACGGCGCCGAAACCCAGGTCGACCTCAGCTCGGTGCAGGTGCTGAGGGGGATGTCGCGACTGGGTTCGCCGCTGATGCGCCGCGGCCAGGGCGAGATCCTCGACGAGGCCCTGGACGGCATCGAGGCAGCGCTGACGTGAGCGTCTGTCGCGTTTGTTTCGGTGGGCGCAACAAAAGCGCCAGGCGGTCGGTGTGACAGAGCCGCGGCGGGACTCCAACTGGTGGGGATGGGGCGATCCCGCGATCGCGCCGGGGCTGGATGCGGAGGCGCTGGCGGTGCTGCGCGAGCGGATCGGGGAGCTGCGGCCGTGGCCGTTGGCAGCCGAGCTCGGCGAGTTTGCCCTGCCCAATCCGGAGCCGCTGCCGGCGGCGCTCACCGATGCGGTCGGGGTCGAGGGGATCTTCAGCTCGAACGAGGACCGGCTGCGGCACGCCAGCGGCCGCGGCTATGCCGACCTGGCGCGGATGCGCAGCGGCGGCCTCGAGGCCGCGCCCGACGCCGTCGTGCTCCCGGCCGACGCCGACGCGTTGCGGGGAGTCCTCGACGTCTGCGCCCGCGAGGGCATCGCCGTGGTGCCGTTCGGCGGCGGCACCAGCGTCGTCGGCGGCGTCGAGCCCCTGCGCGGCTCTCACCCGCGCCTGATCAGCCTCGACCTCGCGGCGCTGCGGGGGGTCGAGGTCGACCGCCGCTCGCTGACCGCGCGCCTGGGGGCCGGACTGCGCGGACCGGAGGCCGAGGCTGCGCTTGGGCACGAGGGCCTCACCCTCGGCCACTTCCCGCAGTCCTTCGAGTACGCCACCATCGGCGGCTTCGCCGCGACCCGCTCGGCCGGCCAGGCCTCCAGCGGCTACGGGCGCTTCGACGCCCTGGTCAGCTCGGTCCGCCTGATCGCTCCCACGGGTGACATGCAGACGCTGGAGACGCCGCACACGGCGGCCGGGCCGGCGCTGCGGGAGCTGATCGTCGGCTCCGAGGGGGTGCTCGGCGTGATCCCGGAGGTGACCGTGCGGGTGCGCCCGCTGCCGGCCGTGCGCCGCTACGAGGCCTGGATGGCGGAGAGCTTCGAGGCCGGCACCGAGATCGTCCGCGCTCTCGCCCAGGGGCCGGGACTGCCGGACGTCATCCGCGTCTCCGACGAGGAGGAGACGCAGGGGTCGCTGGCGCTGTCGGGGCCGCGCGGCGTCGCCGGCAGGCTCTTCGGCGGCTACCTCGGCCTGCGCCGACGCCGCGGCGGCTGCCTCACGATCGTCGGCTTCGAGGGCGAGGAGGAGTCGGTGGCGCGGCGGCGGGCCCTGGCCGTGCGCGCGCTGCGCTCCGGCGGTGCCGCCTACCTGGGCCAGGCGGCCGGCAGCTCCTGGGAGCACGGTCGCTACCAGGGCCCCTATCTGCGCGACACCCTGATGGGGATGGGGGCGATGGTGGAGACGCTGGAGACCTCTCACACCTGGAGCCGGCTGGGGGAGCTGCACGCGGCCGTCGCCAAGGCGATCCACGACTCGCTGGACGGCCAGGGCACGCCCGGCCTCGTCTTCTGCCATCTCTCGCACGCCTACGCCGACGGCGCCTCGCTCTACTTCACCTTCATCGCCCGCAGCCGCCACGGCGCCGAGCTGGAGCAGTGGGCAGCGGTCAAGCGGGCCGCCTCGGAGGCGATCGTCGCCTCTGGCGCCACGATCACCCACCACCACGCGGTGGGCCGCGACCACGCCCCCTACATGGAGGCCGAGGTGGGGCGGACGGGACTCGACGTCCTGCGCGCCGTCAAGGCCGAGCTGGATCCGGCCGGAATCATGAATCCCGGCAAGCTGCTTTCGTAACCGAGGCTATTTTTTGTCGGCGGCGCCGATGATCGGACCGGTGATGGTGCCGCGGAGGACGTCGGTGCCGGTGTAGAGCGGCGCCTTCTTTTCGCGCGTCGCCTTCGCCAGCGAGGCTTTCAGGGTGGCGTCGTCGGTGAGCGAGATGTCGATCTGGTCGAAGGTTTCCTTGGCCAGGTAGGCCAGCACTTCGGTTGGGACCTGGACCTGGGCGCCGATCTTGCCCGAGGCGGGGACGACGGTCGAGGCCAGCGGCAGCATTTTCTGCGCCGACTCGTAGAGCCAGATCGTGTAGGACTGACCTTGCTCGGTCGGGGCCAGGCCTTCGGCTTCGATCTGCAGTGCCAGCGAGTTTTTGACCCGGCCGAAGGTCGCCAGGCCCTTGGCGTCGCCGCCGTCGACGGGGCTGAGCACTGCCTGGGTCAGTTTCGGGTCGGTCGACGCGGTGTCGATCGTTTCTTCGGTGCCACCCCCGCTTGCGCTCGGGGTCGTCGTCTCGCCGGAGTCGTCGCCACCGCCGACCACGAGGACGACGACGAGCAGGACCAGGACGGCGAGGCCGGCGGCGATCGCGGCGCGGGCGCCGCCCTTGGGAAGTGAGGGCTTTGGCCGCTGGGTGGCGGGGGGCGTGGCAGACGCTGGCGCCGATGGTTTCGCCGCAGCCGGCTCTGGCTTCTTGGCCACAGGTGGGGCAGGCGGTGGCTCTACTGGTGCCGGCTCGGCTGGCGGCTCGGGCTCCGCCGACTGCGCGGGAGCCGACGCCTCAGGTGCCCCCGCCTCCGCCGACCCGGGCGCCGGGATCGAAGGCGCGGGGATCCCCTCGGCTTCGAGCTGGGCTGCCGCCGCTTTTGCCCGCTCGTGGACCTCGGCGGCGCTAATCCCCATCAGGGCAGTGAGATCGCCGTAGCCAGCCGCGCCGCGTTGTGCGAGCAGCCGCAGAATCGCCTTTTGGTCGTTGCTCAACTCCATCCCGGTCCGCAACCCTACGTGGCGGAGGCGATGGGGTGGATGCTCGGGGCCACGGGTCTCCAAAGCTTAATCTCGCCCCAGATAGGGTTGGCGGCAATGGCCGACGACCCGCGCGAGCTGCTTTCCCATTTCGACCGGCTGATCGGCACCGAGTGGCTCGACGACGATCCCGACCACGCCCGGGTCCGGGTCGAGCTGCGCGACGAGCTGCGCCAGCCGGTCGGGCTCCTGCACGGGGGAGTGATGTCGACCCTGGTCGAGAGCATCTGCTCGCGGGCGACGGCGCTGGCGACGATCGGCGACGGGATGATGGCGATGGGCCAGTCGATCTCGGTCAACTTCATCCGCCCGGTCACCAGCGGCGGCGCCGAAGTCAAGGCCAAGGCCCGCCACCGCGGCCGCACCACCTGGGTCTGGGACGCCGAAGTCCTCGACGACGAGGGAAGACTCTGCGCTCTCGCGCAGATGACCATCGCCGTCAGGCCGCTGCAAACCGCCTGATCAACCTCCAAAGCGGTTGGTGATCGGGAGGCGGCGATCCTTGCCGAAGGCCCGGGGGGTGATGCGGATTCCCGGGGCCGCCTGGCGGCGCTTGTACTCGGAGCGGTCGACCAGGCGGATCACGTCGTCGACGGTCGCGGCGGGCATCCCGGCGGCGATCATCTCCTCGCGGCCGCGGTCGCGCTCGACGTAGGCCTCGAGGATGCGGTCGAGCAGGTCGTAGGGGGGGAGGGAGTCGCTGTCGAGCTGATCCGGCCGCAGCTCGGCCGAGGGCGCCCGCTCCAGCACCGCCGCCGGCACCAGCTCGCGACCGGCGCGCTCGTTGCCGCGGCGGGTGAGCTCGTAGACGAGCGTCTTCGGCACGTCCTTGATCACCGCGAAGCCGCCCGCCATGTCGCCGTAGAGGGTGGCGTAGCCGACCGACATCTCGCTCTTGTTGCCGGTGGTCAGGACCAGCCAGCCGTGGCGGTTGGAGAGCGCCATCATCAGGTTGCCGCGGATCCGCGCCTGGATGTTCTCCGCTGCGAGGTCGGGCTCGGCGGGGCCGTCCAGCGCCCGCCGGTAGCCGTCCATCATCGGCTCGATCGCGATCTCGATCAGCTCGCAGCCGAGGTTGGCGGCGATAGTTCGGGCGTCGGCCTGGGTTCCAGAGCTGGAATGAGGCGAGGGCATGACCACGCAGCTGAGCCGCTCGGGCCCGACCGCGTCGGCCGCCAGCATCGCCACCAGGGCCGAGTCGATGCCGCCCGAGAGGGCGACGCCGACGTGGCCGAAGCCGTTCTTGGCGACGTAGTCTCGCAGCCCCAGGACCAGGGCCTCATAGACCTCGTCGGCGTCCGCCAGCGGCTCGGCGAGCGGGCCGGGGCCGGAGCCCGGAATCTCGCAGACCAACAGCTCCTCTTCGAACTGGGCGGCGCGGGCGATCAGCTCGCCGTCAGGCCCGGTGACCAGGCTCTGGCCGTCGAAGACGAGCTCGTCCTGGCCGCCGACCAGGTTGCAGAAGGCGAAGTAGGCGCCGTAGGCGCGCGCGCGCTCGGCAAACATCTCCACCCGCTCCCGGCCCTTGCCGCGGTGGTACGGCGAGCCCGAAGGGTTGGCGATCAACCGCGCTCCCGCTTCGGCCTCGGCCTGCGCCGGTGGGCCCGGCGCCCAGACGTCCTCGCAGATCGTCAATCCGACCCGCTGCCCGCCGGCCTCGATCGTCAGCGGCTCGGTGCCGGGGACGAAGTAGCGCTGCTCGTCGAAGACGGAGTAGTTGGGCAGCCTGTTCTTGCGGTAGACGCCGCGCACGGCGCCGTCGGCCAGGACCGCCAGCGAGTTATGGGCGTGGCGGGAGTCGCCGCCCCCGGCGGCGGGCTCGGCGAAGCCGACCAGAACGATCATGCCGCCACCGACCGCGCGCGCCAGCTCCTCGACCGCGCGGCGGTTGGCCTCGACGAAGTGGCGCTTCAGGTAGAGGTCCTCGGCGGGGTAGCCGGGCACGCACAGCTCCGGGAAGATCGCCAGCTCGGCGCCCTCGGCGCGGGCGTGGCCGATCCACTCGGCGATCTTGGCCGCGTTGCCATCGACGTCGCCGACGGTGGGGTTGATCTGGGCGAGGGCTATACGCATGCTTCGTGCCTGAGGATCACCGGTCAAGTATCGCCCTCGCGGGCGGCGGAGCGGGCCGAGGCGACCGCTAGGCTGCGGCCGATGCGGGACCGCCGTCGCCACCTCGTCGGTTTCTCGGTGGCTGCGCTCCTGCTCCTCGCCGCCGTGCCCGCCGCTGCGCCGGCGTCGGTTGGGCTCGCCGAGGGTGTTCCCAGCCTCGCTTCGCTGAGTCAGAAGCCGTTCATCGCGCCGAAGCCGCGACCGACCGAAGCGCGGGGCCGACCGACCGACGATCCCGATCCCAACCGCAATGCCTACGCGGTGCCGCAGGCGCCGAAATCGCCCCGGTGCGGCCGCCACTTCTGCGTCCACTGGGTGGCCGAGGGGATCGACGCGCCCAGCCTCACCGACGGCAACGGCGACGGCGTTCCCAACTTCGTCGAGCAGGTTCTGAAGATCGCCGAACACGTCCACGAGATCGAGAACGAGAAGCTCGGCTGGCGCGAGCCCAGGAGTGACGGGCGCCGCGGGGGCGGCGACGGCAAGACCGACATCTACCTCTCGCAGATCGGCGGCGAACTGTTCGGCTACGCCGCCCCGGATCGCGGCCAGGCGACCGCGCAGCACCGCATTCCCCGCCGCCTGCACGGCTACCTGGTCCTGGACAACGACTACAGCGCCTTCGAGTTCCCGGGGACGAAGCCGTCCGACGACCTCAAGGTGACGCTCGCCCACGAGTACAACCACATCCTCCAGTTCGGCTACGACGCCTTCCAGGACCCCTGGTTCGCCGAGTCCAGCGCCACCTGGATGGAGGACCAGGTCTACAACGGCACCAACGACTACCTGCGCTACGTGCGGCGCTGGGTCAGGCGCTGGGACACGCCGTTGACGACCAGCTCGATCAAGGAGTACGGCTCCGCCGTCTGGAACCAGTGGCTGGCTCGCCACTACGGGCCCGAGATCGTCCGCCAGGCCTGGGCGCGGGCGATCCACGTGCGGCCCGGGGGCTTCTCCGTCAACGCCTACGAATCGGCGATCCGGGTCGCCGGGCACTCCGACCTCGGCCACGACTTCGCCCGCTTCGCCACCGCCGTCGCCGAGTGGCGGACCGGCGAGGGCTTCCGCGAGAGCGATCGCTACCCCGACATGCCGCGCCAGGGGGCGCTGCCGCTGGCCGGCCAGCGTCTCACCCGCCTGCTCGACCACACCACCTTCCAGCTGCTGCGTGTCCACGCCCCCGGCGGCCGCGGGGTTGCGGTCAGGGCGACGGCGCCGCAGGGGACCGCGGCCGGCCTCGCCCTGGTCGGCCGGCTCGGCAGCGAACGTCAGGGGCGCACCGTCACCCGCTTCGACTTCGGCCGCGGCGGCGGCAGCCTGAACGTCCGCCTCGGCGACCCCGGCCGCTACAGCCGCATCACCGCCGTCGTCGTCAACGCCGACGCCCGCGCCGACGGCTTCAGCGCCCGCCGGCTCGACTGGCGCTACCTGACCGACCGCATCCCGTTCGAGATCAGTGGCGAGCTGATCCGCTAGCGGCGAGCGTCAGGGGCGCGACTCGGAGGCGACGGCACCGTCGCCGTTGGCGGAGACCGCCGCCTTCTTGCGCGGCTTCGCTTTGCGCTTCGGCTTCGCCGGGGCGCTGGCCACCGCCTCCGCGGTCGCCGCCTCGAGGTCGAGGGCGAAGCTGTCGAGGTCGGCCATCGCGTCGTAGTCGCCGATCAGGCCGAAGTTGACCTGGCCGTTGTAGGACATGAT
>Ga0164241_10005632_pt1 | contig 11652 bp, 10 predicted proteins | sample OricomyardsoilBY_FD_108780 | JGI IMG/M metagenome (GOLD analysis project Ga0164241, IMG submission 108780) | Backyard soil microbial communities from Emeryville, California, USA - Original compost - Back yard soil (BY) | ecosystem: Environmental > Terrestrial > Soil > Unclassified | place: USA... | reverse complement strand
TCCTCGCCCTCGCCTATGAAAAGGCGCTGGCTGCGCTGCGCAAAAACATCACCCCGCTGGGATTCTCCGCCTGCTCGCTGGCGGACAACACCGTCACCGGCACCGATGTGAACTACCGGAGTGTCTGGGCCCGCGATGGCGCGATCACCGTCTGGAATACGCTGCATATCGACGACGAGGACATCCGCACCGCCCAATACAACACGCTGGAAACCCTGCTGAACGCGGTGTCGCCCACCGGCCAGATTCCCGCCAACGTCCGGCTCGACGACGGCTCGCCCGACTATTCCGGCGTGGGCAATATCGCGTCGATCGACAGCGGGCTCTGGGTAATCATCGCCATCTATAATTTCGCCGCGCGCACCGGCGACCACACCCTGCTTTACCGGCACGCCGGGCGGCTGCAGAGCGTCATGAACTGGCTCAGCGCCCAGGACAGCAACAACGACGGCCTGCTGGAAATCCCCGAGGCGGGCGACTGGACCGATCTCTTCGGACGCAGCTACAATGTTCTCTATGATGAAGTGCTCTGGTACCGCACCAATGTGTGCTACGGCCGGATCCTCGAGCTGACCGGCCAGTTTGAAAAGGCGGCCGACTACCTGCACTGGTCGCAAAAAATCCGCAGCCGCCTGCTCGAAACGTTCTGGCCCACCACCAGTCCGGACGACAATTCCCCGAGGAAGAACCGCTTCGCCGAACGGCAAAGCAACATGGGCGACACCCAGTATCTGCTGGCCGAAATCACGCCGTTCGCCTTCAACTGGCGCTGCGACGTTTACGCCAACATCCTCGCGTTCCTCATGAACGTACTCGACATGGATCGCGCGCGCACCGCCTTTCGCTTCATGTGGGGCGTGGGCGTCAACCAACCCTACCCGGTCGCCAACCTCTATCCCGTGGTGCAGTCGGGCGATCCCGACTGGCGCGCCTATTACACGGTCAACCTGCTCAATCTGCCCCATCATTATCACAACGGCGGGATCTGGCCTTTCGTCGGCGGCATGTGGGTGCGGTTCATCCACCGGCTCGGCCTCCATGAGGTCGCGTGCCGCGAACTCGTGCGACTCGCCCAGCTCAATCAGCTCGGCCGCGATCAGGGGTGGGAATTCAACGAATGGGCCCACGGCCAGACGGGCCGCCCGATGGGCAAGGCGTTCCAGGCATGGTCCGCCGCGTCGTTTCTCCGCGCGTGCCAGGAAGTCGGAATCGATCCCGCCCAATTGAGAGATGAATGAACCGGCTCCAGGCGTGCTCTGCTTCGGGGAAATCCTCTGGGATTTCCTCCCGCGCGGCGCTTTCCCCGGCGGGGCGCCCTTCAACGTCGCCTATCACCTGCACCGCCAGGGCCTGCAGGTCCACCTGGTCAGCGCCGTCGGACGCGATCTGCTCGGCGACGAATTGTTGTTTCGCCTTCGCCAATGGGGGCTTTCCACCGACGGAATCGCCCGCCACATCGGCCTGCCGACCGGTTATGTGCGCGCCACGCTCGGTCCCTCCGGCGACGCAAACTATGAAATCGCGCCCCAGGTCGCGTGGGATCAGATCATCATCGGCGAGGACACGATCCGGTCAGCGTTCGGCGCGTCCGCCCTCGTCTTCGGCTCGCTCGCCCTGCGCTCGCCGTCGAATCGCGCGGCGCTCGACCGGCTGCTCGCGGTGTTGCCGACGGATGCGATGCGGGTTTTCGACGTCAATCTCCGCCCGCCTCACGACGACTTGTTTCTTGTCCGGGAAATGGCCCGGCGCGCCACGCTCCTGAAACTCAACGCCGCCGAAGCCGCGCGCCTGGCGCACGGCCCGCCCGACACCGGGCGGGAGGAGGCCAACGCCCGCACCCTCGCCGCCAAGTACGACTGCGCCGCAGTCTGCATTTCCGCCGGCGAACGCGGCGCGGGCCTGCTGACCGACGGCAAATGGACGTGGGCGGATGCCCGCGCCGTCGCCGTCCGCGATACCGTGGGCGCGGGTGACGCCTTCATGGCCGGCCTGCTCGCCGGTTTGATCCTGCGCCGGGAGAAACCCGCCGCCGCGCTGGACCGCGCGTGCCGGATGGGTGGATTCGTCGCCGCCAGCGACGGCGCCACGCCGGACTATCTATGTGATCTGCTCGGCCAGCCCTCCGCACGCACATGACAACCTCGTCATCAAGCGGGTGCTCCGGCCAGCCGGATTTTGGCGGCAATGGAGCGATGCAAGGCTGACCCGGCCCTTATGAAATTGCGCAACGCCTGCCGGCGAAAACCCGCAGCCCGGATCAGGGAACCCGCCCTGCGAGTCGCCCACCAACCCGGCCCGGGAGCCCGGCTGGCCGCCGGCGAGGTGCTCCGGATCATGGGAGCGCGCGAAGTCTTGAACAAGTTCGAACGCGATTGCGGGACGCAATCCTGAAGTCATCCGGTCATGACAATCCCCATCTGGATTACGTGCGGCGTCATTGTGGCGACATTCGCCGTGATCGCCTCGGAGCGTTTGCGCCCGGAATTGGCCGCCCTGACCGCCTGTTCCTGGTCACGAATGTCCTCACCCCCGCCGAACTTTTCCCCATCTTCGGCAGCGAGGCGCGGATCATCGAGTGCGTCGTCACCCCGATCTCCCATCTCATCGACCACACGCTCGCCGAGGCAAATCTCGCGCGGCGTTTCGGCGCCCGGGTGCTCGCCCTGCACCGGCGCGGACACAATGTCGGATCGAAACGCGTCTGGATACGGGCGATGTGCTGCTCATGGAGGTCGATAAGGACGCCCTTGCCCGCATCCAAAAGAGCGCGGACCTGCTGGTTCTGGCCGGAGGACGGCGGGCGTTTCGCCTGAACCGCCGGGCCGTGGCGATCGGGGTTGTCCTGTTTCGCCACGCCGATCGGCTACCAGGCCAATACGCTCGTGTTCACCGCCGGCGGTTACCGGTTCTCGGATTTCCTCCGGCTCGGATTGCCGCTCAATATCATCCACTGGATCCTGGCCAGCCTGCTCATCCCGATTTTCTGGCCGCTGTAGGAACGGAAGGAAATCCCACCGGCATCGCCCTCAGGCGGCCATCCGTCGCTCGTCGTTTGAATCCGCGGCGAGATAACCGTCGCGCAGCGGACGGAGCAGGACTCCGGACGAAACGCGCCGGGCCGCTTTAAACGAGGGCAGGCGGAACGTCATCACTCGAACCGCAAATGGCGCCGCTTCGTTGCTGAGGATATGGAAAAGGCCCAGGGATCCCTGGAAAATCCCCATCACTTCGAGCCACAAGGCGCTCGTGCTGGTGTTGGAACCATTCGCCGCATTCGCCGCAAAAAAGTCCGGCCACAAAATGGGTACGAAAATCATTGCGACTCCGAGGAGAAGAAATCCCGTGGCGTTTGACGTGGTCATGCCTCTCCTCCAGCCAACCGCGTGCCAAAATCACCAGTTCACGCAAGCGACTTCAAACAGGCGTGATACGTTATGTTCCATGCGTGCCGGATAAAATTTTTCGGGCACTTTGCAAGACATCTGAACCGCCGTCTGGCAACGTGCAGGAACTAAAGATCGCCCAATTGGGGACGCAAAACGATCTCTTCAACCACCGTCGCACGGGTCAGCCGGTACACGTCAAGAATGGCGCGGGCGATGTCTTCCGCCGGCATCATCCGGGGCGCCTTGAATCCCGAAGCGGACCACGAGGGCGTCCAGGTGGCGCCGGGATGGACACAGCAGACACGCACGCCCTTGTCCTTCAATTCCGCCCGCATGGCGCCACTCAGGCCCGTCACGCCGAATTTCGCCGCCGAATACGCAGCGCCGTTGGGATAGGCCTGTAAACCGGCGATCGAGCTGAGGTTGAAGATATCGCCGAGCCGCCTCTTCACCATCGCCGGGACAAAGGCCCGCGAGACCAGAAAAACGCTGCGCAGATTCGCCGCAATCTGCCCGTCGAAGTCCGACACCTTCATTTCCAGAAACGGCGCCCCTTGGAATTTTCCGGCATTGTTGACCAACACCTCGACCGCGCCGAACCTCCGGGTGACCGCCTCCGCCAGCGCCGCCACGGCGGACTCGTCGGTTACATCGCAGCAAAACCATTCCGCCTCGGCCCCGCTCCCCGCGCAGGCGGCCGCGACCGCCCGGAGGTTTTTTGCATTGCGCGCGACGAGCGCCAGCCGGACGCCGGGGATTTCCGCCGCGAACATTTTCGCGATGGCCGCGCCGATCCCCTGCGAGGCACCGGTGACCAATACCACGGGCTTGGATTTCCCGACGGGGCGGACGGAACGGGCGTGGGAGGATTGGGTCTTCACGATGATTGATCGAAAAACAAGGTGTCACGTAAGAACAATTGACAAGGTGCGTTTAAAGCCGGGATTTCCCGGTCCGTGCGCCAGGCGGAATCGTCGCGCGAACCGGCTCGTTTCCAAGTCAATCCCTCGCTCCGCGAGGCTATTTTGCAGCACTCGTTTGAACTCCTTTGAGCCCGGCATCCACCTGCGGCTGATCCGACCGAACTTTTCCGTCCGCAGCTTCGCCTCTTTTTCGCTCTCCGTCATCGGCGAACGCGCCGGGGGCGGAGCCGAAGTCGCCGTCGGCCTGGGCGGCCATGTACGAGAACGCCGCATACACCGCCACGTTCTGCGCCAGCTCCTTCGGGTCGATCTTGTCCAGCGTGTCGTTGGCGGTGTGGTGCCAGTCGAAATATTTGGTGCCGTCCTGGTTCAGCGACAGCGCGGCCATGCCCTTGCCGTGCATCTGCGACAGGTCCGAGCCGCCGCCGCCGGGACGCTTGGCGTCATAGGCCACTCCGAGCGGTTCCAATACCGCGGCGATCTGCGCGATCGCATCGCGCGCTTCGGGTTTCACGCTGGCGCTCATGCGCCAGATCGGGCCGGCACCGAGATCGGATTCGACGCCGAGTTGGAACTTCGCCACCTCGCCCGCATGCTTCTCGGCGTAAGCGCGGCCGCCCCACAGGCCCATTTCCTCATTGGCGAACGCGATCACCCGGATCGTGCGGTCGGGTCGTTGCGGCAGGTCGCCGATCAGCTTGCCGGCGGCCATGGCGATCGCCACGCCAGCGGCATCGTCGATCGCGCCGGTGCCGGGGTCCCACGAATCCAGGTGGCCGCCGATCGCCACCACCTGGTCGGGATGTTTGCGGCCGGCGATCTCGCCGATCACGTTGGCGCCGGTGTATTCGCCGACCACGCCGCAGTCCAGGTCAAGCTTCAGGGTAACCGGCTTGCCGTAGGCCAGGACGCGTTCGAGCTGGTCGGCATCCGGATTGGACAGCGCCGCAGCGGGAATCGCCTTGGCCGGATCGCGGAAACCGGTGACTCCGGTGTGCGCGATGCGCTGGTGCGCGTCGGTGCCGGCCGAGCGCAGCAGGTAGCCGGCGGCACCCTTGGACTGGGCAATCACCGCGCCCGCCGTGCGCACGGCGGAGCCCATGCGGTAGCCGTGACTATCCTTCGCGCGCTCCATGCGGTAGCCGACATAGACGATCTTGCCCTCGATGCCGGCCGGGGCGGCGGCTTTCAGTTCGTCCAGCGTGTCGAACTTCACCACCTGCGCGGTGAGCCCGCCCTGCGGCGTGCCAGCCGAATAGCCCAGCGCAGTCAGCACCAGGGGCTGCGGGAACGGCGCCACGATAACACCATGCTCGCTGCGACGCACCCACAGCGGATAGGTCACCGGCTCGGTGTAGACCTTGTCAAAGCCGAGCGCCTTGAACTTTGCCAGGGCCCAGTCGCGCGCACGCTGATCGGCCTCGCTGCCGGCCATGCGCGGGCCGACCTCGGTGGTCAGCGACGCGGCGATCCGGTAGGCGGTGTCATCGTGCATCGCCTTGTTGCGTATCTGTTCTGCCGTCTTTACGGCTGTGTCGGGAATCGTGGTGCCGGCGGCGCAAGCGATGCTGCTGGCCAGCAACAGGCTGGCGGCAGATAGGGTGAGGTGTAGATGGCGCATCGGAGAAATCCCCGGAGGAAACCCCGATTATGGCGCGTCGGCAAGGGCGGAATGGCAATACGCCCCCCTCATACTCCAATCGCAGATTACCTTCACTGATGGCACGAGTAAGGAAAAAACCACAAAAAGTGACCAGCCCCCTGACACATGCTTTCCAGCCTGTGGCTGCTTTGCGCGAATTAAATACACCCGAACAGAACCCGTCCTGCCCATCGACAAGGCGGCGGAGATCCACAAATGCCACCGTGAACCGCCCGCGGTAAGAAGCACTTGAAACTCGTCGCAACAATCGGAAAGGTAACTTCGAGTCCCAAAGCCCCGGCTTGCTCCTTGATCGCTCCTCTGTCTGAAATCAGCGCTTAACTTTCCCCGGATTCGTCCTTCCCTTTCCATGAAAAAAAATATCCCCCGTCTTTTTGTCCTCGTGAGCGCGTTGATTTTCGCCGGCCTGGCCTCGGCGTTCGCCGCCGATTCGCGCATCATGATCGCCATGATGCCCAAGGCCAAGGGCAACGCCTACTTCATCTCCTGCAAGGCCGGGGCCGAGAAGGCCGCCAAAGAGCTCGGAGTCGAACTGCTCTTCGACGGTCCCACCGATTCCAATGCCGCGAAGCAAAATGAAATCGTCGAGAACTGGATCACGCTCGGCGTCGATGTGATCGCGGTCGCCGCGGAAAACAAGGAGGGTATTTCCACCGCCCTGCGCAAGGCGCGCAAGGAAGGCATCAAGGTCATCACCTACGATGCCGACGCGCTGCCCGACGCGCGCTCGTTTTTTGTCAACCAGGCGACGCCGCAAGGGATCGGTTACGGTTTGATGGACGAGGCCGCCCGCCTGTGCAACTCCGAGGGGGAATTCGCGATCATCACCGCGACCCTCACCGCCGCCAACATGCGCGAGTGGCAGAAATACATCGAAGAACGCCTGGCCGACAAATATCCCAAAATGAAGCTCGTCGCCGTCCGCCCCTGCGACGACCTGAAGGACAAGGCGCAATCCGAAGCCACCGCGCTCATGAGCGCCAACCCGAACCTCAAATTGCTCATGGCGATCTGTACGCCCGGAGTCCCGGGTGCCGCCGAGGCGGTGAAGCAGGCCGGCAAGGCGGGCAAGGTGAAGGTGATCGGGCTCGGCTTGCCCAATGAAAACAAGCGCTATGTCCACGAAGGCGTAACCGACAGCATCCTGCTCTGGAATACCGGCGACCTCGGCTACCTGACCATCTATGCCGGAGTGGCGCTGGCCAAGGGCGACTTGAAACCGGGCGACACAAGTTTCAAGGCCGGCTCGCTCGGCACCTTCGAAATCAAGGGCGACAACATCCTGCTCGGAAAACCCTTCATCTTTAACAAGTCCAACATCGACCAGTTCGATTTCTGAGCGCGTGGAGGCATCTCGGGCGGGACTATCGGTCCCGCGCTGAACTGATGGAATCCGGCCGCTTGGCCGGCTTGCCCGTGCCCTTGGCGGAAACCGTGTGGCGCTACACTTGCCACCGACGGCGGAGCGCTCCTATCTGCAGCATTCGTTTTGGTTCCTGCCGGATGTCGCGGCGTGTCATGCGATGGCGAACCTGCTGGCCGAGAAACAAAACGTGTTCTGGCCCGACTACGACGCCATCGTTGCCGCCGGCTCCACGGCGGGCATCGGACTGGAGGCGTTGCCGCCCGCGCGCGAGGCCATCGGCAGCGGTTTTAACACCAAGACCATCACGCTTTCGTGCGGCAAGCTCATCACCGGCGTCACCGGGCCGCAGCGGTCGTCGATCCTGATGCTGCGGAATCTGAAGTCGCCAGAGACGTATTCTCAGGCGGCATTTCGCGTGCAGTCGCCGTGGTCGATCAAGAACCCCAACGGCGACGAGCCGAAGGAGGAGGAAATCCTGAAAGCTCCAGAGCAAATGGGTGACCATGTGCCGGAACTCGGTGGGCTGGCGTTGCCCCTCTTCAAGACCCGCCCCGCTGCAAGGACTCCTGTCATCGGATCGGCTCCTCCGGCGGTTGACGGATTTACTACGCCATCAACAAGTCAGCCGTGAAAGTTTTCCTGCTCTTTTTGCACCACAAGAAGGAATACGAGAATCCCGGGCCAAGGTTTCTGCTCCAAAAAATGGAGCAGGCGTTTGCCGCGCCATCGAAACCGGCGAAGTAAGCGGATTCATCGGGTGTCACGCGGCCCAATCCAAGGGCGTTATGAGGTCGGCCGGACCGGATGCCGAACGGCGCCTGAGCGGCCCCGAATTTCTCGCGCAAGATTCGGCTTCCGCCATTCGCATCGGCGGGTAGGTTCACCCCGGGCCCATCGGTCGCATGTCTGCGGCCACAATCCGACATGCCCACCTTCTCCCCCGTCTGCCCACGCGCACCGTTTGTCCGGCGGCACCGTACCGAGTCCAGGATGCCCGCGCCATGAAGCCCGCCCGCCGCAAAACAAAACGAGGCGCCACAACCCTGGTGAAATCTCCCGCTGCCCCGCTGCTGAAGGACCTGCGCCAGATGATTCTAGCCGCGCACCATCAGGTCGCGCAGGTCGTGAATTCAACTCTGGTCGCCCTGCATTGGGCGGTCGGACATCGCATCCGTCACGAGATACTCCATCAAGCACGGGCCACCTACGGGGCGGAGATTGTCTCGACACTGTCGAGACAATTGGAGCCGGAATTTGGACGGGGATTTTCCGAGAAATCCCTGCGTCACATGATCCGTTTCGTCGAGGCGTTTCCTCGGCGCGAGATTGTCTCGACACTGTCGAGAGTATTGGCCTGGAGCCATTTTTTGGAAATCATCTATATCGGCGACCCGCTCGCCCGCGACTTCTACGCGGAGATGTGCCGGCTGGAGCGCTGGAGTGTGCGCACCTTGCGCGACAAAGTCGGCGCCCAGTCCTTTCTCCGCACCGCTCTCGCCCAAAAACCAGCCAGGCTCGCGCGGAAGGAACTGAAGGCCCTGCGGGAAGAAGACCGGCTTTCCCCCGATCTCGTTTTCCGCGATCCCTACGTCCTCGATTTTCTTGGACTCAAGAATTCCTACGCTGAGAAAGATCTCGAGGCGGCGATCGTGCGCGAGATGGAATCCTTCATCCTGGAACTCGGCACCGGCTTCAGCTTCGTTGCCCGGCAGAAGCGCATGACCGTGGGAGGCGTGGACTACCATCTCGACCTGCTCTTTTTCCACCGCCGGCTCCGGCGCCTTGTCGCCATCGACCTCAAGCTTGGCGCCTTCCATCCGGCCGACAAGGGCCAGATGGAACTCTATCTCGCCTGGCTCGGGAAACACGAGACCATGACCGGAGAAGATGCGCCGCTCGGCCTGATCATTTGTGCCGGCAAGAATGACGAGACCATTCGTCTGCTCGGTCTGGATCGCGGCGACATCCGCGTGTCCTCCTATCTGGCCAAAGCCCTCCCGCAAAGGCAACTTGAGCGCAAGCTCCACGAAGCCGTCCGCCATGCCCGGGCGCGCATCAATCCGCCCGGGGAGCCGCAGTGATCCATCAATCCGTTTCGCCCGATATTCATGCCGCCCCGTTTATCCCACGAGATGGTCCCGGCCGCCGATCGCCTCGGCGACAGCGTGGGGAACATCATGACCCCGTTCAGGACTTGCTTTCCGCTCATCCGCACCTTGCCCGGCGTTATGAACCGAAAGCCGGCATCGGCACGCCGTTGGCCATGATGCTCCCCTGCCTGCCCTGGTTCATGGTCGGCGGAACGCCGGCGCGGGGACTCACCGCCGGATGATTTGCAGGCCGAGGTAGGCGATGAGCGTGGCGCGGAACTCGCGGTCGTTGTGCAGATCGCGCCCGACGGAGACGAGCAGTGTGTATTGCTTCGCGACAGCGATACGCGCACCGACATTCGCGACCAACCCGGTCTCCTGAAAACGGGAGCCTGCTTCCCAATGCAATTCGGCCGCTAGTTCGACCTCGTGGCCGACCTCGCGACCGAGCACGACACCGCCGAACCATTCGTTCCCGTCACCGTGCCGCACGAAGCCAAGATCCGCATTAAAGGAAAAGACGCCAAAATCCTTCATCATCTGCACCGGCAGGATCAGAGTGGTTCCGGGTTCGGCCAGCCCGCGGTCGTCGGAGCCCGACCCGGGATTGTTGAATTCCAACTGCGGATAGACCGAGGCCGACCACGCCTTCTCCCCGGCGTCGTAGAAACGCCATTTAACGCCGGCCAAGGAATTGCCGAGTCCAGTGTGCGTGCCCGTGCCATCGCTCAGGCGCAGCCAAGCGGCCTCATACTTAAGCTGAAGGCGTTCGCCGATGCCGTAATTCAAATCCAGCAACGGCATCTCGGTCGTGCGTTCGCCCGCGCGACGCTCGGTGGTGAGGGCGACGTTGATCTCCCAGTGGCCGTCGCCCGGCGTGCCGGGGTCGTCGGTGATCATGGGCGGGCCGCCCTGAGCCGCGAGGCGGGCCGCGCCGACCAGGAAAAGGAGCGAAAGAAAACGCAGCCGGGAGTTCATGGATTTATTTCTGTAGCATCTCATGGAAGCTGCAATATTGAGCAAACCATCACGTCCAGTCCCGATGGGACGGGACCGAAACCCTTTTTTACCTGCTTCCGAACCCAACAAGCCCCAATCCGGTTTGTAATATAATACGTTACAAACCGGCTTGGGGTCCGGCGGGGATTGAGAACGGTCGAGAAACCTTGCGGATTCATCGGAAATAACAGGCTGCGGATTATTTGTAATATAATGCGTTACAAAGGCTCGGTCGGGACCGGGAATTCACCGGGCATTTTCCCGCAACACAAAACCAAACGGGCCCGCTTCGCGGATGCAGGGCTTCAACCACCTTGCCGAACTGCTCCGTCGCGGCGGGACCACATGCGTGATTTTTGTCCGGCAAATCCAGCTCATACCCACAAAATCATCAACTCCACCTCGCTCTCCGCCACCTCTGCCCGCACTCTCGCGTAAGCAGTTGCATCGTCACCTTCTCATTCCGCGGGACGGTACTGGATTTATTTTTGCCCGGTCTTGATGACCAGCAGGCCGAAGGTGCCGGGCAGGATCGGAGCCTTGGGCGCGGACATCTCCCCGGTCGGCGCGGGAGCGGGGGCGAATTGCGCGACCGAAAGGTAGAGACGCTCCCTCTTCGGATCAAACGCAAGCGTCTTGGCGCCGACCTGGGTCGGGATCGAGGCTTCCACCTGATAGTGGTCGGCATCCGTCCAACCGATAACTGTCACCTCACCTTGGCCGCAGCCGACGTAGGCGCGCTTATGTTCCAGGTCGAGGGCAATGGCATCCACACCGCCGCCGATGGGCAGATTCGCCACGATGGCCCCGGTATCGCTGTCGAGCACCATGAGGTTTTTCGAGCGGCAGCCCGAAAGCAGACGATGGTTGGCCTTGTCCAGCGCAAGCGCGGTGGCACCGCCGCCGGGGGCGAGCGGCCAACGCGCGGTCACGCTCATTCTTTTCGGATCCAGCCGCACGACCTCAGCCTTTTCCTCGAGATTCACGTAACAGTTGCCCGCCCCATCACTCACCGAAAATTCGGGGCCGCCACCGAGTTCGATGGTGCCGACCGCCTCGCCGGTGGCCGCGTCGAATACTGAGGAGTTCTCACTGTTGCCGTTGAACGTGAACACGCGCTTGGTGAAGGCATCGTAGAGGATAGAGTCGGGCTTCGTGCCGGCGACCTTGAGCGTCTGAAGTGTCGCGAGCGTTTTCAGATCAAAAACCGTCACGGTGGCGGCGG
>Ga0164241_10005631_pt1 | contig 11653 bp, 8 predicted proteins | sample OricomyardsoilBY_FD_108780 | JGI IMG/M metagenome (GOLD analysis project Ga0164241, IMG submission 108780) | Backyard soil microbial communities from Emeryville, California, USA - Original compost - Back yard soil (BY) | ecosystem: Environmental > Terrestrial > Soil > Unclassified | place: USA... | reverse complement strand
CGGCGCATCCCCCGCGGCCTCAAGCGCAAAATGTCCGGCTACCCCTTGCGCCGGGACCATGCCCCTTCCGCCTGCATTTTGTTTCCGGTAAAAATTTGCTCCATATCTAAGTGAACAGTATTGGGGCTATAGGGGTTTGGCACGCTGACGTGAATGAGTTCGATTGCTCATGAATTGAGTTATTTTGCCCGTCGCAAGCCGCGCGTTTCAGAGGCAAACGGGCTGCGCAGGGGAGCCTCCCACCCGAGCTATTGAGCGGTGTTGGACTGCATTTTCCGGCGATAGGCACCGGGGGAATCCCCCGTCAGGCGCTTGAAAAGCACGCACATGTATTCCACATGCTCGAAGCCGGTGAGCTCCGCGATTTTCTTCAGCGGAAAATCCGTTTCGAAAAGCAATTGCCGGATCTTTGCAACCTGCACTCTCCGGATCTCGGCTTGGGGTGACCGCCCCAGGTAGTGGCGGAATTTTTTTTCCAACTGACTGCGCGACGCGTAGGCGTGTTTGATAACTTCTTCCACGGAAATCCCGCGACATGCCCGCTCCCGGATGAAGCTGAGCGCGGTGGCGACGTTTTTGTCATCGATGGCCAGAACGTCAGTCGAAGGACGGGTGACAACGCCGATCGGCTCGATCCGCTGGTCATAGTTCGCGGGCTTCCGTCCGGCCAGCAACTCGGCTAGCACCTCCGCGGCCCGATAGCCCGACTGGAAGGCGTTGGGAGCGACGCTCGAAAGCGGCGGATAGGTCATTTCGCAGCGAACCGGATCGTTGTTGACGCCGAGGATGGCGACTTCCTCCGGCACGAGAATGTTGTTCGTTTGCGCCGCGCTGATAATCTGTTGCGCCCTCAGGTCCATGCACGCCATGACTCCGGCCGGCTTGGGCAGCCGCTTCAACCAGCCCGCCAGCGAGGTGATCTGCTCCACATCCCAAACCGGTGTAAGATCACCGGGATAGTTCACATCGAACACGTCGCATTCCCGCCCGGCCAGACGAAGCGCTTCGACAAATCCGTCGCGTCGCTCGCAGGACCAGCCTTCGTTGGAGAATCCCGAAAAACCGAAGTGCTGGTGCCCGCGCTCGAGAAAATGCTCCGCACCGAGGTGGCCCAACCCGACGTTATCCGGACGGATCTTGGGCACCCCGGGGTGGGGTTCGATGTCGTTCAGGTCAACGAGGGGAATCTTCAGTTCGGCACAAACCTGGACGAGACCGGGCGTGGTGTGGCGGCTGATGACCCCGTGCCATTTCTTGCTGCGCAACCAGTGCGGTTCGGTTTCCGCCCGGGCCTGGTCATCATGAAACGCCGACCAGAGCTGATGGGTAAGCTCATAGTGCACGATGCCCTTGAGCATGGCGATGCTCTCTTCAAACCGGGTCAAAAAAACAAGCAGAACCTGGGGTCTCACTTGCGGAAAATCTGGCGACCCGGCGCCGGCTGGCAAGCAGGCATCCGCTCTTCCAATCATGGGGTGGAACGGAGGCGCTGCGCTTGTGTCGCGGTCCTGCTCAATAGGTGTCGGCGAGCGATCGGAACGTCAGGGCCTTTTCGAGCTGCGCGACGGTTTGCGCACGGGGCAGCTCCACCTCCACCACCTTGGGCTCGCCCGCGAAGAGTTCGAAATAATTGTCGCTGCTGCGATGAGCGATTCCGGGGATCTCGAACGCAAACCGATGCTGGAAGGCCGGGGCGGTGAAGGTAAATCGCGCGCGCAACGGCGCCCTGAGCTCAATCGTCGCCTTAACCTTCGCCTTGGGCAGCGCGATAAACCGCGGTGCTGTGAGAAAAACCGCATCCTCGCTCACCCGGTGGCCGCCGATCTCCAGTGCAATGCGCAAAAACAGCCGGTCCCGGCCATGCGTTGCCAGCTGGCGGGTCAGGTTGAGGGTTTTTTGCCTCACGCTTTCGCCATAGCGCAGCGCAACGGACTTGCGTCCGCTCACAAGCACGCGTCCATCGATATGAAAAAGATCCCAGCGCAGCGATCCGCGCGCGGGTTCCGGGCGGTCGTACACGGTGTACAGATGGACCTCGGCCACCGTGGATCCGCGGTAGTTTCCGATGGCGTTGGTCTCCTCGCCCGGTACATGCGCGCTCACCAACGCCGGGGCGAAGAACCGCCGCGCCGCGTGATGCAGCGCGCGCCAGCGACCCGTGAACTCGATCGAACTCCACGAGGCCACCGGCCAGCAGTCGTTCAGCTGCCAGTAAAGCGCGCCCATGCAATGAGGCATGTTCCGGCGGTAGTGCTCGACGCCCGTCTGCATGCAATACGCCTGGTTGAGCTGCGAAAGATAGATCAGGTCGTCCTGGGATTTGGGGAAACGATAGCGCCGCGAGACGTAGTCGAGGATCACCTGGTTTCCGCCGCGGTTCTTCTGATGGTTTTCCATCGACGCGCCGAAGACGTTGGTGTCATCCGGGGGACAGAACGTCGCCTGCGTTTCCGGCGAACTGTAACTCTGCATGCCGAACTCGGAGCAGAACCGGAAACGCCACTTCTCGTAATCCTTGACGGGCTTGCGCGCGTGCCAGACCTCCCAGAAATGAGTGTCGCCGCGCTTCTCGCCCGCCGCCGGGGAATGATCGCCGTCGGCGCGATAGGGAGACGACGGCCAATAGTCCGTAACCGCATCGAAACCCGCCACCACGGTCGGCAACAGGCGGTGGAAAAGGGCGTCGTAATTCCGGCGCAACGCAGGCTGCCTGAGCAGGTCGGAGTTGAGGGACTCGATTTCGTTGTTGCCGCACCAGAGGGCAAGGCACGCCCGGTGCCGGAGCCGCCGCACCTGCTGGGCGGCCTCGGTTTGCACGCTTTGCAGGAAAGCGGCGTCGCCCGGGTAGATGGCGCAGGCAAACATAAAGTCCTGCCACACCAGCAGCCCAAGTTCGTCACAAATATCGTAGAACGCCTCGCTTTCGTAGATGCCTCCGCCCCAGACGCGGATCATGTTCATGTGAGCCTCGGCCGCGCTGCGCAGATCCCGGGCATATTGCTCGCGCGTGAGCCCGGCCACAAAGCTGTGCGCGGGGATCCAATTCGCGCCCTTGGCGAAAATCGCGCGGCCGTTGACGAGGAATTGAAAAGTCTCGCCCGCGGCGTCGGCATGCCGGTCGAGTACGATCGTCCGCAGCCCGATGCGGCGCATCCAACGGCCGAGGCTGCTGCCGTCGCCGTGCTCCACTTCGATCTCCAGGGTATAGAGCGGCTGGGCGCCATGTCCGTTGGGCCACCAGAGCTGCGGGTGCTCGATGCGAATCTTCGTTCCCATGCCCGCGGCCACGACAATGCCGTTCAGCGTCAACCGATGGCGACACGCGGTGCCGGCCTCGCGTTTGGCAAGTTCCGGCACCACCCGCAGCGTCACGCTGCCATCGACATCATGCCGCTGGGTCAGCCGCACATTTTCCAAACGGTTCCGGCTCCACGCTTCCAACTGGAGGTCGCGCCAGACGCCGGCGGTCACAAAACGCGGACCCCAGTCCCAGCCGAACTGGCACTGCTCCTTGCGGATTACCTGGGATCGTCCGACGGGATCGTTGAACTCGACCGGCTTGTGCCCCGGGCGATGGCTCCGAATGTACCTCATCGCACTGTCGAACCGGATGACGATTTCGTTGTCACCGGTCCGCAGCAGATTTTTCACCGGCCAGCGATGCCCGATAAACATGTTCTCGGTGCGGCCGACCGGACGGCCGTTCATCCGGACGGTCGCCACCGTGTCCAACCCGTCGGCCGCCAACTCGACATTCTCCTCGGCAAGGAGATCCGCCGTCACGACAAACGTGGCGCGGTATTCCCAGTCGCGCTCCTCGATCCACTGCAGCCCGCTTTCGTTGGTCGCCCAGAACGGGTCCGGAATTTTCCCGGCGCGCCGCAGATCCGCATGCACGCAACCCGGCACGACCGCGGGCAGCCAGATTTTTTCCGCGCAGTCGCGGAATGTCCAGACGGCGTGAGCCAGGGAGAGAACGGGCATAAGGGGACGACCGGGGGGTTAAAGCGCGTTGGTTTTCACAAAGGAGATGATTTCGTCCGCCCGGCAAAAGCATGAGGCGGAAAACAAATGTCGCCGAAAGGCGTGTGGCCGGCGGCGGAGGGCCGGCTCATCGCCGGACCCGTGTTGAGCGCACATACCGCCCATTCCCACGGTCTGTTCCAACCCATCGGCGGCGTGGGGGCGAGACCCGGGAATTTCCGGGCGAACACGCTGCCGGAAAGGCTCAGGCTGAGGGTGATGGCAAAAAGCAGGGATTTCTTCATGGGGAGACTGGCGGTCGGGCGGTCAAAGAGCGGCCCCGCCGGAACGGATGAGGTCGCGATACCAATGGGCCGAATCCTTCGGCGTGCGCTTCTGCGTCCGATAGTCCACATGCACGAGCCCGAAGCGGTCCTTGTACCCCTCGGCCCACTCAAAATTGTCCAGGATCGACCAATAAAAATAACCGGCAACCGGCACGCCTTCCGTGATCGCACGCCGGATCGCGCGGAGATAACGCGCCATAAAGTCAATCCGCTGGGGATCGTGAACCTTGCCGTCGAGATGCACGAAATCGGCGTTGCAAAAGCCATTCTCGGAAAAAACGAGCGGCAGCTTGTATCGTTCGGTCTGGTAGCGCGCGGCCCAGTAGGCCGCATCGGGCGCCACTTCCAGCCAGCTGAGCGTGCCGCGCGGATTGCCAATACCCCAGCCGTCCCGAACCTTTTCGGGATTGCCCCTGGCATCCGCCCGCACCTTCCAGCCCGAATAACAGTTATACGATAGAAAGTCCGTCTTCTGGGAAATAAGCTTCATGTCCGCCGCCGTGACCCTGGGCATGTCGGCGCCGAAGGCCTTGACACCATCCTCCGGATAGGATCCGAAAACAATCGGGTCGGCCCACCAGGAAAGATTCCACATCCCTTTTTCCGTGCTCGCGAAGTAGGCGCGTCGCGCCGCCTCGATGTCGCGCTTGCTCTCCGTCGCCGGGATGCGCTCGCGGGTGGTATGGGCGATGGAAATCTTCACCGGTCCGCCGCACCCCGCGCGCAACGCCTGCACGCCACGGCCGTGCGCCATCAGCAAGTGATGCGCGCCAAGCAGGCAGTCCGCAAACGGCAGCTTCAGTCCCGGCGCGAAGCGGCCGTCCTGATAGCCGAGCCCGAGCACCACCGGCGGCTCGTTGAAGGTCATCCAGTTTTTCACCCGGTCGCCGAGCCGGTCCGCGACGATCGCCGCGTAATCCCCGAACCAATCCACCAGATCCCGGTTCAAAAACCCGCCGCGCTGTTGCAGCGCCTGGGGGAGATCCCAGTGGTAAAGCGTGACCCAGGGCGTGATATCCGCCGCGAGCAACAGGTCGATCAGGCGATCGTAGAAGGCCAGCCCCCTGGCGTTGGGTTTGCCGGTTCCGGTCGGCTGAATGCGGGGCCAGGCGACGGACAGGCGGTAGGCCTTCAGCCCGAGATCCCGCATGAGAGCCACATCCTGACGCGAGCGGTGATAGTGATCGCAGGCCTCGTTGCCGTTGTGGTCTTCGAATATCTTTCCATGCTCCTGGGAAAATACATCCCAGACGGAGAGCCCGCGTCCATCGACGTTCCAGGCGCCTTCGATTTGGTAAGCGGAGGCAGCGGTGCCCCAGACGAAATTTTCGGGGAAAGACATGAAGGTTTGGGTCTGGCCTGGACGGGAAGCCCCGGCGCGGGTGGTGAATGTTAGCTGATGACCCGCTTCAAGTTAATGAGAATCTTTATCCGATACATGAGATAGCTGACCTCGAAGCGGGCGGCGCCTCCGCCGGCTCGCTGTTACAGGCGACCACCAGCCGGTCGGACGACAAACCGGGCGGAACGAATGGGCGGGAAGCATGGTGCAAGTGGTGGGCCTGCCGCCATGGGATGCAAGTCGCGCGTTGCCATACAAGAAGGCTGCCCCGTCCGGTGAAAAAAAGAGCCGGCCTTCCGGCCGGCTCTTTGTGGGAAATTCTTTCCCCCGGTCATCCCTCGTAGCCGGAGAGCGTCTTATCGACACCTTCCTTGGCCAGACGAACGTAAGACGGCAGACCGTTTTCGTAAGGAACCGCCACTTCGCCCTGAATCAGCGGCATCGCGTAGCGGAAAAACTGGAAATTCAGGCTGACGCCGTCCTCGTTTACCCACTCGCGTGGCAACTTCTTCAGGTGGCCGACGATATCGCCCAGGGACGAAAGCCCCGTTTCACAGGTATAATTGTCCCCGTCGCCGCGAACCAAGGTCACGAGCTTGTCGCTCTCGCCGTTGACCGCCGCGCGGACCGCGGCCTGACCCACCAGGAACGCCTCGTCGGCATCGGTCTTTGACGCGAGGTGGGCGGCCGACCGCTGGGTGACACCCAGGCGGGCCACGCGGGCCTTGGCGCCCACCTGGTCCTCGACCAAATCCTTCAGATAATCGCCGACACCGCCCAACTGGGTTTCATTGGTGCTGCTTTCCACGGAAACGTAGTTGCCGTCCTTGTCCACCAGCCCTTCGGCGGCGACGACCACGCAATGTTTCTCCCGCTTCAAAACGCGACGGACATCCTCCACGAACTTCTCGTTCGTAAACGTGACTTCGGGAACATAAACCAAATGGGGCGGATCATTCGGATGGTCGCGGCGTTTCGCCAGCGAGGCGCCGGCCGCGAGCCAGCCGCTATTGCGCCCCATGACCTCGATGATCGTAACAAGATCACCCTGGCCGATCGCGTCGGCGTCGAGCGCGAGTTCCTTGACCGTGGCGCCGATGTATTTGATCGCGCTGCCGTAGCCGGGACAATGATCGGTGGCGGACATGTCGTTTTCGACGGTCCGCGGGATGCCGATCACGCGCAGATCGAAACCCTGGGCCCTGGCGGTCTCGCCGATCTTCAGTGCCGATTCCTGGGAATCGGAGTCACCGATGTGAAAGTAATAGCGGATGTTGTGGGCCTTGAACACTTCCAGCACCCGTTCGAAATCCTGCGGCTTCTTGAGCTTCGAGCGGCAGGTGCCGAGGGCGGCGCCAGGGGTCGAGCGGAGACCGCGGATGGCCTGCTGCGATTCGGCGGCGAGATCGACGAAATCCTCATTCAGGAGACCAAGCACGCCATTGAGCGAGCCATAGATTTCCTCGATGGAAGAATGATTGAGGGCTTCGGCGACTACGCCGGCGACGCTGGCGTTGATGACGGCCGTGGGGCCGCCGGATTGGCCGATCAGACAGTTTCCGACTAGTTCTGCCATGGTGTGGTTTGGTTAAGCTGTTAAAGAAACGAAATGAAGGGTCAAAAAAGGACACCCTCCAATCTCTGGCAAACCAAATCTCCCCAAAAATTCCCCGGGCGCGGAACTCCGGCGCAACGAACTCCATTCACCCGCCGCTCCCCGCCGCCGGATCAGCCTCCGGCGGAGGCGGATCGCCTCACAAAAGTTTCCCCGGCCGGTAATCGGCGGCGCCCTTGTATTTTTTGTCCAGCGGCCGGACCGCTTCCACAAACGCATCCACCTGATGCGGCGCCGCGCCCACAAAGCGTTCGTTCTGGGCGAGGATCTCCTGTAACTTTTTCTTCCCCAATCCCACCCGTTTGTCCCCGGCCAGACGCGCCAGCAGATCGGCATCGCCGCCCGCCCGCAAGGCCTTGGCCGCCGCCAGCGCGTGTTCCTTGATCGCCTCGTGCGCCGTCTCGCGTCCCGCGCCCGCTTTGACCGCCTCCATGAGAATCGTCGTCGTCGCCAGAAACGGCAGGTTGCGCTGGTTTTCCGCGGCGATGGCCGCCGGGAAAACCTCCATCTGCCGCAGCACCGTCAGGAAGGTCTCCAACAACCCGTCGATAGCGAAGAACGCATCGGGCAGCGCCACGCGGCGGACGACCGAGCACGACACATCGCCCTCGTTCCACTGATGCCCCGCGAGAGCGGCGGTCATCGCCGCGTAACCCGAGAGAATGGTCGAAAAGCCGCAGATGCGCTCGCAATTCCGCGCGTTGACCTTGTGCGGCATCGCGGACGAACCGACCTGCCCTTCCTGGAAGCCTTCCGTCAGCAATCCGGCCCCCGCCATCAAGCGCAGGGTCACGGCACTGCTCGCGCCCGCCGCGCCCACCTGGTGCAATGCGCTCACCACGTCGAAATCCAGACTCCGGGGATAAACCTGCCCGACCGCGTCGAGCGACGCCTTGAAACCCAGATGCTTCACGATCCGCGCTTCCAGGCGGTCCACCTTCCCGGTATCGCCACCCAGCAGCGTCAGCTGGTCGAGCTGCGTGCCCACGGCGCCTTTCAATCCGCGCACCGGATAACGCGCGATCAATTCGGCGAGCCGCTCGTACGCGACGAGCAGTTCCTGCCCGAACATCGCCAGGCGCTTGCCCAGCGTCGTCGGCTGGGCCGGCACGTTGTGCGTCCGCCCCGTAATCATCACGTCGCGGTGCGCCGCCGCCTGCCGGCCGAGTGCGAGCAGCGCCGCCGCGGCCTTGAAACGCACCAGTTGCAGCGACCGGGCCACCTGAAGCTGTTCCACATTCTCCGTCAGATCCCGGCTGGTCAGGCCGAGGTGAATGAACTGGCGCTTCGCCAGGTCCGAAAATTCCTCCAGCCGCGCCTTCACGTCGTGCAAGGTCACCCGTTCGCGCTCCTTGATGCGCCCGACGTTCACGTCGTCGCGCACCCGCTCATAATCCTTGATCGCCTCCGCCGGAATCGCGACCCCGAGATCCTTCTGCGCCTTCATCACCGCGATCCAGAAATCGCGTTCCAGCAGGATGCGGCCGTTCGCCGACCACAGGGCTTTCATCGCCGCCGAAGCATAACGCTCGGCCAGCACATTGGGAATGGTTTCCGACAGGGGAACAGGCGAATTCACAGACGAAAACGCTTAGCCTCCGCCACCGGCGTTGCCAATGGAAAACAACGCCGCTGTACCTGATAATCCGCTTTGCGTCCTCGCCTCGCGACCGGTCCGGTCCCAGGGTCGGTCCATGGCTCATTCCGTGGAAGGACATCTCCAGCTCAGGATCGACGAGTACGACCGCCGCATCCGCACGCTCGTTTACGCCTATGATGAAATGCGCGCCGAACAACTGAAGCTGCTCGGTCGCTGCCTGCCCGCCGGGGGCGGGCTGGTCCTGGATCTCGGCGGCGGTACGGGCGCCCTCGCCGCTGCGATCGCCACACACTTTCCCCAAGTCCGGGTGCGGGTGCTGGACACCGACCCCGCCATGTTGGCTTTCGCGCGCGCGCGCTGCGCGCCGTTTGGCGACCGGGTGAAGCTGATCGAAAAATCCTTCGCCACCCCGCTGCCCGGCTGCGACGCCGTCGTCGCCTGCATCGCCCTTCACCATGTGAAGGACATGGCCGTCAAAGGGCGGATCTACCGCAACATCTTCGACGCCCTGCGACCCGGCGGGGTCTTCGCCAATGCCGACGCGCTGATGGATCCCCGACCCGGCCCCCGGTCCCATTATTTTGACGTGTGGTCGCGCTTCCAACAATCGCACGGCTTCAGCGAAGCGGAGGCCCGTCAACATTTCGCCAGCTGGGCCGGCGAAGATTGTTACACCTCGCTGTCGGTCGAAATGAAATTGTTGGCCGATGCCGGTTTCGCCGAGCCCGACTGTTTCTGGCGCAGCGAACAACAAGGCGTCTTCGGCGCCATCAAATGAGCGTCCCCCGGCGCCGCGACTACGCCAGACACCGCACCGCCATGTCCCGCAGCACCACTTCCTGCTCGTTCGGCCGGCGGACGATTTCCTCAAAGGCGCGGATGAACTCCTGCTGGTTATCGATCAGCCGGCGCAAGCCCGGCAGCCTGGCGGAACCGACGAGCTTGCCGGCGTACCACTGGTTCTGGGTGAAAAAATTATAGGCGCTTTTCTCGCTGTCTCCGCCGAAATGTTCCGAATAGGCCTCCCGCGCCCTCGCCCATGCCGACTTGTCAAAACCGTAGTCGCCCGGAGCCCGCAGGTCTCCCGCATCCATCAGCACGCGGGCCTGGATGAGGATGCGGTTGCGGTTTTGCAGGGCGATGAGGATCGGGCGGGCGTCACCGCCGGCGAAAAAGTGCCGCTGAAGCTCGGCGAGCGTTCCACGCAAATCCCCCGCGAAGAACCGGTCCGCCGCCGCAAAAAAATCACCTTCCGCAAAATTGGGCGTCAATTCCTCCACCTGCGATTCCCCGATGATTCCGCCTTCGCCGGCATAAGTGGCCAGCTTGCGGGTTTCCTCGGTCAGCAGGCGCGTGTTCGCCCCGATCTTCTGGAGCAGCAATTCCAGCGCTCCCCCGCCAAACTCCACTCCCCAGTCCTTCGCCTCCGCCCGGGCCACCGCGGCGAGGGTTTCCCCCGCGGATTCACCGTCGCCACCGGCGAGCGTAAAATCCCCGTTGCCCTCACACCATTTGGGAAAAGCGCGGCGGCGGTCGATCGGCGCGGCCGTCAGGACGATCGACACCTCGTCTGCCCGGGCCTTTTCCAGCAATTCCCGGAGCGCCTCGACCTGTTTCAACGTGCCCTCGGCGCGGCCCGTCACGGTGTCGGCGAGAAAATTCAGATCCTTGAACCACACGACGCGTTTCCCGCCGAACATCGGGACCGTTTGCACGGCGTCGCGAAACCGGTTCACGGCGGTTTCCACCTCGTCCACATTGGCGGCGAAACCGCTGACCACCTCGCGCGAAAAATCGTCCGCCTGCGCCTCGGCCACCAGGTCGTCGAAACGCTCCTTTCCCACCCGGTTGACCATGAAGTCATCCGGTCCGCAAACGAAGATGAAGTTTTTGACGGCAGCGGGCATGAACGGGGAATTTGCCCATGAATCCCGTCAAAGCGCACGAAAAATCTCCGCCGCCCGCGGAATCATTTTCCCTCCCATCCCGGCCTCCCGCGTCAATTCGCGAGCGGCATCGACGCCCGGAGCGACTCCCTCATTATCTCGCGGCGCAACCAGTCGATGGCCGCGGTCACCGCCCTCTCCTTCACCGTACAGCGCGGCCCCGGATAGGTCAGCTTTCTCGACCAGTCGCCTCCCGGCGCGTGCATGCCCACGTAAATGGTGCCCACGGGATTTTCGCCCACTCCGCCGGTCGGACCCGCAAATCCGGTGATGGCGACGCCGTAGTCGGAACCGAGTTGCTCGGCCACGCCCGTCGCCATCGCGACCGCACATTCGGCGCTCACCGCCCCGTGCTGGGAAAGCAGGCACTCCGGGCAATCGAGCAAAAGCATCTTGGAATCATTGCTATAGGAGACGATCCCGCCTTGGAAAAACTTCGAGGCGCCGCACACATCCGTGAAGGAATTCGCCAGCAAGCCGCCCGTGCAGGACTCGGCCACCGCGAGCGTGCGCCCTTGCGCGCGAAGCTCGTCCCCGACCACCTTGACCATGCTGTCGTAGCCGAAGCAGACAAAATCCTCTCCGAGCACCCCCACGCACTCATTCGCCAGCACGCGCAAAGTATCCATGGAGTAACGCCCGTCGGGCGAGCTGATCCGGCAATCCACCTGGCCGAGATGGGCGCAAAACGCGATGCCGAGCCCGGGGTGGCGGTCAAAGATCGACTGCAACTTTGTTTCGACCGCTGATTCGCCCAACCCGGCGGTGCGAATCTGGATGTAGGCTTCGCTTTCCGAAATAAGCCCCCGCGCCGCCAGCCGCGGAATCACCTGCTACTGG
>Ga0164241_10005630_pt1 | contig 11653 bp, 9 predicted proteins | sample OricomyardsoilBY_FD_108780 | JGI IMG/M metagenome (GOLD analysis project Ga0164241, IMG submission 108780) | Backyard soil microbial communities from Emeryville, California, USA - Original compost - Back yard soil (BY) | ecosystem: Environmental > Terrestrial > Soil > Unclassified | place: USA... | reverse complement strand
CGCCCTGAATGCGACGCTCGGCTTCGTCCAGGAGGCGCGCGCCGAGAAATCGGTGCGCGCGTTGATGGCACTTGCCGCGCCCGAAGCGACCGTCATCCGCGACGGCGAGCGACAGCGCATCGCGACCCATGACCTCGTTCCCGGCGACATCATCCAGATCGAAGGCGCGCCGGTCGTGTGGACCGCCAGCTGGCACCCCGGCAAGACGAAGGCCAAGGCCATCGCCGCCTGCCAGAAGGAGGCGCGCGCCTACCTGCGCAAGAACCCCGGCGCGAGCACCTCCGACTGGAGCTGCGAGAGCGACGTGCACGCCGTTTACGGCCCGTTCGCCCACACGCACGGCGACCGGGACGAGCGCAGCTACACGTACTTCGACGAGGGCGGCTACTGGGTCGACGAGAACGGCGAGGCGCCCTGCTTCCCGGCCGGCACGATGGTCACGACGCCGGACGGCGCGACCGCCATCGAGGCCATGCAGGTCGGTGACCTCGTGCTGTCGTGGGATCCTACGACCAAGCGGCTCGTGCCCGCGCGTGTGGCGCGCGTGAAGGAGCGCGTGGCCGCCTCGGTGCTGTCGCTGCAGACGAGCGATGGCCACACGCTGAGGGCCACCGAGAACCACCCGATCTGGAGCCCGTCGCACGGCGACTGGGTCCTGGCCGGCGCGCTCGCGGTCGGCGACACCGTCACCGTCATGGCTGGTCGCGGCGTGACGACGGTCGCCATCACCTCGCTCGGAGCCTTGCCCCAGGCGGGCGAGGTGAAGGTGTGGGACCTGACCATCGACCCGACGCACACGTTCTTCGCGGACGGCGTGTGGGTCCACAACTACTGATGCGCGACCTGCCCTTCCTCGACACGGCGCTCGCGCTCGCTCGCGACGCCAGCCTCCGGACCCGCCTGGGTGCCGCCTCGGAGCGCGTCGCGGTGATGCTCGGCGAGCCGCCGCAGGCGGTGCTCGTGACGGCCGCGGGCATCACCTGCCTCGAGCTCGGCGAGCAACACGACGCGCCCATCGTCGCCTGCGAAGCCATCACCGACGGTGCCTTCCAGCGCCTGTGGCAGGTCATGCGCGACGCGGGCCAGCGCCTGCCGCGCGAGGTCATGCAGGCGCTCGTGACCGTCGCGCCGCTCTGTCGTCGCCCGATCTTCGACGCCTTCGAGGCCCACGTGAACGTCCTGCGCGCCGCCCTGCGCGACGCCGAGCGGCTGGCCGCGCTGCGGCGCCCGAGCGCCACCGAGCAGGCGCAGCTCGAGCGCCTCTGGTGTGATGTGTGGCTGCTCGGGCACCTGCTCGTCTTGCAGCACGCCGCGCCGCACGAGGCGCTCACCCACCGCTACCAGACGCTGGTGCGCCACAGCGCGCGCGCCGCGCTCGGGCCCTTCCTGTTGGCGGTCGCGATCCCCTTCGGGCCGCTGCAGGCGCGCGTGGCGTGGGCCTTCGCGCGCGTCGGCGAGCCGCTGCTGGCGCCGGCGCTGGCGGCGTTCGTGCAGAGCGAGCCGTTCTACCCCGACCCGGACGCGCTCGCGTACGCGCTCGCCGCCCTGGCCACGGCCTCGCCGCGGCTGCGCGAGCGCGTGCTCACCGGGCTGCGCGGCAAGCGGCGCGACGGGCGCACGGCCCCGGTGGCGGCGCACTTCATCGCCGACCACCTCGAGCACGAGGCGCCGCAGCGTGACCTGGCGGCCGTCAACGTCGCGGCCGACGGGCTGATGTCGGACACGACGCTCGTGCCCATGCTGGCGATGCTGCCGGCGCTCGCGATCGCCCCGCCCGCGGCGCTCTATACGAGCGAGGCCGAGCTCGCGACGGTGCCGACCTGGACTCCCGCCGCCACGCTCGAGCTGCTGCGTCACCTGTGCGACGTGCAGAGCACGCTGCACGCGCCCACCGCACCCGCGCCGACGAAGCCGAGCGCACCCGCCAGGCAGGCCGCCGTCGGACGCAACGACCCGTGCCCGTGCGGCAGCGGCAAGAAGTTCAAGAAGTGCCACGGGGCTTGATTGGGATCCCAATCATTGGGATCCCAACGATCTAGGCGAGCACCTCGAAGCGCAGCCGCAGGCCCTTGACCTTGTGCGTCTTCAGGCCCTCGACCACCCGCTCGACCGCGCTGCTGGCGACCGCGACGAAGGCCCAGCGATCGTGGATCTCGATGCGCCCGACGTCGCTGCCGGCGAGCCCGATGGTGCCGGTCAGCGCGCCGAGCAGGTCACCCGGGCGCAGCTTGTCGCCGCGGCCAGCGCCGAGCCAGAACGTCGTCAGCGTGCTCACGAGCGGCTCGCCCGCGCCGCGCGGCAGCGCCGCCCGCGTCGGATCGCCGGCGATGGTCGCGAGGCGGCCCGCCTGCTTCGGGGTCGCGAAGCTCCACGCCACGCCCGCGCGCCCCGCGCGCCCGGTGCGGCCGACGCGGTGGACGTAGTCCTCGGCGTGCTGCGGCAAGTCCACGTTCACGACCAGGTCGAGGCCGGCGATGTCGAGCCCACGCGCGGCCACGTCGGTCGCGATCAGCACGCGCACGCTGCCGTTCCTGAAGCGCGCCATCACCGCGTCGCGGTCGCGCTGCTCGAGGTCGCCGTGCAGCGCCGCGGCCGCGTGCCCGGCCCGCACGAGCAGCGCCGCCGAGTCGGCCACCGACTTCTTGAGGTTGCGGAAGACGAGCGCCGTCGCCGGCTGCATGGCGCGCAGCAGCTGGTCGAGCGCCGCGTCCTTGGCGTCCTCGTCCACCTCGGCCGCCCACGCGTCGAGGTCCTTCTGCGTCGCGCCGACCGTCACCTGCGCCGGGTCGGTGAGCCACGTCTTGGCGAGCGCGGTCAGCGTGTCGGGGAACGTGGCCGAGAACAGCACCGACTGGCGCTTCTGCGGCAGCGCGTCGAGGATCGCCTGCACCTCGTCGGCGAAGCCCATCTCGAGCATGCGGTCGGCCTCGTCGAGCACCAGCACCCGCAGCGCGCGCACGTCGAGCCGCCCGCGCTGCAGCTGGTCGAGCGTGCGCCCCGGCGTGCCGACCACGACGTGCGCCCCCTCCTCGAGCTGCATCGCCTGCAGCCCGCCTGGCTGCCCGCCCACCAGCGACACCACCCGCAGCCCGGGCGTGCGCTTGCCGACGCCGCGGATCTCGGCCATCACCTGCGTCACCAGCTCGCGCGTGGGGCACAGCACCAGCGCCTGCACGCGCCGCTCGCCGAGCACCACCCGCTGGATGAGCGGCAGCGCGAACGCGATGGTCTTGCCGCTGCCGGTCGGGGCCTGGCCGATGAGGTCGCGGCCGGCGAGCAGCGGCGGCAGCGCGGCGGCCTGGATCGGCGTCATCTGGGTGAAGCCGGCCTCGGCGATGGCCGCCTTGAGCGAGGGATGGAGAGCGAGGTCGTCGAAGGTCATGCGGCGCGCACCGTACACGGTTTGGGCGCGGATGATGCAGCCATCGTGTCGCCCGCCGATACATGGGATCCCAATGATTGGGATCCCAAGGATCCACTCGACCGCCGCGCGCCCGTGCCCACCGAAGTGCGCTGGGCCGGAGAGCCAGGAGGACACCATGCCGGACAAAGCCACGCTGGAGCGCGCCAAGAAGGACCTCGAGGACGGCAAGTCACCGTCGACCGCCGCCGGCGAGTTCGTGAAGCAGGAGATCGACCACATCCGCGAGGGCAAGCACGGCGCCCGCTCGACCAAGCAGGCCATCGCCATCGGGCTCGCCGAGGCGCGCCGCGCGGGCATCCCGCTCGACCCGCCCAAGCGCGGCTCGGCCGCGACCAAGAAGGCCGCCGCGCACGACAACGAGGTCGGCCAGGACCAGGGTCCGGCCAAGGCGCCGTCCAAGAAGCGCAGCGCCGCCGCCAAGAAGGCGCTGAAGAAGGAGCCGCGCGCCGCCGCCAGCAAGAAGGCGCTGTCCAAGCACGCCAAAGCGACCGCGGGCGCGGCCAAGAAGACGCGCGCGGCCAACGCCAAGAAGCCGGCCACCCCGGCCGCCAAGAAGCGCGTGAAGGCGGCCGTGAAGAAGCTCGGCAAGGCCGCCAAGGCCAAGGCGCGCTGACACCCGACCCTATCGGCGCACGCCGCGACGCGGTAGACCGAAGCGTCGGCGCGCCTGCGACGACGGGAGGGCTCGTGGCGGCACGCAACGTACTCATCACCGGCGGCTCGAGCGGCATCGGCGCGGCGCTCGTGCGCGCCTTCCATGCGCTCGGCGACACCGTCTGGCTGACCTATCACCGTGGCCAGGCGCGGGCCGACGCGCTCGTCGCCGAGCTGCCCCGGAGCCGCGCGTTCCCGCTGGCGCAGGGCGAGTGGCCGAGCCACCAAGCGCTGATGGACGCCCTGCCGGGCCCGGTCGACGTGCTCATCAACAACGCCGGCCTCGGCAGCGCGACGGTCGCGCGCCAGGCCGACGAGTCGCACGCGCAGGACGCGCTGCTCATGCAGGTCAACGCCGTCGGCCCGCTGTGGCTGTGCGAGGCGGTCATCCCGAGCATGCGCCAGCGCGGCTACGGCAAGATCGTGCAGATCGCGTCGGTCGGCGGCGGCATCACCCAGTTCCCTCAGTTCCGGCTGGCCGACGGCATGAGCAAGGCCGCCCTCGGACACCTCACACGCCAGCTCGCCGCCGAGCACGCGCGCTCGCCCATCGACTGCTTCGCCATCTGCCCGGGCGCGACCGAGACGCCGATGTTCGAGGCCTCGACGCTCGACGCGCTGAGCCCGAGCGAGCGCGCCGCGTTCGTGGCGCGCCTGCCGAAGGGCCGCCTCATCGCGCCGGAGGAGATCGCGCAGGTGGCGGTCTTCTTGTGCTCCGAAGCCGGCCGCGTGATGCACGGCGCCGTGCTCGACGCGTCCGCGGGCCTCGGCGTGCACCCCGGCCTCCTCACCGGTGGCGGCTCGTGAGCGCGCTCTCTGCGCGCGGCCAGGGGCTCGTCGGCTCGGAGTCGCCGCTCATCCGCGCGCACTTCGACTGCCTGCGCGACCCGTACGACGCCACCACCAACCCCGACGGCTTCGTCAACTTCGGCACCGCCGAGAACCACCTCGTCTGGGACCTCGTCGCACCGCGCCTCGCCGCCGCGCCGCCGCTCGTCGAAGCCGACGCACACTACGCGCCGATGCAGGGCACCGAGGCCTTCCGCGCGGCGCTCGCTCGCTACCTGAGCGCGCTCATCGCCTGCCCGGTCGCGGCGCAGTCGCTGGTGGTCGCGGCCGGCTGCTCGGCGCTCGTCGAGGCGCTCGGCTTCGCGCTCGCCGATGCGGGCGACGCGTTCGTCATCCCCGCGCCCTACTACGGCGGCTTCAGCGGCGATCTGGGCCACCGCGCGGGCGTCGCGCTGATCCCCGTGCCGCTCGCCGCGCCCGCCTTCCGGCTCGACCCCGCGGCGCTCGAGGCCGCCATCGTCGGTGCCGGCCGCCGCGTGCGCGCGCTGCTGCTGACGTCACCCGACAACCCGCTCGGCGTGACCTACGACGCGGCCACGCTCACCGCCGCGCTCGACGTCGCGGCGCGCCACGACCTGCACGTGATCGTCGACGAGATCTACGCCGGCTCGTCCTACGGCGCCGCGTTCGTGAGCGCGCGCGCGGTCCCGACGGCGCTCGCAAGGGACCGCCTGCACACGCTCTACGGGCTCGCCAAGGACGTCGCGCTGTCGGGCTTCAAGGTCGGCGTCCTGCACACGCTGAACCCGACGCTGCTCTCCGCGGTCCGCACGCAGGCGCTCTTCGGCGCCGTCTCGACCGCCACCCAGGCGCTGCTCACGCCGTTCATCGCGGGCATCGACGACGCCTTCCGCGAGCGCCTGCACGAGCGCCTGCGTACGGCGTCGACGCGCACGCGCAGCGAGCTCGCCGCGGCCGGCATCGACAGCGTGCCTGCCAGCGCGGGCCTGTTCGTGTGGGTCGACCTGCGCCGCTTCCTCACGACCCCGACGCGCGCCGCGGAGCTCGCGCTGCACGCCACCATCCTGGCCGCGACACGCGTCAACCTGAGCCCCGGCGCGGCCTTCTTCGCGCCCGAGCCGGGCTGGTTCCGCCTCTGCTTCGCGCAGCCCGAGCCCGCGCGCACCATCGGCGTCGCGCGGCTGGTGCGCCACCTCGCAGCGACCGCCTGATCGTTGGGATCCCAATCATTGGGATCCCACGCATTCTGTCAGTCACGCAGCGCGCGGAACGCGCTCGCGCGCGAGGCGTCGTAGCGCGTGCGCTTCCAGGCCTCGGGGCAGCCCGCGCGCGCGACGTCCGCGCCCATCTCGGTGGCGATGTCGCCGCGCGGCAGGCCGGTCCAGATGGGCCGCCACTCGAAGTGGAAGATCTCGCCGGCGTCGCGGCGCCCGAGCCAGTAGAGGCCGAGGCGCTCGGCGGTGGCGGCGAACGCGACCCACGCGCGCCGCTCGTCGCCGCCCCGCAGGTAGGCCGCGGTGGCCTCGCCGAGGCCCTTGCGGCTGGCCAGGTTCACATCGACCGCCAGGCCGAACTTGTGCCAGCTCACCTTGGCGGCGCCCGGCTGCGCGCCGTTGATGATGTGCAGCTCGTCGCCGCGCGCGGCCGCGTCGGCGAGCGCGCGCAGGAACACGGCGGCCATGTACGGATGCACGCTCCCGAGGAAGTCGTGGCGATCGTACGCGCCGAGCTTGGCGAGCTGCGCGCGATCGAGCGGCGCCCACAGGTAGCAGCGGCCGACGTCGGGGTCCTCGTAGGCGATGTACGTGTCGGACGCGGCCTCGAGCGCGGGCACGACGCGATACGGGCAGGTGCGGAAGACGGCCACCAGCTGGCTCGGGATGACGACCGCGACGTGCGTCGAGGTGATGCCGTCCGCGGTCACGACGTCCTCGCCCTCGCAGTCGTAGACGACCCGCTGCGGGTAGCGCACGACCGGGCGCGCGACGCAGCCGAACGGGCGGCGCAGCGTCGGATCGCCGGGCCGCAGGACAGGCACCGGCCCGAGCTCGGGCAGCGGCGCGTCGCGCGCGGGCAGGCCGGGCGCGATCACCACCTCCGCGGGCTTGGCCACGATGGGCTTCGGGGCCGGCCGCCGCACGTGCTTCGGCTTGCCGAGCTTGGGCTTGCTCCCGAACGGCTTCGGGTTCGGCGCGCGCGCCTCGACGGCCGGCGCGGCGAGGCCCAGCCCGAGCGCGAGCACCACCCCCCAGAGCCATCGTGCCATGCGACCCACGCCCCACCATACCCACCGAGGCCGTCGCGTCACGCTCCGGGGCTCGTGGGGGTCCGCGGCGCGGCGTCAACGACCCAGGCCGCTCGGCTGCGCGACGACGCACCAGCCCTTGCCGGCGCGCGCGAGCAGGCCGGCCACCGCCATACGATCGATGCGCTGGCCGATGGTCACCGGCGAGCCGGCGTAGCCGACGCGCTCGCGCAGCACGCGGAACAGGCGGCTCTTGGTCAGCCCCGGTGCGTCGGCCAGCGCCGCGCGGATGCAGTGGTCCACCAGCGGGCCCCGGCCGTGGCCGCGCGCGACCAAGAGCCCGGCGCCGAAGCGCATCGGCAGGTCGGCGTGGCGGGTGCGCCCGAGGCCCCACAGGATGGCCGCGCCGTCTCGCCCAGCGAGCGCGGCGTCGCAGGCGGGGGTGAGCTCGGCCCGCAGCGCGGCGAGGACCTGCGGGGTACCGACGGGCGCGCCGTCGGGTGGCAGGCGCTGGTAGAGCTCGTGCACCAGCGCGTCGAGCTGCGTGTCGTCGAGCGCGACGTGGCGCCGATGCAGGTAGCGGCCGCGGCCGAGCGGCAGGACCTCGCGCAGCTGAGCCAAGAGCGTCGAGACGACCGCCGGATCGGTGCTCGCGGGCAGGCGGCGCGCGAGCTCGCGCAGCCGCAGCGGCCCCGAGCTCTCGGTGACGGCCGCGTGAAGCAACGAGCGCAGGCTCTGCCAGCCCGGCGCGACCGTGGCACGCCAGCCGACGAGCACGCTGCCATGCCACACGAAGACCTCGGGGTTCTGCGCGAGCTCGGCGTGCAGCATGCGCCAGTCGAGCGCGGCGAGGCGCGTGTCCTGGTCGCGCAGGGCGGCTGTGTAGGCCCTCAGGTCGAGCGTGGTGGGCAGCGCGCGCAGGCGCGCGACGAGCGCCTCGACGACGGCTGCGAGGGCGGCGGCCGGGACCGGCGCGTGGTCGCGGTGCACGTAGCGCGAGTAGCCGACCGTCATGATGCGCGGGTCCGACTTGAGCATCACCTGGACGGCGCGACGTGTGGGGCGCTGGTCGCCGCCGCGCGCGCTGGTCGCGTCGCCCAAGGCGGCGGTGATGGTGTCGAGGGTGGCGGGCGCGCCGAGATCGTCCATGAGCTCGGCGAGCAGGTGCTTGACCTTCAAGCGACTGGGCGCGGCGCGCGCGCCGTCGTCCCAGCGGAGCCTCAAGATCTCCGCGCCGAAGCGCGCCGCGTCACGGGTCGCGACGGGCAGCCCGTGGGTCGCGAGCAGCGCGCTCAGCGACGCCGGCGAGTGGATGCGCATCGAGCGCCACAGCGCGCGCCGCACGCTCGTGAGCGCGGCCTCGAGGGCCTGGACGGGCACCGTCACGAGCCAGCCTTCGCGCCACACATGGTCGAGCCGCTCGGCCAGGTCGAGCAGCAAGCGGAGCTCGCCCGGCGCGCACCCGAGCTCGCTCGCGAGCTGGTCGATGGGGATGACGGCGGCCGGCGCCAGCCGCGCGAGGGCCGCCCTGGCGAGCTGCTCGATGGCCTCACCGAAGCGCCGCTGGACCTCGTCGCGGGCCCGCACCTCGAGCTGGCGCACGCGCTCACGGGTCACGTTCAGGGGCGCGGCGATGAGGTCGAGCGTCTTGCGCTCGCGAGCGCGCTCGGTGAGCACGTGCCACGAGCGCTCGTCGAGCACGGCGGCGATGGCGGTCGCGAGCGCGGCCGGCCCGTCGAGCGAGACGGCGCCGCCATGCAGGTAGTAGGCGTGGCCGTGGGTCGCGATGACGTCGAGCTGCTCACGCAGCGCGCTCAGCGTGCGGGCGCCGAAGTTGTCGAGCGCGCGCAAGCGGTTGTCGGTCACGGCCAGGACGAGCTCGGCGAGCGTGGTGACGCCGGCCTCACGCAGGCCCGCGTGAGCACGCGCAGGCGCGAGCCGCACGACCGAGTCCCAGGCGGCGTCGAGGCCGATGCCGTGGGCCTCCAAGCGCTCGGCCACGGTCGGCAAGCGCGGCCCGCTGACGGCATCGCCGGACCACCCGACCAGACGACAGGCCTCGGCGTACAGCTCTTTCAAGAGGCGCGCCTTTCGTCGCCCGACCGCGGGGATCCGCCCCCAGTCCAGCGGCCCGCGCGCGACGAGGTCCGCAACCGTATGCAGCCCCAGCCGCGCCAGCGTGGGCAACAGGACGGACGGCGCGATGCTGGTGAGCTTGGTCTCGGCGGACACCACCCCACTCTTCCATCGCAGCCCGCCCCACGACCGCACTGAACACCCGTGCAACGCCTGTCGCACGGCGTCGCAGATCCCGGACGACGATCGACTGTGGAACGGCCGTCGCTCGAATGATTGGGATCCCAATGATTGGTATCCCAACGATCACCTACGCAACGGGACCTCTACGCAGCCGTGATACCCGCGACGGCTCACATAGGCTGGCATCTGCATCAAGGACCTCAGGACACGGAGCGAGGCGAAGACGAAGCCCAACGATGGACCCGCGGCACGTCAGGCAGCGATGACCGCGGCGTACAAAGAGCTGGTTGCCGAGCTGTCGGGCGAGAACGCTCGCGCTCCCGAGTACGTCGCCGCCGTTGGCAACGCACGCGCCCAGATCGACGCCGAGGTCGCGGACGCGGACATTCCGTTCGGGGGCGCACGCGAAAAGGATGCGCTCTACGCCTACCTCGACCACAACTCTGGAGTTCCAGAGGTCGAGAGCATCGAGGATCCAATCCAACGTCGTGCGGTCATTCTGCAACGGGCCAGTCCCGAGAAGCTCGAGGAGGCGCGTTCTCAGCCCGACTACGTCAATGCAAGGCTGCGCTTTCAGCATCAGGTGAAGGACGACCTGCCCGTGTCATCGCGCGGGAGACTGCGCTGAGGGACAAGATGGACGAGAACCTCATGGCCTTCAGGATGTATCTGGCGCAGCATCTGCCCGAGCTCGTGAGAGGGTCCTGATGGGGTGGGTGTTCGGGGTGTTGTTCGGCCATGGCTGCGAGCCGTGGGAGCGCGACGAGGTCGCCGTGGTGGACGGCGTCGAGGTCGACGCGTCCACGCTGGCTGGCGCGGCGGGTACGGTTCGGGGTCGCCCGATCACCTGGGCCGTGCATGCCGGCGTCGATCTGTTCGAGCAGATTGCGGCGCTGGCGCAGGTGGAGCTGCACGAGCGCAACGACGAGGAGCGCCAGTGGCTCCCCGAGCTGTGGGCGCGCGTCCCGCTCGGCTTACGCGCCGATGCGCTGTGTGCCCGGATGCGTTCGCCGACGCAGGCGCCGTGCACCGTCTCGGCAGCCCTGACGCTGGCGACGCTGGCGCACTGCCCTGACGCTTGGGATGCCCGGCCCGCAGGCATCCAGCTCCAGCCCCGCGCGCTGGAGATCATCCAGCCGCTCGTGATGCCGTTGGGCTACTCGTCGAGGTACTCGACGATGGCGCTCGACTCGGCGAGGCCCGCGCGCTGATGGGGTGGCTCGTCTGGCTCTTGTTGTGGTCGCCGGCGCCGTGCGGCAGCTCGCCGATCCCCGACATCGACGGCATCACGGGCGACGCGCTCGACGCCGAGGTGATGGCGTCGGCCATGGGCATGGAGGGATCGCTTCGCCGCGACGCGCGCGCGCTGTTCGAAGCGGCGCCCGTCGGCACACGCTGTGTGCTCGGCAGCGTCACCCACCGGTTGGGCGAAGCGGCCTCCGTCAGAGGCCGACTGACGAGCGCGTGCGGGCTGGAGTGCGCTCCACCGGGCGCCCGCATGCCGTTGATGGCGTACATCGACAGCAACGTGTTGCTGGGCGCGCCCTACGACGACGAGGCGTGGCCCGAGCAGCGCTGTGGTGTCGATGTGGCCGCGCTGAAGCTGGCCAGCGGACGTTGGGTCATCGATCGCACCACGAACGCCAGTCCCGAGCGACCCGACCCGCATCGCTCGCGTGAGCCGCTGGACGGCCCTCGACGCATCGCTCGCGCGTGGAGCAAGGGTGGCTGTCCTTACGAGCGCCTGGCCCACGCGGTGCATCGCGCCGAGCACGACGCGGGCGCTGAGCCGAACGGGGATCTCATGTGGGAGTACCTCAACGCGCTTCGCTGCAGGCCGACGAAGGCCGAGGAGCTCGCGGAGCGCTTCGAGCTCTTCGCCCGTGCGAGCTATCACGGCGAGCCGATCCGCTGGGCCCCCGACCTGGGCTACCAGCTGCGCGCGCCGATGAACGCGCTCGACGCGGCCGAGGCACTCGCGGCGCTGCGCCCGCTCACCGATGAGGAGCGCTCGTGGCTGCCCGAGCTCTGGGCGCGCGTGCCGCTCGGGCTGCGCGCGACCAGCCTGTGCGCGGCGATGCGCGATCCCGAGCGCTCCCCCGAGCAGCTATCGGCGCCCCTGGCGCTCGCGACCCTGGCCCACTGCCCGGACGCGCTGAGCGCGCAGCCCCACACCAAGACGATGGAGCGCCAAGCGCTGGAGGCCGTCGTCGCGCACCTCGGACCCATCTGTTTGGCGCCGCTGATAGCCGCCCTGAAGT
>Ga0164241_10005629_pt1 | contig 11655 bp, 8 predicted proteins | sample OricomyardsoilBY_FD_108780 | JGI IMG/M metagenome (GOLD analysis project Ga0164241, IMG submission 108780) | Backyard soil microbial communities from Emeryville, California, USA - Original compost - Back yard soil (BY) | ecosystem: Environmental > Terrestrial > Soil > Unclassified | place: USA... | reverse complement strand
TGCGTGCCAATCGCAATGCGTGACGTCAACGCCTTCAGGATTTCGAACCACGGGTCTGCTGACTCAAGGCGCGGCGCAGCTTGCGGATGCGGGCCGCCATTTGCCGGCTGCCGTTTAATTTTTGCTCGAGCAGGCAATCGTCCAGGGCGGCTTGGAGGTTGCCGAGTCGTTCGTGGCAGTCGGCGCGGTGTCTCCCGCGCGAATCATCTCCAGAGCGCGAGCGGGAGCGGGAGCGCGAGCGGGAGCGGGAGCGGGAGCGCGAGCGGGAGCGGGAGCGGGAGCGCGAGCGGGAGCGGGAGCGGGAGCTTGGGAGTCGATCTCGTCGCTCATGCTACCCAGGTTGTTGATCGGTCTCTTCGTCGGCTTCGGCGTCGGGCGATGCGATGACCACGGTGTAGCCGTCCGGATCGCGGAGCCAGAGCTCGCGGTGGTGGGCGTTGGGATTGCGGTGCACGTCGAGCACGATCGGCGCCTGGAGCTCGCGCGCGCGCGCCACGGCGGCGTCGAAGTCGTCGACCTCGAACCACAGCAGCATGCCGTTACCGATGTCGCGCTTGGGGTCGCCCATGTGCCCGTGGTGGTGATCGACCTCCCACGCGTGGAGCTGCAAGATGAGGCCGTCGGAGCCCCACTTGCTGGTGTGATGTTTCGGATCCCAAAGCCGTTCGTACTCGGCCCCGCCATGACCGCCCACGCAGCCGAGCAGTCGTTGGTACCAGCGGCTGGAAGCCTGAACATCGCGACAATTGATCAGGGGTTGGGAGCGCATGCGCGGATTCTAACAGCGCCTCGTCAAGGGCCAAAAGATTCTGACCAGCACCGCTCGAGTGTCGGCTAGATTGGCGGGTCATGAGCGGTGGACAGCGGTGGAGCAAACGATGACGATGCAAGCGTGTCCGATTTGTGCGACTAGCTTCGACCCCTTGCAGGGCAAGTACGCGCCTGACGGTTCGGTCGTATGCGCGCCGTGTGGCCAGGGGTTGGCTCAGGTCAGCGCCGCGGCCCAGAAGAAGAGCGCGGGCTCGGCGTTCGTGGGCGCGTGCGGCGCCGTGCTGATCGCCCTGTTGTCGTTCGTGCTCGAGATGAAGCTGCTGTTCTTCGGCATGCCACTGATGGCCATGTTCTTCGGCGGCGGCACCGCCTACACCGCCATCACCCACCCCGAAGCTCGCGAGATGCTCGGTTGGAAGCGCGTTCCAACGATCGTCATCGGAAGCATCGCCGTGCTCCTCGCCCTGCTCAGCCTGATTGTGCGACTGCTGTAGAAAGAGCTTCACGGTGGCGTTCACACTCCTCAATGCGCGTAACGCATTCTCGCGGTCGCTCGGCGCAAGCGCAGCTTCGCGGGCGCGGCGAGGGACGCCGCTCACCTTGCACCGCCGGCCGCGTCGGCGGCGGACTGGCACAGCTCGACGTCTTTGAGCTCCCACGCAATGCCTCCCTTGCGGAGCTCGGGGGGGATGGCCTGTAGCGTACCGGAGGCGACCAGGGTTTGGCCGAACGCGGGCACGTCGCAACATTGGCGCGACTCGTCGCCCACGCAGCCCCGGTCGCTCGAGAACAGGCCGTGTGGCTCTGAGCCCAAGAAGGCGTTGGAGGTTGCATTCCCACTGGGAATGCTCGCCCGAGGGCGTGCCCGCGATTCTTGATGGTTACTGCGAGAAGGAGCAGGCAGCTGCTTCGAGCTGCCTCGAGCACCAAGTCGACCAGTGAGTCACTGGCGTTTTCCGCGCGCCAGCGTGTTCATCGCCTTGCTCGCGTCCTGTTCGCCAACGCCGGATTCAGGAGCTACGTGCCCCGGTGAGCTCGAGCAACCTTTGCTGAATGCGACCGGCGACGAACGCTACCTCGGCGTGGGCGAGAGCCAACGACGCGCGTTGGTCGAGGTCATCGATGACGACGAGCCCGACCCCAGGCAACGCCGTCTGGTGTGACTCTGGCTCGCTCGTCAGTGAAAGCTGCGGCGCATCGCAGCCGTGCGGATGGGAGGCCAGCGGCTCCGGTTTCCGTTGCGTCGACGCGGGCGCTCCCTGTTCGGGCGTCGACTCGCTCGGCGTCTGCCGCGAAAACGGCGCGCTGCGCTGCGACCATGGCAAGCTTCAAGAGCAGGACTGCGCGTCCGGCCAATGCCGTGTGGACGGCAAGACCGCTCGAGCCGGGTGCACGCCCGGCTGCGCGCTGTAAGGGGGGCAGAGACGGTTCGGGCTTGCCAGGTGGTTTGGCCGCACCTAACCTCGGGCCGAAATGTCTGCCCAGAGGGTGAGTGGTGTGAGGACTGCGCGGTGGTGGGGGCGCCGCTCGGCTTGGCTGCCGCTGCTGGTCGTCTGCACCTTCGCCCGGTCCGGTTTGGCACAGAGCGACTCGGACCGGGCCACGGCGCGGCGCATCGCCACCGCGGGGGTCGAGGCTTACCAACAACACGACTACCCGTTGGCAGTCGAGAAGCTCGAAAAGGCTTTCGACATATTGAAGGCGCCCTCGGTGGCGCTGTGGCTGGCCCGCGCCTTGAGCCAAAACGGCCAGATCGTGGCCGCCGCCGAACGCTACGCGGAGGCGGGCCGCCTACCGGTTGATCGGGGCACGGCTGCGGTCCAAGCGGCCGCGCAGCGCGACGCCGCGACCGAGCTCGAAGCCCTCACCCCGCAGATTCCGCTTTTGGTCGTGCAAGTGCCGGGAGTCAGCGCTTCCGAGCTAACCCTCAGCGTCGATGGGCGGGCTCTTTCTTCGGCCGTGGTCGGCGAGCAACAGCCGGTGGATCCGGGCAAGCACCACATCGAGGCGCGGCGCGGTGAGCAAGTCGCCGTCGCCGACGTGCAATTGGCCCGCGGCGAAACCAAGGTGGCGACGCTGAGCTTCGTCCCGCGGTCGAACGGTGCCGGGCCCGGTTCTGCCGAGCACCCGAACGACGGTGCTGCGCCTGCTGCGGTCACGCCCGCGTCAGCTAACGACGTGACGTCCGCAAGCACCGGAGACATGTCGCGACGTACCTTGGGCTACACCTTCGTCGGGGTGGGTGCGGCCGGGCTCGTCGTGGGTGGAGCGTTTGGATTTTTAACGCTGCAGGCCAAGCAAGATCAAATCGACAAATGCCCGAGCTCCGGCATGTGTCGGGATCGTTCGGGCGCGTCCTCGGCCCACGACAGCGCGGTCACGAAGGGCATGGTCTCGACGATCGCCTTCGTCGCGGGCGCGCTGGCTACGACCGCGGGCATCGTGCTGATCGCCACCGACAAGACCGCGGGGGGCGAGGCGCCAGGCCCCAAGCTGTCGTTGATGACCGGCATGGGTCCTCGCGCCGCCAACGTTCGCCTTTGCGGAGAGTTCTGAGCCGCCATGCCTCTCAATCGAGCTCGCTTTGCAGCCCTTATCGCAGTCGCCCTGGCGGGAGCCGCAACGGTGCTTCCGCTAGGCTGCACGACCCTCATCGACCTTCCCGATCTGCCGCCGACACTCGACGCCGCAGGTGGACACCCGGACGAGCTGCCCATGACCGGCGGCTCCGTCTCGGACCCGAGCGGGGGCCAAGCCACCGGCGGCTCGGCGCCTAAGGGCGGTAGCGATAGCGGGGGCGACCCCTGCTTGGACGTCGTCTGCGACAAGCCGCCGGCTAGCTTCTGCAAAGACGACGGGCATCTACAGGCCTACGACACGATCGGCAGCTGCAGCGCCGGAACCTGCACCTACAAGTCACAGCTTGCGGCCTGCACCTGCAAGGACGACGTGTGCACCACCGATCCGTGTGCGTCAATCACGTGCGACTCACCCCCCGGCGGCTCGTGCGCATCGGTTTCGAGGGAGCGAACGTACGAGGCCACCGGAACGTGCAACAACGCTTCGTGCAGCTACGAGCCCAAAGAGCGAGACTGTCCCTCCAACACCCAATGCAGCGGTGGCTCTTGCATCGTGTGTAACAACAACAACCGCTGCGGACCTTCCTGCACACCATGCAGCGACGGCATGACGTGCAGAGGTTCTGCCACCTCCTCGCAATGCGGTAATTGCACCCAAGACGCTGATTGCGGCGTCGGCATGGTCTGCAACGTGGCTACGAATCGCTGCGGGTGTAACGCGGCCGAGTCGCCCCGATGCTTGGGCAACGCGGTTCAGACCTGCGACGCCCAGGGGCAGTGGACCGACTCGAAGACGTGCGCCTGGCCGACTCCGGCGTGTGCGTCCGCTAGTTGCGTTGCGCCGCCAAGCTGCAACGGTTTGCCAACGACCTGCGGCCCGGCGCCGGGCGAGTCGTGCTGCCTCAGCCCGACGATCGACGGCGGCACCTTCTTTCGCGGCTACGACGGCGTGACCGCCGAGCTCAAGTCCAAGTCTTACCCCGCGACCGTGAGCGCGTACCGTCTCGACAAGTACGAGGTTACGGTGGGCCGCTTCCGCAAATTCGTCGCCTCGGGGCAAGGAACGCAGGCAAAGCCCCCGCAAGAGGGCGCTGGCGCGCACCCGCTCATCCCTTCGAGCGGCTGGCGCAGTTTCGACAACGACCAGCTTCCGCCGGCGGGCGGGTACCCGGCCGCGTTGAAGTGCGACGACCAGGCGCACGCCGAAACGTGGACCGATGCGGCGGGCGCGAACGAAAACCGACCGATCAACTGCCTCGACTGGTACGAAGCATTCGCGTTCTGCATTTGGGATGGCGGCTTTTTGCCAACCGACCTCGAGTGGGGCTACGCGGCGTCGGGCGGCGATCAGCAGCGCGTCTACGCCTGGCCCAACGTCGGCGGCCAGGGCGTGATCGGATGCGCGTATGCCGACACCGCCGAATGTGCGGCCGCCGACGGCCTACCCCTCGCGGTGGGCTCCAACTTGGCCAAGGGCGCCGGCCGATGGGGCCACGCCGGTCTCAACGGAGGCGTGCTCGAGTGGAACCTCGACCAGGGAGCGGACTACACCAACCCCTGCACCGACTGCGCAACCCTCCAGGGTGACGGCAGCCGCGAGCGCCGCGGCGGCGCCTTCAACCTCTTGACCAGCTACGCCCTGAGCGCAGCCCGAGACTTCACCAACGCCGGAAGCCGCGCCAACTTCCACGGCGTCCGCTGCGCGAGACTCCAATAACCTAGGGCGACTGCTACTCGTGCTCAGGCGCGCGAGCCCGTTCGCTCGTTGGCCGAGGAGCGCCGAGGCCAACCTTCGCGCGCGTGGAGCATGAGGTCGCGGCGGCTCCGCAGCTCGAGGCGCTTCAGGACGCGCGCGGCGTAGGTGCGGGCGCTGGGGACCGAGATGTCGAGCGCCACGGCGATGTCCTTGTCGGCGGCGCCACGAGCCATGAGTGACGCGACGCGGGCCAGCGAAGGCGGCAGCGCGGACAGGGGGCTCGTGACCACCGCCTTCGCGACGGGCAGTAGAAGCACGTTGACGAGCTGGTGACACTTGGGGCGGTCATCGTCGTGACCTGGCGTGACGATGAGCCGTGCCCAGTCTTCGAGCGCCAGGCTCGTCGTCAGTCCGGCCAACGCACGCGCCACCGCGCCGTCGAGCTGGCCCCGGCAGCGAGCGGTCATGTGCAACGACCCGTGCCGCAGCTCGAGCAACGGCTGGTCGTCCACCAGCCAGCCTTCGAGATCGCCGGCCGTGCCCTGGACGCGCAGCTCCCGGTCGACACACAGCAGCGCCGGGCCTCGGGAGCGGCGCACGGATTCGATGTTTCGCAGAGAACCAGCGTGCTCTTGCTGGAGCCCCAGGCGAACGACGCGGGTCAGGTGCGGCACCAGCGCCTGCAGGCGTTGGCGATGCGGCCGATCGAAGCGCTGCCGCGTGGGAGAATAGCTCGCGTACGAGACCGCGAGCTCCTCGTTGCGGATGAGCATCACCCCCACCACGTCACACAGGCCCTGCGGCTCACAGAACTCTCGGTAGTAGGCGGTGCGGCAGAACTCGTCATCGGGCAAGATGTCGCGCGAAAACAGCGTTTGCCCCTCGGCCAGGCGCGCGGCGTGGGCCAGGTGCGGATCGTGCTTGTAGTGGTGCTGCACGTAGTCACGAAAGAAGGCGGGGTCGACACCGGCCGTGATCATCGACGCCTTGAGCGTCGGCTGGAGCTGCCGCATCTGTAACGCGCCATTGGCGCCGCCCACGAACGCCCTCACTTGCTCGACGGCGGAGGACCAGGCGCTCGCGTCCACGAGGGGCCGGTACAAGGCATCGAGCAGCTGTTCGGGAACTGGTGGAAGTCGAGCTCCGGGCATTGCCACCACATTAACGGACAACCGGGCCGCTCGTGAATGCCAGAAAACGCGCGCGGCGCTCGAGCAAAGCCCGAGCGCCGACGCACTTATTCAACGCGACTAGATTCGTCTCAATCAGGGAAGGCAGCACATGGGATCGTCCCCCACGCAGTCTGACGGCGTCGACTCGGCCTTGCAGCTCAAGCCTTGATCGCAGAGGCCCTGCAGACAGGGCTCGCCCTGGCCACCTGCCGAGACGCAGCAGTTGTCGCCCAGCAGGCTACAGTCCGGGTGTAGAAAGCTGGCGCAAGCCAGACCGGCATCGCAAGTATGGCTCGGCGAGTTGCAGAGCTGACCCAGTCCACCCGTGTCTTGGCAGCATTGCTGCGAGGCCCCGCAGGTCGTCGCGTGCACACAGCTCAAGCCGGCGTCGCAGATGTTGTTGGCGAGGCAAGCCTCACCCGCGCCACCCGCCGATTTGCAGCATTCGAATTGCCCGCCAGGGCAGGCGTTGTCGTGCACGCACGCCAGACCAGCGTTACAGCTGTTTTGAACGCACGGCTGGTCTTCGCCGCCTGCTTCGACGCAACACTGACCCGCTTTGCCGCAGCTCTGGCTGTTGACGCAGGCGAAGCCCGGGTCACAAGCGTTGTTTTCACAGGGCTGCCCGAGCCCACCAGCCGGCTTACAGCACTCGCTGCCGACGCTGCAGGCCAGGTCATCGAACACGCAGGCAAGGCCCGCGTCGCACTGGTGGTCGTCGCAAGGTTGATCGGCGCCGCCAGCCGGCTTGCAGCATTCGAAGCCCACGGTGCAGACGTCGGGGTCGTGCACACAGGCGAGACCTGTGTCGCACTGGTTGTCGTCGCACGGTTGATCAACGCCGCCGACCTGAGCGCAGCACTCATTCAAGCCCTGACCGCACGTCTCCTGATCGTGAACGCAGCCCAAGCCCGCGTCACACACTTGATTCGCGCCGCAAGCTTCACCCTCACCGCCCACCGGGAGGCAGCATTCACCAAAGCTGCCGCAGGCTTGCGCGTGCACGCAGCCCAGGTTGGCGTCGCAAGCGCCGCCGTCGCAGGGTTGGCCCTGAGCGCCCGCGTCGATGCAGCAGAAGCCGGGCTGCCCACCGCACTGTAGGCAGTCGCCGCCGGTGCAAGCCGTACCGTCAGGATCACACGCGTCGCCCAGATCGGGCGGCGGTAGGGCACACACGTCGACGTCCAGCTCGCTGGCCTGACAGGCGCGTCCATCGCACACGCTCAGATCAGCCGGGTCGCAAACCTGGCGACAGACGGAGGCCTGCAGTGCGTCGTCGAAGATGCACGCGAGACCTTCGCCACAGTCGTCGCCGTGGCACGGCCCGCCCTCGTCGGCGGCGTCGGGGTTCGGGGCCGTACAGCGCCACTGGGTCTTCTGCGCGTACTGGCCTTGCGAGGTGCAGACCTCGTCGCCGGTGCAGTCGGGAGCCAGCGGATCGCACGACGGCACGCACATGCCGTAGAACTGCGGGTTGGTTTCGCCTTGCGAGTGGTAGTCCAGGTAAACGCAAATCTGGCCGTCGTCGCACTGGTTGGCGTCGTCGAACGGCTGACAGGCGTGAAAGCACAGGTCGAAGGGCGTCGGCGGGACACCGCCGCCGCTGCTAACGCCGCCGGCTCCCGGCACCGCGTCGGGCAGGCATTGCGCCTCGCAGACGAGATCCGGGCAAGTGTCGCAGGCATCGCCCACGCCGTCGTCGTCGGCGTCCAGCTGCGTCGGGTTGGCGACGCGCGGGCAGTTGTCCTCTTCGTTGACCAACCCATCGCGATCCTGATCGAGCACGCGGTTCATGTTCGGCACGGCCGAATCCGAGCCGACGTACTCCAGGCGGGTACGGAAGCGCGACGCGACCACGTCGACGTCGAAAGCGGCCAAACCGGCGCGAATCTTGGTCTTGTTGGCGTTCGTCAGGCTGCCGTCGGCCAGATCCGTGGCCAGCACGTTGAGCAGCTCTTGCAGCTTCGCTTCGACCGAGCCGCCGGGCTCGCCGAGCGCGGTCTGCACGACGGTGCTGCCGACACCGAACAGGTAAGCGTTCGCGTCGGTGTCGCCGCCGGCCATGTTCATCTCGACACCGGCCGCATCGGGATTGAAGCCGTCGATCGTGATACCGAGCTCGGTCTGCAGCTCGTGCTCGGCCTGAGTCACCGCCTCCGCGAAGCCGGTGCCCGACTTCACCAGCGTCCGCACGCGCTGATTGGTGAGGTGCGTCACCAGGTTGATGTAGGCGGTCTGGGTGGCGCCTGCGCCGGGGATGAACAGGCCGCGCAGGGTCAGCTCGGCGCTCGAAAGGTTGCCTGTGACCTCATTGTAGTAGAACCCCTCACCCTGGAGCCCAAGCGGCTGCGCGGGCAGGTTGTTGGCGGAAAATTCGCCAATGTCATTGGTGGTTACCGCCGAAAAATTGTCGCCGGTCGGATCGAGATCGGCGTCGAGCACCGAGATGCTGATGCTGGAGCCTTGAATGAAGGGCCCCTTTTGGACCGCGCCGACGAGCTTGAACTTGCTGTTTGGATTCGGCCCCGGCCCTTCGCCGGCATGATCCGGCGCGCCCGCCATGCTGGTACCGCCGGTGGCGTCGGTGCCGGCGCTGGCACCCATGCCGGCGCTACCGCCGTTGTCTTTGCCCGCGCTAGCCCCGTCACCCTTGCTGCCGGATTGGCCCTTGCTGCCGCCCGAAGTCGTGGCCCCGGCACCCTCGCCGGCTCCGCCATCGTCGTCGGGGCGCCCCGGGCCGTCGCCTCCGCCAGCGCAGCCTCCAAAAGCCAGCAACGCCACGAGAGCCGTCACCAACCAAGCCGCCCTACCAATCCGTACGTGTGTGTGCGCCATCCGCAGCGTTACCTTTCCCAAAGTCTGCCTAAAGCAGATCCGCAAAGGTACACGTCGGAAATGCGCCCCGGCAACGTCTGCAAATGCAGACATGCGGCGGGTCGAAACGACCCCTCATCCATGAATAGAACAGCCCCTCACACATCCGTTCGATGGGTGTCGAGGAGCGCGCGAAGTCGAGCGGCTTTCAGTAGCGTAGCTTCGTGTCGCGGCGGACGATTCCTTCGAGGGCGCGCCCGTCGTACGCGGCGCTCGTGCGGCGCCCGCTGTACATGTGCACTTCGAGAACCGGCATTTCTTCGTTGGCGGCCGGCACGTAGGTGTCGTTGATCACTTGTTGGGGAATGACCAGCTGCTGATCGGCCACGTCAGTGAAGCATTCGGCGAGCTTACTGCCGGCATCGCTGTAGCCAAAAATCACGGCATGCGCGTAGTCCGCCTGGACGAGGTCGGCGTCCCACGTCACTTCCAGGCCGTCTTCGCCGCGGAAGGACGAGAACCCCTCCCAGGTCGCCGCGTCCCAACCCGGTAGGGTGATGGTCGGCGCTGCGGCCGCGGCGGGCACGAACACGTCGATGCCACTCGAAGACGGCTCCGGCGCCGGTGCTTGCAAAGACGCAAAGTAGGCGCGGCGAGGCGCTACCCAATCCAGAAACACCGGCTCGGAGCGCGCGGTATCGGGAAACGAGAACGCCAGCCGATTGGCAGCGCCACTCGCGATCTGGGTGGCGGTTGCGACTGGCGGCAACTCCTCACCGAGCAGCATTTCGTCGGCCGGCACGGCGCGACACGAGCCGCTGGGCAGACGGTCAGGCATGATGCCGAGCGTTCGCTGCCGGGACGCGACCCACGTGTCGAAGTCCTCCTGGGCCGCGCCGCCACCATAGAAGCTGGCTTGGAGCTGAGCCGCCAGCTGCAACGTATCGAACTGTCGCTCCTGGTAGCTTGCGTTGTAGTCGACCACGCCACTGTAGGGTGGCCCTGCCAGCGGCTCGGGGCCGGGGCCGGCCGGGTTGCACGTCAGCTGCGAACTGATGGTGATGTCGTAGACGGACGGCGGCGGAAGGACGTCGAGATTCTTCGGCCGCGAGCTACCTGGACCACTTCGTCCGAGCATAGCCGTGAAGATCGGAAACGTTAGAAGACCGGTGGTGAGGTGCACGCGAAAGGTAGCGTCGCCCTCCGCCGCACAGGAGTAGGTGCCAACCGGAACGATGTCGAGACCGGGCTCCTCGGCATTGCCGCCGAAATTGGCAATTTCGTACGGCTCCGGACCCTCGCTGTAGTCGAGGTTGCTGCTTTCGTCGTCGTAGGTCAGCACCGCCTCGCGCGCCAACACGTTCTTGGTGTGGACGAACAGACCCACGCCATAGTCGGTGCCGACCTTGCTCTGCTTCGGCGGCCGGGGCTCGACCGTGACGTAGAAGTACGCCGTGTCGAGCCCGGGGCCGAGCGAGTTGAAGGCCATCTGAGAAAAATGCGCGAGCGGACCGGAGAGCGTCGCTTCATTCGTGTCGAGGCTCACGTCGACCGACTGTTGCTCGATGGCTTCGACCTCACCGGCGCTCTCGGTCGTGACCATCACGATCGGCAGCACGGCCGCGCCGTCATCATCGGTCACGAATTCCTTCATCGTGTAAGCGAACGTGGCGGGCTTGCTAAACTCGGTGCCGTCGGGCTCGAAGCGATAGGCCGCGAGCAAAGTCGTGTCGGTCAGCACCACCGAGCTCTCATCGGCCGCGAGCGCCGTGATGGAAATAGGGGTGCTGGCCGCGAGCGCGCCGGCCGGAATGGTCAGCTGCAGCAAGCCGTCGTCGGAAACCACGACGCCACCCTTGGGCCCAATCTCCGTCACTTCGGGTCCGTCGCTCGCGCCCGCCATGTTCGCGGGTGAGCCGCCGTCGCTCGGGTTGCCGCCGTCGCTCGGGTTGCCGCCATCGCCCTGACTGCCCCCATCGCTCTGCTCGCCGCTGTTCGCCGTCGAATCGTCGTCGCCACACGCCGCCACGAGCAGCGGCGCGACAAGTGCCATCCAACATCCCCTCGACACCAGCGAGCGCTTGGCCATAACCCATGGCTAGGCTTCGCCAAACCTGCCGTCAAGGCTCGGACGTAGCGTGCCGGTAGCGCGCGCGAGTCAACCCGTGCTCACCGCGCAGTTGGGGAGGAGGCCCAGGTTCCTGGCGCGGGCAAGGCCCGCGCGCACTCGTAGAACCCGGCCGCGACGCAAACTGAGGCGAAATCACCGCATACGATCATGAACACGGCCTATCAGATCTCATTTCCTCCCGTTGAGCGCGCTCCGCGGCCGCAACGGCGACCTCGACGATGCCGCGATTCGATGGCACGGCGGCGAGCTGTGTTTGCTCGTCGAGCTCGAGCTACCAGTCTTGCACGCCCGCCACCGCTGAAACCCGACGCTTCGCCCTCCAGTGTTCGATGGGCAAAGCCGAGTTTGCGGCTGACCCACCCGCAAGCGGTGGCAGGGGCGGACTGTTGAGAAGCCGCCATCGACTGGCGATCGTCACGGCTGCGTCGCGGTTGCGCCCACGTGGGTATGAGCGCAAAGCCGAGCTCGTCGCGTGCTCGCGTGGCTTGGCTC
>Ga0164241_10005628_pt1 | contig 11656 bp, 10 predicted proteins | sample OricomyardsoilBY_FD_108780 | JGI IMG/M metagenome (GOLD analysis project Ga0164241, IMG submission 108780) | Backyard soil microbial communities from Emeryville, California, USA - Original compost - Back yard soil (BY) | ecosystem: Environmental > Terrestrial > Soil > Unclassified | place: USA... | reverse complement strand
GCGCGCCCGAAGGGATTCGAACCCCTGACCAGTGGATTAGAAATTCATGGAGGCGGGGGTCTCGTGCCGTCATGTGCCGCGAAGTGCCGTCATTCTTCGAAATCGTCGAGATGGAGGCGGCACTTGGCGGCACCAGGTATCCGATACTTAGGGTTCCGCACCACGCCGCACCACGGGTCTTGGTGCGGAAGCGCACCAAGACAAAGTGCCCCACCGGTCGGGCGTCGGCGACGCCTCGGCCTCTTGGTCAAGCTACTCCCCGCTGGCTCAGGCAGTTGCGGTCAACCTCGATCCACTCGCTACCGCGCCCGACGATGGCAGCGGGAGGTTTACCATCGAAAACGCCTGCGGGCCCTGGCCCCGGGTGCCGACCGCGACGCTCTGGCCGCCGTCGCGGAGCTCGATGCCTGTGACGGCGACGCCGAGCATCTTGGTCTCGAAAGGGGGGCGAGGTGCGCCGAGTCCTTCGGCGGGTGGAGAGCCAGCTGGTCGGCTACGCCACCGCTGTCGGCATGGCGTCGGGCTTGGCTGCCACGGGAATTGGTGACGCCGTGTTGGCGCTCGCGGCCTTCGCCACCCTCTTCCCGGGTCCCGCCTTCCGTGTTGGGTTCTTGCGCGCCTTGGTGGGTTTCGGTCTGCGTTTTTCACTGTGCTCGCCACGCGGAAAGTACGCCGTCGCCCGCTTGTGGCCGCGCGTTGAGATCTTCTTCGCCTCGATCAGCTTCTTCATGGGAAGCGCGAGCTCCTTCGTCGGGGTGCCGAAAGCCTTGCCAATTTGCTCGATGCGCAGCCCGGGGGTCTTCTTGATGAACGCACCCAGCTTCTCCGTGAGTGCGGCGAGTACCCTCGGATCTCGCTTCGCACCCTTCGATCGACGCTGGCTCGACGCTGCAGTCGTCACACGCTTTGCCTCGCGGCGGGGCCTGCGAGAGTTTTTCCGCTCGCCGAGAGCCTCGCTCACGAGCTCCATGGCGGATGCGCGGATCAAGCCGGCGAGGTCTTGGACGAACGATTCGAGGCGGGAACGGATCTCGGATTCAACGGAAGACGACATTCAGTACTCCTTGGTGGTTCCAAAAAAGGCTGTTCCGCAGGGGAACGCGAGTCGCCGAGCGGTCTTCACGCGTAAACGAGCGGCAGCAGGGGTAACGTGAGCAGGGTCGACGAGATGAGCCTGCCGATGACGACGGACTGAGACGCCGGCAAAAGTGGGCTACCATTGTCGATGGTTGCGCGGGCGGTTTCGTCGCGTTCGGGGGTCACGTCGGAGCCTTCGGACCTATGGCCAGCGTCGCACTGCGCGCTGCGCGCAACGCTATCAGGCTTTCCGTCACGATCCCGAACGCCGATACCAGGAACAGCCCAGCAATTCCGACGCCGACCAACACATCAGGCCACCACGATCGAACCATCCCGACCGTGAGGGCGGCACCCACCACCGCCACGTTCGCAGCGATATCGTTTCTGGAACAAATCCACGCCGACTTCATGTTGATGTCATCCTCGCGGTGCCGAAGCAGAATGACGAGGCATGCGAAGTTGGCGGCAAGCGCGAGGAGCCCGACTCCCCCCATGAGCTCGGCCGCGGGGACTGCCCCACGCGCAGCCTTGATGATCGCCTCGGCGAGAACGCCGACCGCAAACAGCGCCATCACGCCGCCCTTGAGCAGTGCCGTCCTGGCTTTCTCGACGGGGCCGCGGGCGAAGGCGTAGAGCGTGGCACCGTAAACCAACGCATCGCCGAGCATGTCGAGCGAATCGCCCAGGAGCGCCGTTGACCGGCTCGCGAGTCCGGCGACGAGTTCGACCGCGAACATGATCGCGTTGATCGCGAGCACCACCTTGATGACACGAGACTGGCGCGACCGAAGTTGAGCGAGTGCCTCGGCCTTGTCGTCACAGCAATGCTTCATTGAGACACCCCCATCCTGGCGGGACATGGGCTCCCTGCTTTGGCTGCGGTCGCTGACGGCTCCATCTGCGGTCGTTCAAGTGTGGCCGATCGACGTGCGGCGTGCGCCGCGGTTTGTCCGACGGGCTGCTCGAGAGTATCCTCTTCGCCGTGCCGCCCTCCTTGCGCGCGTTCGTCGTATTCGCTGCCTTGTCCCAGACCCGCTGCGGCGCAAAGGACGAAGGTGAACCTGATGCTTCGCCGGCCATCGACGATGTGTTCCTCGAGGGCGGAGCGACGAGAGGCGCGTTACGAAGCATGGTTTCGCTCGCGGCTCAGGACTGGGAATGGAGCGCCGGGGTGCCTCAGAGGCCGAAGGACGGCGCCGAGCTCCCCATCGATGTGCCATTTACTTTCGTCTGGACGACAGACTCGACCCACGAGGACGAAAATGCCGCCAACGAGCAGCCCCTGACCGGTGTCGCCTTTCTGCTTCGGTTCTCGACGCCGACGCAGAGCCGTGCGGCGCGCGTGTTCACGACGCTCTACGAATACACGCCGCCCGATGACGTCTGGGCAACCCTTGCCGCACACGGAGAGGACATCACCCTCCACGTTGACGCGGCCGACTTCGAGGCGGATAGGGTCGTCGGCGAAGGACCGTTCTCGGGGCTCGGCGTGACGTTCACCATCATGGCCGGCGGAGCAAAGTAAACACACCGCCCCAGCGCGTTGGCGACATCCGGTCCGGCCGCGACGCCGGACCCGGGCGGCGCGCCTTGCCGAATTCAGATCGCATCGTCGCGCGCGAGTTCGCACGGTGACCCTTCGGGCTCGATCTGGATCGTGACGTGGTGGATTGCGAATTTCAGTCTCAGCTTCTTGTCGATCTCACAAGCCAGAGCATCCGTGGGCATAGTCTCGATCACGAGGTGCGTCGTGAGCGCATTCTCGGTCGTGCTCATCGCCCAAATGTGCAGGTCGTGAACACCGACGACGCCAGAAAGGGTCGCGAGCCACCCGCTCACTTCATCTTCGTCGATACCCTTAGGCACGGCGTGCATTGCAAGATCGATCGCCTTGCGCAAAAGAGACCATGTGCTGACCAGGACGGCGATCGATACGGCAATGCTCGCGACAGGATCGAGCCAGAGGAGCCCGGTGTAGTGAATAGCGACCCCAGTGAGCGCGACACCTGCAGCGACGACGGCGTCCGAGGCGAGATGGAGGAAGGCCGCGCGAACGTTGACGTCGCCTTCGCTCCCGCTTGCGAAAAGCCAGGCGCAGAATCCGTTTACGGCCACGCCCGTGAGCGAGACGATGATGACAGGCACGGCGGCTACTGGCTCAGGATTCTCGAGTCTTCCGATGGCTTCCCAAGCCACGCCGCCGTTGACGAAAACGAGGGTGATCGCGTTCGCCACCGCGGCCAGAATGCTCGCGCTCCGGAGCCCATACGTGCGGCCTTTCGTGGCCTTTCGCTTGCCGAGGTAAGTTGCGCCCCATGCGAGCGTGAGTGCCAGCACGTCACTCACGTTGTGACCCGCATCGGCGAGCACAGCGAGGGAGTGCGACGCTAGGCCGACGATGATCTCGGCAACGATGAACACGCTCTGGATGATGATCCCGAGCGCGAACGCACGACCGAAGTCCTTGGGTCCGTGGTCGTGTGAGTGACCGCCGCCATGACCGTCACCGTGGCCACCGTGAGCACCCTTCTTCTCGTATGATTTGGGCTTCGCGTGCTCAGCGTGGTCATGGGACGAAGCCACGGCTTACTCCGTGCCCCAAGCATCGGCGTTGCAGGCAAGCCACTCGCCGAGCTGACGACGTTCGTCCGCGGTCGGCCGCGGCCCCGACGGGGGCATCGACGTGTTCACAACATCCGGCCCGGCCGCGGCTGCTTCGTCGATGTGTTCGCCGATCTTCAGAATGCCTTCGGCGGTATCACAATCGTGGGCGAGCGGAGCACATTGGCGATCGGAGCCTGTAAGCTGACTGTCGTGACAGCGGGTGCAGTACTGCTGCATGAAGGGCTTCACGAAACCGTCGTAGGTCACCGCCGAACCCGGGGGACACAGAGCCCCGCTCGCTTCTCCGTCCTGCAAGCCGTCACTTTCCTCAGGGCAGGTGGAGGTCGGAGCGAGAGGGTCGTCGGTCGAGCATCCGAACGAGACGGCAATGCCGACCAGCATGAGTGGAACCGGGAGACGCGCGCGCGTGCATGTCAGCAACTGCACAGCCCCGCGAATGAACGTGACCGAGGCCCCAAAGTCGCGGCTTCCGTGCATGACGTTGCGCACTACTATCGTTTGTAGTAGTTCTTGTCCAGACCGATGCCCCTGTCCTTTCGGCTCCGCAGTGGAAAGCGTGGCGTGGCCGTGCGCCTGCACGATCTGGAGTCGGAGGTGATGGACGTGGTGTGGTCGCGCCGTTTAGAGCGGTTTGCCGTGAGCGACGTTCTGGGGGTTCTCGAGAAACGCCGCGAGATTGCATACACCACGGTAATGACGACCCTCGCTCGACTGCACGACAAGGGCCTGCTCAAGCGACGCCGAGAAGGCAAGCGCTACCTCTACGAGTCCCGCATGTCGCGCGAGGAGTTCTTGAAACAGACGGCACGCGAAGTGCTCGAAGGAATTGGCCCGCCAGGTGGACATGAGTCGCTTGCGCTGCTCGTCGAGACCGTTTCATCTGCCGACGCGAACGCTCTCGACGAGCTCGAGCATCTTATCGAGCTCCGACGAACGGAGCTCAAGTCGTGAACGAGATCGCGTTCCCGGTGCTCGGCCCGCTATTCGTCTTCGGCATCGTGCTGCCACTATCGGCGCTTTTGACGAAGGCGCTGCTCGTTGCCGTCGGATCGTTCCCTTCATCCTCGGGGTTGAGCTCACAGTACGGCCTTCGCTACGCATTGCTCGTCGGCTCGAGCGCGGTACCGCTCGCGTGGTTCGTGTCCGCGGGACTTCACCAGGCAGAGGGAGGCGCGGATCACGGCGTGTGTGCCGTCGCGCATGACCAGGGCGTCCTTTGCGTCGAAGCCGCGTATTTTGCCCTCGGGCTCTCGGCACTCACCATCGCGTTCGCATTGCCGCGCATCGTCCGGGAACAGTTCATGATCCGAGCCTCGGCAAGCGAAGGGGCGCTCCTCGTGCGTGCGCGCATCGAGAGTCTACTCCGCAGCTCTTCCGCCCTCTTGGCGCTCCGGGGCGCGGTACTGGTTTCGGATGGTGCGCGGGCTCCGATCGCGACGCTGGGACTCTTCGCGCCTCGCGTGGTCGTGCAAACGGCGTTTGCCGAGGCCCTGGACGACGAAGCACTGGTCGCCGCACTCCACCACGAGCTCGAGCACTTCTCTGAACGAGATCCGCTCATCTACTTCATCGCCTGGTGGGGCCTTGCCGTAAACCCTGTGGGGCGGTGGTTGCTCGGCTCTGAGCACTCGCGCTGGCTGCTCGGACGGGAAGCGGATTGCGATCGCCAGGCCGTGTTGTCAGGCGCGTCGGCGCCTGCGCTGGCTCATGCGTTGCTGCTGGCCGCGCGCCCCACACGATCGCGTTTTGTCGCGACGCTCGGAGCCGGGCACGTCGATGCCGTGAAGCTTCGTCTGGGACTCTTGCTTGCATACGCGGATCAACCGCCTCGCGGCTGCAGTCACCGTTCCGCGATGCGCATGGTGCTCGTGGTGGTCGCGGTCGTGCTCCTGCTTCCGCATGGCGGCGGGACCGGTGGTGTCGATCTCGTTCACGAAGCGACTGAGGGCGTGGCATCACTCCTTCTCCGAAACTGAAGAATGGCGCGCCTCTCGCACCTCGTTTTTCGCGCGCCCGCATCTACTATGCGCCGTAGTAGATTGGCGCGCCGGCGGAGGGCGCGGCTGGAGGAAGTTGATGCTCTGCTTCGTGTCGTCGGTCGGTACGTGGCGCCGGGGACGACCACCAAGGGGCGTCCCTCATGAGCCTCATCCGAATGCGGCATGCCATGTCGGGTCGTCGGTCGCACCGAACCCCGGTCGATCTTCCTCCGCGTGCGCATCCGATGCCGCGCGGATTCGGGCTCACTCTCGCGATGCTTTCTGCGATCGGGGTCGCGTTGTCGCTCTACCTCACCTACGTGCACTACCGAATTCATCTTGAACCGACCTGGCAGAGCGCTTGCGACATGACCGTGCGCATCCGCTGCGACGTCGTCATCTTGAGCCCATTTGGATCCGTTGGGGGCATGCCGCTCTCGCTGCTTGGCACTTGGTTCTACGCGGTACTCATGCTGCCCGCCGTCTTTGCTCTGCGACAAGGTCACCGGCCGATCCTGCGATCGCCTGCGATGTTCATCCTCGCGGGAGCTGCCGTTGCGACAGCCGCCTCGGTGGTGCTCGGGCTCATCTCGCGCATGTCGCTCGGCTCTTTTTGCCCGATTTGCGTAGCGCTCTACGCAATCAACCTTACGTTGTTCGTCGTTGCCTGGCGGGGCTTCAAGAGCACAGGGGAGTCGGTGCCCACCGCGATGAAGTTCGAGCGTTCTCACTGGGGACAACACCGCTCGCGCGGGATGCTGATCGGATGCGCGGCTCTCGCCGTTCTCCTCACGATGCGTGCCGCATACGCGCGGGGGACCGTGGGAGGATCCACCGTCTGCGGCGCGGTGGCAGCGGCGATTCATCAACGTCGGACAGAACCGATCGAGCTCAAGGTATTCTCGGATTTTCAATGCCCCCACTGCGTTGCACTCGACCATGACCTTCGTGAGCTGGCAACGAACCCAGGACTCCGTCTCGTTCAACGAAGCTTCCCGCTCGATGCCACGTGTAACCCGGCCGTAGCGCGCACACGGTACGCCGGAGCGTGCACGCAAGCGCGGGCGGCGTTGTGCGCGGACGCGCAGGGTGGCGGGGCGATGTTTCGTGCAGGACTTTTTGACGAAGGGGCGCAATCACGTGACGAGCTGGAGGAGCTCGCAGCGGCTGAACGGCTCGATGTGCCGGCCTTCAAGCGCTGCCTGGATTCGGATGAGACCGCAAACCAGCTCGGTCAAAGCATCCGCGACGCGCTGGCGATGGGTGTTCAGGCGACGCCGACAGTCTTCGTAAACGGACAAAAACTTGTTGGACGGATCGATGCCAACGGCATTCGCTGCCTCGCTCTTGCCGAGAGCGGTTCGCAATCCTTCGCACGAAGATGAAACCAATGACCAGATCACCGAGAATACACACCATGCTTGGTCGCCGTCCCGGAGGCCCGCGAGCAGTCGGCGTCGTCGCGGCATTCACGATATGTCTCGCGTCCGCGCGCGCCCACGCGGAAGAACCCCTGACACGGCAGCGGGTCGCGGAGCTCGTGAAAGTGGCGCCGGCCACCCGTGTCACCCAGTCAGAGGTGGGAGTTTCGGGCGCAGCGGTGACGGCGGCCGGGACTCTTTCTCTCGAAAACCCAGTCGTGTCGGGGCTTGGAGGAGTGCGCTTCAACCCTGACGGCAGCCGTCCTTTCAACGGCGTTGCAACGGTTTCTTGGCCGGTGGACCTCGGTGGGAAGCGGGGAGCGCGTCGCGAAGCCGCGGAAGCGGAGTATCGAGCTGCGGGCGCTGAGGCTCGAAGCCAAGAACGTCGCCTGCTTGTCGGCGCGCTCCTTCAGCACGCGCTCGTGCTGCGAGACGAGCGCCAGGTCGCTATCGCTGCAGCGCGCCATGCACTTTCCGAACGAGTATACGCAGCAGCACAACGCCGACGTGCGGCCGGCAGTGCGCCCGAGCTCGATGTCGCGCTCGCTGCGATGCAGGAGAAGCGAGATGCGTCCGCCGAAGAGTCGGCCTCGGGTGCCCGAGCCGCCGACAAGCTTGGGTTGCTCACCGTCCTTGGTCTGAACGACGATCCAGGCGTCGTAGGATCTTTGGTCCCGGACGGCGATGTCCCCGCCCTTGCCGTATTCACCAAGGGCGTCGAGCAACGAGCCGAGGTGCGTGCCGCCGCCGCGGCGCTCGACGCAGCGCAGGCGACGGCGGAGCGCGAGCGGGCGAAGCGCTGGCCGACGCTCAACGTCCTCGGACAGTACGAGCGCGATGACCAGGCAAACATCGGGCTGATCGGCTTCGCTATTCCGCTCGCAGTCCTGAACGCGAATCGCGCCGAGGTCGCAACGAGCGCAGCCCAGGTGCAAGCCGCGCGATCCCGCATGACCCGAAGTCGAATCGACGCCGCCGGGCAGGTCCGGGAGCTTTACGCGCGTTACACTGCGACCAAGGCCGCGGTAGATTCGCTCGCTCCGACAGAGGCTCTAGCGACGCGCGCCGTCGCGCTAGCGACCCGAGGCTATGAACTCGGTGAGAACGATCTGACCAGCGTTCTCCTGGTCCGCCGCGAGGCGGTCGAGGCAGAAAGTGCGCTCCTGGAGGCACAGCATGCCCATGCCGCGGTCAAGATCGAGCTTCTGGTCAACGCGGGGAGCGTCCCGCAATGAGTCGTGCAATTCGTATCGAGCTCAGCGTCCGAAACGTCCTCCTATTTTTGGCGGCGCTCATAGCGTTTGGAGCGGCCGTCGTGGCGGGGGCGAGGCTAGTCGTACGTCCGGCAGGCCACGCGGAGATCGAGGCTTCCAAAGCGTCGAGCCGTGAAAACGGACATCCGGGAGAGGAGCACGCTGACTCTGATGGCAAGCATGAGGCGGGCGAGGCTGCCGACGGCGAGCACGAAGAAGGACGGATCAAGCTCTCGGCGGCAGCGCTCAAAAACGCAGAGCTAGAGCTCCTAGCCGCAGGTCCGGGCGAAGTGAACGTGACGCTCTCGCTTCCCGGAGAGGTGTCGCTGAACCAGGACACGCTCGCGCACGTCACGCCGCGAGTCCCGGGGACGGCCCGCGAGGTGAAGAAGCAGGTCGGCGAGCTGGTGAAAAAAGGAGACCTCCTGGCGATTCTCGACAGTCGGGATCTGGCTGAAGCACAGCGCGAATTCCTTGCCACCAAGGAGCGCTTGGCGCTCGCCAAGGTCACGATGGAGCGAGCGGAATCGCTAAAGAGAGAGAATATTTCCGCGGAAAAGGACTACCTCGCCGCAAAGCAAGCGCTCGCGGAGACCGAAATCGATCATCGAAGCGCTACCCAGAAGCTGGGAGCGATTGGCGGAGGAGCGGGCGGTGGTTACGCCCTCCTCGCGCCGTCTCCCGGAACCATCATCGAGAAGCACGTCAGCGTGGGAGAAGTGCTCGGCGAGACCACGCGCGCGTTCACCATCGCCGATCTCTCGACGATCTGGGTGAACGTAACCGTTTATGCCAAGGACCTGCCCCGGGTCGCGGTCGGTCAGACCGCCGAGGTACGTGCCGAGGGCATCGCCGCTCCTGCGCACGGCACGATCGTCTATCTCGGGCAGGTCGTGGGAGAGCAAACTCGCTCAGCGACTGCGCGCGTGGTTCTGAAAGACCCAGGTGCCGGATGGCGACCGGGACTCTTTGCCACCGCCGAAGTGACCGTCGATCACGTCTCCGCTGCAGTCGCCGTGAGTGACGGCGCGCTGCAGAGCGTCGAAGGAAAGGACACGGTCTTCGTGCAGGAGGGCGATGCGTTCGAAGCTCGTCCCGTGAAGGTAGGCCGAAGGGGGCGGAGCACTGACGAACGCCTCGGTCAGGTCGTCGAAGTTCTCGAAGGTGTGAAGTCCGGGGAACGCTACGTCTCCAAGAACAGTTTCCTCCTCAAGGCCGAGCTCGGAAAGTCCGAAGCTGGACACGAGCACTGAACGGCCATGCTCGAAAAAATCATCGCGGGCTCAATCAGGCATCGGTGGATCACGGTCGTGGCGGCGCTGGCGATTGCCGCGCTCGGCGCCTACAACTTTACCCGCCTCCCTATCGACGCCGTTCCCGACATCACGAACGTCCAGGTTCAAATCAACAGCCCCGTGAAGGCGCTGTCCCCGGTCGAGGTCGAGAAACGGGTCACGTTCCCCATTGAATGGGCGATGGGAGGCATTCCGAACGTCGAAGAGGTCCGTTCCTTGTCGCGGTACGGCCTCTCGCAGGTCACGGTGATCTTCAAGGACGGCACCGATATCTATTGGGCGAGACAGCTCGTCGGCGAACGACTCTCCGCCGCCAAAGAGAGCCTGCCTCCGGGCCTCGCCGAGCCGCAAATGGGACCAGTGGCGACGGGCCTCGGTGAAATCTACATGTGGACGTTGACGGCCTCCGATGACGCGAAGAAGGCTGACGGCTCAGCCTACGACACGACCGAGCTCCGCAGCATCCAGGATTGGATCGTGCGGCCACAACTTCGCACCGTGCCGGGCGTCACGGAGGTCAACTCCATCGGCGGCTACGAGAAGCTCTATCAAGTCTCCCCCGACCCGGCGAAGCTCATCGGGTACGGCCTCTCCTTTCGGAACGTTCTGGAGGCGCTCGCAGCGAACAATTCGAACGCCGGCGGCGGCTACATCGAGCACAAGGGCGAGCAGTACCTCGTCCGCGCAACCGGCCTCGTCAGGAATTTCGACGACATTCGAGGGATTGTCGTCGGCACGCACGACGGGGTTCCGATTCGAATTCAGGACGTGGCGGAGGTGGGGACCGGACGGGAGCTTCGGACGGGCGCGGCCACGGAGGACGGCAAGGAAGTCGTGGTGGGGACCGCGATCATGCTGGTCGGAGACAACAGCCGCGTCGTGTCCCAACGGGTTGCCGAGCGCATGAAGACGGTGAACAAGTCGCTGCCCGCAGGTGTGAAGGCGACGACCGTCTACGACCGAACGTACCTGGTGGACGCGACGCTCAACACGGTCAAGAAGAACCTCTTCGAAGGCGCCGTCCTCGTTATTGCCGTGCTCTTTGCGATGCTCGGCAACTTGCGCGCGGCGCTCATCGTCGCGCTTGCCATTCCGCTGTCAATGCTCTTTGCCGTGTCCGGCATGGTGCAGGGCAAGGTGAGTGGGAACCTCATGAGCATGGGGGCCATCGACTTCGGGTTGATCGTCGATGGTGCGGTTGTCAGTGTCGAAAACTGCATCCGGCGTTTCGCGGAGGACCAGCATCGTCTTGGGAGACTGCTCACGAAAAGGGAACGCTTGAAGCTCGCCTTTGAAGCGTCGCGCGAGGTCGCGAAGGCAACGCTTTTCGGTCAAGTGATCATCACCATCGTCTACCTCCCCATCCTCACGCTCAGCGGAGTCGAAGGGAAGATGTTCGTGCCAATGGCAGAGACCGTCATCCTGGCCCTGGCGGGAGCGACCGTGTTTTCGATCACATTCACCCCAGCGCTGGTGGCATTGGCGCTGGGCGGCAAGATCTCGGAGAAAGACAACTTCATCGTTCGCCCTGCTCGGGCCCTCTACGAGCGTGCGCTCCACTGGGCGCTCCGTCATCGCGTGGCCGTCGTCGCCAGTGCGGGGACGTTGCTCGTCGTTTCGACCGTGCTTGCGATGCGTCTTGGCAGTGAATTCGTGCCGAAGCTTGGCGAAGGCGCCTTCGCTATCCAGCCCGCGCGGATCCCGTCGGTCAGTCTGACGACCAGCGTCGCCATGCAGGCACAGGTCGAGCGCGCCTTGAAGCAGGCCTTCCCGGACGAGATCGAACACATTTTTGCGCGCACGGGCACGGCGGAAGTGGCGACAGACCCGATGGGCCCGAACGTGTCCGACACGTACGTCATGCTCAAACCTCGCTCAGCGTGGAAGAAGGCCTCGACGCAGGGGGAGCTCGCGGAACGGATGGAAAAGGTCCTCGCAGAGTTCGCGGGGCAAAACTACGAGTTCAGCCAACCCATCGAGCTCCGCTTCAACGAGCTCATTTC
>Ga0164241_10005627_pt1 | contig 11656 bp, 10 predicted proteins | sample OricomyardsoilBY_FD_108780 | JGI IMG/M metagenome (GOLD analysis project Ga0164241, IMG submission 108780) | Backyard soil microbial communities from Emeryville, California, USA - Original compost - Back yard soil (BY) | ecosystem: Environmental > Terrestrial > Soil > Unclassified | place: USA... | reverse complement strand
TTGGCGGTCATCGTCGACTTGCCGACGCCGCCCTTGCCGGAGGCGACGCAGATCACGTTTTTCACCTGGGCCAGAGCGCCGGCCGGCAGCTTGCCGCGGCCGAGGGTCTGCTGCAGGGCGCCTTTCTCCTCGTCGGAGAGGACATCGAAGCCGACGGCGACCTCGGTGACGCCGTCGAGCTCGGAGACCTGCGACGCCACCGCCTGTTCGAAGTGGGAGCGGATCGGGCAGCCCGCCGTGGTCAGCGAGACGACGACCTCGATCCGGCCGCTCTCCTTGATCTCGATCGAGCGGACCATGCCCAGCTCGACGATCGAACGGCGCAGCTCCGGGTCGATGACGGCGCGGAGCTTCTCGGTTATCTGATCCTGCGTCGGAAGTGGCATTGGAGCCATTCTCGCAAAGGCGTGCGGCGCGGTGCCCGGCCAACCAGTCTCGACGCAGGGGGGAGAGATCTCAGCGTCATGCCCTTAGCGCTCCATTGCCGTCGAGCGAAGGAGGGGTTATGTCGGGAGCACGCGGTGGCCTGGGCCGTATCGTCGCGATGGGAGTCGCGCTGGCGTTGGCACTGCTGTTGCTGGGCGCAAGAGAGGCGACCGCGGGGAAGTACGCGGTCGCCCAGTGCGGCTGGTACGTCGGTGCCGATGCCAGCTGGGCGGACACGACGGGCGGCGCCAAGTTTCGTTCCGATGGCTGGTGCGTCCCGGCGGCTGGTCAGGACCCCTTCAACGGGGTCCACCTGAAGAGCTTCACCCGCGAGGGGCAGTCGACGGTGTCCGGGACCCGCTTTGCTCGTTGGCGCTGGGAGGCTCCGCCCGGAACCGGCATTGCGCAGGTTCGCGGCACCTGGTGGCACGCCCTCCACGACGGCATGGAGCAGCGGATCGGGGTGGGCACCTGGAATGGCGGCTTCGACGTCTTCGCCGCGGCGGGCGGCACTGACACTGCTCCGCGTGAGTTCGTCGCCGGCTTCAACCCGGCGCAGCCGGCTCTCGAGGATCGCCTGCTTTGCGCGCGTATCGAGACCAAATGGTGCAGTCTCGACGCTGGCTCTTGGTCTGCGATCCGCGCGCTCACGATCACCGTTCAAGACGACCAGTGGCCGGGGGCAGCGGTTGGAGGCGCGATCACCGCCGGAGGCTGGCGGCGCGGCGTCCAGGGGGTCAGCTTTTGGGGAAGCGATATCGGCGCCGGCGTTCGCTACGGCGAGACGGCCGTCGATGGCGCCAGGGTCGACCTCACGGAGTACGGATGCGCGAAGACGATCATCGGCGGCGAGTGGCGAGCTACGCAGATGCGGCCTTGCGGCCTTGGCGTCGCAGGCAGCGCGGCAATCGATACCGGCCGTTTCAGCGACGGACCGCACGGCATCCACCACTGCGTCACCGACTTCGCCGGCAACGGCGGCTGCACGCCGGATCAGACGTTCTTCGTCGACAACAATCCGCCGGCCCACCCGCGTAATCCCGCTTTGACTGGCGGCGAGGCCTGGCGGCGCAGCAACGACTTCGATGCCACCTGGGTCAACCCCGACCAGGGTCCAGCCAGCCCGGTGGGCGGCGCCTCCTGGCGCATCGAGGGACCCGGCGGCTACAGCACGCCCGCCAAGTTCGTTCCCGGACGCGATTTGAGCGCGCTCCAAGACCTCTTCGTGCCTCGTGCCGGTGTCTACTCACTGAGTGTCTGGCTGCGCGACGAGGCCGGCAACGAGGCCCCATCGTCGGCGGTCGCCGTGCCGCTGCGCTTCGACGACGTACCGCCGAGCATCGCCTTCGATCCTCCTGCGCCCGGCGCCGAGGTACCTGAGCAGATCCGCGCTCAGCTCACCGATGCCCACTCGGGGCCGGCGAGCGGCGAGATTCACTACCGGCGGCTCGACGGCAAACAGTGGACCGAGCTGCCGGCCAAGTTCCAGCGCGGCGATTCGGCCGATGCCGCTCAGTTGATCGCTCGCCTTCCTGACGATCTTGGCCCCGGCACCTACGTATTCCGGGCCGACGGGCTCGACGTCGCCGGCAATGGGGCCTCGACCAGCCGCCGCGCCGATGGCGTTGAGATGACCGTACGCAAGGTGGCGACGGGTGCAGTGGCCGCGGTCAAGCGCGCCGAGGTGGTGCGGGAAAAGACGCGGATCTTCGCCCAGCTTGGCTGGCGCGGGCGAACCGGCACGAAGCTGACCGTTCCCTACCGGGCCGGCGCTGTGCTCAGCGGACGCCTGCTCAGTGCCGAGGGCGCCGGCCTCTCCGGTCGCACCTTGAGGGTCGTTTCGCGTCCCTCGCGCGGGGCGCTGCGAAAGACGCGGGTCGACGCCGTCGGCACCGGTCCACATGGCGGTTTTCGCCTTCCCCTTGCGGTGGGGACGTCGCGCCGGATTGCGGTTGCATTCGCGGGCGAGGAGCGGCTCGACGGGGCGAGTCGGCGACCGCTGACGCTGCGGGTTCGCGGCGGCATCGACTTCCAGGCGACACCCCACGCTCTGCGCACCGGCGAAGCCGTGAGCTTCAGTGGCCGGGTGCGCGCCCTCGGCGCACCGCTGCCCCGGCGGGGAAAGCTGGTCGCGATCCAGTACTACGAGTCGGCGACGAAGCGCTGGCGCCCGGTGCTCGTCACCCGCACCAATCACAGCGGTCGCTTCGAGGCGAGCTATCGCTTCCGCTACGTCAGCGGCTCGGCCAGCATTCGCCTCCGCGCCACCTCGCTCGCCGAGGAGCGCTGGCCATACGCGCCGGGGGTCTCCCGCCCAGTCATCGTCCAGGTCAGCGGTTGAGTAGGCTGACGCCGATGTCGCAGGCGACTCTCCACACCACCGCTGGCCCGATCGTGCTCGAGTTGCACGACGAGGACGCGCCGAAGACGGTCGAGAACTTCCGCAAGCTCGCCGCCGACGGCTTCTACGACGAACTGGTCTTCCACCGCGTCATCCCCGACTTCATGATCCAGGGGGGGTGCCCGGAGGGCTCCGGCACCGGCGGCCCCGGCTACACCTTCGAGGACGAGTTCAACGAGCACAAGGTCGTGCGGGGCGCTCTCGCGATGGCCAACGCCGGGCCGAACACGAACGGCTCGCAGTTCTTCATCGTCACCACCGAGGCGGCGCCATGGCTCGACGGCAAGCACACCGTCTTCGGCCGCGTCGTCGACGGCATGGACGCCGTCGTCGCGATCGAGGGGACCGCGACCGATGCTTCGGATCGCCCGCTCGAGGCGCAGACGATCGAGCGCGTCGAGCTGGCTGACTAAGCGCTTTCGCTTTCGCTTTTGCCGCGCCGCTCATTGCGGCGGCGCAGTGCTTCGCCGGGCCGCCAGAGGCTGACCAGGCCGGCGACCAGGGTGACCAGGAAGATCTGCCCGGCCATCATCTCCAGGCCGGCGATCATCTCTCCGGGTTGACCGCCGGGAACCAGATCTCCGTAGCCGGTCGTGGTCAGCGTCGTGTAGCTGAAGAAGATGAAGTCGGAGCTGGCGGGGTGGGAGACGCCTTCGAAGAAGGGGCCACCCTGGATCCGGTCGATCGCCCCGTAGACGAAGGTGAAGAGGATGCCGAGCACGGTGTAGACGCTGAGCGCGCCGAGGATGGTTCGGGAGCCGACTTCCGGTGCGGTGACGACGCGGTGCAGCACGGCCGCCATCCCCACGGCGAGGAGCGAGACCTGAATCAGCGCCGCGAAGTTGAGCCAGTTGTGATCGTCGCTGGCTGCCCCGATCGCGGCCAGGACTATCGTCAGAGCGGAGAGGGCAAGGGCGATCTGCACGGTACGGGGCCGCGCGTGTGAGCTGGTCAGTGCGACGACGGAGGTCGCGCTCGTCGCGATCGTCAGCACCACGGACGTCCAGCCGTCGTTGTCGATCAGCGAGGCCAGCACATAGGTGAGCAGCACCAGTAGCAGCACCAAGCCGAAGGCGTCGCGGACCTGCTGCGCCCGCCGCAGCCAATGCTCACGGGTGCGCGCCCGGCGCGATGCCGACTCCATCCCCGCACGTTCGGTCGCGGTCGCCGGTTTCCTGCTGAAGCGGACCTGATGGCAGCCCGTAGGGCGTCCAGCGATCCGAAGCAAAGGGGATCGATCGACTGCGCACTGGTCCCGCCGCCCGCCGAGCGGTCGCGCCGAAATCGTCGAAGGCGGCGCGCAGCAGAGCTTCGGCATTTGCCCCCGGCCCCAACGTCATCTCCGCGACGGCGTCGAGGATCGCCTCCTGCCTGAAAGCTTCTGCGGTTCGACCCTTCGCCATTTCGCCAAGGCCTGGTATCTCACGCCGTAGTGGCACCGCAACTCACACCAGCTCGATGGCCCCGGAGCGCCCAGCCCTTACCTCACCGATGACCCACGCTCTCTCGCCTCGGCGCAACATCTCCTCGCGATAGGCGTCAACCGCGCCGGGGGCCATCGAGACCAGAAGGCCACCGGAAACCTGTGCGTCAAGGTAGACGGCGAGCTGTTCCTCGCTGAGGTCAGCACTGTTTTCGATCTTTTTCCCGAAGAAACGAAGATTAGGCTCGAAGATGCGGGTCTTGGTGTCGGCCTTGGTCTCCAGCGAGCGGACGGACTCATAGATGGGAACCTCACTGACGTCAATGCGCGCGGACATTCCGCTGGCGCGCAGCATGTTGTGTAGATGACCGAGGAAGCCAAAACCGGTGACATCGGTGCAGGCGCAGCGACCAAGATCCGCCATCGCCTCGGCGGCGCCGCGGTTGGAGCGCAGGAGGCCTTCGAGGACATCTCCGAACTCGTCCTTTCGCTCCGGCTGCGTCTTCCAGAGCTTGGTGGCGACGCTGGTGCCGATCGGCTTGGTCAGAACCAGCGCGTCGCCCACCTCTGCGCCGGCGTTCGAGACCGGCTCTGTTTCGCCGAACTCGCCCACAGCTGCCATCCCGAAGAAGAGAGCGTGATCCATCAGGGTATGCCCGCCCGCGCTGAGTACGCCTTCGATCGCGAGGGCCTCGTGGGCTGCCCCCAGCATCAAAGCGATGTCGGCGTCGATGGCGTGCGCGAACTCGTCGGGATCCTCGTCGTCCTTGGGAAGCGGCACCCCGAGGATGTTGAGCGCCAAACGCGGCTTCGCGCGCACCGCAAAGAGATCGCTGAGAACGTGGTTGACGACAATCCGCCCAAACAGCACGGGATCATCGACCATCGGCAGAACGACATCGACACTGCTCGCTGCCCTTCCTCCCGCAACTGGCGAGACCACTGCGTCGGGCCACTCACCGCCAAGCCTGACGCTACCCAGCAAGCTCTGCAGGCGGGCCGGATCGAGCTTCATTGAGCAGCCGCCGTGGCGCGCGTAGTCAATAAATCGTTTGGGCTCAGTCAATGTCGACTCCGTAGCGTTTTGCGAGCTGATCGACTTTCTCCCAGTCGACGTCGATTGCGTTGTCCCACTCATTTCGGTAGTAGCCGTCGATGGGGCGGTAGAACGTCCACTGGATGTCCTCCCGGGTGAATACGAGAAGCGGCGTCTCGTCGCTGTCGTTCTGGTACTCACGATAGTGGCCAAGTACAGCGTAACTGTGATTGATCAACGAGATGCGAAAGTGAGGCGTATGCGAGTAGAGCTTCACCTTGAGATGGCCCCACTTACGCTCCCAGGGTTTCAATCGGCAAAGGCTTTCGACGATCTTCTTCGGCTGGTCGATTTTGTTGCCGAAGCGGGCTTTTGAGCCGTCAATGCAGGCATCGCAGGCGGGATCGAGGAGTAGAAGACAGACCTTCCCTTGATTTTCGGCCGTTTTACGCAGCATCTCTTCGAACTCTGCACTTTCCCGGGTCCACTTACTGCCGCCGTTTCCCATGAAAAGCAGCTCGTAGTCGATCTCGGGCAGCTTTTCCTTGGGGCGCTCATCGCTCGATTTGAGCTGGGCGGCGTATTCAATCAAGCCGGTGAACTTCTCGATGTCGCGCCACTTCTCTAGCGGGGCAAGCTGCTCCTTGGCCTCATTTCGTGCAGATCGTGCCGCCTTTGCTCGGGCGTATGCAAGGACAAGGAGGTAGATCAAAATCAAACAGGCAAGAAACAGGAAACCGGTCGAGACGGCCAGCACCGCGGTCAGATTCGACGCAGAGAGGTCGGCGAGCTTGAGGATTCCAGCGGCGATCAGCGTCGAGAGGACCTGCAGAGCCACGCCAAACCACAGCGTTCGCTTCGAAACGCCCGAGATGCCGAGATCATGAGCGATAACAGAGCGTGGCGACTCGCTCAAAACGATGCTCCATCTGCGCTCAGCAAGTGACGGATACGAAGCAGCGCAAGAGCGGAAATCTCCTCACGGATCTCACCGCGAAGCGCCCGCTCACAAGCGTCCTCCAGTGAGACCCAATGGACCGTAAGGTCCTCGCCGGGCTCATGTTGGGCACCAACCTCCGTCAGACCTCGGGCGAGGAAGAAGTAGCGTCGGTAGCGCACCGTCGAGTCGAGAGTGGTGGCCCAAAGAAACCGTAGGTCCTCTGCGGCGTAGCCGGCCTCCTCGCGAAACTCGCGGGCAGCCGCCTGCTCGGGCTTCTCCCCAGTGTCAATTTTTCCCCCGGGGATACGCCAATCCCAATCGCCGAGCTCGTGACGAAACTCATGCGTTAGGAGAACCTTCCCATTGGCATCGAGGGCGATGATGCGCGTGCCGTCGGTGCGCCAAACGTGCTCGTGAGTCTCGACTTCCCCGTTGGGGAGTTTCACCCGCTCCTCGCGCACGATGAAGTTACGACCGTGAAAGACATCGCGAAACCGCCCGGCATTGGAATTCATGTAGAAGCGCTCCGCAAGGAACTCGAATTGCAGCGGTAACTGATGTGTGTGATCGCAGTCAATGTGCGCCTCCCAGCCCACGCGACGACCTGTATCGCCAGTGCTATTTATATACCTACTCTATGCCTTGGAGCGGTGCGACGAACGCGCGTTGTGTGCGGCGCGCGCCGGAAGCGGGCATCGAATTCAATAGGAAGAAGGCTGAACCCGATGAAGATATCCGCCAGTGCTTTCCTTAGGAAGCACTGGTCCCATCGGCGAGCGGCGTACGGAGATCGCTACCAAGATTGAGTCACTTCAAACTGAGTTTGCCGAGAAGCTCGCTGAGTTCGGCGCGCAGATCGAGACCGAGCGCACGGCTTTCTCGGAGCTACGAACCAGCCAAACCCAAACATTTGAGTCTTCTCAGGCTGAGCAGTCCACCTCGACCAAAGAGACTCTTCAGGGATTTCAAGAGCAGGCGCAAGAAAAGCTCACCGCGACGGAGAGGAGGTTGATGAACAAAAGAAAGTAGCGGACAGGTGGAGGCGAGGAACCGTAGTCCTAGCTTGCTGGCCGTCGTTGGCGTTGTCGTCGCAGTTGCCGAGAAGCACCTTTGGTAGGACGACTGCAGCCCCGGCCAAAGACGAGGAGCCAGGGCCAACGCCGCTTTCGTTTGCGCTTCGGCGAAAGGAGAAGTGATTGAAGGGGAATAGACGGCCCGCCGTCTTGTGTCGTTTCGCCGGACGAGCCCTTTCTGCTGTAGAGCTCTCTGTCAAGCACCCCAGTAGCGTTTGGGGCCAAGCCCTCGCTACCGACGGTCGGGTTCTGCCCTGGAAACCGCTCTAGCAAGCCGAATCTGAGGCTATAAGCGGAGGGGGAGGGATTCGAACCCTCGAGACGCCGTTAGACGCCTGCCGGTTTTCAAGACCGGTGCATTCAACCGCTCTGCCACCCCTCCGGGAGTAAGCGATGCGTCGATGCTAGACGCCGCGGCAGGGTACTGCGAGCGCTCAAGATGATTGTATTGTCTGCAATGCGCCGATTGCTTGTTCTTGCCTCGGCGATGGTCTTTTTCGACGTCGTCTTCTTCTCGGCCATCGCGCCGTTGTTGCCGGACTACGTCTCCGAACTGGGGCTGAGCAAGGCGCAGGCAGGCGTGCTTTCCGCCTCCTACGCGGCCGGGACTCTGGTCATGTCGCTCCCCGCCGGCCTGCTGGCGGCGCGCTTCGGCCCGCGACGGACGGTGATCGCCGGCCTCCTCCTGCTCGGCTTTGCCAGCGTCGTCTTCGGCTTCGCCGACGAGTTCTTCCTGCTCGATGCGGCCCGCTTCACCCAGGGGGCCGCCGGGGCGCTGATCTGGTCCGGGGCGCTGACCTGGCTGATCATCGCCTCGCCGTCGGAGCGGCGAGGCGCGGTGATCGGCACGGCGCTGGGAACCGCCGTCGCCGGCGCCCTGCTCGGCCCGGCGTTGGGCGCGCTGGCGGCGACGGTGGGCACCGAAGTCGTCTTCAGCGCGGTGCTCCTGGCCGCCGCCGTGCTTGCCTTCCTCGCCTCCCGCCTGCCCGAGGCCGAGTCGCCCGAAGTCCAGGGCATGCGCGAGGTCGCCGAGACGATCTTCAGCCGCCCGATCCTCACCGCGACGGCGTTCGTCGCGATTCCCTCGGTGATGTTCGGCGCGATCGAGGTGCTTGCGCCGCTGCAGATCGCCGACCTCGGCGGAGGACACGCTCTGATCGCGGGCGGCTTCATCGCCGGGGCGGCCCTCGAGGCGGTACTGGCTCCAATGGCCGGTCGCTACTCGGATCGCGCCGGGCGGCGCCTGCCCTTCATGGTCGGCCTCAGCATCTGCGCCGTCGCCATGGCGGCGGTCGCGATCGGCGCGACGATGGGGGTGGTGATAGCCGGGCTGATACTCACCTCGCTCGGTGGCGGCATCTGCTTCACGCCGGCGCTGACGATGCTCTCCGAGGCGGCTGAGTCGAGCCTTCTGCACCAGGGATTCGCCGCCGGCCTGTCCAACCTGGCCTGGGCGGCGGGCCAGGTGGTCGGCGGGCTCGCCGGTGGCGCCGCCGCCAGTCTCGCCGGCAACGCGGTGCCGAGCTTCGCGATCATCGCCCTTCTGCTCGGCACGGTCGCCTACGCGTTCCACGCCCTCGCGCCGCCCGCCGTCAGAACCGTCGAGGGCTGAGGAACTAGGCTCTGCGCGCCATGACTACGGGGAGCGGCGAGCAGCAGGGATCCGGGCGTACCTGGCGCAACTGGGCCGGGGATCAGGTCTGCACCCCGTTCGAGAGCTTGCGACCGCGCGATCGCGAGGAGCTGTCCGAGGCGATCGGGGTCGCCGCCGCGGCCGGGCGCAAGGTCAGCGTCGCCGGCACCGGCCACTCCTTCACCGAGGCGGCGATGACCGACGGAACGATGGTCGACGTCGGCGCGCTAAGCGGCGTGATCGACGCCGACCGCTCCTCCGGCCTGGTCAAGGTCGGGGGCGGGACGATGCTCGCCGACCTCAACGAGGAACTGCACGGCCTCGGTTTGGCGATGGAGAACCTCGGCGACATCGACCGCCAGACGATCGCCGGCGCGATCTCGACCGGGACGCACGGCACCGGGGCGAAGCTGCGCAACATCTCCTCGCAGGTCGAGGGCATGGAGCTGGTCCTCGCCGACGGCTCGGTGCGGGGGCTGAGCGCCGCCGGCGACCCCGAACTGTTGCGGGCGGCACGGGTTTCGATCGGCGCCCTCGGCGCGATCAGCGCGGTGACCCTGCGCTGCCTGCCGGCTTTTACCCTGCACCGGGTCGACCTCCGCTGCCCGCGCGAGGAGGTCTTCGAGAGCTTTCAGCAGCGCGCCGACGACCACGAGCACTTCGAGCTCTTCACCTTCCCCTATGCCGACTCGGCTCTCGTGCTGGAGCGCAACCGCACCGGCGCGGCGCCGCGCCCGCGCGGCCGGGCCGCCGCCTTCCTCAACGACGTCATCTTGGAGAACTGGGCATTGGAGGCGGTCTCCGCGGCCGGCAAGCGCTTCCCTCGCGAGATCCCAAGGCTCTCGCGCCTCGCCGCCTGGCTCGCCTCCGGCAGCACGGCGACCGATCGCAGCGACCGGATCTTCGCCAACGAGCGCCGCGTCCGCTTCACCGAGATGGAGTACGGCGTGCCGCGCGAGCACGGTCCGGAGGCGGCGCGCCGGGTGATCGAGTGGGTGCGCTCCAACCGCTACCCGGTCTTCTTCCCGATCGAGATGCGGGTGACCGCGGCCGACGACGCTCTGCTCAGCCCCTCGCACGAGCGCGACACCGCCTACATCGCCGTCCACCAGTACCGCGGCATGGAGTGGCGCCCTTACTTCGAGGCGGTCGAGTCGATCATGAACGAGTATGGCGGCCGCCCCCACTGGGGCAAGCGCCACTTCCAGACGGCCGCGACGCTGCCCGAGCGCTATCCCCGCTGGGCCGACTTCCTGGCCGCCCGCGACGAGCTCGATCCGAACCGCGTCTTCGCCAACGAGTACGCCGAGCGCGTCCTCGGTTCCTAGACCCCCCCGGGGCGGTGTAACGCTTTGTTCGCCCAATAGAGCCACAACGCGTTACACCGGTGAATCAGAGGAAGGTTTGGCCCTCGCCGCGATAGGTGGGGACCACATCGATGATCTCGTCGCCTTCGAGCAGGTGCAGGGCCTCGAAGCGCTCGCAGAGCTCACCGGCCTTGGCGTGGCGCATGTAGACGCGGTCGCCGACCTGCAGGTCGCGGGCGGGCAGGCCGCTGAGCGGAGTCTGCACCTCGCCGGCGCCCTCCTCGACGTCGAGCTTCAGTCCCTCGGGAAGCCACGGCGAGGGAAGCCGTGCCGTGTCGCCGCTGCCCGAGGCGAGGTAGCCGCCGCCGAGCGCCGTCGCCACGCCCGCCGTTGGCTTGCGCACGATCGGCAGGGCGAAGCCGGCGGCCGGGGTGAGCGAGAAGCGGCTGTAGTGGTCGAAGAGGGTGGGGGCGTAGAAGCCGGAGCCGGCGGCGATCTCCGTCACCGAGTCCTCGGCGCCGGTCAGCTCGAGGCTGCCGGTGCCGCCGCCGTTGACGATCGGCAGCTCGGTGAGCTCGCGGATCGCGGCGGCGACCGCCGCCCGCCGCTCGGCCAACTCGGCCACCGAGCGTTTCTGCATGAAGCGGATCGCGGCGCCGCGCAGGCGCCGGCCGGGAGGCTGGTCGCCGACGCCGGCGATCTGGCCCTCGTAGGACATCAGCGCCGCCAGCTCGACCTGCGGCCGTCGCTCGATCTCCTGGGCGAGGGCAACGGCCTGCTCGACGGTGTGCACGGGGGAGCGCTTCGGCCCCACCTTGACCCGCCCGCCCAGCGCCCACCAGCCGGCGTCGAGGTCGATGCAGACCCGCACCGGCGCGGCGTCGGCGCCCAGCACTCCCTCGATCGCCTCGAGGTGCTCGACGCAGTCGACCATCACGATTGGCGCCTCGGCGGGGTTGGCGACCGAGCGCAGGGCCAGCTCGCCGAGCGCTTCGGTGTCGGCGGTCGGGTAAGCGAGCAGCAGGTTCTCGAATCCGTTCTCGGCAAGCCAGAGCGTCTCCGGCAGCGTGAAGGTCAACAGGCCCGCGTAGCGCTCGTCGCGTCGCAGGATCCGCTCCAGCAGGGCCCGGCAGCGCAGCGACTTGCTCGCCACTCGGATCGGCTTCTCCATGGCTCGCGCCAGCATCGCGTCCGAGTTGGACCACATCGCGTCGAGGTCGACGAAGGCGAACGGCGCCTCGACCTCCTCGAAGATCTGCTCGAGCTGCGCGTGCGAGCGGACGGACACGACGACGAGACTAACCGCGTCAGCCCCCGTGACTTCCTACAATCGACCCGAATGCCCGGAGAGGTGGCCGAGTGGCTGAAGGCACTCGCCTGCTAAGCGAGTAGGGGGCGCAAGCTCTCTCGAGGGTTC
>Ga0164241_10005626_pt1 | contig 11656 bp, 6 predicted proteins | sample OricomyardsoilBY_FD_108780 | JGI IMG/M metagenome (GOLD analysis project Ga0164241, IMG submission 108780) | Backyard soil microbial communities from Emeryville, California, USA - Original compost - Back yard soil (BY) | ecosystem: Environmental > Terrestrial > Soil > Unclassified | place: USA... | reverse complement strand
GTGCCCGACATCAAGAACGAAGGTCAGAGCTGCGTGCCGGCGAGCTACTAGGCAAACGAGGCGAGCCAAATGTCCGCTTGCACGGCGTTACCATGAGGGTCTTGAAAAGCGCTTCCTTGCTTGGAGTCTCCTGCCTCTTGCTCGGCCTGTTCGGGGGGTGCCGGGGGGGCCAGGGCGCGACCGTCGATCCGGGCGGACCTGCGGGCGCGGGCGGCACGGGCCCCACGAGCGGCATCGATTTGAACCTCGGCGAAGGCGGAGGAGGGGAGGTCGCGGGCGCGGCGGGCCATGCTGACGAGCCGAGCGTCCCCGCCTGTGAAAGCTTCGCGGGGCTAGATCGGTGTGGCGTGACCTCGGTCGAGGCGACCTTCAGCGCCGCGAACGTGCTGCTCGTCATCGACAAGTCGAGCAGCATGGACGACCAACCCGAGGGCTTCGCGCTCAAGAAGTGGGACGCCCTCAAAGCGGCGCTCGAGCCCGCGCTCGTCGCGGTCGAGGGGGAGATGAGCTTCGGCCTCCTGTTGTATCCGTTCGGTGAAAACGCCGAGATTCCGCTGGATTGTTTCGAGGGGTGTTGCGAGGTGCCGGCGGCCTCGGCGGCGCTCCAGGTCGGCGTCGAGCCGGGCCGCAGCAGTGCCACGAAAGTGATGCACGCGCTCAACGCCACCCGGCCGGGCGGTGGCACCCCGACTGCGGCCGCCCTCGACGCCGCCCTCACTTACTTCACGACCGGCGACGGCAAGGACTTGAAAGGCGACCGGTTCGTGCTGCTGGCGACCGACGGTGGCCCGAACTGCGGCGCCGGTGACGAAACTTGCGCGGCCGACCACTGCACGCCGAACCTCGACGGCGCGTGCCCCACCGAGCAGGGCAACTGCTGCGAGGGCGAGGCGCTGTACTGCTTGGATGACGCGGCGGTCGTGGAGAAGATCAAAGCGCTCGCCGAAGCATCGGTACCAACGTTCGTGATCGGTATTCCCGGGACCGAAAACTACGCCGATTACCTGAACGGTTTCGCGCTCGCCGGTGGCGTGCCCAATCCGCACACGCCGCCCGACTATTACGCGGTCTCGGCCGAGGGCGGGGTCGACGGGCTGACGCAAACGTTCTTGGACATCACGACGCATTTGGTCCGGTCGTGCGAAGTCGATCTGGGTGCTTCCGCGCCCCAAAAGAAGCTGGTCAACGTCGCCGTCGATTGCGAAATCGTTCCGTTCGAAGAAGGCGCGGGCTGGGACATCGGCGAAGATGCGCCGACCACGCTGGTGCTGGCGGGCGACACCTGCCAGCGGGTTAGGCGCGAAGGCGCCAGGCGCATCGACGTCGTCTACGGTTGTCCGACGGTGAAGTGAGGAAAACATGCGCAAACGCTCGAGCTCGATAGCCTTGTTTGCCTCGTTGCTGGTCGGCAGCGCGATCGGCTGCAGCGACGATCAGGGCAGCACCATCGACTCCAACCCCCCCGCCGCGAGCGCCGGCACGCGCGCGAACAACGGCGCTGGCGGCGGGTCGTCGACCTCGGTGGGCACCGCCGGTCGGTCCGCGGCGGCGGGTGCAACCAGCAACCCCCTCGGTGGGAGCAGCACCGGCGCGCCGAGCGAGGCCTGCCCAGGCCTGCCGATCGATGTCAGCGGCGACGCGCCCTCCGGCGCGGCCGGCGCCGCTGCTGGGGGCGAGGCGGCCGGTGGCGTCTCCAGCACGGACGACGCCGCGGGCGAGGCTTGCAACGGCGTCTCGGTCGAGGCCGAAGCCGTGCCGGTCGACGTCTTCGTGATCATGGACCGCTCGCAATCGATGGGAGTGGCCGTGGCCGGCTCGGGCAAGACGCGCTGGCAAGCGCTGCACGACGCGGTGCAGAGCTTCACCCAGAGTCCGGCCGCCGCCGACATTCGTGCCGGCATCGGCTTTTTCAGCCTGAGCGGCGCCGGTGACGACGCGCAAGACTGTGACGCGGACGCGTACGCCGAGCCGCGCGTACCGATCGGGCTGATCTCCGAGGTCGGCCCCGACCTGGTAGACGCGATGGACGAAGTCGCGCCCGGCGGCCTGACGCCGACCGTGCCCGCTCTCGCCGGCGCAGTCAGCTACGCGCGCTCATGGGCGCAGGACAATCCCGGTCGCGCCACGATGGTCGTGCTGGTGACGGACGGCTTTCCTACTCAGTGTGCCAACGCGCCCGAGCAGATCTCGCAAACCGCGCGCGCCGGCTACGAGAGCCCCGAGCACATTCGCACGTTCGTGATCGGCGTCGGTGACGTGGCCAAATTCAACTTGGACAATTACGCGCGCTCCGGCGGTACCCACAAGGCCTACCTGACCGACGCTGGCGACGTGACCACCACCTTCGTCGACGCGCTCAACAACATCACCAATCGAGCGCTGGCGTGCGAGTACCAGCTGCCGCCGCCGCCGGACGGCATGAAGCTCGACACCACGAAGGTGCAGGTGCTCTACACGCCCTCCACGGGGAGCGCGGAAGAGGTGCCCAGCATCTCGTCGCTCGGCGCCTGCGCCAATAACCCGAACGGTGGCTGGTACTACGACGACCTGGAGCACCCCTCGAAGATCACCGTGTGCCCCTGCACCTGCGCGCGCCTCCAGGCCGGCCGCGTCGACGTACGCCTCGGCTGCAAGCCGCGCCTGGGCTTGCGCTGAGCACGCACGCCCTTCCGGTCGCGCGCGCCTGGCCGCGTCGGGGCAGCTTTGCGGCTTGGTTCCTGGCGCCGCGTCTGCCCAGGTTTCAGCGCCTCCACGCGGCCCGCGAGCGCGCGTTGCTGCTGAAGCGCGCCGCCGCCGCCTAGCGCGCCCTGATCCGCGCCCAGGGGATGCCCAAGAGGCCCGGCAATTGCTCGATGCGCACGTCATCACCAACGCGCAGGGCCATGATGACGTCAGGCTCGACGGTGATGGAGTCGATGGTCCGGTGGGTGCCCCACGGGCTCACGTTGACGTCGTATCGCTTGAAGAGAAAGCCGAAATGACTGCTGACGACGCGGGCTTTGACGGTGGCATCGTACTGCTTGGCGGGGCCTTGGTCGAAGAAGGTATTCGCAAAGTAAGCGGCGCCCATGCCGTAGCTGAAGGCACTCACCGCCGCGATGATGCCGAACACCTCGCGCCGGCTGGGGATTTGGCGCACGACGGGCGCGCGCCACGCGACCGCGACGCCGAGCAGTAGGGGTGCGAGCGCAAAGAGCGCGGCCCACGCGATGATAGCGTTCCCTTCTACGTTGAATATCCAGGCGTGGTGCACGGCAGGCGTCGTAGAAAATGCCGCGGCGATGATGGCAGCCTGCGGCGGCGTCGCCGACCACACGCGCTCCACGAGCAGCGAGGCACCTGCGACGAGGGGCCATATGAGGACGGCGCCCCACACCGCGAGGCTAGGTTGCACCTGCATGAGAGCGATACTCGTGACGAAGACGAATACAGCCGGCGCCGTCCGGCGAAGCTTCGCGAAATTTCTGTCGACCAACTACCTGGCTCCCGGCCGCCCAAGCTAGGCGAACGCTGGCCCCGAGCCAAACCGCGCCCCGAAGCTGGGCAAAACACCGCGATCCATCCACGCGCTCAGTGCGCGCGGATAGTTCCGGTGTGGATGTTCAAAAGGCTTTTTGTTTCGATGCCTTACGAACTGGAACTGGTTCCAGGTGTGCTACCTCAGCAGAGCATTGCAACCCAGGAAGGGACCACTCCTCATGCATCGTCGCTACTCGCTACTGCCTCCTCCGTTGGCTTCCATCGGCGCCTCGGCGTTGCTTACCCTTTTGGGCAACGTTACGGCGTGCTCGAGCGACAACGCGGGCACGATTGGCGCCATGGGCGGCTCGACCGTGGGCGGTTCGAGCATCGTCTCGGGGGTCGGCGGCAGCGGCGTGACGACGGGCGGCAGCGGTGGCGGGAGCAACACCGGCGGCTCGAGCGCGGTCGGCAACGGCGGCTCTGCGCCGGTCACACCCATGATCTGCGACTCGAGCCTCGAAGCGGAGGCCATGACGCATTCGACGGGGGAGGCGGTCGAGATGGGCTGGAACATCTATACCGCCGGTGACATTTCCGGCTCGCACACCTTCAAAGGCGGCCCTGCCACCATCACCGTGACGGCGAAGGGTGCGGTCGCGGGTGGCCAATGGCCGCACATGAAGGTGCACGTCGGCGACAGTGTCGCGGGTGAGGTCGACGTCAACACCGACGCCTGGGCTCCATACCCCTTCAAGGTGACCCCGAGCGCCGGCTCGACTGACATCAAGATCGAATTCACCAACGACGGCGCGGACGACAGCGGTGGCGATCGAAACTTGTACGTCGACAAGGTCGCCATCAGTGAGAGCTGCGACGGCTCGGACGGCGGCGCCGGCGGCGGTAGCGGTAGCGCCGGCAGCGGTAGCACCGACGCGACCAATCCGTTCAGCGGCACTACCATCTTCAACGACGGCGGGTCGCCGGCGTGTGGCGGCAAGGGCAGCGAGCCGCTGCTCGATAAAATCTGCAGCAACCCGCAGGGCAGCTGGATCAACGGCGGCAACGCGGGCGGCGCCGTCTCGTCGATCGTCGGCAAGGCGGGCAGCTCGCTCCCGGTCTTGGTCGCTTACAACATTCCGAACCGCGACTGCGGTGGCGCATCCGGGGGCGGTGCCGCGGACAGCAGCGCCTACAAGAGCTGGATCGACTCGTTCGCGGGTGCGATCGGCAGCCACAAGGTCGCCGTCATCCTCGAACCGGACGCGCTCGCCCACGGCGAATGCGCCGATGATCGCTTCGACACGCTGGCGTACGCCGTCACGGCGCTGAAAAAGCAAGCCGGTGCTCGCGTCTACATCGACGCCGGTCACGCCGGTTGGGTCGACGCGGGCACGATGGCGGGTCGCTTGAAGAGCGCCAACATCGCCGCCGCCGACGGTTTCTCGCTCAACGTCTCGAGCTTTCAAACCAACGAGGCCTCCATCTCGTACGGCTCTTCGATCTCGAGCCAGGTCGGAGGCAAGCCGTTCGTGATCGACACCAGCCGCAACGGCAAAGGACCCAACGGCGGCATGTGGTGCAATCCACCCGGCCGCGGCCTAGGCTCCAAGCCCGGCTCCGCCACCGGCAATCCCCTCGTTCACGCCTTCCTGTGGGTGAAGCGCCCGGGCGAATCCGACGGCAGCTCGGGCGAATGCAACGGCGGTCCCGGCGCGGGCCAATGGTTCCAGAGCTACGCCGTCGAGCTCTGTAAAAACGCCGCCTTCTAGCGGGCGCTGTCGCAGCCGTTCAGCGCCGTCGTCCGCGCAAACCTATCGTGGCTTGAATTTTCTGGGTGAGCGCGGGCGGGGGCGAACCAGTCAGCCCGAGCGTCCCCCGGCGACGACGGTGCGGACGGCCGCTTCGCCGTGATGTCGCTGTTCATTACGCGCTCACGGGAGCGTATTCGGGCGGGCGTGGGTTCCGGCCCACGGCGCGAGCTCAGCGCCGAAGAGCGCTGATCGCCTCGGCCTGAGCGGCAGAGGCCCGCGCGTCCTCGCTGCGACCCGCCAGCTCGAAGAGCAAGCTGCGGGTGCGCAGGGCTTCGGCGAACGCGCCCGCCTTCTCGTCACCTAGCAGCGCAACTAGCGACTTCGGCTCGATCCGTAGCAGCATCGCGAATGGCATGCCGAGCTCGGCGCCCACACCTTGCTCCAAGACCTGGAGGCTCTCGTCGAATTGCCCCGACTTGCCGAGCCCCAAGGCGCGCGCCAGCACTTCGCCGAGCTTCCGCAGCAGGCGCTTGATGTAGTCCTCTTGGTAGCTCACGAGCGGAGTCTAGCCCTTCGGGTGCCGCCAGGTACCGGCCCACCCGCTCGCCCGGCTCACGCCAGAATTTCGGGTAGCGTCCGGCTGGTTCTGTCCCAGCTGCCCCACGTGTCCACGTTCAGGCCCATGACCTGCTGAAGCGTGAGCACGAGCTCGGTCACCTTGCGTCCCGGGACGCGGATATGGCGGTTGCCGGCCAGCTTGCCGCCGGCGTGGCCCATGAGCACGATGTGGTAGTTGGTCATGATCTCCGACTGCGGCTCCGCGAGCTCGCTCACACCATACATCAGCGTGTGATCGAGCACGGTGCCGGCGCCCATCGGCGTCGCTTTCATCAGCTTCGCCAGGTCTGCATACTGGCTCATGATGTAACGCTCGATCTTTCGCGGCTCTTCGCCGTTGGAGCCGTGCGTGTACGCGTGATGCCCGGAGTCGAGCTGCAGGATTGGGTAGACGTTGTCGTTGCGAGGACCGGCCCACAGGTGGCTGTAGACACGCGTCAAGTTGCAAGCCAGCGCCGTCACGATCAGCTGGTTGATGGCGTGACTCTTCGCCGTCATATCGGCGAAGGTGAGCGGTGGCACGTCGGGACGCTTGCACGCGGTCGTACCGGTGCCGCTACCCCCATTGCCGCTCACGGCTGGCAGCGCCTGCTCCAGCGCCCGAATGCCTTCCATATGGGCATCGACGCGCTGGGCGTCGGCCGCGCCCAGGTTCGCTTTCAGGCGGTTTGCCTCTTGCAACACCGCGTCCAGGACGCTGCGGCGCGTTCGGAACGAAATGTCCGAGGGCGCGGACGTGGTGCCCCCGCTGCCCGTCGGCGTCGATGGCGAGCCCTCGAACAACGCGTTGAAGAGGGCCTGCGGCTCGCGGTTGGGCGCCCTGACGTCGTTGGGGCCGCGGTGGGCGAGGTTGTTGCCGACGGTGCCCATGTTGACCTCGCTGATGAACGGCAGCATGCCCGTTTCCAACGACTTGAAACGAGGGGCCACGTACGAAGCGTCCGCCGCCGCCTTCGCCTTCTCTTCCCCCTCGAGAAAATCGGCGATCGTCTGGTCGACGGTGGGCAGGTACTGTGTGGCCCGCGGCGTCTCGAACTCGTGCGGGGCCAAGTCGCCGAGATCACTCGTCACCGTGCAAATGTTGCCGTCGCCGCCTGCAAGAACGTAAGCCACGCCCCAGCCGTGCCCCTTGAACTTGGCGTCGAGCATGTCCAGGCCCGTCACCAGCGTCATCGCGTCCTTGACCTCGGCGAAGTCCTCGAGATTGGGCGAGAGCTGCCAGGCATCGCCACTACCGGTGGCCTTCGGGGTCCAGACGTCGGCGTGGATGCCGTTGCCCCAAAACCAGATCCCGAACGAGGTGGGCAGCGCTTCGCCGGCCGCGAACGCCGTGCCGTTGTCGTTGCACATGGCGTCGAGCACGGGCAGCCACATGGCCACCCCGATACCGCCGAGCGCGCCTCGCAGCGCAAAACGCCGAGAAACCTTGAGCCGCTTGAGTAGATCCATGACTACTGATTCCCTGCCGTGACCGCCGTCGCAGGAGCGGAACGAAACGCGTCGCTCGTCACGAACTCGGCGACCAGGTCGCGCCAGACATAGCCCTTCGCAGCGAGGGTCCGACCCAGCTCGTCAATTTGCGCGGAGTCCGCCGACGCCTCCATACGACCGTTGGCGTCGCGGTAAAAGCTGCTCACGAGGCAAGCGAGGGCGCGCGGATTCTGACGGAGCACCGCCGCCAGCTGCGGCTCGCCGTCGAAGGCCACGCCGTCGAGCGTTCCGGTGGCGTCGATGGCCAGCCCACCTTCCGTGGCGCGGAATTGCCCGATCGAGTCCAGGTGCTCGAGGGCGAAACCGAGCGGATCGAAGAGCTGGTGACACTCGGAGCAGGGCTCGCTGGCAACCTCGCGTTCCAGCCTTTGGCGCGTCGTGAGGTCGGCGCCGTCCCAGGGCAAGGTCGTGATGACGCCCTCGGGAGGTGTTGGCGGACCCTTGCACAGAAGGTTCTGCAGAATGAACACGCCGCGGCGCGTGGGCGAGGTGCGATCGGGAGGCGAGTGGCCGGCCAGCACCGCCGCCTGACCCAAGATGCCGGCGCGACCCGCGTCAGGACCGAGCGTGAGCTGCAGGAAACCGGAGGCCGGGGCTGCGGTCCCATAGATCGGAGCCAACGTCGCATCGACGAAGGTCTGATCGCTATCGTAGAACGACCGGACGTCGGCACCGGGCGCGAGCACGACGTTCTCGATGAAAAGCTGCGTCGCCTGCAGCATGGAGCTCTGCAAAGCAGCGTTGAAGGTCGGAAACAGGTCGGGGCTCTTTTGAACGACCGAGATGAGCGGGGCTTGGGACAGCTCGCTGAAGAACTGCGCCATTCGATTCACGGCGCCGGGGTCCGCCAACAAGGGGGCCGCGGCCGCTCGCACGCCGTCGGCGCTGTCGAGCTCCCCGGCCGCAGCGGCCTCCAGCAAAGCGTCGCTCGGGGGGCGACCGGTGAGCAGGAACGCCAGGCGCGTCGCCATTGACGGGCCGTCGTACTTGAGGCGTCCGCTGGCGGGGTCAAGCTCGTTGGTCTCGATGCGATAGAGAAAATTCAGTGACTGAAGCAGCCCCGAGACGACGGTCGCCAGACCTTGCGCGGCGCTGGACCCTGGTAGTTGCGCGGCTTCTTTGCCTACCTGCAGCCATTGCTCGAGCTCGGCGTCGGTCAAGTCGCGCCGGTAGGCCCGCTTGCCGGTCCGCTGAATGAAGGTGACGACGCATGCGTCGCTCAGATCGGCTTTGGGCTCGCAGCCGACGAGCTTGTGCCAGCGAGCTGCGTCCGCGAACACTTCGGCGGTGGCGGCGCGACTCGCAGCCTCGTACAGCGCGACCGCCGAGGCGCTCACCGCGATCTCCGAAGCGCCGATTGAGACGAAGCCGGCGACGGTGGTGTCGGCGGGAAGGTCCAAGGGCGTATCGATGGACCCCAACAAGTCCGAAAGAGCGCGCGTGTACTCGGACTGGGTAAGGAGTCGCAGCTTGGGCGCCCCCCGGCTCGGGTCGGCGAGCACGCCCCCCGTGCCTCCGGCGGCAGTGCCCGCTCCCACGCTGCTGGCACTGCCGCCGGTATGCCCCGAGCCCCCGCCCCCCCCGTCCGCCCCGTGACGGCCGCTGACACCACCGCACGCGAGCGAGCCAAGGCCGAATAGGCCCAGGACTGCAAATCTCGCGCAGGGCCGGAAAGCGCCCAGAAGAGTCGTCATCCGGCGATGCCATGCCCCAGCGAGCCGGGACTTGTCATCAATTCGTGCACGGCGCGCACGACACTTGGTGGTCGGTGCCGTGCCGGAGTCGGCCTTCTTCGGTATTTCGTGCTCAGTGCACGACGTCGTTGCGCTTGCAGCCGAAGGAGACGCTCACTTTCGCACTGCTGGTCGCGCTCACGCGCTCGCACGTTTGGGGGCAGAGCACGATGTGCTCTGGCTTCGTGGCGAGCACGCCGGGCGGCGTTATGCGCCGATGAATGACGATGGGCTGTCCGTCCACCGGTGCGGCTGGCGGACGCCCTCAGACTTGAAGCAACACGCCCGACGCCTTCGAGCCCGTCGCGCGCTTCACGGCTTCGACGTAGCGGTGGAGCTGGGTGGCGTAGGTGCCGCGCGGATCGACCGTTTCGTCGGTTTTGAAGTCGACGATGATCCATTCGTTGTCGGACAAGTAGGCGAGATCGACGATACCTTCGGCGAGCGTGCCGTCGTCTAAAAGTTGGGTGACGGCGACCTCACGACGAACCTGGGTGGACGTTCGAGCTGCGGACAAGCGCGGATGGGCCAAAGCGGCCAGCACCGCATCGATCGAAGCTGCGGTTTCGTCCGCGGTGGCGCCGGTCAGGCGGGAAAGCGCCTCGCACAAGGCCGCGACGCGCGGACGTTCGGCGGCGAGCGGGACTTGCGCCAAAACCGCATGCACCAGGGTGCCAAAGCGGGGACCGCGGGGGCGGTTGCGGCGGGGGATGTCGGTGGCTTCGACGAGCGCCGCCTCCGCAGCCGGGCCCTTGGCCAAGTCGGTGATGGGTAAAGCCAGCACGCTCGGATGGCTACCCTGCAGGACTTGTTGCTGGCGTTGCGCCTTCCAGCGCGCGTGGGCTTCGATGCTCTGATTGGCGGAGGCCGAGTGCGCCAAGAGCTTTTGTTGGCGGACGCCCTCCTTGGCGAGCACGCGCAGCTCGAGCTGGCCCGGGTCCCACCACACGACGTGGTTGCCGCCTTCGGTTGCGTGCCGACCAGGCCAGACTGAGTCGCTCGATAGGGTTTGCGCGCTAGCCGTGCGTTTGGCCACGCTGTCGTCACCGAACGGGGGACAACCGGGACCCGGAGTGGGCGCGCGTCTGGTTTGCTCCGGAGGGTAAAGACCAGGCGCGAGAACGTCGGTCCAGCCGATGGCGACGCTGCGCTCGTTGCCGTCACCGAACGTGGGCACGACGAGTAGATCTTGCGCGCGAGTGGCGGCCACGTACACCTGGCGCACCACTTCGGCGTTATCGTGCGCGATGGCGCGCGCGTCGTTTTGCACCAGCTCGTGCGGACTACAACCACACAGCTTTTGGGCCCAAAGCCGGCGCGAGGAGTCCACGAAGCGGCTCGCCTTGTTGACGGTGCGCGGAGCGGTCGGGTCGCAAAGAATGACGACCGGAAATTCCAGCCCCTTCGCTTTGTGCACGGTCATGAGCCGCACGCCTTCCGTGCCTTCCTCGACGATCGGCGCTTCGCCTCCCTCACGGCGCCCCGCCTGCTCGCTGAGCGCCTCCAGAAATGCGCGGAACGAAGAGACGCCGCGAACGTCCGCATTCCGTGCCAAGTCGAGCACCGCGATGGCGTTGGCGAGCGCTTGCTCGCCGCTCGGCCACATCGCCAGCGATGCGTGGGCGCGCGTGCCGGCCAGCAACTGCTCGATGGTGTCGGCGATTGGTCGCCGGTTGCGCGCGACATGCAGGGAACGCAGCAGTGAAAGCGCGTCCGCTACGTCGGGGTAGCGCTCGCCGTGAGCCGGCTCAAGCTTTCGGAGCGGATTTAGATGAAGAACGTCGCTGCGGAAACGCAGCAAATCTTCGTCGTTTATAGCGAGCAGAGGGCCGCGGAGCGTCGCGTACACCGCCAGCTCGTCGGTGGGCCACTCGACAGCGTCGAGCGCGGTTCGAATCGCCACGACCTCTTCGCGATCGTGGAACGAGCGACCACCGACCAGCATGTGCGGCACGGCGCGGGCCTCGAGCGCGCGCACGTAGGGCTTGGTCGTGTCGCCATCGAAGTCCTGAAAGCGCTTGAACAGCAGGCACACGTGGTGAGAGCGAACCGGCACCAAGGCTTCACCCTCGTGGACGCTCCAGCCACTTTCACGGATCAACCAATCGATGAACCCGGCCACCGCATCCGGGCACGAGGCCGTAACCGCCTTCTTGGTCATCTCGCCCCTCGCTCCGTAGGGCTCGGGGACCGGCAACGCGATGACGCCGGGCTGGCCTGCGATCTCGGGGGTCCAATTGGTGAGTGGGACGTAGTCGGCTTGGCTGCCGTCGACTGAGCCCGTCATCGATTTCGAGAAGGCGACGTTCACGCAATCCTGAATCGAGGGCACGGACCTGAAATTCGTCGTCAGGTTGAGCAGCGCGGCGCCCTGCTCGAGCAACAGCTGCTTGATGCGCTGATAGAGCACCACGTCCGCTCGGCGGAACCGGTAGATGGACTGTTTCGGGTCGCCGACCACGAACAGCTTGCCCGGCACCACGCTCACGGTATTGAAATCGTTGACGGCGGCGTCCTTACTGGCGAGCAAAAGAAGTATCTCGGCCTGCAGCGGATCGGTATCCTGAAACTCGTCGACGAACAGGTGACTGAAGCGTTTTT
>Ga0164241_10005625_pt1 | contig 11658 bp, 7 predicted proteins | sample OricomyardsoilBY_FD_108780 | JGI IMG/M metagenome (GOLD analysis project Ga0164241, IMG submission 108780) | Backyard soil microbial communities from Emeryville, California, USA - Original compost - Back yard soil (BY) | ecosystem: Environmental > Terrestrial > Soil > Unclassified | place: USA... | reverse complement strand
TTCGGCGGTCGAGAGGTGATCAGGGTCCAGGACTGGCCGGACCCGGTGCCTGCGGCCGGTCAGGTCGTGGTCGAGGTCGAGGTAGCCGACGTCATCTTCGTCGAGACCGCGATCCGGCGTGGCCAGCAGAGCCGGTTCTTCGACGTGAAGCCGCCGTACGTGCCGGGTGGTTCGCTCGGCGGTCGGGTGCGCGTCGTCGGACCGGAGGTGTCGGCAGACTGGATCGGCAAGACTGTGGTCGGCCGCGCCGCCGGATTCGGTGCCCACGCCGGGCTTGTGGTTGCCGCCGCAGACGGTCTGATCGAGGTGCCTGCTGAGCTCGGTGTGGAGACGGCGGTCGGGGTCTTCGGCGACGGCTTCACTGCTCTCATGCTGGAGCAGCTCGCACCGCCGATGCAGGGCAAGACCGTGCTGGTGACCGCGTCTGCGGGTGGCATGGGCCTGCTACTGGTCCAGCTGGCGCGCAAGGCCGGCGCACATGTCATCGCGGCTGCCCGCGGTCAGGCCAAGCTCGACCTCAGCAAGGCGCAGGGCGCGGATGTGGTGATCGACTACTCGAAGCCGGGTTGGGAGAAGCTGGTGCTCGAGGCGACCGGCAACCAAGGTGCGGACATCGTGTTCGAGGGTGCCGGCGGCGAGCTCGGTGCGACCGCGTTCACGGTCGTCAAGGACGGTGGCTGGTTCTCCGCGCACGGCGCCCCCAGCGGCGGCTTCGCGGCGTACGACGCGGCGGACGCGGAGCGCAGGGGCATCACGGTGAAGAGCATCCTCGATCTGCGAGCCGACTCGACCAGTACGACGGTCACCGGCGCGGATGTCCTCGCGCGAGCGGTGGCCGGCCACCTGAAGCCCGTGATCGACCAGGTCTATGACCTCGACCAGGTGGCCGACGCCCACACCGCGCTGGAGCAGCGGACGCTGCTCGGCAAGGCGCTGATCCGAGTGACTCAGTCGCCCACTGGTTGATCGGCGTGGTCTGTCACTGCAGGCGGGTTCGGGCGGGCCGCGACGATGCGGTTGCGCCCGTCCCGCTTCGCACTGAGCAGCGCGTTGTCGGCGGCGAGCACCAGTTGGTCCATCGTGTTCGCGACGTCCGGGTAAACGGCCGCCCCGATCGACGCCGGCACACCGGTGATGACCGCGGTCGTGTCCGAGCTGGTGTCCACTGACACGCTCAGAGTGCTGAGGCGATCCCGGATCCGCTCGGCGACCTCGAGGAGCTCGGTCTCCGAGGCTCCCGGCAGCAGCACGGCCAACTCGTCGCCACCGACTCGTGCGACCAGGTCACCCTGCCGGACCTCCGCCCGTACGCTCTCGCCGACCGCACGCAGCGCCTGGTCCCCGGCCGGGTGGCCGAAGGTGTCGTTGATCTCCTTGAACCTGTCCAGGTCGAGCATCAGCAGACCAACCGTGCTGCGCAGCGTCTCCGCCCGCGCCAATTCGGTCGGCACCGCATTAGCCCAGTACGCCGGAGTCGCCAGCCCGGTCTTCACATCCGTCCCGGCGGCCCGCTGGAACTGCGGCAGCAGCAGATCGCGGTGCAGCGCCAGCACAGTCACCATCAGGATCGGCACAACCCACGGGTACGACGCCTGCAGTGCGGCGACTGCCACACCGAGGCCCAGACCGGCCACCACGACGAGTTGGTCCGCGAGGTCTCCGAGTGCCCCACGGGCAGTGGCGTCCGGAGACGACAGCAAGATCGCACCGATCACCAGCGCGAAGTTGACCAGCCACCACGTCATCGTCGCGGCCACCACGACCAGCAGCGTCCACGGTCCGGTCGGCACGCGAGGCTCCGTCACCAGACCGCCGGCGCGGAGAACTGCCGCGGCCGCGCCGCTGGCCAGGATGAACGTGCTGGCCGAGAACACCTTGCGGTGCGCGATGGTCCGTCCGTAGACCCGGATCCAGGAGTAGCTGTAGGAGACGACGACCAGCGCGACCACCAGGCTGAACGGGAGCAGCAGCAGGCCTGCGAACACCCAGAGGCTCTTCAGATTGGTGTACGGCGAAGTGTTCGCCGCCATTTCGCGTCGGCGCTCGATTCCGCGGGCAGACTCCAGGTGAAGCACCGAGGCGGACGCCAGGACGGCGAAGGCGACCCACTCGGTCGGCCTGACGCCGGTACGGGCGCCGGACACCGTCGAGGCCACAGCCAAGGCGGTGATGACGACTGCGATCGCGTCGACGCCCAGCACGTAGCTGACAGCCGGGCGCGGCAACGACCAGAGCTTCCATCGGCGGGGTGGCACCCACCTGCTCCGACCGATCAGAATCATGGTGGCCTCACACGGATAGACCTGAACGGTTATTCCTGAATAGTAACTGCCTGTTCACGCGAGGTCATCCCCGGCCCGCGGAAATTCCATCTGACGGATGGCGACGGAAGGACAGCACCATGTCGAAGACCAGCACCGGCAACGAGTGGCTGCACGGCGGTAACGAGTGGTTCGTCGGCGGCGGCAACGAGTGGCTCCACGGCGGAAACGAGTGGTTGCACGGCGGGAACGAGTGGTTCACGCAGGGTGGCAACGAGTGGCTCCACCGCCCGGGCGGATCCGGCAACGAATGGTTCACCACCGGTAACGAGTGGTGATCCGCCCGGCTTGACCGAAATTTCTTTACCGACATTTTACGAAGTTCGTCCGGGGACATTTCCCCTGATTTCTCCGGGCATCATCCGGCCCCCATTTCAGCGGTGCTGGACCGGGTACGGCGGGCGCGTGTCCAAGCAGCGCCCGCCACCACGGCCGCGACGGCTCCCGCGACGCCCATGACTCCCAGCGCGACCGACGGCGCGGACCGGTCGGCGATCAGCCCTGCGAGCAGGATGCCGATGCCTTGACTGCTCTTCAGAGCGGTGCTCGCAACGCCGAACGCCTGCCCGCGCTGAGCGTCCGGCACCGCCTGCACGAACGCCGCACTGGTTGGCAGGTGGTAGGCCGATGCCATGCCTGACACCGCCCACAGGACCACAGTGGGCAGCAGTCCGGGTGTGAGGAAGCACGCGATCAGCGGGATGCACGCCAGCGCGGCCAGCGGTCCGAGGAACCGCATACGTTTCTCCGGCTCCCACAGCGTGATGAGCCACATGCCTGCGACAGCGCCCGCTGGGCTCGCAGCGAGCAACAGACCGGCTGCCTTGGGTCCGCCGCCGATCTCGTTCGCGTACGGGACTGCCAGGCCCTCCACGGTCACGTAGAAGCCCGCGATCGTCGCCAGAATGACCAGTGCGCGGAGCTTCGGCGTACGAGTCACCAGGGACAAGCCCGCTGCGAGGTCTTTGAAGTAGCTGCCCTGTGGCTCGTTTGTGCCACGCGCCGGCGCCGGGCGACGTCGTACGCCGACTGCGATGAGTGCTGCGGACAGGAGGAAGGTGGCGGAGTCCAGCAGCAGCCCGCCGGACGTTCCGACCGCGACGACGAGCACACCGCCCGTGCCGAAGCCGAGCACCTGGCTGAACTGGACCACCATGTCGTTGGCGGCCTTGCCCAGCACGTAGTGGTCCCCGGGCAGCACGGCGGGGAGTGTGGCGGCTCGAGCTGCGTTGAACGGCGATCCGAACGCCTGAAGTCCGAGCAGCAGGAGGATCACCACGAGCAGCGGCAACGCCTCGATCGCCATAGCTGCAACAAGAACGGCTCGCGCCAGGTCAGTGACGATCATCACAGTACGGCGGGGATACCGGTCGGCGAATCCGGCCAGCAGCGGACCGAACAGCAGGTCGGGCACATACGTCAGGGCGTAGGTGAGCGCGGTCAGCCCGGCCGACTCGGTGCGGTCGAACACCAGCACCGACAAGGCCACACGAGCCAACTGGTCGCCCGCGACGGACAGCACGCCGGCGACGAAGAGCGCCCTGAACTCCGCGTGACCGAACACGTCTCGCCAGCGCGCACGCTCGATCGCCCCACCCGACATACCTCGACCTTAACCACAATCCGTTGCGTAACACCTCCCGCCTGTAACCGAAGGGTTTCCCTGCACGCTTCGCAGGCCTGGGTCAAAGGTTTGATCGCGGCGCATCAGTGCCACATGGGCATCCCGGTGGCGCAGCGTTTGGGTGCACGTTCTACTCTGGAGATCTCCGGTACCGGGGTCTGGGCGGGGCGGCCCCGACCCTGGTACCGGAGCTCTTTGTATCCGGACCTGATCTGGTCCCGGCCCCCGCGATCCGCGGGCGCGAAAACTGTCGGTGGCCACCGGTAACGTTCTTCGTGCCAGGGGCGGCTCCAGGACGTGCTTCCTTCTCCTTCACCAGGCCATGTAGCGCGTCCGCTCTCCGCCCCTGGCGTCGTCGTCCATGACGCCCAGCCAGCGGGGAGGCCACGATGCCGGAGCACGCCTCGGAGGAGAGTCAGGCCGCGGTCCTGCTCCGTCGCCGCCGACTCGTCGATGCCACTGCACTGACTCCACCGGTCCGGCGTTCCGCCTGGCAGTGGTTGCGCCGGCCAGTCACCATCCAGGCCGGGCTGTCCGCGTTGCAGGCCGACCTGGTCCAGCGCGGTCTCCTGCTGTCCGTCGGTCTGTACCGGTACTGCGCCTCGCTGTCGGCGCCGGCGCTCGCCGGGTTCGGCGGCCGGCTGCTCGACCTGCTCGACGCGGAGTCCGGTCACAACGCCGAGCATGTGCCGCTGTTCCGCGGCTTCCCGGAGAGCGTGCCGGCCAACACCGAGACCTTCTACGTGAACCGGGTGTTCGCGCGCCTGCTGCAAGAGCCGGAGCAGCCGTGCGTGCTGTGCGGCGACACCACGTCGGTGCATGCGGTCTCGCCGTGCGCACATCTGGTCTGCCGGACCTGCTGGGACGGCGCCGACCTGAGTGCCTGCCCGCTGTGCCTGCGCCGGATCGATCCGCAGGACCCGTTCCTCAAGCCGTCCTTCGACGACGTGCAGCCGGCTCACGTGCGCTCCGATCGTCTGCGACTGCTCTCGCTCGCGCAGCCCGACGCGGTGCGCACGACCGTCACCGACTTGCTGGTACGGCGCTCGCCGCTGTCTGCCGTGGACCGCGCGGACCTGCAGCTGCTGTTGTCCGATGCGGACCCGTCGTGGCTGCCTGACGACATCCCGGTCCGGGAAACGCGGGCGCTGGTCGTCGCGCACTTCCTCGCCGACCATCCCGACCTGATCGATCGCGCCGGCACCGCGACCGACGTACTGCGGGTGCTGCACGTGTTGATGGATGCCGATACCGGACTGCGGACGCCGCCGGTCCGGCGGAAGTCGTTGCCTCGGGCAACCCGACGGCTGGTGGTCGCGCGGCTCGATCGGTTGCCGGCCGAAGCCCTGGTCGAGGACATGCTGCGGCACGAGCGTGCCTGGAAGCGGATCGCCGAGAATCTGCATCCCTTCGAGTTCGCGACCCGTCACCCGGTGGCCGCGCTGGCGTTCGCGATCGTGCGCCGTACCGATCTCGAGCTGGGGACGGCGGCCGGCCGCGCGGTGCTGGGCGAGGCCTCGAGCCATCCGTTCGTGCGGTTGGAAGGCGGTCGACTCGCGACGAGCACGTTCGCGTCACGGGTCGAGGGTGCGTTGGCGGACGGGCGCCCAGCTCAGGCGCTCGACCTGCTGCGTCAGCGTCCGGGTGAGTTGACGCGACGCCTGGTCCAGTTGGCACGCGTATTGCCACCCGATCAGCACGGGGTTTTGGTGGATGCGTTGGCCACGGCCGTTTCGGACGTGTCGCCGGTCGTCATCACCGCCGCGCTCGGTCAGGTCCGGACGCCGCCGGGCGACCTGCGGCTGTTCTTCCCGCGCGGCGGGTCGGCGCGGATCTGGACGGCGGTGGACGATCGCGAGCCGTTGCCCGCCGAGACGGCCACCGCGCTGGGCGCAGTACTGGTCGGGGAAATGTTGCGCCGGGCAACGGATCTGCCGCGGCTTCGGCGGGTGTTCCTGGACGAGGAGCTGACCCGGCTGGCGGCGCCAGGTTCGGAGCGGAGCGCCTCGTCGACGCTGCGGCGGATGACCCGGGGGAGCGCGGTGCCGATCCCGCCGGACGAGCTGCTGCGGTTGTTCCTGCACTGGGTCGAGCCGCCGGGCCGCCGGGTGGATCTCGATCTGTCGGTGGCGGTCTTCGACGAGGAGTGGGCGTTCGTCGGGCTGTGCGACTACACGCGGCTGCGGTTCGACCAGGACGCGTTGGTGCACTCCGGCGATCTCACCTCGGCGCCGGCACCCGGTGGCTCCACCGAGTTCGTGGACCTCGATCTGCGCGCGGTGCGGCGGGTCGGCGGGCGTTACGTGTTGCCGGTGGTGTTCAGCTACAACAACGTACCGTTCGACGAACTCGAGCGTGGTTTCGTCGGGGTGATGCGACAACCGACCGGCCTGTTCGACCCGGCCGCGGTCGAGGAACGCTTCGACCTGACCGGCCCGGCGAAGATCCTGCTGCCCTTCGGCGTCGACCTGCACACCAAGGAACTGCGCTGGTACGACGTCAACCTCGGCGCGGCCGGCTACGGGCACAACCTCGCGCGGTACGGCGGTCACCTCGCGCTGATGGCGGCGGCGATGGAGGAGGTGCACGGTTCGGGCGACCGCGTGAGCCTGTGGGAGGTGTGCTGCTGGCACGCCGCTGCCAGCTCCGACGAGGTCGTCGTACGGTGTGCCGACGGGTCGGTGGTTGAGTATGTGCGTGACTCGGCCGAGGACCTGGCCGGGTTCGCCCGCCGTCTGACGGCGCGGTTGGAGCCCGACCGGCCGTGGGACGAGGACGCCGCGAACCAGGCCGACTTCGCAGCGGTCCTCACCGCGGATGTCACGCCACGCCGCGGTGCGCAGGTCTTCGCGTTGCACCCGCATCTGCTCGATTCCGCCGCTCACACCCTCATCGACGCGCCGCAGTTGCTGAGTGCGCTGGCTCCCGACACCCGGGCCCACGCGCCGCTTCCGAGCTGACCCGGACGCGCTTACCTGAGAGCACCCTGTGACGACTTTGACAATTCCGTGACGTTGCCGTGCCGGGTTCTTTGGCTTGCCGGGGTACCGGAGTACAACGGAAGTGACTGCGAAGGGAGCCACGCATGACGTACGACGTGGTGGTGCTCATCGAGCGGGAGATGAGCGAGGGCGACGCGCGCCGTGTTGCCGCCCTGCACGCAAGGTACGAGGAGCCGGTCGACTACCACCTCCTCGTCTCCAGTCATCCGGAGAGCGGGTTCGGTGGACCGTTGGCGCTCCTCGGGTCGAGCTTCGAGGACGTAGCCGGCACGGGCCACCCTGCGGCGGCCCGAACCTCCACGGCGACACTCGCGGACCCACAGTTCGACCTCGCCTCGGTGATCGAACACAGTTCACGTCGTCTCCGCGCCGCCGGCGGATACCCGGTCAACGTCTCGATCACGCACGGCGAGGTGCTGCTGGCCCTCCAGACCCTGGTCAGGAGCACCAACAGCCACGAGGTCGTGGTGGTCGCCTGGCCCGAGACCGCTGCGAGCTTCCTCTGCTCCGACTGGACCACCAGAGCCCGCAAGACCCTCAAGGTCCCCCGCGTCCGCATCCTCGAACACGACACCTGAGCCGCTGACGGCTTGTTCCACGGCTGGCGCGTAATAACCCGCCAGCCGCTGAACAACCCGCTATCCACAGCCACGAAAGTCGGCGGCCCAAACCCGCGCGTTCCCGGCATCTTCTCTGGCATGAACACCAAACTCATGCTGACCGCCACCACCCGCGGGGACTGGTTCACCCGAGCCGACGCGTGTGCTGCCGGGTACTCCGACGCGGACATCAACAAGCGGGTGACCAGCGGGCGATGGGTCCGGCTGACCCGCGGCGCCTACGCGGAACTCGGCCCCGACGTCGCGTCGATGGCCGCGTGGGACCGGGCCGTCTGGCTTCACCAGCGTGCTGCCAAGGCCGTCTACCACCGGCTCGGCGGTCGAGCCGTCGTGAGCCATCAGTCGGCTCTCCTGCTGTACGGCGTCCGCGTGTCGGAACTGGATCTCCGACGCGTGCACGTCACCAGGACGTCGGGAGCCGGTCGATCCGGCCCGACGGTGTCTCAGCACGCGGCACGTCCTCCGGTCGACGAGTCCGTCGAGCTGGACGGCGTACGCCTGACTCGCGGTGCAAGGGCCGTTGTGGAGGCAGTCCGCGCGACGAGTTACCCGGTCGCGGTGTCGGCGGTCGATCAAGCGGTGCGGTGTCGGGTCGCCGACGCTCAACAACTGGCGAGCGCACTGCGCCTGTTCGCCAACCGCCCTGGTATCAACACGGCGATCCGAGCGGTCCTGTTCGCCGATGGACTGTCCGAGTCGGTCGGCGAATCGCGGCTGCGGGTCTTGCTGGCCGACCTCGGCTTGCCGGCGCCGACGCTGCAGGCCGAGATCCGCGATCAGAACGGCGTACTGGTCGCGCGGGTCGACTTCTTGCTCGCGTGGTGCGGTGTAGTCATCGAGTTCGACGGGGCTGTGAAGTACGGCGACGGGAGTCCGGAGACGCTGATCGCCGAGAAGATCCGCGAAGACCGGCTCCGTGATCTGGGCTATCAGGTTGTCCGCGTCTGCTGGGCGGACCTGACCCGCCCGGCCGAGGTCCTGGCGAGGATCCGGCGGGCCATCGGCCGGTCCCAGCCGGGGTCGATAGCGGGTTATGTCACCGCTGCCCGGTAGTTTTCATGCCATCGGTCGAACAACCCGCCAGCGGGCGCCGGTCAGTCTGGGGTTGTGGGCTGGTGGGGGAGGCGGACCTGGACGGTGGTTCGGCCGGGGTGGGAGTTGATGGTGATGGTGCCGCCGTGGTGTTCGGTGATGATGCGCTGGGCGATGTCCAGGCCCAGCCCGGTGCCTTTGCCGACGTCCTTGGTCGTGTAGAAGGGCTCGAACGCGCGGGCCACCACCTCCGGCGGCATCCCGGGCCCGGTGTCGGTGAACTCGACCACGATCCGGTCACCATCGGTCCGGGTCGTGATCTGCAGCGTCCCGGCGCCGTTCATCGCGTCGACCGCGTTGTCGATCAGGTTCGTCCAGACCTGGTTCAGCTCGCCCGCGAACGCATCGATTCGGGGGACGTCGGCGCCGTACGACCGGTTCACCTCGATGCCGTCGCGGAGTTTGTGGCCGAGCATCACGAGCGTGCTCTCGAGGCCCTCGGTCACGTCGATGGTCTGGATCGACCCGCGGTCCATCTGCGAGTACGACCGGACCGCGGCGACGAGTTCGGTGATGCGCCGGGTCGACTCCTTCACCTCGCCCAGCAAAGTGGTCGCGGCGAGCGTGCTGGCGACCCACTCCAGACCGGGCTCCAGCGCATCGCCCAGTACGACGGACGCACGCTCGCACCACGCGATGTCGGCTCCGCCGACCGCCAACGGCGGCGCGATGAACCAGTCCTTCTCGACACCGTTCTCACTCAGCCAGTCCGAGATGGCGTTCTCGCTGTCGGCCAGATCGACCGGATCAGGCACCACTCCACTCGCCCCAAGCTCCATCCGCAGTTCGTCGAGGGCGCTGAACTGGGCCGCGGTCACCTCGCCCGCGGCGAGACCACGCAAGCCCGCCAGCAACGAGGTACAGGCGGTGTCGAGAGCACTGACCGAACGAGCAGCCGCCGCGGCCGGATTGTTGATCTCGTGCGCGAGCCCGGCCGCCAGCGTGCCGAGCGTGATCAGCGCGTCCCGCTGCCGGGCGGTCGACTCGATCGCCCGCGCGGTCCCGTACACGCCTTTGATCAGATGCCCGCCGAGCGGGAACCAGGCGTCGACCCGCTCCCGCAGGAGGTCGGTGGGAACACGCAGGACCCGGCCTTCGGCGAGGCCGCGCCCGCTGGCGAGATAGACGCCGTGCTCGTCCCAGGCCCGGAACCCGCCGGCCCACCGTCCCGCGACGTCCATCTTGCCCATCACGGTGTCCTCGCGGCCGATCTTGCGGTGCAGTGCGATCGCGCCGTCGACGAGCACCCACCAGTAGTCCGCCGGCTCGCCTTCGTGGAACAGGTCGGCACCTGGTTCGATCCGCACCTCGGTGCTGCCGTCGATCAGTTCGGTGAGCTGGGCATCGGTCAACCCCGCGAAGAGCGGGTTGCCGCGCAGGTCGCCGGCGTCCATCACACTGTCGCCAGGTAGCGGTGGACAAGGTAGACCGACATCGCGCCCTCGCCGACGGCCGACGCGACCCGTTTCATCGAGTCGAGCCGTACGTCGCCGGCCGCGAACACACCGGGCACGCTCGTCTCCAGCGCGAACGGCGGCCGGGGGAGCGTCCACCGATCCAGTGCGATCAGGTCCGGCCCGGTCACGACGAAGCCCTTGGCGTCGCGAACGACGGACTGCCCGAGCCACTCGGTCCGTGGCGAGGCGCCGACGAACACGAACAGCCAGCCCGCCTGCACCTCCTCGACGCGGCCAGACGCCTGATCCGCCAGCGTCAATGCTTCGAGGTGACCGTCGCCGCGGCAGCCGACCACTTCGGTGCGGCAGCGGACCTCGATGTTCACGGCCTTGGCGATCTTGTCGACGAGGTACCGCGACATCGAACTCTCCAGGCTCGCCCCACGGACCAGGAGTACGACGCGCTTGGCGTAGCGCGCGAGGTTGAGTGCGGCCTGACCTGCGGAGTTCGCCGCGCCGACGATGTACACCTCATCGCCTTGGCACTGATGGGCCTCGCTCGCCGTGGCGCCGTAGTACACACCGCGGCCGGTGAAGTCGGAGAGTCCGTCGACGTCGAGGCTCCGGTACGAGACGCCGGTGGCGACGATCAGCGCGCGGGCCTCGATCTCGCCGACTCCTTCGAGCAGTACGGCGTGCACCGGGCCGCGGGACTCGACGCCGACGACCGACCGGGCGAGCACCATCTCCGCACCGAAGCGCGACGCCTGGGCCACAGCGCGCGCCGCCAGGTCGGAGCCGCTGAGGCCGCGCGGGAATCCGAGGTAGTTCTCGATCGCCGCGCTGAGGCCGGCCTGGCCGCCGGGTGCTTCGCGCTCGACGATCACGGTGCTCAGTCCCTCGGACGCCGCGTACACCGCTGCCGCCAGGCCTGCGGGTCCACCTCCGACGATGCAGACGTCGTACAACGGCTGCTCGGCCCGGGTCCGCAGGCCGAGTGCGGACGCGAGGTCGACCGCGGATGGCGCGCGGAGCGTGTCTCCGTCCGGGACGAGCACGAGCGGCAGGTCGGCGTCCTCCGCATGAGCGAGGTCGCGAAGGCGTTGACCCTCGGCGTCGCGATCGACGTCGTACCAGCTGTACGGAACGTGGTTGCGGGCCAGGAAGGTCTTGATGTCGTGGGCGCGATCCGACCAGCGATGTCCGACGACGCGGACGTCGGAGGTGTGTTCGGGGTTGGCGTGGCGCCAGTCGCCGAGCAGGTCGTCGACCACCGGGAACAGCTGGTCCTCCGGTGGGTCCCACGGCTTGAGCAGGTAATAGTCCAGGCCGATGTCGTTGATCGCCCGGATCGCGACCTCGGTGTCGGCGTACGCGGTGAGCAGCAGGTACTTCGCCGTCGGTGCCTGCTCGCGGGCGCGCTCGAGCAATTCGATCCCGGTCATCCCCGGCATCCGCTGGTCGGTGGCGATCAGCGCGATCGGCTGGTGACGCAAGGCGAGTTTGGTCAGCGCGGCGAGCGCCTGGTCGCCCGAGGTCGCCTTGACCACGAGATAGTCGTCGCCGTACCGCCGCCGCAGGTCACGGGAGATGGCCGCAGAG
>Ga0164241_10005624_pt1 | contig 11658 bp, 8 predicted proteins | sample OricomyardsoilBY_FD_108780 | JGI IMG/M metagenome (GOLD analysis project Ga0164241, IMG submission 108780) | Backyard soil microbial communities from Emeryville, California, USA - Original compost - Back yard soil (BY) | ecosystem: Environmental > Terrestrial > Soil > Unclassified | place: USA... | reverse complement strand
TTTATTAACTAAAACAATAAATTCAATATCCAATTATTTAAAGACAGCAACCAAAGATAGTAAAGCGGGGAAGGTTGGAGTTGGGTTATCAAAAGTCATTGGCGCAACTACACAGCCGTTCATAAAAATACCACTAAATTCAGCCATGACAGCATTTGAATTAGCTGTACCTGAATTTAGTTTAATCAAAGGAATTTATCATGCCACTAATGGGCAAAGAGATTTAGCACTTTCTTCTTTTGCAAGAGCAGCAGTAGGTTATAGTATAGGGTTAGCCTTTACTCAAATTGGCAAAGCAGGATTAATAACCACAACAGGGGATGATAAAGAAAAAATAAATGCAAGTATTTATCAAGGCGATATAGTAGGTGGTCAATCATTGAATTACACCGGGATGAAGCGTTGGTTACGTGGCGGCAATCCTGAATTTAAAGATGGTGATGTAACAGTTAATCTGAATTGGATGGGATTGCCCGGCTCAATAATGCAAATGTATGGGCAGCGTTATGACCAAATACCTGTTAAGGATTGGGATAAACAAGGGTATTTATCAAACTTAGGCGGCAGGATGGATAATAGCTTTGTAAATGGGTTAAAGAATAATGTATTTGGCAACACATCTACATTGTTTAATGCAATGGATAATGGCAGTTCTTATTATGTAAACAAATGGCTGCGTGGTTCAACGGGTGTATTGGCTAATGCTTTTGACCCTTCATGGCTATCAACAGCAGGCAAGATAAGTGATGGCTATAAAGCAGATTATTCAGCAATGAATTTAGGGCAACAAATGGCAGCAACATTCAAAGAAAGATTTTGGATGGGCGATGATTTGCCAAAGCAAGTAACAGTATGGGGCGAAAAAAGAGCCGATACACCAAAAGGTTCAAACCCCTTTTTGTATTACTATGCCGACATAACCAAACACAGAAACATAGACACAAACGACTTTGGCTATAACATACTTGCCTTATACAACAAGACAAAAGAAGATGCAGTAATCCCATCAAGACCACAAAAAACAGTAAGGCAAAACAATTCATCTTATCAACTAACACCAAGCCAATACGAAGAATTTCAAGTAATGGTTGGTCAAAACAGAAAGCAACTTACAAAAGCATTAATGAATACTCCATCTTATAACAAAGCCAATGACGATGAAAAAGTAAAAATGCTAAAACACGTTTATAGTGATGGGTATGACATTGGCAAACTTGAACTTGAATTTAAATATTTCGATGTATTCAAAAAGAGTGGTGTCATAGATGAAAAAACAAAAAAATCAGAAGTAAGACGCGACCTAAATACAGAAAAAAGAAAAATTAAATGAATGAACCAATAGACTATAAGAAACGATGTGAGGAATATGAAGAAAGAATGGGTATTAAACAACACGACCCTGCGAAGGATGGATATTTGGTATTAGTTGGGCTGCTTAGGCAACAGAATGAGTATCTAAAAAATATAACTATTAAAACATTAATAACAGACGAAACTAAAGGGAAAACAGCAGAATTTGAAAGAGCCAAAGCATTATGGGAAAAATTGCCAAACATGATTGAAAGTGTAAGTAATTTAAAAATAATATTAAAAATGGAAGGCGACGATAAGAAAACTTTTTATAAACCAATTTCAGCAAAAGATATAGCAGACGGCAATGTTTAAAGATAGAGGATATGGGCATATAGAAGTACCAGACAACGCTTTTGGGTTCGTCTATGTGTGTTACTTGCCAAAAGTAGGGTATGGCATTAATGCCGCTAATGGATTAATGCAAGAAACAGATATTTTACCTGCTTCTGAAAACATATTAGACCATGTATGGAATAGACCAACATTACCGCATGATTTTAAATCAAGAAGAAATAAGGAAAAAGAAGTACAAAAGATAGACCCTTACCATGTTGATACATATTTGGAAGAAATAAGAAAACGTGAATGGAAACGCAGATTGTGCGGAGTATGGTTTTGGAATTATAATCCTATTAAAAAAGAAACGCAATTAGAGTACATAACAGGACTTCATTATTTATATATAACCTATTGGGTATTTCAAGGTAAATTAATGGATTTTAGAATACCTGACAGAGACTTTTTTTATGTTATTGCTTATGACATGGAAGATGAAAAATGTCTCGGCCCCAATGAGGTAACAAAACGTAAAAACGGTAAGACGGCAAGGCTTGGGTGTTGGTCTTACGAAAGGGTTTCAAGGTTAAATAATCATCATGCGGGGCTTCAATCTAAGAGTGATAGCGATGCCGAAAATGCTTTTAGAAAAGCCATAATTCACCCCTGGAAAAAGCTGCCAGATTTTTTTAGACCAAGATATGATTTAATGAAGGGGGAAGAACCTAATGAACTAAGATTTTTTGCAACAGCAAGAAGGGGTAGCAAAATTGAAGATGAAGATAATAGTATTGAAGAACCTTTGGAATCTTTTTTTGATTATGAATCCTCTTTAGAGGCGGCTTTTGATGGCCCCGAGTTGCATACTTATTGTTCAGATGAAGCTGGTAAAACATTGCGTCCGGTATCTATCAAAGAAAGGCAAAACGTTACAAGGTATTGTACTGAAATAGACTTTGAAATAAAAGGGAAGCATTACTATACAACCACAGTCGAACCGGAAAAAGGAGAACCGGAAAATATAGAATTTCAAGAACTAACAAAAGACAGCAACCCGCTTGAAAGAGATGAAAATGGGTTTACCGGCACAGGGCTTTATACATATTTTTTGCCAGCGCATAAAGGCATGTTTATAAATAAAGAGTATGCTAAATATGGTTATCCTGATGAAGCGATGAATCTTAGATTTATACACAATAAAATAGCTGCACTTAAAGAAAAAAATGACCAAAGAGGTATCAGTTCATTTAAAAGAAAAAACCCAACAAGTCTTAAAGAAGCATTTTCAGCAGATGGAGAACTTGCGTTATATAACCCCGAATTATTAAATAACCAATTAGATGAAATATCATGGAGTAAAATATTTACAGAAAGGGGCGATTTGGTTTGGAAAGATGGGCATAAGGTAAAAATTAAATTGGTAACGCCTGATGGCAGTATTATTGAAAAACCAAGTGAAGTAGCATGGGTAGATAATCCAAATGGTAAGTATGAAAAAGTAAAAGGATGGCTACCAAGAGAGCCTAATAAAATATATTTTGATAATAATATTTTCTATCCAAATAATGATGCTGTACATAGGGCAGGGATTGATCCATTTAAATATGACAAAACAAAAGATAAAAGAAGGTCTAATTGTGCAGGATTTATTTATCAATTACCAGATAAATTATTCCCAAGCCAATATGATGATATGTTTGTTTTGAGGTATGCTTATAGAGAAGAAAGCACAAGAGCAGCTAATGAAGATATTTTAAAAATGTTGTGGTGGTGTGGTTGTCAAGGTTTATTTGAAAGAAACGTGAATCATTGGAAAAGAGATTTTATAGAATGGGATTGTCATGGATTTTTAATGTATATGCCGGGCGAAGTTGAACCGGGTATTGCAACTAATACAGATGTTATTCAAAATATTTGTAATTACACAGAAGCATACATTAATGAACATATCAAGAAGGTTTATTTTAAAACATTGCTGCGGAAGGAAACAGGATGGTTAGGATTTAAAGTAGAAGATACGGAAAAATTTGATGAACCAATGGGAGCAGGGATGACATTAATAAATGTAAAAAGTGCAAAGATATTTAAACAAGAGCCGCAAGGCAATTTCAGGGATTATTTTCCAAATAAGAATTTATGGAAAACTCGATAAACATAATTCATTTAAGTGTTAGGGTTGATAGAATGAAAATTCTTGAAAATGAATTAGAAATGCAAGGTATTGATAATGTGAATATATGGGAAGGAATTTATCATCCTAAATCAATTATGAAATCAATAAGTTTAGCGCATAAGCAAATAATAAAATGGGCTAAAGAGACAGGGTTAAAGACAGTAACAGTATTTGAAGATGATATTAAATTTACTGATAAAGGTGCATGGGATTACTACGTAGATAATGAGCCATTAGATTATGATATTTATTTAGGAGGTATTTATTTGGGAACAATTAAAAATAGCATAGCTAATTCATGGACGGCGGCACATTGCTATACAGTACATGAAAGGTTTTATGATGTATTTTTAAAATCAGATGAAGATAAACATATTGATACGGCACTTGCAGGATTAGGTAAATATGTGGTTTGTGAACCAATGATTGCCGTTCAATATAATGGAGTGAGCAATAATACAAATCAATATTGTAATTTTGATAGCATCATAAATAGTAGAAAACTATTTAAAAACCAAACTAACAATGACTTCGTTAAGCAGTAACATGGTGAGCGAATATCCTTCGCACATGATTGACCCTAAAGAAAAAGGGTACTCATATATCTTACAATATGTGAAAGCAGCAAATGCAGAAGGTAGAAATTATATGCCTGCAATGCAGGGTAATTTATATTACAGAAGGCTTGAAGAAATAAAGTCTTATGCCATTGGTAAACAATCAGTAAATAAATATAAATTAAGACTGCCTAATGATGCTATAAATAATGAATCGGAAAGTAATTTGAGTTGGGATGTGGTTTCTATTATTTGCAGATTTAGGGAAATTATTATTGCAAGACTTTTACAAAGAAACTATGATATTACTTGCTATGCCATTGACCCTTTAGCTAAAAGTAGTGAAGATGAAGTCTTTAATCAAATGAAGATTAAAGTAATGATGCGCCAACTTGCTATGCAACAAAATTCTGAATTAGCACAAAGCACATTTCTTAAAAAGAGAGATGGTGAGCCGGAAGATTTGGAAGAACTTGCTATGCAGCAAGAGTTCGGATATAAAGAAGTAATGTGCATGGAAGCTGAAGAAGGTATTCAGTTAGTACGGCATCAAAATATGTTTGATGAAAAAAGAAAGAGAACCATTGAAAACTTAGTTGATTATGGGCTTGGTGGTTATATGCAATATATAAATGAAAATGGAAAAGTAATCGAAGAAGAAGTATCAATTAAAAATCTATTGGTTTCTTTTTGTGAGAAAAATGATTTTTCAGATATAGTGCATTGGGGTGTTTATCGTCAAATGAATTTAGCTGATTTAGCACCATATTTTTCGCCTCAACAAATGGATGATATTCAAAATAGGGTTGCAGGTAAAAATAACAATCCTAATCCTACTACACCATTTGTAAGATGTTGGGCTAAATACAAAGTATGTGTTTTAGATTTTAAATTCCTTGATTGGGACACAGCAGTATATGAAAATGAAGTAGATAGCAGGGATAATAAACGCTTTAGAAGAACAGAGTATCAAAACTTACAATTTATAAAATACGATGAAGATAAAGGATCGCAAACACCAAAGTATATGTCAAGTACAAAAAAACTTGTACGTAAATGCAAATGGATTTGCGATACCGATATGATGTTTGATTATGGCATATCTGAAAATCAATCAAGGAAATATTCTTCTTGGTGGGACACTAATTTAGATATTCAATTATACTCATGGAACTTTGATAATATGGTATTTGGCGGGCTAACTGAAAGGCTTATTCCTATTGCTGATGCTTTCCAATTAGGGTGGATGAAATTGCAAAACCTGAAAGCAAAGCTAATCCCTTATATAATTGATATTGATATGAACGCCGTTGACAGCGCTGTATTTGGCGGCGGCGGCAAAAAGATGGAGAAGTCTGAAATTATTGATATGATATTCAGCAATTTCATTGTTCTTTCAAGAAAAACAGATTTAATAAACCAAAATCCAAACTACAAAACAGTAACCATACAGTCAACAGGGATGCTTGATGCCTTCGTTCAAATATATCAGGACATGCAGAACTGCATGGCAATGATGTATGACTTAACAGGGCTTAATCAAATTACAGCAGCAGGAACACCAAACGCAAAAACACTTGTGCCGGGCTATGAGAACGCCAACATTAGCACAGATAATGCTTTAGGATTAATAAGTATTGCTGATAGAAATTTAATGCTTAGAGAGGCTGATAACGTTTTTCTTAAAATACAGATAGCAGTTAAGTTGGGTAAAGTGGAAGGGTACGTGAAACCATTGGGAGCGCAAACGGTTAAATTCTTATCAATAAACCCTGAACTATCATTGGTTGAAATGGGTATTTTTATAAGTGATGCTCCTACTAATGAAGAAAGAAACCTATTCTATCAAGAACTTCTTGCAGACGAACAGCAGGGATTAATTGAGCCGCAGGACAGGGTAAGATTAAGAGGGTTTAGAAACCTAACACAAGCATACCGATACCTTGCCTATGTTATAAAGAAAAGAAAAGAAGAAAATAGAGCATTTGAGTTGCAAAAAATACAGCAGCAAAATCAAGGGGCTATGCAAGCAGGTGTTGTAGTTGAACAGGAAAAGCAAAAAACAATAATGTTGCAAGGTAAAATAGACGCTGAAATTAAGATGATGGAAATGGAATATTTGTTTAGAATTGAAGCGATGAAGAAGTCAAGCGACCAAGACGAGGCAAGAATACAAAGTACGGCTCGTGTTATAAGTAGTCAAATTGCAGCCAATGCAAAACAAGCAGCAGCAGCAATAGGCTAAATATTTGGTAATTTAATTTTTTTATTCTTAATTTTGAAATTGTAATTTATTATGGAAACCAAACTAACAGGCATATCAACTTATGCCGAAACAATTAATAAGTTTTCAGCAGCCGATAAAGCAGCAGAAAATGCACCCGCAGCAGAAGTTGCGCCTAATCCCGAAGTTTCAAACTCAACAGTAAGTCAGGACGGTGTTATTGATACTCCCTCAAACGTAGCAGTAGAAGATAATATTGTGTCAGATGAACCAAAAAGTGAAATTGAATTAGATTTCGGTTCTTTTGATGAACCTGCACCTGCAACAGAAGGACAGCCACAAACAACAACATCTGCTCAAAGTGATTGGAGAAGTGCATTAAAAAATGCAGACAAAAAAGAAGTTCTTAAAGAACTTGGTGTTTCTGATTTTGCAGCAGAATTAAATGAACATATTTTAAGAGGCGGCGACCCGCAGGATTATCTTTTCGCAAAAGGGATTGATTACAATAAAGTAGTTGATATTGATTTATTGAGGGATGATATGAGAAGCCAATTCCCTGATGCAACGGCATCTCAAATTGAAAGGTTGCTGAATAAGAAATATAACCAAACAGACCTTGCAGAAGATGAAGATAAGGAAGATGGGATGTTAATGATGAAAGCGGATGCAAGGAAAATAAGGGAACAAAGAATTGCAAAGCAGCAATCCTTTAAAATGCCTGAACCAATTCAGGTACAGCAACAACAACCAAATGTTGAAGCTGAACAAAAAAGACAACAGATAATAAATAAAATAATTGAAAGCGAGGCAGTTAAAGCACTAACGCAAAGCAAGAGAGTTGCCATACAGTTAGGCGAAAACGAAGCCTTTAATTTCGATATAAAACAGCCAGAGGTAATTGTAAAAGCGATTACAGATTCAACATTTTGGCAAAAGTTAATAAGCAATGACAAGGGAGAGCCTGATGTATCAAAGCTGATAAAACTTGCTAAATATGGATTGAACATGGAAGCGCATGACAAGGCTTTATTCAACTATGGCAAACAACAAGGTCATAGAGTTGAAATAGAGAAAGGTCAAAATGCAAAACTACCAACAGGCAAAGCGGCAATACCAGTAACAGAAACGTTAGGTCAGGCTTTTAAAAATCGGGCAAGGCTTTCTACTTACGGTACTCCGGCATAGACAAGTGATTTTTTTTACATAACCAATTAAACTAACTAAAAGATGGCAACTCTCGGTGTTATCAATAAACGATATGTGTCAGCATTAGACCCAATTCTTGACACACGTGAAATAAATAAGAACGTAGCAGACGTTCAAAACAATGACTTCTTCGCAGATATTCTTTGGGTTAATAACAAGAAAAAAGTAATCGAAACAGGACAGCCAATTTACAATACATTCTATAATGAAGATATTGTAAAAGTGGTTGACACAACAGGCGCAACAGTAACAAATAGCGGTACTCCGTTAGTTACAATTACAGGGGTTGCTGCCGCATATTCAGGCTATACACAGCCGCAGGATATATTAATGCTTGTAACAGGCGCAAGGTCTGCAATAGTGCAAAGCGTTGTAAATTCTTCAGGCTTAGATACGCTAATAGTTAAGTCAGTAGATGGCGGTAATATCGCAATAACAGCAGGTGATGTTCTTTCTCTTTATTCATGTGCTTATGGTGAGCAATCAAATGCTGGGCAGAATGTACGTTATGGTGTAAACAGGCAGTTTAACAAATGGCAGATATTCCGCAAAACTTGTGAAATATCTGATGTTCAGAAAGCAGCCACTATTGAAGTAGAATTTGATGGTCAGCCATACTACACTTTCAAGGACATGATTGACAAGAAAATAGCCATGAAGATTGCAGTAAACGCAGCCTTCGTTGGTGGTACAATGTCAGATACTACATTCAGCGATGCTAACCCCCGCTTGATTGACCAAAATACAGCTTTTGGTACAGGTGGCGGAGCAGTTCAGACTACACAAGGGTTCAATAAATACATTGAAGCATACGGCACTACGCTTAACACAAATGGTACAGTATCATTTGGAACTTTTGACGATGCGCAAGATAACCTTTTAGCTAAACGCTATAATGGCGATACTTGGGTTGTAGGTTCAACAAAAGCACGTAGGAAAGTAGATGTGTTTCTTAAAAACTTGGGTTCATCCAATGTGAGTTCAGTTAGGTTGACGGGCGATGTTAGCGGTGCTAATTCGCTTGACTTCATTGTTGAACAATTCACTTATGGCAGGTACACACACTTCTTCATTACAATGCCAATGTTGGATGATAAATCATTATTTGCAAATACCGTTATCGCTAAAAGCCTTTACTATCTTCCAAAAGATAATGTAGTAAAAGTTTATGGTGGTAGCCAAGAGCCTTCAATGATGGTTCGTTATGTGCCTCATGGTTCTCCTTTCGGAAGCTATGATGCCTTAATAGGTGAAACACATGATGGTGCATTAAATCCAGTAAATCCGGTAGGCACACAGTTATTTGCTTTAACCGATTACTTCACCAAGCAAGGTCTTGAATGGTTAGACCCTCAACATGGAGTTCGTCAGCAAATTATAAATTAGTAACCATAGCGTAGGCGGCAAATTAAACGCCGCCTATGCTTTTTTAATAATCAAAAAAATAAATTCCATGTTAGTTTTAAAAGAAAGCGGTATTAATGCTATTTCAAAAGAATACCTTGATAGTTTAAGGAAACTTGAAGAAGGTGAAACGGTTTATTTTCAACTATTAACAGGCATACCAAATAACGATCCCGATTTAACCGAAAGAGCTAAAAGACCAATCAACTACGGTCATGTTCAAATACCTGCAATGGACACCATAAAAGACCCATTCAGCAAACAGACAGTAAGAATTGGTGTTGTGGAAGATTACGATGTGAGAACAGGCGAAGTAAGCAAATACAAATGTTACGTTCCCAATCAGCACTTGCCGCAAAATCCGGGCATATTCTCATTAAGAGGCGGCAACCTTGATGATGAAGAACTATTTGAATATTTACAAATTACAAACTATAACAGAGATGTGCCAAACAGAGATGGCAAAAAAGAGGCTTTATTTTACGAAATAAAGAAAAATGAAAATACGCACAAGCCAGTTATAGTTACCCCTATCCAATTAAAAAAGCATACAGTTAAGGAAAAAGATTTAGCAGAAGTATAAACAATTTAAACTTACTAAAGTGCCAGACTTATCAGCATACGTTGATTTTTCAGTTATACTTGATAAAAGTGATGCTGATAATCCGGTAATTACTTTTACAGATATATCAACGTACCCAGATGGTGTAGCACCAACAGTAACAGGCGTTGTTTCAGCTACGCAGCCTGATAGAATATCAAGGGATGGTTCTTTTACGTCTCCTGATATTAGTTGGAATGGAAGTGAATTGCCTCCATTTAATTTTGAATTAAGGCTTAATGATACGGATGAAAGTTTTCAACTTGGCGGCTATACATTTACTTACATAGTAAAAGCAACAGGATATGATGATACCACTAAAACAAAAACATTTGCCTTAGCTTATTCACAGCCTGAATTATTAATTACAGATTCAGAAGATGTTTTTACTCCTCAATTATTAGTAGCGGATTATACTGTTTACCCGCAAGAAGGATTTGCAGCACCAACCATATCAAGGGCATGGCTTGCATACATAAGATATGCCGGTACTTCTATTGCTTCAAAAACAGGTACAGGGGCATTGCTTGATTTAGCGTATAATACTTATTATTATGACGCTCATTATGATGTAACATTAACAACAACACTAACCTATATTTTAAATAGTCCTGATGGTTGGGTAACAGTAATTGACCAATTAGAAGCAACTAATCAATTTGACGCATATACACCTCCAACACTTGCTCAATTAAGAACATCATTGGCAACAATGAAAACTGAAATAGAAGCAGGTACTTGGTGTGGCGGAAGATGTGGGTGTGGTTGTAACATTGATTACACTCCTTATACAGAAGCAGTAGCTATTTATGACCAATTAGTAGCACAAGGGCAGAATGGGGAGACTATTGGTTTACAAACTTATGTAGAACAGTTATTGAAGATTTTTAATTGTTCAGGGCTATTAACACAAGTACATACCAATGTACCTATCCCTGCTTATGATTGGGAAAATACAGGTAGTGGAATTATACCAGATACATTCACATTGATAAGAGTTCAATTTAGAGTTGGCGTTCCAACAAGCATATTGCCTTCAGGTTATCCAATAATGAATGACGGTGATACCGTTTATATTATTCCTGTTCCTGTTGTAGATGATTCAGAATTGGTATTCTATATGGGTGTTCCTGTTGATAGGTATGTGCCTGATGATACTAACCCTGATTTCTATTATGAAATAAGTTATGGGGCATTAAACGCAGTTATAACCTTTAGCCAACCTGTAAGCATATATTCAGGTGTTAAGATAAACTTCATGCAAAATATAAGCAATGCAAGTTTCAATGGCGGACTTCAATCAGTAGAAATAACAGCACCAACAACAGGAAATACACTAACTGTTGCTGCTCTTGCATCTAAAACTTTTGTAACAGCAACAACAGGCACACAAGCATTTATAAATGACGTTTCACAGGTAACTCAAAGCGGAACTGTACTTGATTTTACTGCCGTTGGCGGTGTAACAGCAGGACAAAAAATTACAATATTCTACAAGTAATGAAAAGTTTATCAATAATAATATTTGTGCTTTTGGTTGCATCTGCCTCATTTGCACAAATCAAACAAGATGTGCTTATAGGGCAAACAAACGCCGTTAATCATTACAGAGGTAATGCACTTGCTGATAGCCTTTTCTTATTCCCGCCATGCAACGATACTCCACGTATAAATATGTATAATTATCAAATTAATGGCAGAAGATATGCAGCCATTTCTTTAGATACTATTTCAAATACATGGAAGTATTGGTGGGATGGATGGCATAACTTTTCAAGTGGTGGTAGCGGGAGTGGAATTTCACAACTTGGTAATAGCCCTTATGGATTAATAAAAGTAAATGATTCTACTTATAAAGCTG
>Ga0164241_10005623_pt1 | contig 11659 bp, 12 predicted proteins | sample OricomyardsoilBY_FD_108780 | JGI IMG/M metagenome (GOLD analysis project Ga0164241, IMG submission 108780) | Backyard soil microbial communities from Emeryville, California, USA - Original compost - Back yard soil (BY) | ecosystem: Environmental > Terrestrial > Soil > Unclassified | place: USA... | reverse complement strand
GTGCCGATCTACCCGCTGCCGCACATGCCGGTGGTCAAGGACCTGGTCCCCGACCTCACCCATTTCTACGCGCAGTACGCCTCGATCAAGCCGTGGATCCGCACCCGGACGCCGGCGCCGCCGGATCGCGAGCGCCTGCAGTCGAAGGAGGACCGCGCCAAGCTCGACGGCCTGTACGAATGCATCCTGTGCGCCTGCTGCAGCACATCCTGCCCGAGCTACTGGTGGAACGGCGAGCGCTACCTGGGCCCGGCGGTCCTGCTGCAGGCCTATCGCTGGATCGTGGACAGCCGCGACGAGGACACCGGCGCGCGCCTGGACGATCTGGAAGATCCATTCAAGCTGTACCGCTGCCACACCATCATGAACTGCGCGCGCACCTGCCCGAAAGGCCTGAACCCGGCCAAGGCGATCGCCGAGATCAAGAAGCTGATGCTGGCACGCAAGGCCTGATCGGGAATCGATGCGATGAATGAAGCGCCGTCCGCGAGGGCGGCGGTTTTTTTTGGCGATATCAAGTGGTTTTTTTTTTGCGCCTGGGTGCGGCGGCTTGCGGCCAGGAGCGGCCGTCGAACATGTGTTGCCATGCCTGGCGCAGGACTCGATGAGTCGGAAGGCACGGAAAGGCCTCCTGTCCTGTTGATCGGCAACCCGATGCGATCGAACACGACGATTCGTGCATGCCGTTGTCGTGATGAGGCCGGCCGATCGCATCGGCGACCGTTTAAACCAATGGCGCGCGACGCGCACCCAAGCCTCGTCCGCCTGTGTTTCACGGGTCACGAGATGCGCAGCGCGCGGACGCTGACGACACCGATCCCGCAAACCCTTTCGCGCTGCACCGTTTGGTGAAAGCACCGCTTTCGCCAAGGCGTCGTGCGCAGCCCTAATCCCTACTCCTGGAGACACCATGCACAGCGAACCCGCCGGACATTCTTTCGACGGCCGTGTCGTGGCAGCGAGCAGGCCCGTCGCGGCGTTCATGCTGCTGGCCGCGACGAGCTTCGGTTCCCAAGCCTGGGCGGCTACGCCCGCGCCATCGCCCCCGCCGCCGTTCGCGCAGGTCATCGAGCGCGAGGTGCCGGCCATCATGAAGGCCGCGCATGTGCAGGGAGTGGCGGTCGGCCTGATCGTCGATGGCAAGCTGGTCTACGCCAGGGGCTTCGGCTACGCCGACCATGCCGGCAAGCGGCCGGTCACGCCGGACACGGTGTTCGTCGCCGCTTCCTTGTCCAAGCCGATCGCCAGTTGGGTGGCGATGCGCCTGGCCGCGCAGGGGCGCGTGCAACTGGACCGTCCAGTGGCCGACGTGCTGTCGCCTTGGCCGCTGGCGCGGAACCAGTTCGACTATCGCCAGATCACGATCCGCCACCTGTTGTCGCATACCGCGGGCACGACCCTGGGCGGTTACCAGGGCTGGCTCGATTTCAGGGAATTGCCGACGCTGGAGCAATCGCTGGCCGGCAAGACCAATGGCCGCGGCGCGGTCGAGCTGGACGCACCGGTTGGCGTGAGGTTCCAGTATTCCGGCGGCGGCTACACACTGATGCAGCTCGCCATCGAGCGAGCGACACGCCGCAGGTATTCCGACTTGGCGCGCGACCTGGTGTTCGAGCCGCTGCGCATGAAGCGCAGCAGCGTCACGATGACGCCGGCCGGTCTGGTTGGCGCCGCCGAAGGGCACGATGACGACGGCAGCCCGGTGCCGATGCGCTACTACGTCGAACAGGCACCCTCGACCCTGACCACGACCGTGCGCGACTTCTCCCGCTGGATGATCGCCGGCATGGCCGACACCGCCGGGCCGCATCCGCTGGACCGGACGGAATTGGCGCAGATGCATGCGCCGGCGGCACTCGCCGCGCCGCGCAAGCCGGACGAAATGGTCTACGGCTTGGGGCATTCATCGAACGCCTCGCCGATGGCAGCGTTGCCGTCGGCCACGACGGACGCAACCAGGCCGGCTTCCGCGCCAAGTTCCTGATGCGCCCGCAATCCGGCGACGGCATCGTGTTCCTCAGCAATTCGCGCAGCGGTCTCGCACTGGATCGCATCGTCTGCCTGTGGGGCGCCGACGCAGCCAAGGCCGATCCGGCAACGACCTGCAAGCCATAGCGAGTTGCCGATCAAGGGCAGCCATGCGATCGCATCATGCCCAACTTCCAAACCCAGGCGAATGCCGGTCAACCCCTGTTAGAAGTTGGCCATGGACATCCTTCGCACACCCCCATTCCCACGAGCCTTGGAACAAGGGCAAGCTGGTTGGCCAAAAGACCCAGATGCGAAGTCGGAAACGGCGAGGCCACCTGCACGAGGCCCTGCGGGCTCTCCCATTGCCGCAAGCGCATGGCGCGCCTCCGTTCGATTCGTCTACATCAGGGCTCCTGCTGGAATTTCCTGCTGCATGGTCCAGCCGCTAGCGCGCGCCCTTGCACACATCCCTCACCAGGGATCGCAGCCAGCGATGGGCCGGATCCGCCTCGAGCCTGGGATGCCAGAAAAGCGAGATGGTGAAGTCCTCGACCGGCACCGGCAGCTTGAAACGGTGCATACCCTCGCACAGGCCGGCAGTGTGCTTCTCGGGCACCGTCGCGACCACGTCGGAAGCCCGGGCAAGCGCGATGGCCGATCCGAACCCGCTTACCGTCGCCACCGGGTTGCGCGCCAGCCCCATCCGTTCCAATGCCTCATCGACCATCGCCATCCGCAGGCCGCGGCGTTCGACCAGCACATGGCGCGCGGCGACATAGCGTTCCGGCGTCATCCGTCCCTTCGATAGACGGTGACCGCGCCTGACGACGCCGACGAAGCGGTCGCGGAACAGGCCAAGCGCGCGAATCTCGGGCCCCATCGCCCGGGCGATCACCCCCGTCTCCAGGTCGACCATGCCGTCCCGCAATGGCGTGCTGTCCTTGTCCGGCTTGGCCAGGAACGAAAGCTGCACCAGGGGCGCTTCCGCGGACACGCGGGCGATCAATTCCGGCCCGAAGGTTTCCACGAAGCCTTCTGTGCTCCGGATCGCGAAGGTCCGCGCCAGGGACGGCAGGTCGAGTTTCAGCGCAGGGCGCAGGACTGCTTCCGCATCGATGACGACTTGGCGCACGCGCCCGCGCAATTCCAGTGCGCGTGGGGTCGGCACGAGACCGCGCCCGGCGCGCACCAGCAGCGGGTCGCCGGTGGCGTCGCGCAGCCGCGCCAGCGCCCGGCTCATCGCCGACGCGCTCAGCCGCAGGCGCTTCGCCGCGTCCACGACGCTGCCCTCCTCGAGCAGGACATCGAGGGTGACGAGCAGGTTGAGGTCGAGGTCGTCCATGGCGCAAGCAATAGCACGATCCGCGCCGGCATGACATGGCGTTTCATGCACTGATTGTTTTTGATTCGTGCGCCTTCCGCCCTGTCGCCACGGGGCGCAGGCTTCCATCCCATGAAAACGCGATCGGCCACGACCGCCCCTCCCGCCGTGTCCGGTGCGCTCGCCGGCCTTGCCCTGACCATGCTGCTGTCCTCCCTCGGCACCAGCATCGCGAATGTCGGGCTTCCGACATTCGTCCACGCCTTCGACGCTTCCTTCCAATCCGTCCAATGGGTCGTCCTGGCCTATTTGCTGGCCGTCACGACGCTGGTCGTTTCCGCCGGCCGGCTCGGCGACCTGTTCGGCCGGCGACGGTTGATGCTCGCCGGCATCGCGACGTTCACGGCGGCCTCGCTGGCCTGCGCCGCGTCGCCCTCGCTGTGGTGGCTGGTCACCGCACGCGCGTGCCAAGGGTTCGGTGCCGCCGTGATGATGGCCCTGACCATGGCCCTGGTGGGCGAGGCGGTGCCGAAGGAACGCGCAGGACGCGCGATGGGATTGCTGGGCACGACGTCGGCCGTCGGCACTGCATTGGGCCCGTCGTTGGGCGGCATGCTGATCGCAACCTTCGGCTGGCAGGCGATCTTCCTCGTCAACTTGCCGCTGGGTTTGCTGGCGGCGGCACTGGTCTGGCGTTTCCTGCCTCGCGACCGGTCCTCGGCCACGACTGCGGGCTTCGATCTGCCGGGTACGCTCCTGCTGGCATCCGCCCTCGCGAGCTATTCGCTGGCGATGACCCTGGGACGCGGCCATTTCGGTGCGCTCAACATCATCCTGGCGGGTGCCGGCGTCGTCCTCGGGGCGATGTTCCTGGTCGTCGAATCGAAGACGCCTTCACCGCTTCTGCGGCCGGCCCTGTTCCGCACGCATCTGATCGGCAGCGGCTTCGTGGCCAGCGGCCTGGCCACGACGGTGGCGATGACCACCCTGGTCGTCGGTCCCTTCTATCTGTCCGGCGCATTGCATCTGGATGCGACCAGGACTGGCCTGGCGATGTCGACCGGCCCGCTGGTGGCCGCACTGGCCGGCGTGCCGGCCGGCAAGGCGGTCGACCGATTCGGCGAACTGCGGATGACAATGGCGGGGCTGCTGCTGATGGCGGCGGGGGCGTTCCTGCTGTCGCGAATCGCCGCCGGTCATGGCGTCCACGGCTATGTCGCCGCACTGGTCGTCCTGACCACCGGCTTCGCCACCTTCCAGGCCGCCAACAACACCGCCGTACTTACCGGCACCGATCCAGGGCAACGCGGCGTGGTGTCGGGGCTGCTCAACCTTTCGCGCAACCTCGGCCTCATCACCGGCGCATCGCTGATGGGCGCCGTCTTCATGCACGCCGCCGGTACGTCGGCCATCGCAACCGCCGGCACGGCCGCCGTCGTCTCGGCCACCCATGCGGTGTTCCTGCTCGCGGTCGTCCTGATCGTTCTTGCCCTGATGGTGGTCATCGCGCCCCGGGCGCGCACCGTTGCCGGTTTTTTCCCTCGCACACGCTGAGTCCCGCAATGTCCCGGCCTTCCACAGCCACCTGAAGTTCTTCGCGGCCGCCAGGCTCTGTCGCCACGCATGGCCCGCCTTGGTCGCCACGGGCGGCTGCATGGTCAACATCGCCGGCATCGGCGGGCGCACTGGCAATGCCGAGTTCACCATGGGCGGAAGCGTCAATGCCGCGCCTCCGACTCCGCCAGCTACATGCAAGGGGCCATCATCGACGTGGATGGCGGGCGGACACGCACACGGTGATTCACCGGGCCGGCGATTCGATTCAACGTGCCGGACGCCTTCGGGCTTGCGTGGATGCGGAGCGGACGCCCCCCGCTTGCGCGGCCAAACACGGTCGCCTCAGGAACCACCTGCGCCCACCGCTTGAGCCGGATCAGCGGGTATCCGCTTCCGGCGCAGCGGCCAACGCAGCGCGCCCCGGCGCCTTTCCATTCAGCAGCCTGCCGATCGCGGTGTGCCGGACCAGCCACTGGTAGCTGGCGAACGACAGCAGGAACGTGGCCGCTGCCGAGACCGCGAACTTGGCCGTCCAGTGCAACTGCATGTCCAGCAACCGGTACTGGATCGCCAGCAATACCGGCAGGTGCACCAGATAGACCCAGTAGGAACCATCGGCGAGCCAGCGCATGGCCGCGCTGCGCATGTCGAGCCATCGCTTCGCCGCGAGCAGGCAGCAGAGCGTCATCCACGATCCCGTCGCGGCTTCCAGCAGGGCGTGCAGGAGGTGTCGCGCGGTGGATGATCGCGTGGCCGCGAATCCATCGGTCGACCAGAACAGCAGGGAATAGGCCGCGATCGCGCCGAGCAACAACAAGGGCGAGAACGGTCGCAACCGGCCGAGCAATTCGCCATCGTGGAAAAGCCCGTAGCCGAAGGCGAAATACAGCCCGAAGAATGCCAGCGCCCACAGCGAGGGAACGAGGAACTCCGGCGCGGGCCAGGGCAGGCCGATCAGCGACAGGGCAGGCGTCAGCGACAAAGGCAGAGCGACCACCAGCGCAAGCGGCGGCATCGCGGCGATCCTGCGGCCGATGCGCCCCAACTCCAGCGTCGATGCGACCCAGACCATCACCGTGAACAGCAGCAGGTAGAACAGGAACCACAGATGCGCCCAGCCGGGCATAGAAGGCATGTGGCCGTGCTGGTCGATGTAGGCGCGGATCCAGGCCAGTGCCGGCGGGGGACGCGCGGCCGTCTGCGCGGCGCGCTCCGTCAGCCAGTCCATGCCGGCGAGCAGCAACGGCGCGAACAACACCAGCGGCAGTAATACCCGCGCGCAGCGGTTGCGGAACAGTCCCGGCATGCCGCGACGCGCCACCAGCAGGGCGGCGAAATAGCCCGCGACGGCGAAGAACAGCGGCATCCGGAACATGTGCAGGAACCAGGCGGCCGCATCGACGACGACCGAGTTTCCCGCATCCGCCGCCGGCCACACCGGATGCATCAACGGGCTGTAGGCGAGCGCCGCATGGAACACCACGCCGGCCAGCATCGCCAGCGCGCGCAGGTTGTCCATGTAGTGGATGCGGTGCGGGGATTCCATCGCAGGGCCTTCAGAGGAAGGATGCCTTGCGCGCATGCACCCAGCTGGCGGCAAGGATGGCGATGGCGATCACAGCGAGTTCGCCGCCAATCAGGCCCAGCACCTGCGGGCTCCAGACGATGACGTTGTCCGCAAGATGCTCGCGGATGCCGCGCATCTGGCTGACCCAATAGAGGAACGGGCCGATCAGCGTCATCAGCGCCAGCATCGCGAACACGTTCCAGCCTTCGGAATCCACCGCGATCACCACGCACAGCGAGACGCAGAAATTGGCCAGCATGAACAGCGCGACCACGATCACCCACGGCACTGCGCCGTCCGGGCGCGGGGTGGTCAGTACCAGCGCCAGCAGGCCGCCGCCGACCAGCAGGAACGGCACCAGGAAGATCGCGAGGTTGGCCAGCAGCTTGCCCCAGAACACGTCCATCGGCGTCACCGGCAGGCTCATCACGAAGGGCTGGGTCCGCTCCTTGCGCTCGGCCATCACCGAGGACTGGATGGCATAGGAACCGACCACGAGCAGCAGCACCAGCACCAGCAGCGCGCCGGCCGAAGCCAGCAGCGGCGTGCCCATGCCCACCAGCCCCAGCGCCAGCAGCAGGCCGGCGACAAAGCCGGCGAGCTGCTTCTGGTAGACCTGCCAGTCCTTGACGATCAGCTTGCCGACCATCGCGGCATCGGATGCGAGCCAGTTCATGCGTTGTTTCCCCCGCGGACGGTGGTGACGAAGATGTCCTCCAGCGACATCGGCTCGACCGATTCGATGGCGTAGCCGAGCGCCTGCAGCGCGGGCAGGGTGGAGGCATCGAATGCGCCGGTCTTCACTTCGAACAGCGGCGCGCTGTCGCGGACCGATGCCAGGCCCGGCAGTTGGCGGAGCGCATCCGTCCATGCGCCGCGGCACAGGATGCGCCGCCAGCCATCGAGGAAGGATTCCTTGTCGCGCGAGGCGACGATGCGGCCGGCGTGCAGGAAGGTGATGGCATCGGCGATCTGTTCGATGTCGGCGGTGTTGTGCGAGGAAAACAGGATCGAACGCTCCTCGTCGCGCAGCACGTCGGCCAATGCATCCAGCACCTCGCCGCGCGCGACCGGGTCCAGGCCGGTGGTCGGCTCGTCCAGCAACAACAGGCGCGGATGGCGGGCGAAGATCAGCAACAGCAGGGCCTTGACCCGCTGCCCGTGCGAAAAACCGCCCAGCGCCTGTTGCGGCCGCAGGTCGAAACGCTTCAGCAGATCCTGCGCATAGGCCTCGTCCCAGCCCGGATAAATGCCGCGGACGAAATCCATGTGCCAGCGCAGCGTCTGCCCGCGGTACAGGCGCATGTCGTCGGAGGCGTAGCCGATGTCGCGCTTGACCGCGACTTGCGCCTGCGGCAGTCGCTGGCCGAGCACTTCGACCTTGCCGCCATCGGCGCGAATCAGTCCCATCAGCAGGCGCAACAGGGTCGACTTGCCCGCGCCATTGACGCCGACCAGGCCCATCACCTGCCCGGCGGGCAGCACAAGGTCGATGTCGTGCAAGGCGAAATCTTCGTACTGCTTGCGCACGCCTTCCAGCGCGAGGGCGAGGGTCATGCCGGCTTCCTTCGATCGGAGTTCGTGTTTTTCGATTGCGCGGCATCCGCCTGCGCGGACAGCGCTTGTTCCACCCGCTCGACGATCTGCCGCCGGTCGAGCCCGAGCTTGCTGGCCGCATCCAGCAGCCCCTTCAACTGTCCCTGGAATTCCTGGGTGGCCAGCGCCTGCGTGGCGTCCAGCGCATCGGCCACGAACGAGCCCTTGCCTTGCCGCGTCACGATCACGCCGGCCCGTTCCAGTTCCAGATAGGCGCGCTTGACCGTGATCACGCTGACCCGGCTGTCCGCGGCGAGTTCGCGGATGGAGGGCAGGGGCGCACCGGGCTTCCATTCCCCGGCCATCACCTTGGCCACGACCTGCTCCACGATCTGCACGTACATCGGCGTGCTCGAATGCGGGGACAGCAGCAAGTCGTGGCCCATGCGGGTTCCGGCTAAGTGTGTATAGTGAGTATACACAGATATTTTCAGCCGTCAACCGAAGGACCCGCTCCCGGTTATTTGATCCGCCGCTTCTCCAGCTTCCGCGCCAGCGTCCGCCGATGCATGCCGAGCTGGCGCGCGGCTTCGGAAATGTTGAAGTCGGCGGCGGCCAGCGCCTCGTGGATGTGTTCCCACTCCAGGGTCTTGATCGAGGTCTGGCGCTGGCCGAGTTCGACGTCGGTGTCGCCGTCGGCGCGCTCGAAGGCGGCTTCGATGTCGTCGGTGTTCGAGGGTTTCGCGAGGTAATGGCAGGCGCCCAGCTTGATCGCCTCCACCGCGGTGGCGATGCTGGCGTAGCCGGTCAGCACCACGATCAGCATCTCCGCGTCGTGCGCGTGCAGCACCTTGACGCAGGCCAGCCCGGACGCGCCGTTGGCCAGCTTGAGGTCGACCACGGCATGGGTCGGCGCGAATTCCTCGAGCAGCGGTTCCAGCGCGTCGAGGCCGGCGGCGTTGCGCACTTCGTAGCCGCGCCGCTCGAACGAACGCGCCAGCGTGCGCGCGAACGCGGCATCGTCTTCCACTATCAACAGCCTGCGCGCGGTTTCAGCCATCGCCTTCGCCCGTCTCCAGCGACAACGCCTGCAAGGGCAGGGCGATGCTCACGATTGCGCCGCCTTGCGCGCGATTCGATGCCTGCAGGGTGCCGCCGAGCGCACGCGCGACATTGACGGAAAGGAACAGGCCCAGCCCGCGGCCGGGCGCGCCCTTGCTGGACTGGTAGGGCTTGCCCAGCCGCTCCAGCATCGCCTGTTGGAAGCCGGGGCCGCGGTCGGAGACGCGCAGCAGCAGGTCGTCGTCCTCGACGCTGGCCTCCAGCGCGATCCGTTGCGGCGAGGCTTCCAGCGCATTGTCGAGCACGTTGAACAACATTTGCCGCAGGCCGGTGTCGGAGACGATGTCGATGCCGGTTTCGATGCGGTTGTCGACATCCAGCGCGGCGGTCGGCCGGCTGCGCATCCATTCGCCGGCCATGTCGTCGACGAAGGCGCGCAATGTGGTTTCGCGCGGGGCCTCGCCGCGGGTCTCGCCGGCGGATTGCAGGATGCCGGTGACGATGGCCTTGCAGCGCAGCACCTGCGCCTGCATCTCGGCCACGTCCTGCAGCAGTTCGGGATCGGAAGCGAAGTGCGGCAGGTGCCGCCAGTCGCCGAGGATCACCGCCAGCGTCGACAGCGGCGTGCCCAGCTCGTGCGCCGCGCCGGAGGCGAGCAGGCCCATGCGCACGATGTGTTCCTCTTCGACTGCGCGCTGGCGCAGCGCCGCGAGCCGCGCATCGCGTTCGCGCAGGATCGCGCCGATGCGGCCGACGAACACCACCAGCAGCGCCGCCACCAGCACGAAGCACAGCAGCAGGCCCTGCACGTAGGGATCGGACAGGCCGGAGGCGGGATCCGCGGGCAGGGTGACGGGCCCGTGCCAGAGCGCCAGCGCGGCCACGCACAAGCTGGTCACCGCGACCACCAGCCAGCTGGACCGCGGGCGCAGCAGGACCGCGGCCAGCACCACCTGCAGCAGGTACAGGAACACGAACGGATTGACGATGCCGCCGCTGAGGTACAACTGCGCGGTCAATGCGGCGACATCGACCAGCAGCGCCAGCAGCAGGTCGTGGTCGGCGATGCGCGGATGGCGTCGCCAATATGCCGGCCCGACCAGGTTGAACAGGCACAGCGCGGCGACCACCAGCAGCATCGCCCGCAGCGGCAGGTCGATGCCGAAGCCGAAATGCACCGCCGCGATCGCCAGCAATTGCCCGACCACCGCGATCCAGCGCAGCAGCACAAGCTGCTGCATGCTGCGCGCGGCGGCGCTGTCGCGCGAACCGGCGCGCGGGCCTTCAGTCGCGACGGCAGTGGCGATGGTCGGGATCGGCATCGCGCCCATGGTGCCGCAAGCGCCAGCCGGCGAACAGGCACAGCGCGGCCAGCGCGAACCAGGTCAGCGCGTATTGCAGGTGGTGGTCGCGGAAGCTGACCACGGTCATGCCGCCGCGTGGCCAAGCGTCGATGCCGGGCAGGGCATCGGCATCGATGAAATACGGGGCGACGCCGGACAGGCCGCGTTTGCGCGCGATGGCGGCGACATCGCGCGAATACCAGCGCTCGTGAGTCGAGTCATTGCGGCGCAGGATGCGGCCGTTCGGCTCGTCGATGCGCAACAGGCCTTCGATGCGCACCGCGCCCGCGGGCGGCGGCGAGGCGGTGCCGTCGTCGGGCACGAAGCCGCGGTTGACCAGCACGATGCCGTCGGCGGTTTGCAGCGGCGAGAGGATCCAGGATCCCGCGCCGAGTGCGGTCAACGCCTGCACGCGGGTATCGCGGCCCTGCAGGAAGCGGCCCTGCGCGAAGACGCGGCGATATTCGTCGGATTCGGCGGTGATCGCAGGCCGGCGCGTGCGCGCAGGGGCCTGGACCGCCGCGGCATGGATGCGACCTTCGACCCGTGCGACCAGCGCATGCTTCCAGTGCAACCGCTGCACCTGCCACAACCCCAGCGCGACGAAGCCGGCGAACGCCAGCGCCACGAACAGCAACGCGACGGTTTTGGCCGTCGCGCTGCGTGGCGCCGGATCGTCGCGCGGCGCGCTCACGGCAGGTTGCGCACCTCGTGCGGCGACATCGGCATCATGTTCGCGTTCATGTGGTGCATCACCCACAGCGAACCGGCCAGCATGATCGCCACGATGACCACGGTGAAGATCGTCGACAGCATGTTCCAGCCGCCCTCGGACTTCGCGTCCAGGTGCAGGAAAAACACCATGTGCACCAGGATCTGCACCACGGCGAAGCCGAGCACCACCAGCGCGGTGGTGGTGGAACTGGGGACGACCTGGGCCATCACCAGCCAGAACGGGATCGCGGTCAGCACCACCGACAGCAGGAAGCCGGTGACGTAGCCGCGCAAGCTGAAATGCATGGCGCCATGGCCCTCGACATGGTCGTGGTCGTGGAGCTCGGTGGCGTCGTTCATGGCAGCGTGCCCAGCAGGTAGACGAAGGTGAAGACGCCGATCCAGACGACGTCGAGGAAGTGCCAGAACATCGACAGGCAGAACAGCCGCCGCTGGTTGGGGCCGGTCAGGCCGAAGCGACCGACCTGCGTCATCAGCGTGATCAGCCACACGATGCCGAAGCTGACATGCAGGCCGTGGGTGCCGACCAGGGCGAAGAACGAGGTCAGGAACGCGCTGCGCTGCGGG
>Ga0164241_10005622_pt1 | contig 11659 bp, 7 predicted proteins | sample OricomyardsoilBY_FD_108780 | JGI IMG/M metagenome (GOLD analysis project Ga0164241, IMG submission 108780) | Backyard soil microbial communities from Emeryville, California, USA - Original compost - Back yard soil (BY) | ecosystem: Environmental > Terrestrial > Soil > Unclassified | place: USA... | reverse complement strand
CGCAGCTCGCCGCGGGCGAGCATCGGCTTGAGCAGGTTGGCCGCGTCGACCGCGCCCTCACTGGCGCCCGCGCCGACGATCGTGTGCAGCTCGTCGAGGAACAGGACGATCTGGCCCTTGGCGTCGGAGACCTCCTTGAGCACGGCCTTCAGCCGGTCCTCGAACTCGCCGCGGTACTTGGCCCCGGCGATCATCGTGCCCATGTCGAGCGAGATCACGCGGCGGTCGCGGAGCGACTCGGGCACGTCGCCGTCGACGATCCGCTGGGCCAGGCCCTCGGCGATCGCGGTCTTGCCGACGCCCGGCTCGCCGATCAGCACCGGGTTGTTCTTGGTTCGGCGGGACAGCACCTGGACGACGCGTCGAATCTCCGAGTCGCGCCCGATGACCGGATCGATCTTGCCCTCGCGGGCCCGCTCGGTCAGATCCACGCCGTACTTCTCCAGCGCCTGGAACGTGCTCTCCGGATCGGGGCTGGTGATCTTGCGGTCGCCGCCGCGGACCACCGGGAACGCCTCGACCAGGTTGTCGGTGGTGGCGCCCAGTTGATTGAGCAGGTCACCCGAGTCGGTGCCCGGATGTGCCAGCGCCGCCAGCAGGTGCTCGGTGGACAGGTACTCGTCACCGGCCGCGCGCATGATCTGCTCGGCCCCGGTGAGGATGTTCGCGACGGCCCGGGAGAGCCCGGGCTGCGCGACGGTGCTGCCGCTGACCCGCGGCAGCCGCCCCAGCAGGGTGTCGTTGCGGTTCTTGACGACCGCGGGGTCGACGCCGACGGCCCGCAGCAGCCCCGGCGCGGTCGAGCCCGGGGTGGCCAACAGCGCGCCCAGCAGGTGGGCCGGCTCCACCGAGGAGTGCCCGGCGGAGGTTGCGGCGGTGACGGCCGCGGTGACGACCTCGCGGCTCTTCGTAGTGAGGTTCTCGAGGTTCACGGCTGGTGTGGTGCCTTTCTCTGTGGTGCCGATGCTTCTCGTCTGGTTCATGGGACGCGGCGGGCCACATCAGCCTACGCAGACGTCCACATGATGCAACGCACGAAAGTTGAGTCTATTCCGCTCAACTATACGTTTCGGTTGGGTCGGGGTCGTTCAGCCCTACCGCCGTCTCCGGCGACCTGCGAACGATGGTGGGGATCCGTTCGGCGGACGGCAGCACGGGAGGCTTCCATGTCCGCCGACGTCCCGCCCGGCGCCGTGCACCTGAGCCGTTCGACGATCCGTGTTCGGGTCGAACGGTGGTGGAACGATCGGTAGCTCTCTGTTGCCATGGGCGCGGGCATCGTCGCGTCGTGGGGTCTGCTCGGCGGATGGCTGATACCGCGAGGTCCGCTGTCGACGGGCCATGCTGGCCGGACCGCTGATCTTCGCCGTTGTATACGAGGTAGTCCGGGTGGGCACCGACGGACCGACGGTCGACGGGGTGCACCTGAGCATTGCGGGTCGTCGCGCTGGTGGTCGGCCGAGGACCTCACGGCCTTTTGGTCCGCCCGCCGATGGTGCTCGGCGCGGCGGTCGGTGCCGGTTCGGCCCGAACCCTGGCGTGCCGGGCGAGCCCCACCGGGTCCCGGATCCGCGGGATCGTCCGCCGCTCCGTCGCGATCGTCACCGCTCTCGTGCTGATTGCGGTCGCCGTGGCCGGGGGCGGCCGGCGACCACCGACCCGATCAGGGACTCTACCGGGTCACCGGCATCGTCCGCCGTTGCCGAGCTGGTCGCCATCGACGTCAACAGGCACGGGTTGGCCATGATGATCCGCGGACAGGATCGACAGACCGGTCCTGCTCTTCCTGGCCGGCGGACCGGGCGGTTCCGAACTCGGTGCGATGCGCAATCACCTCGCGGCGCTCGAGCGGTACTTCACCATCATCACCTGGGACCAACGGGGCGCCGGAAAGGCGTATCCGGCACTTGATCCGGTCGGCACGCTCGCCGTCGAGTCGATGGTCGCCGACACGCTCGCAGTCACCGACCACCTGCGTGGGCAGTTCGGCCAGGACCGGATCTATCTGTTGGGCCAGTGCCGGGGTTCCATCCTCGGTGTGCTGGCGTCAGGTCCGCGCCGGAGAAGTACGCCGCATTCATCGGGGTCGGCCAGATGGTCAGCCCGCTTTCCACCGACACCGCCTTCTACGAGGACACGCTCGGGTGGGCCGCATCGACCGGCCAATCGGATCTGCACCGGCGACTGAGCGACATCGGTCCGCCGCCGTACGCGTCGATCATGGGCTGCGAAATCGTCCTGGCCCACGAGCCGCCATGTTCGACGAGTGGTTTCCGACCGTCGTCGCGCCCACCAAGGGAGCGCCGATGCGCTTGGCGGGTGCTGGGGTCGCAGGTCCGCTGGTCCGGCACGCTCGGAGGTGGACGGCCGCTGGGAGCGCGCGTCGGTTTTTCTGCCGCGCTACCGGGAGTACCGGCCACGGCCAGGTGACGATGGTCTCGGCTTCTCACCGGCGCTCCGCCTACGTCCGGGCCCCGACCGGGTCAGTTCGCCGGCGACGGGATCTGGCAGGGCGAATCGGGATGTCGCGGCCCGGTCGCCACTCCGACGACCCGCGCCAGTGAGGAGCGTGCGGACCTGGACTGCCAGCGGCGCAACTGCAGGTGCCGGGCCGTCGCCCGGTCAGTTCCCGCTATCCGGTGTCCGGCCAGTTCTCGACGGGTAGGGGGTCGGGTTCGTTGCTGTACCGGTGGCCGGTCGGGGTGGTCCAGGTGGTCTGCCGCCCGGCCTTGGCCGTGCCGAACCCGGCGTGCGTCTTGGCCCGGTGATCCCGACGGCAGTCGGCGTCCAGATTGAACGCGGCGGTCGGGCCGACGGGCCAGGGCACGACATGATCCAGGTCGCAGCGTTGCGCGGCGAGGTGGCAGATCGGGTTGGTACACACCCCGTCGCGGAACCTGATCGCGGCGGTCAGTCTGCGGGACGGGAACCGGCCCATCTCGGCGACGTCGAGCAGGTTCCCGGCCGGGTCGGTGAGCAGCCGGTGGAACAGGGTGCCGGGTTGCCCGGCCAGTTGCCGGACCACCTCGGCGGGGACGAGCGCGGACCCGTCGGCGAGTTGTCCGGGGGTGTCGGTGAACCCGAACAGCGACTGCACGGACACGACCACGCCGATGGTGACCCGGGGCGGCGGCTGCCCGGGGCATGCGGTGGGCGGGCGGCGCCGGTCGGTGTCGCGGTCCCCGGCCGGGGGTGCCGCGGGGTCGCCGTGTGGGCCGCCCGCCGATGCCGCGCCGCCGGCCGCGATCGTGTCGGCGCCGCCTTCCGCCGGCTCGGCCTCGTCCCCGCGGAGTGCACGTTCGGCGGCAGCGTCGGAATCCGGGTCGCCGGCCGGGTCGCCGGCGGGGTCCGGCCGGAACGCGCCGGCCGGCAGCTCCCAGTCGTCCTCGCCGCACCAGGGCTCCTCGACCACCGGCTCGGGTCCGTCCACCGGCTCGAGTCCGTCGAGCGGGTCGCGTGAGTTGTCCTGCGGCCCATCAGCCGCGCCGTCGTCGCCGAGATCGCGGCCGGCCGCGCGGTCGTCGAGAATGTCGTCGCTGTCGGGGTCGTCGCTGTCGTGGTCGTCGCTGTCGTCGAGGTCGTCGGTCTCGGCGTCGATACCACAGAGCGGGTCGTGCCAGCCGTTGCTGACCCGGCCGAGCAGCAGGTCGACCAGGGCATCGGCCCGCTGCTGCTGCTTGGTCCGCGGATCACCCGGGTCGGCGACGCCGGCCAACGCCTCCAGCAGCAGGTCCACCGACGCCGCGTCCACCGACGACAGGCACGCGCTCAGGAAACTGACCCCGTCCAGGTCCGGCCGCACCGACACGTACCGGTCCTCCAGACAGCGGCGGATCCGCTCGTCCGACTCGTCCGGTTCCGCGCGGGCCACGAACTGATTCAGCCAGCGCCCCAGCAGTTCCGGCGTCTTGGTCACCGCGACCGGGACCACCAGCATGTTCAGGACCCGCTTGGACTCCGCCCGGACCAGCCGGAGCAACGCGTGGTTGATCTTGAACGCCTTGAGCTCGTTGATGTCCCCGGCCAGCCAGGCGTCCCACACGTCCGGGGTCTCGGTCCGCAGGCGGCGGGCCATCGCGATCGACCGCTCCACCTTGGACCTGCTGGTGGTGACCGCCATGCCGATCTCGGTCGGGGCGAATTCTCCTGCCCGGTACCGCGGATCCGCACTTGCCGATTCCAGTTCGTGGATCCGCGCCCGATCAGCGTCCTTGCGGGCGTCGGCGACCTGCACCATCAGCTGCGCCCGCAGCGCCTGCGCCTTCGCCATCCTCCGATCAGCAGCCCTCAGCGAGTCGACCAGCAAGGCCGCCGACCCGCCTCCCACCACCGATCCATCCATGCCAACAACGTACAACAGGGGTACGACACTGGCCCCTGACCTGCACTTTCAGGTCCGTGGGCGCCCGATCGATCGTCGTGCGCATCTGCCTGAGAGCAGTCACAGTCATCGTGCCTCAAATGGCGGACGAGCATTCCTGGTCACGACAATGGCTCCGACGACAGGCCCTCCTGGCCACCTGCCGTCATCAACGAGAAAATTCGCTGGCGTGTTGACGTGGAGGCCGAACCGCTGCGAATGCTCGATGAGCGGCCGCGCGGCTGGCGCCACGGCTCGGCCTCACCCGATCCAGATGGCCGGAGTTCGGTGCGGGTCAGGGCCGGAGCGCTCGGTAGGCCCTGGTCAGGTAAGGCAACTCAACCGTGGCGTCACCGACGGCGCCGACCTCGTCGAGCAGATCCTGGAGGCCGCGCTCGATTCGAGTTCGTTCGGCGTCGGGCGCCGTGATCACGTAGCTGCGCGAACGGGCCATGTCCAACAGCCTGGTTCTGGTCATCCGCCGAACCCAAGACCACTGCCGCTGCGCCAACGGGCCGAACGGCTCCCCGACGGTCGGGTCGCCGTCGGCCAGCGCGGTCTCGGCCCGGCTGGCACGCATGATCTCGGTGAGCCGTCGCACCCAGGGCGTGCGCTCGTCACGGATGTTCCAGATCAGGCCGAGCACGCCTCCCGGCCGGAGGACACGCGCGATCTCCCGGGACCCGACGACCGGGTCCACCCAATGCCAGGCCTGCCCGAGGATGACGGCATCCCGGGAGGCGTCGTCGAGCGGCAGGTTCTCGGCGGTGCCGACGTGGGTGGGCACCCCGGGAACCGCGCTGCGCAGGGCTTCGAGCATCGCGTCGTCGGGGTCGACCGCGGTCACGTGCGCGCCGATAGCGACCGCGACCCGGGCCAGCTTGCCGGTGCCGGCGCCGACGTCGACGACGTCCGGGGGCCCGTTCCCGGCCACCGGCTCCAGCAGCCAGGCCACGGCGGCCGGCGGGTAGTCCGGCCGCCCGGACTCGTACGCGCCCGCCTGGGCGCCGAACGACGTGGACAGCTCTTCCCGACCGGCCATCGGGCCAGGGTAGGCCGAATTCGGCCGGGCACCGGCTACCCTACGAGTTCGCCCGGATGGCATCCAGGAGCAGCAGCGTCTGATAGGTTCGCTCATGGTCCTGGGCCGGGGCGTCGCCCGAGTCGATCAGCTGGACGAACCGGCGAACCTCGTCGATCAGGGTGTGCTGCGGATCGTCGAGTGTCAGTTGCTCGGATGTCCCGTCCCGGTGCTGCAGGGTCATCGATCGCGGGCTGGCGATGTGGTCGATCAGCAGCGTGGCCTCCTCACCCTGGATCTCGCTCGGCAGCGACGAGGTGGTGATCTTCGAGTAGCTCAGATCCGCGACGAAGCCGGGGTAAACCGCCAATGCGGCCCCGGCACCATCCACACCCGACAGCACCGGCACGGCGGCGGCCAGCACCCGTTCCGGTGGGCCGAACAGGCTGATCAGGGCGTGCGCGCAGTACACACCCAGGTCCATCAGCGCACCCCCTGCCATGGCCGGGTCGAACATGTTGACCCGCTTTCCGGCAAGCACCTGGTCGTACCGGGACGAACGCTTCTGATACCGAAATGACGCCCGTCTGATGGCGCCGAGTCGGGGCAACACGTCACGGATCAGGCCGATGCCGGGGTCGTACTCGTTGCGGATCCCCTCGAGCAGGACCACACCGGACTCGGCTGCCGCGGCGACCAGTTCGGCCCACGCGGCCGCACCGGGCACGGCCGGCTTCTCGACCAGGACATGCTTGCCCGCTCGGATCGCCGCCAACGCCTGCTCGTGATGCACGCTGTTGGGGCTACCGACGTACACCGCATCGATGTCCGCCGAGCTCAACATCCGGCGCAGGTCCGACACTGCGGAGGCCGCCCCCAGCTCCCGGGCCAGGCTGGCCGCGCGAGCGGAGTCGCGGGAGTACACGCAACTGATCTCGATACCGTCGACCAGGTCCACGGCGCCGGCGAAGTGGTTGGTGATCTTGCTCGTGCCGATCGTGGCGAGGCGAATCATCGGTCATCGGCTCCGGGTTCTGTGGGAACAATTGGTTGCGATCATCCTTCACTGCGCTCGGCGGCGGTGCTGTTCGGCGCGCGTAGCCCCGGGCACGCCCCGTGTCCGGCACCCAGTTCCGGGTCAAGCGCCGGCGGGCGCGGAGCCCTGCGCGACCCGGGGTCCTCGGGCAGAATGCAGCGATAGCTCATCGGGAGGATCCGTGGCCAAGCGCATCGAAGCGATCATGCCGGAATCCATGCCATCGGCAGCCGCCGTCGGGAACACCTACTCCTATGGGGTGCGGGCGGGGGACACGCTGCACATCGCCGGCATGGTCTCCTTCGCCGCCGACGGGTCGATCCTGGGCGAGGGCGACATTCAGGTGCAGGTCGAGGCCGCCTTCACGAACATGCAACGGGTGGTTGAGGCCGCCGGCGGCACGATGGACGACGTCGTGCAGACCACCACCTACCTGGTGAACACGGCCGATGCCCCGGTCGTGTCGGCGGCGCGGGCCCGCTGGTTCACCGGGCCGGTGAAGCCAACCCACACGGTGGTCGGCGTCGCAGCGCTGGGTCGGCCGGTGTTCCTGGTCGAGATCGAGGGCACGGCGTACCTGGGCTGATCGCCCTGACGGCGCTCGGCGGGCGCACCGACCCGGATCCGGGCGCGGTCTCTCGCCGCCGCCCGTCTCCCGCCCGCGCGGACGAGCCGGCAACTCCGGCCACATTCGGCTCAGTTTCATCCGCGCCGCCGCGGTTGATCCGCGCGGTTCTCTTGCGTTCTCGGGGCGGGGGTCGATCCGGTCTTGGGCGGATCACCGCTCCTCGTCGAACATCTGCCCGATCTGCCGACGCATCTCGTCCATGACCGTCAGCGTGGCGATCGAGTCCGCGACCGGGCGCAGCGGCGACTCGGTGCGTCCGTCGGCGATGCACCGCGCTGCCTCCGCCGCCTCGAAGAACAGGCCCTCGTGGGCGATGGCCGGCTCGTCGTAGACCAGGCGGTCGCCGCGCACCGACGTCAACGTCATCGGGCCGGGCTGGTAGAAGGGGCCGGCAATGGCCAGCGTCGCGGCTGTTCCGGTGATCGACGCGGTCGTCGGGGTGTTGCCGAACACCGTCGTGTTCACCGCCGCCTGCGTACCGGCCGAGGTGGCCAGGACGGCCGACACCTGCCCGTTCACGCCCGCCGGATGCGGTTGCCCGATCGCCTGCACCTGCGCGATCGAGCCCAGCACGAAGCCGGCGAAGGACACCGGGTAGGTGCCCAGGTCGAGCATCGGGCCGCCGGCCAGGTCGTGCCGCAGGATCCGGTGGCCCGCCTCGAAGTACTCGCCGTGGTCGGCCAGCACGGTGTGCACGTCCCCGAACACGCCGTCGGCCAACAGTTGCCGGATGACGTCGAACTTCGGCAGGAACAGCGTCCAGAGCGCCTCCATCAGGAAGACCCGCCGGGAGACGGCGAGGTCGCGCAGTTCGGTCGCCTGAGCTGCGTTGAGCGCAATCGGCTTTTCCACCACCGTGTGCTTGCCGGCGCTGATGGCCAGCTTCGCGCACGGGAAGTGCGCGTTGTGCGGGGTGGCGATGTAGACGACGTCGATGTCGGGATCGGCCAGCAGCGCCTCGTAGGAGCCGTAGGACCGTTCGATGCCGAGCCGGGCGGCGAAGGCGGCTGAGCGGTCGGCGCCCCGGGAGCCGACCGCCAGCACGGTCTGGCCGGTGTTGCGCTGCACCGATCCGACGAAGCGCTCGGCGATCCACCCGGGGCCGATGATGCCCCATCGCAGGGTCGGCGCCGCCATGGGGTCCGGGGTGCGTGGTGCCGGGAGCGTTTTCGGGAAGGTATTCACGGCAGTGCCTTTCACTCGATGCGGAGGTTGTGCTGCCAGACGGTTGCGGAGGGACGGTTCGCTGATCAACGCCGGGTGGTCGGGCCGGACCCGCCGGGCCAGGCGCGGGTTTGATCAGCGAACCTGGTGGCGGTTGAGACGGTTCGCTGATCAAAGCCGGGTGGTCGGGCCGGACCCGCCGGGCCGGGCGCGGGTTTGATCAGCGAACCGGTGGCGGCGCGGGCGGCTCCACCTGGACCCACCGGCCGGCGTCGTGCATGGAGGTGATCATGGCCTGGGCGACGACGGTGGCGATCAACCCATCCCGCGCCGACGCCAGCGGAGAGGCCACCCCGGCCGCGATCGAGTCGACCCACTCCTGCAGCTGCACCCGATAGGCCTCGGCGAACCGGGGACGCCAGTCGGCGGCATAGTCGTACCCGTGGCTGCGGGAGCTGTCCACCACCACGGTGGTCGGCTCGGTGAGCGCGAGAGTGCCCTGTTCGCCGACGATCTCACACCGAACGTCGTACCCGTACCGCGCGTTGAGAAATACCTCGACGGTGGTCAGCACGCCGTCGGCGGTCCGCAGCAGCAGTACCTGGGGATCCCGGAGCACTGGCTCGACCGCGCCGGACTGCCGCCCCGCGTGCCAGCTGACCTCGGTGACCGGCGAGTCCAGCAGCCAGGGCACGCAGTCGAACTCGTGGATCGCCGAGCCGGTGATGCTCGACTCGCTGGTCGCGCCGGGCCCCGCGGAGACGCCCCGGCTGATGCCGTGCACCACCACGGCCGGGCCGACCCGGCCTGCGGCCAGCGCCGCCTTCATCCGAACGTAGCCCGGATCGAAGCGTCGCATGAAGCCGACCGACACCAGTGGCAAGCCGGAACCGACCGCGGCACGCTCGGCAGCCACCACCGCGGCGCTGTCCGACACCGTCGGCGCCAGCGGCTTCTCGCACAGCACCGGCTTGCCGGCCGCGATCGCGGCCAGCGTCAGTTCGGCATGGGTGGAGTCGTGCGAGGCGATGATGATCGCGTCCACCGACGGGACTTCGATCAGCGCAAACCCGTCGGTCGCCACGGCCGCGCCCGACGCATCTGCCACCGCCTGCGCCCGGCTCGCGTCGACGTCCGTGACGGCCACCAAATCGGCCCCGGACAGCTTGCGGTGCACCGTGTTCGCGTGGTCCGCACCCATGATCCCGGCGCCGATCACGCCCACCCGCACCGTCATGACAGCGTCACCCACGCGCCGGATTCGGCTGAGGCGACCATCGCGTCCAGCGCGCGCGCGGACCGCACGGCGTCGGCCAGCGTGGCCCCAAAGGGCTGCTTCTCGGCGATGGACCGGACGAAGCGGTAGGCCTCGACTACCTTGAGATCGTCGTAGCCCATCGCGCTGGCCGAGCCGGGCTGGAAGGCTGCGTACTCGCCTGCGCCGGGACCGACGAAGATCGTGGAGACCGGCTGGTCCTGGTAGGCGGTGCCGGTGGACAGACCCAGCTCGCCGAGCCGGCGGAAGTCCCAGAAGACCGCCCCCTTGGTGCCGTGGATCTCGAAGCCGTAGGCGTTCTGCTCGCCGACCGCGACCCGGCTGGCCTCCAGCACGCCCCGCGCCCCGGACGCGAACCGCACCAGCGCGGAGGCGTAGTCGTCGTTCTCCACCGGGCCCAGCTCGCCGCCGGCGGCCCGGGCGTGTGCGGTGGTCGCCCCGGTCGGCCTGGCCCGCTCGGGCACGAAGATCGCGGTGTCGGCGACGAGCGAGGAGATGTCGCCCAGCAGGTACTGGGCCAGGTCGACGCCGTGCGAGGCCAGGTCGCCGAGCACGCCGGAGCCGCCGCGCTCCTTCTCGTACCGCCAGGTCAGCGCGCCCTCGGGATGCGCGGCGTAATCGCTGAAGAACCGGACCCGCACGTGGGTGACGGTGCCGATGTCGCCGGCGGCGATCAGGTCTCGGGCCGCGGCCACGGCCGGCGCATTGCGGTAGTTGAAGCCGACCGCACCCTGCACGTCGTTCGCGGTCACCGCGTCGGCCACGGCCTGCGCATCGGCGGTGGTCAGGCCGACCGGCTTCTCGATCCAGATGTGCTTGCCGGCCTGCGCCATCGCCACGCCGATCTCCCGGTGCAGGAAGTTCGGAGCGGTGATGCTGACCGCGTCCACTGCCGGATTCGCGGCCAGTTCCCGCCAGTCGCGCACCGCGTCGGCGAAGCCGTACTGCGCCGACGCCTCCTCGGACCGACCGGGCACCTCGTCGGCCACCGCGACCAGCTTCGGCACCAGCGGCAGGTCCGGGTAGTGGTGCAGCAGACGGGCATAGGCCTGGGTGTGCACGCGGCCCATCCAGCCGAAACCGGCCACCGCCACCCCGAGGGTCGCACGGTCGTTGTTCGTCACCACGTTGTGTCCTCCTGCTGCTGTACCCGCCGGTCGGCTTGTGGACCGGTCCAAATGTCCTGACATCATGGCAATGTTTCCCAACCCACGTCAAGGCCCTTGGCGAAATGGTCGACCGATGTCTTCGCTCGCGGCCGCCTGCCGCGCCGCCTAGTCTGGACCGGTCCAAGTCCTGGTCCGGAGGTGACGCATGTGAACGAGCCGGCTCCCGGACGACCTGCCACCATCCGGACCGTCGCCGAGCGGGCCGGTGTGTCCAAGTCCCTGGTCTCGCTGGTCCTGCGGAATTCGCCGCACGTCACCCCGGCCAAGCGGGCGGCCGTGCAGCAGGCGATGGACGAACTGGGCTACCGGCCCAACGCCATCGCCCGCCAGCTCACCGCGCAGCGCACCCACACCATCGGACTGCTGCTCAATGATCTGCGCAACCCCTGGTTCGTGGACTGCCTGGAGGGGCTCACCGCCGTCCTGAACGAGCACGGCTACCGGTGCCTGCTCGCCGATGTCCGGTTGGACCGGCGAGCCGACGAATCGCTGCTGCGCGGCTTCCTGGAGATGCGGGTCGACGGGCTGGTGCTGGTCGGCTCGATGTTCCCGACACCGGCGATCACCGAGGCCGCCGCGACGGTGCCGACGGTGGTCGCCGCGGGTCGGGACATCGTGCTGCCCCGGGTCGACGTGATCGCCAACGACGACCGGATCGGCACCACGCTGGCCGTGGAGCACCTCATCGGGCTGGGCCACCGCCGGATCGCCCACCTGGCCGGCACCCACGGGGCGGTCGCCGAACTGCGCCGTCAGGCCTACTCGGCGATCATGACCGCGCACGGTTTGGCCGACGAAATCAGCATCGAGCAGGGCGATCTCACCGAGGAGGGGGGTTATCGGGCGGCCGTCCGGCTGCTGGGCCGGGCCGATCGGCCGACCGCGGTCTTCGCGGTCAACGACATCAGCTGCATCGGGGCCATGTCCGCGGCCCAGGAACTCGGCCTGCGCGTCCCGCAGGACGTCTCGATGTTCGGTTACGACAACACCTCGCTGGCCCTGGTG
>Ga0164241_10005621_pt1 | contig 11661 bp, 5 predicted proteins | sample OricomyardsoilBY_FD_108780 | JGI IMG/M metagenome (GOLD analysis project Ga0164241, IMG submission 108780) | Backyard soil microbial communities from Emeryville, California, USA - Original compost - Back yard soil (BY) | ecosystem: Environmental > Terrestrial > Soil > Unclassified | place: USA... | reverse complement strand
GTCATGGGCGGCTATGAGCCAAACCCGCAGGGTTGGGTGACGGGTGACATTCCGCCCAATTGGGAATTTAGGCTGTTCGACGACGACTACGATCACTTCGGACAGCATCTGGAACAGGCAATTACCCGCGTGCCCGCGTTGGCTGAGGTCGGCGTCAAGCAGATGATCAATGGCGCAGAAAGCTTCACGCCGGATGGCAATTTCATCCTGGGACCGGCGCCCGAATGCGCCAATATGTTCGTCGGTGCCGGGTTCAATGCGTTCGGCATTGCAAGCGGCGGCGGCGCGGGTTGGGTGCTGGCCGAATGGGTGATGACTGGCGAAGCTCCACTCGACCTGTGGGCCGTTGATATCCGTCGCTTTTCGGCGTTGCACCGCGACCGCGACTGGGTCGCTGAACGCACGCTTGAAGCCTATGGAAAGCATTACACCGTCGCCTTCCCGCATGAGGAATATGAAAGCGGGCGGCCCCGGATTGTCTCGCCACTCTATGATCGGTTGAAGGCGCGTGGCGCGGTTTTCGGTTCAAAACTTGGGTGGGAGCGCCCGAATTGGTTTGCGCCCGGTGGGGTCGAGCCAAAGGACATTTATTCCATGGGTCGCCAGAACTGGTTTGATACCGTCGGTGCTGAGCATCTGCATGTGCGTGCCCATGCCGGGCTGTTTGACCAGTCGTCATTTGCGAAATACGAACTGTCCGGGCCAAAGGCCGCCGAGGCATTGGAGGCGATCTGCGCCAACCATGTCGCGCGGGAGGTCGGGCGGCTGACCTATACGCAACTGCTGAACTCGCGGGGCGGGATCGAATGTGATCTGACGGTGGCGCGGTTGTCTGACGATCAATTTTACATTGTCACCGGCACCGGGTTTCGCACCCATGATTTTGGCTGGATTGCCGATCACATGCCTGCCTCAGGCATCAAGTTGACCGACGTGACGGAAGACTACGGCACGCTGTCGCTAATGGGGCCAAAAGCCCGCGACATCTTGGCGAAGGTCACGACAGCCGATGTGTCAAATGAGGCACTGCCCTTTGGTCATGTCCGTGAGATCGAGATCGCCGGAGCAAAAGTCCGCGCCTTGCGCGTCACCTATGTCGGGGAACTTGGCTGGGAACTCCACACGCCCTTGGCTGAAACTGGGGCCGTGTTTGATGCGCTAATGGCGGCGGACGCGAACCTTAAGCCCATCGGCTACCGCGCGCTGGAGAGCCTGCGGCTCGAGAAAGGTTACCGTGCGTGGTCGTCGGACATTACGCCCAATGACACGCCGTTCGAAGCCGGGCTTGGCTGGGCGGTGAAGATGAAGTCGAACACCGATTTCATTGGTCGAACAGCCCTGACGACCGCTCAATCACGGCCGTTGACGAAGCGGCTCGTCGGGTTCACTGTGGACGACCCCGATGCAGTCCTCATTGGCCGCGAAACCATCCTGCGCGACGGAAACCCCGTCGGCTACTTAACCTCGGGCGGCTTTGGCCACACCATCAGCAAAAGCATCGGTTACGGCTACGTCCGAAACGCTAGGGGCGTCACGCCGGACTGGTTGAATTCGGGACAGTTTTCGTTGGTTGTCGCTGGGAAAGAAACGCCAGCCACGATCAGCCAAAAACCGCTCTTTGATCAAACGGGGCTGCGTATTAGAAGTTAGGGGGTGCTGTCAGACGAATGCGAACTCGTCTCCGGTCCGGTCGGCCTCGCAGTTTGGTCGAGACGAGAGACTGCGTTCCTGGTTGAAGTGGTTTTAGACTGAGGCGTGGACTGAGGCGAATTTCTGCAGGCTTCGCATGTGCCGGAATCTGAGCATCGCGCGCTCACGCCTTCGGAATGGCTGGTGGGGATTCTTAGGCCGGTTGTTGTGCCAAAGGGCCATCTCCCGGTCATCGCCTCGTCCGAGATCCTTTAGCGCAGCGCGTAGGACCGTAGCCGGTCGGTCACAACTACCTCCGGGTTGCCATGTCTCTTCATTGATTTCTTTAGGAATTTGAGCGCCGCCTTCTTGTCCCGCGTCTTGGTGACAAAGGACTCCAGCACTTCTCCTTCGTGATCAATCGCCCGCCACAGGTAGTGGGTCTCACCGTTGATCTTCACAAACACCTCGTCGAGGTGCCAGCGCCACTTGCTCGACTTCAAACCTTCGACGCGACGTTTGCGGATCTCGGCCGCCAACATCGGACCGAACCGTTGCCACCAGAAGCGCACTGTCTCATGGCTGATCTCGATCCCACGTTCGTGCAGCAGATCCTCAACGTTGCGCAGTGACAAAGGGAACCGCACATACATCATCACGGTCAGGCGGATGATCTCGGGCGAGGTCTTGAAGTAGCGAAAGGGGGAGCGATTGGTCATGCGGTGTGGCTAATCCGCGTCGAGGCCGGGCTCCAGCCAGTTTCCTCTGACAGTGCCGTGCTAAGCGCTTGAGAACTTTAGATATCGGTTTGCTTGCCGCCGTCGTGGATCAGGCTGTCGTGAGTGTGCGCCTGTACGCTGAGGTTGGAAAACGTCGTCGACCTGTTCAAGCAGGTTTCCTCTGACAGTGCCGCAGTTTGAAAAGCCGCGCGAAAAGACCGTTGACCTAACGTCTCGGGTCAGAGAAGAGTACAGAAGATGTGCGTGTTATCTAGTTTTTGATTCCCGTATTCCGCGAGCCATTCCAGTCATTTTTGAAAGTCCGTTTTTATGAGGCACAGTTTTGTCATCTTGGCGTCCATTATCATGATGACCGCATTGTCTGGCTGCTGGCGCACGACCGCCGACTGGCACCAGAAGCTGACGCTGGTCGTCGATACACCTGCAGGCGAGGCCAGTGGCTCGTCCGTTATCGAGGTCCGGTTCGCCGGGCGGAACAAGGTCTTTCTGAGCGACCTCGACAGCGCGACCTTCCGGATGCACGGCGAGGCGGTGGTTGTCGAGGTTTTGCCGGGCAAATATCTCTTTGCCCTCCTCGGCGGTCAGGACCAACTGCTCTACGTGCTGCTTGGCGAAAACGGCAAGGGCATGGAACAGACTATTCCGGCCATTCTTGCCCAGCGCGAACCTTTGACGGTCGATCCGCGAGCGCCGTCTCGATTTGTTAATCATACCTATTCTCCGATGCTGGTGACGTTTGACGACATCAGCGACCCCAAGAGCGTGAAGCTGGTTGATCCCTTGGACCTTGCCGCGAGCTTCGGGCCGGGCGTGAGCCTGAAATCGGTCACGATTCAGATAACGGACGAGCCGGTCACGCAAGGGCGGATCGAGAGGGTTCTGGGGTGGCTGAGTAGTGCCTGGCCAAATCGCTTGGATGGCCAGAGATTTGGGACAATTCGCACCGATCATCCATTTGCCAACTCGCTCAGCGCCAACAGCTTTTCCACGGAGATCCACAAATGAATATGTCCAAAGAACTCTACTTGGCGCTATTTTCGATGGATGCCTATAATCGTGGATACAACCCAAAGATTGAGGGGTTAGGTGGCCTAAATGCTCACATTGGCAATGCGCTGATCACTCATGAATCTGATTTGGAAGATGGATTACCCGGAGTAACCCACAGCTTCTACGCTGTCGCCTACGAGTTCAATACGGAAAACCCGAATTTTGTGACCGTAGATGACAGTGGTCAAACCGTCGGTGCCGCCGTCATCTCTTATCGCGGCACCGACCAGATTCTGCCGAGTTTTGGCGAGGCGTGGGGCGACCTTGCGCAAGGATGGACGCTTGGTGCGGGTTACCCCGAGGCCGGGAGCCAGGGCTTGTATTCTCTGAGCTTTTTCAACGATGTGACCGAGCGCAACCCGTTCGACATTGGAGCGGGCAACGGGGTCTTCGTGACCGGCCATTCGTTGGGTGGCGGGCTTGCAGGGTTCGTTTCCTTGATCAGCGGGGCAAAAGGGATCGGCTACGACCACATGCCTTATGGCGAGGCGGCAGTTTTTGAACTGGTCTATGAATTGCAACGGCGGGCAACTGCTGCGGGACTTTCAGAAGTTCAGTTAAATACAATGCCAATTCCTGAGCTGTTTACGCAGCTTGGCATGCACCTCCCCTCCTATGGTGATCTAAGCGGCATATTTGTTGAAGGCGAACTCAATGTAGGGCTGCGCAACGGGCTGTATGCCACAGGCATTGGGGCTTATCTTGCTTCAGTCTTGGCCGGCTTCGGCAACTGGGCATCAGGCGCTGTCGCCTACGCTTTTGGTCAGCAGATTGCTAATGGACAAGTTGACGCCGAGAACCATGTTGTAAAAGTTCCGCTGGCTGTTTTTGGCGCAGATTTAAGTACGGTAGAACTGCATTCGCCGAGTCTGCTGTCTATCCTGCAATATGCGAAAGACAACGAAATCACAGAATGGACGTCGTCTGAATTGGCTCCAAGTGCTTTGGAAGCACTCTACGATGAGAATCTTGCCAAGGCTGCAGGCGCAGAAGCGTTTCCCGGAGAATACGCTACGGCGGGTGATTTAAAAGCCGTTATGCGGACGGCCATCGCCTATTCGGCCATTGACGAGGGCACTCGTATCTTCGGCGACACCGGTATTCGGGCGATGTTTGATGATCTTAATCAAGTTGGCCGACAGTTTGGAGTAAATCCGTCGTTCTTCAGCAAGTTTGGGTCTCAGTATTTTGACCTTGAGAGCGATGCTGGGTTCTTCCGGCGCGCGCTTGTCGAAGCAATCGTGCAGTTTGGTGGCGAAATGGCGCTGCGCAAAGTCGAGCAGGATACTAATGCCGAGGTACTCACTGGTATCGTGCAGATGTATCGTGACGGAGAAAAGCTGTCCGCTGAAGATACTGGCCTACCTGATCTCATGTTCATCGACCTGTCAGCAGAGCGATGGGACACCGGCAAGACCGGCGGCGAGACGCATTCTCCAGAGATGATGATGGACTGGCTGACCTACACTATATTGGCAGGGCTCGATCCAAATGGTGGCGGCGGAGACGAATTCGATATTTACTTCCGCGACCCTGACGATGGCTCACTGCGCAATATTGACCAGCTTGTCGATGAAGAAGGCAATGATATTGGCCAGATTCTTACCGACTTCTTCTCGCAGGCCTATGGCACCGGGATGGACCGCACGGGCTGGTCGGACGACCGTATCGTCAGCAATTATATCACTGGCGTAACGCTGCTCCTAGGCAGCGAAGAGGCTGGGGACGACGTTACGGAACTTGCTCCGCAGACCTCGGTGGAAAACGCCGGAAATCTGGTGCTTGGCTCGGCGGGCGCAGACAACGTTCTTGGGACGATTGGAAACGAGATCATCCTTGGCCGAATGGGGAATGACGACATCGATGGTGGTCAAGGCGATGATATCCTGCTTGGCGGCTCGGGGGCAGACATACTCGACGGCGGCTCAGATACGCTTGTTGGTACCCAATACGGCGATTATCTGAACGGTGGCGAGGGAGCTGACAAGCTGATTTACCGGACGGGCGTTGACACGCTTGATGGCGGCTTGGGTGACGATATCTACGACCTAACGAATGCGTCGGACAACAAGGCGGTGCTGCGTCTTGGTACAGTCGACAGCGAAGACACCGTTCTAAGTTTTGGTCATGATGCGCTGACGGATACAGGCTTTGGCTTGGAAAAGGTCGTGTTCGAGGGCATCAGCAGCGACGATGTCGAGTTGATCTGGAACTATAGAAGTCAAACAATCGGCCCGACCATTTATATGATGGGCGACGCGGTGATCCGCATTATCTCGACCGGTGCCACGTTGTATATTCCGTCGCTCGCAGGACAGTATGCCTCGACCTGGGGCGTTCCGGACTTTCCGAATATCCAATCTCCGTTCGCGTTGGAATTCACCGACAAGACCGAGACCAATTGGTGGCGTGCTTTTGGCCTGCCGTGGGAGATCACGTCTCAGAAAATCCCCAAAGAATATACGGGCGCGGCGATTGAACAGAACTACGAAGACGAGCGGAACGCGATCGACGACACACTGACCGGCAGCGATGATCCGGATCTGCCAGATGACATGGTCGGTGGTGGCGCAGGCGGCAGCGGCTCGAGTGGTGGAGGCGCAAGCGGGACCGCAGAGTTCTTTGATGCCAAGGCCGGTAACGATACGATCAGAGCTGGCGGCGGCAATGATAAGATCGAAGGCGGTCTCGGTCGGGATATCGTCGACGGCGGCGTGGGCATCGACATCGCCAGCTACGCGCATGCAACGACGGGTGTCGCGGTCGGGCTCGATGTGCCGCAGGGCTATAGCACACACAGTGTCTTCCTCGACATTACGGTGCCGAAGGAATTCTATGAGGGCGATGCCTATGGCGACACGCTGATTTCGATCGAAGCGATCGAGGGGTCGGCCTTTAACGATACGCTCTGGGGCGGGGTTATCGATGTGAACCTGTCGGGCGGCGATGGCGATGACCTGCTGATCGGAACCGACCTGCGCGGATATACATTGATCGCCAAAAACGTGATGACGAATGACTCGCTTTACGGTGGCGCAGGTGCGGACACGCTCTGGGGATATGAGGGTGCGGACCTTCTTGATGGTGGTACGGGCAATGACGTTCTTGCCGGCGGCTCCGGCGCTGACAATATGTTTGGTGGGGATGGTGACGATACCGTCACTATCTTCGAAACAAGCCAGCCCGGCACGCCGCATGATCCAGGCAACATCCAGGACTATGCGGGCGGCGATTGGGCCGACGGCGGTGTTGGAGTCGATCTCCTGCAACTTGCTGGCGCGAGTATCGTCGACATGGTTTCGGGCGGGGCCATGCTGCGCGCCACTGGGGAGTTCGCAGGTTTTGTTAACTTTGAAAATGTCAGAGGCTCGGCCGGAAACGATGTCATTTATGGCGATGACCACGACAACGTTCTCACTGGCCAGGCCGGTGATGACGTCATTTTTGGAGGTGATGGCAACGACATCATCCAGGGAGGCTTTGTTCCGGTGTACTCGCCGAACGGGACAGTCTACGCTCCCGGCGGCCATGACACGATTTACGGCGGCGCTGGTACTGACACCGCGATCATCAGGGCGGACTTCGCGGATGTTACGTTTGAATATATGGATGGTGGCATACTCGCGTCCTTTAGCCCGTATTACACGGGCGTGCCGGAATCCGTCCTGATTTCGAAAGACGTCGAAATCATCCAGCTGAACGATCAGTCCATCGATTACGCCACCTTGCTGGGGCAAATTCAGACCAGCTTCAACGTGATCGGCGATTACGTACGGCTTGCGGAAGGCACGACGTCGGACATCGATGTCCTTGGAAATGACCTCCCATTTGAGGAGAATGCACTCCACATTACGAAAGTGAACGGGACCGCTGTGACCAGCGGTTCAGTGTTGCGATTGCCGAGCGGTGCAACAGTCACCGTCCTTGCAGACGGTCATCTGCAATTTGATCAGGCTGGCGCCTGGGCCTGGCTGAATGAAAGGCAGTCCGGGACCGAGATGCTGACATATACCGCCACGGATGTGACCGGGGTCGAGAAGACGGTGGATCTGAATGTCGTAATCGAAGGAACCAGAAATGCTGCAGATTCCGGATCGCGGGCTGTACTGGTTACCAGCGATCCGTTGTCGTCCTCGGTGGTCAGGGTATCCAATTTCGATATCGGACATTCGGTCGTGGTACTGGATGACGGCGTCATTGACCCCAATGCTCCGCCGTCGGGCGTGACGCTTCAAGAGATCGATGGCGACACATTCATCCTGCATGGAACTGATGATGCCGTCATCCTCGAGGACATTTCTCTCGACGCGTGGAAATTCATTGCTGCCCAGAGAGCCGTCGGAAACAATGGCAATGACAGCATTGTCGGAACTGTCGCAAGTGAGGTCCTAGTCGGCGGTGGCGGCAACGATACGATCTCTGGAAAAGGCGGGGATGACGTCGTTCTGGCGGGTTCAGGGAACGACATCGTCACGACGGTCGGTGGCTGGACAACGGTTCTCGGCGAAGACGGCAACGACAAGATCACTGGAGGTGCGGGCGCTGATGCCCTTTACGGGGGCGCAGGGGCGGACACACTTTATGGTGGACGAGGCAATGATACGCTATCGGGCGGCGCCGGCAATGACACAATCTATGCGGGAGCGGGCCATGACCAAATCGATGGTGGCTCTGGGGTCGACGTGCTTATCCTGGAGGCAGCAGATGGCGAGAACGCCACTGTCGATCTGGCCGCTGGCAAGATCATCTGGGGCCTGTTTGAACAGGAAACCATCACTGGAATAGAAAATGTTTTCGGCAGCATCGGAAACGATACCTTGGTTGGCAATGCGGACAACAACACATTGTCGGGTGGCGGGGGACATAACTTAATCCAAGGTGGTGCCGGAAACGACGTCATCTATGACAATTTCAATAATAATGGGTACGGGGTAGATGGCGGCGACACGCTCTTGGGTGGAGATGGCCACGATTATATCGAGAGTCACGGGACAGGGAATACGATTTCTGGTGGAGCCGGTAACGATACAGTCATTGGCGACGTGGTGGGTAATTCGTTTGATGGCGGCGATGGAAGCGACATTCTCTATATGGCCAGCGGCTGGTATGAGTCCGTCTCCAGTCAGGTTGATCTGGCGGCCGAGACGCTGATCGCAAACGGTGAAACCTCTCATTTGGGCGGCTTCGAATCCATTATCGGTGGAGCGGCAGAGGACACGATCAGCGGTGACGACGCCGGAAACTATTTTGATGGCGGCGCGGGGGCTGACAGGCTCATTGGCCTCGGCGGTAACGACACACTACTTGGATATACTGAGAACGACTATCTTGATGGCGGTGATGGCAACGACCACCTCGAGGGTCATTTCGGATCTGACACGCTAATTGGTGGGGCCGGTGCTGACACGCTCGAAGGAAGTTGGGACAATGACATCTACTATATCGATGATGTTCTCGACGTTGCCTTGGAGCTCGCCGGGGGCGGCTGGGATATTGTCCATAGCAGCGTCAATTGGACACTTGGTTACGAGTTTGACGAGTTGCATCTCAGCGGATCGTCTGGGCTGAGTGGTACCGGCAATAGCGGCTACAACATTCTTTACGGCAGTACAGGCGCCAACCTGCTCACAGGTCTCGATGGCGAAGACCGGCTCTACGGCGACGCGGGGAACGACACGCTTGTGGGCGGTATCAAAAATGACGTCCTGATCGGCGGCGCGGGCGATGATGTGTTCAGGTTTGTCAACGGCGACGAGCGTGATCGGATCACCGATTTTGCGCCGGGTGAGGATGTTATCGAGATCAATGGCGTCCAGATCACTGATCTCGCAGCGTTGCCATCCGGTGTCAGCGGCGCAAGCCTGCAGGGCAACTATGTGCTTAGCTACGGCTCCGGCAACACTGTTACGATCGAAGGTAGCCCGCTCCTGCGGGCGGCCTATCCTTCGCTGTTTGATGTCCCCGGCTTACCTACCGATGCTCGTGCGTTTTCGGCAAACGGTTTTGACGGCGTTGATATCGCTGATATTACCCTGAGCGACGAATTCACAATTGAATTTTGGATCAATTACAAACCGGTTGGCTTTTTTGGAAACCAAGACGGCCCGGTGTCGGCGGGCAATGGTCAAGCGTCTGACCTGAATTTTGCTGGTGGGGGTGCTGTCAGACGAATGCGCACTCGTCTCCGTTTGCCTGACCCGAGATTTGGTCAGGCCGTGAGAAGGCCGCGCCACGCTGCTAGAGCGGCTGCCCGTTTGGCCTTGTAGTTTGGTCGAGACGATAGATTGCGTTCCTGATTGAAATGGTTGTGTACCGAGGCATGAACCGATGCAAATTTCTGCAGACTTCGCATACGTCGAAACCGCAGCATTGCCCGCTCGCGTCGTCGGAATGGTTGGTGGGAGTTCTCAGCCCGGTTGTTGTGCCAACGCGCCATCTCCCGGTCATCGCCGCGGCCGAGTTCTTTCAGCGCAGCGCCGTAAGACCGAAGCCGGTCGGTCACAATTACCTCCGGGTTGCCATGGCGCTTCATTGATTTCTTCAGGAATTTGAGTGCAGCGGCTTTGTCCCGTGTCTTGGTGACAAACGATTCCAGCACCTCGCCTTCGTGATCAACCGCTCGCCAAAGGTAGTGGGTTTCACCATTGATCTTCACAAACACCTCGTCCAGGTGCCAGCGCCACTTACTCGATTTCATCCCTTCGACGCGACCTTTGCGGATCTCAGCGGCGAACATTGGTCCGAACCTTTGCCACCAAAACCGCACTGTCTCATGGCTGATCTCAATCCCACGTTCGTGGAGCAGATCCTCGACGTTGCGCAGCGAGAGCGGGAACCGAACGTACATCATCACCGCCAGCCGGATGATCTCCGGACTGGTCTTGAAATAGCGAAATGGGGAGCGTTTGATCATAAAGTGAGGCTAATCATCGTCGTGATAGGGCTCAAGCCTGTTTCCTCTGACAGTGCCCGAGAAGGGACTGTCCGCAAATCCGTCTTTTGACCTCGTCCAGAAGCTCGCCCAGTTTTATGGCGTCAGCACAGAGGAACTGACGGGCGCTGCCGAGGCACCAAGCGCTGCCGCCTTGCAGGTCGAGCGCATTCATCGCGGCCTTGATCAACTGTCAGACCGGGATCGCGAGATCATCGAGGCCATGATAGCGTCAATGCAACAAAAGCCTGTGTCCAAGGAGTAGCCCGCCTGCAGCTGTCTCGCGTCGATCTTGCTGATCTGCACACGCCAACCGAACTGGCGCGGGCACTTCATCGTCAGACCGGTCCATTCGGTGGCCCGGTGCCCGTGACCGAGATCGCCCTTGCACTTGGCATTGACGAGGTTCGTGAGCAAGTTCTTGAGGGGTTTCAGGGGGTTCTCTTAACCGACAAGGTTCGATCCCGGGGCAAGATCCTGGTCAATTCTGCGCGCGGGTCTAAACCCGCCCGCTTTGGCATCGCCCATGAACTTGGTCACTTCCTGATGGAACGCCATGTTCTCGGCATGGAACGCGGCTTTCTTTGCAGCGAGGCGGATATGCAGCAAAGCCGAACCGCCAAGCTGCACGACAAACAAGAGTCGGAGGCCAACGCCTTTGCGATTGCTTTGCTGGCGCCAAACTCCCTGATAGCGCCAATGCTCAGTGCCGACCCATCCATTGAGGTCGTACGGTCTCATGCACAATTGCTCGACCTCAGTCTGGAAGCCACAACGCGCTGCCTCATTGACCGCCATGACGAACCACTCGCTGCAATCTGGACCAAGGACGGCATCATCCGGTTTATCGTGCGCAACGAACGCTTCCCATGGATCAATCGCGACCTGCGACAGAAAGTCTCGGCCCTCAGCCGTACGTCTGACGTGATCAGCAATGGCGCCCTCACAACCACCGAGATGCAGGAGGTCGCACCCGCCGCATGGACCAATGCTGATCTCCCGGAACTCTTCGAGCAAGTCCGACTGATCCGGGACGGCCATGCGCTGACCTTACTCTGGGCCACACTGCCGGAGAGCGAAGAGGACTGATCGCGACGACATCGGTCTGGCCGGACGCAGTTTTCCAATCCTCCAATCACCCAGTAAACACGGCCAATTTGACTGGACTTCGGTGTCAAACCGAGCACTGGTCACACCAACCCCGGCGCTCGCCGGGGCCGTCTCGGTAGGCGCGGACAATTCGTCACGCCCGATAAACCCGGAGACACACATGCCCAAAGCAAAACAAGCGACACCGCAACCGCAGCAGGC
>Ga0164241_10005620_pt1 | contig 11662 bp, 10 predicted proteins | sample OricomyardsoilBY_FD_108780 | JGI IMG/M metagenome (GOLD analysis project Ga0164241, IMG submission 108780) | Backyard soil microbial communities from Emeryville, California, USA - Original compost - Back yard soil (BY) | ecosystem: Environmental > Terrestrial > Soil > Unclassified | place: USA... | reverse complement strand
TGATGTTCCTGTCGTCCGCGGTCATGGACACGAGCCTGTCGCCGGGCTGGGTGCAGACCGTCGCGCGGTACAACCCGTTCGACTGGGCCGTCGTCGCGGGGCGGGAGGCGCTGTCGGCCACGCCCGACTGGGGGCTCGTGTGGAGCCGGCTCGGGTGGCTGGCGCTCGCCGCCGTCGTCATGTGGTGGCTCGCGACGCGCGCGTTCCGCGCGCTCCAGCGCTCGGCCTGACGCCCGCCCCTGTGCCGAGCACGGGGCCTCCGCCCGTCACGGTTCCCGGACGGGCGGCGGCCCCGTGCTCGGCGGGCGGGCATCCCGTGCTCGGCGCGGGATGCTCAGCTCCGGGCGGCGGCGCCGGGTCAGCTCCAGGTGCCCGGGACCTGCCGGACCGTCACGTTGAGGCGGTTGTAGAGGTTCGTCGTCGCGACCCACAGGATGATCGCGGCGAGCTGCTCCTCGGACCAGTGCTTCTCCGCCTCGGCCCAGACGGCGTCGTCGACGGCGTCGGGCCGGTCCGCGAGCCGCGTCATCGCCTCCGCGAGCGCGAGCGCGGCGCGCTGCGCGTCCGTGTAGCAGGTGGCCTCGCGCCAGGCCGGCAGCAGCGCGAGCTTCTCGGGGGCCATGCCCGCCTTCTCGGCCGTGCGGCGGCCGAAGTCGAGGCACCAGGCGCAGCCGTTGACCTGGCTCACGCGGAAGTGCAGGAGCTCGAGGGTCTCGTCGTCGACCCCCTTGCCGCGCGGGACCTGGCCCAGCGTCGGCAGGAGGCTCTGGGCGTCGGAGAAGTACGAAGCGGGGTTCTTCATGCGTGCGGTCACGGGGACTCCTCGAGGTGTCGGGGTGGGGCACGGCGGTCACGTCGTGCCGGGCGTGTTCGTCAACCCTTCGACGCACCCCGAAGGAAGGATGTGACCGTGACACACCGCACCGACGGCACCCACCCGGAGCACCCGAACGACGACTGGCTCGCCCAGCAGTTCGACGCGCAGCGCACGCGGCTGCGCGCCGTCGCGACCCGCATGCTCGGCGACGGGGCGGAGGCCGAGGACGCCGTCCAGGAAGCCTGGTTCCGCCTGCAGCGCACCGGGGGCGACTCCATCGACAACCTCAGCGGCTGGCTGACGACGGTCGTGTCCCGGGTCTGCCTCGACCACCTGCGCTCGCGGGCCGCGCGCCGCGAGGACGCCTGGGCGCCCGTGGAGGAGGTCGCCGTCGAGCGGGCGGGAGACGTCCTCGAACCCGAGGGCGCCGCCGTCGAGGCGGACGCGGTCGGGGCCGCGCTGCAGGTCCTCCTCGACACGCTCACCCCCGCGGAGCGGCTGGCGTTCGTCCTGCACGACCTGTTCGGCGTGCCGTTCGACCAGATCGCGCCCATCGTCGAGCGCTCGCCCGAGGCCACGCGCCAGCTCGCGTCGCGGGCGCGGCGCCGGGTCCGCGGCTCCGCCTTCGCAACGGGGGACGCCGCCGTCGGGCCCGACGGCGTCGACCGCGTCGAGCCCCCGGTGCTCCCGGCGGACCGCGCCCGGCAGCGTGAGGTCGTCGAGGCGTTCCTCGCGGCCTCGCGCGAGGGCCGGTTCGAGGACCTGCTGCAGGTCCTCGACCCCGATGTGGTGCTGCACGCCGACCCTGCCGCTGTCGAGGCGACGGCCAAGGTCGTGGCCCAGGGGCTCCCGGCGCCGATCCTCGCGGCCGAGGCGCACGGGGCGTTCGCGGTGGCGACGGCGTTCGTCGGGCGGGCGCTCGCAGCGCGGGTCGCGCTCGTCGACGGGGCCGTGGGTGCGGCGTTCGTGCTCCAGGGCCAGGTGCGGTCCGCGTACGAGATCGTGGTGCGCGACGGGCGCGTGGTCGCGCTCGACGTGTGCGGCGACCCCGACGTGCTCGCCGCGAAGGACGTGGTGCTGCTCGAGGTGGCGTGACCCGCTCAGCCGTCCTCGCGGTCCTTCGTGCCCGGCAGCGCGTCCTTCGCGGTCTCGTAGAGCTGCGCCCCGACCGCGCGCACCGAGTTGGCGATCACGCTGCCCTCGGCCGGGTCGCCCTTGAGGAGCGACGACAGGAAGCCCTTGGCCTCGCCGAAGGAGATGTGCGGCGGCAGGGGCGGGACGTTCGCGTCCGTGTGGACGTCGAGCACGACGGGCCGGTCGGACGCGAAGGCCGCGTCCCACGCGCCGGCGACCTGGTCGGGCTGGTCGACCCGGATGCCCCGCAGCCCCAGCAGCTCCGCGTAGCCGGCGTAGTCCATGTCCTCGAGCTTCTGCGAGGTGTCCCACCGCGGGTCGCCGACCTCACGCATCTCCCACGACACCTGCGTGAGGTCGTCGTTGTGCAGCACGAGCACGACGAAGCGGGGGTCGACCCAGCTCTTCCAGTGCCGCTTGACCGTGAGCAGCTCGTTCATCCCCAGCATCTGGAAGGCGCCGTCCCCGATCGTGCAGACCACAGGCCGGTCGGGGAACGCGAACTTGGCGGCCAGCGCGTAGGGCATCGCACCGATCATCGACGCGAGCATCCCGGACAGGTTCCCCCGCATGTCGCGGCCGAGCCGGATGTGGTGGCCGTACCAGTCGGCGGTGGAGCCGGCGTCGGCCGTGACCACCGCATCATGGGGCAGACGCTCGTTGAGCAGGTGGTAGACGTACCGCGGGTTGATCGGGTCCGCCTCGGTCATGGCCTCGCGCTCGACGACGTCGTCCCAGGTCTTCATGCCGTCGACGACCGTGTCCTGCCAGGACCGGTCCTCCTTCTCGCGGAGGAGCGGCAGGAGGGCGGTGAGCGTCGCCCGGGCGTCGCCCGCGAGGTTGACCTCCATCGGGTAGCGGATGCCGAGGCGGCGAGGCACCAGGTCGATCTGCACGCCGCGCGCCTGACCGGTCGGCGGGAGGAACTCGGCGTACGGGTAGTTGCTGCCCACCATGAGCAGCGTGTCGCAGCCCTGCATCATGTCGTAGCTCGGCTTGGAGCCGAGGAGCCCGAGCTGCTGGGTGTGGAACGGCACGTCGCCGGGAACGACGTCCTTGCCGAGGAGCGCCGTCACGACGCCGGCGCCCAGCTTCTCGGCGACGGCGAGCACCTCGTCGGTCGCGCCCCGGGCGCCCTCCCCGACGAGCATCGCCACCTTCGAGCCGGCGTTCAGGACGTCCGCCGCACGCTGCAGCTCGTCCTCCGGCGGCGTGAGCGCGGTCGAGGAGTGCCCGACGCCGCTGCGCGAGACCCAGTGCTCCGCCGCCGGCTCGGCCATCTCCATCTTCTGCACGTCGGCGGGGAGGATGACGACGGCAGGACAGCGCTCGGCGTGCGCGACCCGGATCGCCTTGTCGAGCACGAGCTGCGCCTGCATCGGCGTCGTCACGGTCTGGACGAACCCGGCGACGTCCTGGAAGACCCGCTCGAGGTCGAGCTCCTGCTGGGTGTGGCTCCCGAAGGACACCCGCCCCTGCTGCCCGACGATCGCCAGGACCGGCTGGTTGTCCATCTTCGCGTCGTACAGGCCGGTCAGCAGGTGGGTCGCGCCGGGCCCGGAGGTCGCGATGCAGACGCCGACCTCGCCCGTGAACTTCGCGTGGGCGGTCGCCATGAACGCGGCGATCTCCTCGTGCGTGGGGCGCAGGTACGAGAAGTCCTTGCCGTCCTTCTCGGCCCGCTCCAGGGCGCCGTCGAGCCCCCCGATCCCGTCGCCGGGGAAGCCGTAGAACCGGTGCAGGTCCCACTCGATCAGCCGGTCGATCACGAAGTCGCTGACGGTGGTGCTCATGGTGTCCTCCTCAGTGGTGGCTACGGACGGCCGTGGTGCCGGCACGCACCGCGGGGTCGTCGCTCATGGCGGTGCCGTCCGCCATGCGTGCGGCGAGGCGCGACGCGAGCGCCATGATGGTGAGCGCCGGGTTGGCCGATCCCTGCGTCGGGCAGACGGAGCCGTCCGCCAGGAACAGGTTCGGCACGCTCCACGAGCGCTGGTTCGCGTCGACGACGCTGTGCTCGGGCGAGCTCCCCATGCGCGCGCCGCCGATCAGGTGCGCATAGCGGTGGATCGTGAGCACGTCCTGCGCCCCGCCGGCCTTCAGCAGGTCGGTGATGACCCGCGTCGAGTACGCGATGTTGGCCTTGTCGTTGTCGCACAGGGTGTAGTCCATCCGCGCGACGGGGAGCCCGTACGGGTCGGTCTCGTCCGCGAGGGTGATCCTGTTGTCGGGCTGCGCCAGGAGCTCGTTGAGCACGCCCACCGTGGCCCAGTGGTTGTAGTCGCGCATGTACTCCCGCAGGGCGCGACCCCAGTGCCCGTCGGCGAGGACGTGCTCCGCCCACCCGATCGGCAGGGGCGACACCGTCTGGATCGAGAATCCGCGCTTGAACCCGCGCGCCGCGTCCGTCTCGTAGAAGTCCTCGCTCGAGACCTCGGGGGGCGGGGACTTGTACATCCGCAGCTCCTCGGGCCAGCGGCCCGCCGCCTGGGTCGCACCTTGGACCATGACGTAGCGCCCGACCTGGTCGTGGTCGTTGCACAGCCCGTCCGGGAACCGGGCGCTCGTTGAGCCCAGCAGGAGCCGCGGCGTCTCGATCGAGTAGCCCGCGACCGCGACGAACCGGGCGCGTTGCAGGTGCTCGGCCCCGCCCGCCTCGCGGAGGTACACGACGCCGATCGCCCGGCCCGCCTCGTCGAGCTCGATGCGCGACGCCATGCAGCCGGACCTGATCTCGACGGCGTGGGCGAGGGCGTCCGGCAGGTGCGTCACGTAGGGGCTCGCCTTGGCGTTGACCTTGCAGCCCTGCAGGCAGTAGCCGCGGTAGATGCAGTGCGGCCGGTTGCCGAACGTGCCGTTGACGATGCCGACCGGCCCGACGCGCATCTCGATGCCCAGCTCGCGGGCTCCCCGCCAGACCTTGTCCGCCGCCTCCGAGACGGGGTGCGGGCTGAACGGGTAGGTGTGCGGGTGACCCCACGGCCAGTTCTGGCCCGCGACCGGCAGCTCGCGCTCGACCTGCTCGTAGTGGGGCAGCAGGTCGGCGTAGTCGATCGGCCAGTCCGCGCCGACGCCGTCGAGCGTGTAGGTCTCGAAGTCCGAGGGGTGGAAGCGCGGCGTGTAGCCCGCGTAGTGGACCATCGAGCCGCCCACGCCGCGGCCCGAGTTGTTCTTGCCCAGCTCGACGGGGTCCGCGCCTCCGATGATGCGCTTCTGCGTCCAGTACAGCTCGTGGGAGCCGGCCTCGTCCGAGACCCAGTCGTCATCCGGGTGCCAGAACGGCCCGGCCTCGATGATCACGACGCGCCAGCCCTGCCGGGCGAGGCGCTGGGCCAGGACCGACCCGCCCGCTCCCGCCCCGACGACGACGAGGTCGACCTCGTCCCGGTCGTCGTAGCGGCGCATCGTGGCCTCGCCCGGCAGCTGGCGCGAGTGGACGTCGAGCAGGAAGCGCGAGTCGTTGTCGCGGGGCCCCACGGAGCCCTTGAGCAGGTTGCGCACGCTCATCCGCTCAGCTCCTCGGGGTTCTCGGCGACGGCACGCACGGGGTCCTCCGCCGTGGCGCCTGGCCGCTCGAACGGCTCCAGGACGCTCGTCGGGCCCGTCCGCATGAAACCGCGCGGGTAGGCCGGGCCGCCGAAGCCGATCTCGTTCCAGGCCCACGGGTGGGCGTAGAAGCCCGACAGGATCGCGCGCATGCACACGCCCCAGGCGCGGACGACGTCGAGCCGGTCCCAGGGGCCGCCCGAGAGCGAACCGTCGGCAAAGACGCCGACGATCTCCTCCTGCTGGGTCGCGCTGCACGAGCCGAACGGGACCCGGTGACGCTCGAGCGCGGTGTGGTCGAGCCCGGCGAGCACGAGGTGCCAGGTCTCGCGGTCGTCCGGCATGTCGTCGTACTGGAACCCGTCGAGCCTGCCCGCCGCCAGCTTGGCGTCGACGGACTCCGCGACGGGGATCCGTGGCTCGGCGTCCTGGGCCGTGGCCACGTCGCACAGGGCGCGCAGCGCCGGCTCCTCGTCACGGCTGAAGAACTGCAGCGGGCCCGGCGGCGCGAGCCGCGCGAGGACGACGTCCTTCGTCGCGTCGTCCCAGGTCCCGACGGCGTCCAGCACGTCGTAGTCGGGGTACCGCCCGATCATCTGGGGGGTGGTGCCGCGCCGCTGCCGCGGCAGCCACGACGGGTGCGGGGGCTGCCGGCCCTCGCGCAGGTTCGGCAGGTGCTCGCCCTTGTCCCGGTCGACCATCACTTCTCCCGCCGGAGCACCGCCGCGAGCAGGCCCATCGCCCCCACGACGGACATCAGCCCCGGTGCGGCGACGGGCGGACCCATCGGCACGTTGTAGCTGAGGAGCTTCCACCCGCCGGGCTTGCGCGCGATCCCTCGGGCGTGGAAGTACTCGCCGGCCAGGCCCGTCGCGGCGTAGACGCCGGCCGCGACGGGCAGCGCGGTCTTCGCCCACCGCTTGCTGTACACGCCGGCGATCCCGGCCACCACGACCGGCGGGGTCACGAGGATCGGCGCCCACATCCACTTGTTGCCGAAGCTCGCCTTGTAGTGCTCGGCGTACACCTCGGTGGTGGTCAGGACCGCGGCGACCGCCGTGATCCCCGAGAGCGACCGTTCGAACCGCCCGTGCGCGACCTCGTAGGCCGCGTGGTCGACGGCTCGCCCGACCTCCGCCACCGTGCCCTGGTGCCGTCCCAGCAGGCCCATCGGCCACATCCTCTCGTCGTGCGTCGATCGTCCAGCCGGCTCGGCCTCCCGGCCCTCGCGGCTCTTTTCAACCTAGGACCGGTCGGGATGCCACGCAGGTTCGGACGGCGTCGCCTCCCCGGTCGGGTGTATCCAGGAGGGAACGGGCGGCCGAGCAGCCGCGGAGAGGACGGACCGGATGAGCAGCCCCCTGAGCGACTCCGTGACCGTCGACGACGTCGACGCACGGGTCTACGTCGTCCCGACGGAGCAGCCCGAGGCGGACGGGACGCTCACGTGGGACGCGACCACGGTCGTCGTCGTGCAGGTCAGGGCAGGGACGGCCACGGGCCTCGGGTGGACGTACGCGGACCGCGCGGCCGCGCGCGTCGTCACCGGGACCCTCGCCGCCGTCGTGCAGGGAACGGACGTGCTCGACGTCCCGGCCGCGAACGAGGCGATGACGCGTGCGGTGCGCAACGCGGGCCGGCCCGGCGTGGCCGCGTGCGCCGTCTCCGCCGTGGACGTCGCCCTGTGGGACCTCAAGGCGCGGGTCCTCGGCGTCTCGCTCGTCGGGCTGCTCGGCCGCGCCCACGACTCCGTGCCCGTCTACGGCAGCGGCGGTTTCACCACGTTCGACGACGCGACGACCCGCCGCCAGGTGGAGGGCTGGCTGGCCGACGACGGCGTCGCAGCGGTCAAGATCAAGATCGGCGAGTCGTGGGGCAGCAGGGTCGAGCGCGACCTGGAGCGGGTCGCGCTCGTCCGGCACGTGGCAGGTCCCGGCACCGACGTCTTCGTGGACGCGAACGGCGCCTACGCGGTCGGGCAGTCCGTCCGCGTCGAGCGACGGCTGCGCGAGCTCGGCGTCGCGTGGTTCGAGGAGCCCGTGACGTCCGACGACCTGGCGGGACTCGCCCACGTCCGGGACCGGGCGCTCGCCGACGTCGCGGCCGGGGAGTACGGCTGGACCCTCGGCTACTTCGAGCGGATGCTCGCGGCCGGAGCGGTCGACTGCCTGCAGGCCGACGTGACGCGCTGCGGCGGGATCACGACCTGGCTGAGGGTCGCCGCCGTCGCCGAGGCGCACCACACCGACATCTCCGCGCACTGCGCGCCCCAGCTGTCCGCGCACGTGGGGTGCACCGTCCCGAACCTGCGACACCTGGAGTGGTTTGCCGACCACGTGCGGCTCGAGCCGCTGCTGTTCGACGGCGTGCTGGCCGCCACCGCGGGACGCCTGCACCCCGACCCGGGCCGGCCCGGGCACGGGATGGTGCTGCGCGGCGACGACGCGGAGCGGTTCCGGGTCGCCTGACGCCCGAGCCCGCGCGGCCGCTCACGCCCGGCTCCGTGGCGCCGTAGCGTCAGTCGCGCGCCCAGACCAGCGAGGCCGCCGCGACGACCACGAAGACGACCGCCGCGCCCACGAGCCCCGACACGGCGGTCAGCCCACCCGTCGCCGCGAACAGGAGCGCCTTGGCGGCGAGCCGCGGCGTGCGGGGCAGACGGCGGGACGTGCGCGGCGCGAGCCAGCGCCCCCACACGACGACGGCGACCGCCACGAGCACGACGGCCAGCAGCACCGACACGGCCGCGTTCCCGCCCAGACGCCAACCGGCGAGCGCGAGGAGGACGAGCATCGCGAGCTCGACGACGAACGCCACCGCTCCCGCCCCGGACAGCCGCGGTTCGACCTGCGGCGTGGTCGGCGAGGGGCTCGATGACGGCGGCACCCCGCGAGCCTAGCGAGCGCCCGCCCTCCGCTGCGGCGCCGCGCCGGCCGCGATACGTTCGCGGCAGTGCCCGGGCCGGTGTGCCCCGGACCGGGCCGGGGCGTCGACCCGTCGGGGCGTCGGGGCGTCGACCCGGCGGAGCGTCGGAGCGGAGCGGAGGGTGCCGATGAGCAGCGAGGCCGTGACGCTCGTCCTCTTCGCCCTGTGCGCCGCCGCGGCGCCGTTGCTCGCGCGTGGTGTCCGGCGGTTCGCGCCGGTTCCCGTCGTGGTGTTCGAGATCCTGCTCGGGCTGGTCGTCGGTCCTGCCGCGCTCGGCTGGGTCGCGCCCACCCAGGTCACGGACCGGCTCTCCGACTTCGGGCTCGCGATGCTCTTCTTCCTCGCCGGGCACGAGATCGACGTCCCCGGCATCAGGGGACGGCCGCTGCGCCGCGCCGTCGGGGGCTGGATCGTCTCGCTCGTCGTAGGCGTGGCGATCGGCGTGCTGCTCGCGTCGACGGCCGTCGCGGGGGTGTTCGTCGGGATCGCGCTCACGTCGACCGCGCTCGGCACGATCCTCCCCGTCATCAGCGACGCCGGCGAGCTGGGCACGCCGTTCGGTCGCGTTGTGAGCGCCGTCGGCGCGGTCGGCGAGTTCGGCCCCCTGATCGCGATCTCGATCTTCCTCAGCGGCCGGAACCCCGGGACGGCGACCGTCGTCCTGCTGGTGTTCGTCGTGCTCGCGGGCGGCGCCGTCTGGCTCGCGATACGGACCCCGCACGCGCGCGTGCACCGCGCGATCGAGGCGACCCTCCACACCAGCGGCCAGTTCGCGGTGCGGCTCGTCATGCTCGTCGTCGCGGCGCTCGTGGCGCTCAGCATCGAGCTAGGGCTCGACATGCTGCTGGGTGCGTTCGTCGCGGGGCTCGTCCTCAAGGCGCTCATGCGGGACGCAGCCGACCCGCTGGTCGACCAGGTCGACGCGAAGATCGAGGCCGTCGGCTACGGCTTCCTCGTCCCCGTCTTCTTCGTCTCGACGGGCGTCACGTTCGACCTCCACGCCCTGCTCGGGTCGACGACGGCGCTCGCGGAGCTCCCGTTGTTCCTCGTGCTGTTCCTGATCGTGCGTGGGATACCGGGGTCCTTCGCGGCGCCCCGGGGCTCGACCCGTCGAGACCGCGTCTCGCTGGCGTTCTTCTCCGCCACGGCGCTGCCGATCATCGTGGCGGTCACGAACCTCGGCCGGGAGTCGGGCGACCTGTCGAGCGCGACCGCGACGTCCCTCGTCGGAGCGGGGCTCCTCTCGGTGCTGGTGTTCCCGCTCGTCGCCCTTGCCCTGCGGGGGACGCGGCGCGACGTCGAGGAGGGCGTCGACGAGACGACGGAGGTCCCGGAGGAGGCGTGACCACGAGATCGCGCCTCTCCCCGCGGCCGCGCCGAACCGACGCGGATCGTCGCCAGGACCGTCGTCGGACGACGATCTGAGTCGGTTCGACGCCCTCAGCCGAGGATCACGTGCAGCTTCCGGGGTCCGTGGACGCCCTCGACACGCTCGAGCTCGATGTCGCTGGTCGCGCTGGGGCCGCTGATCCAGGTCTGGGGGCGTTCGGGGTGGTCGGCGAGGAGGCGGACGGCCTCGGGGACGAGCTGGACGACCTGCTCCGCGCGGACGACGCACACGTGCAGGTCGGGGACGAGCGAGACGGCGCGGCGGCCCTGGTCGGGCTCGCCGTCGAGCACGATCGTCCCGGTCTCGGCGATCGCGACGCTGCACGCCGTCACGACGCCCAGCGACCGGTCGAGGGCGGCGGGCGACAGGGGGTCGTCACGGGAGTCCTTGCGCACGGCCAGCCCCTGGGGCAGCGCCCCGAGCCACGCCGGGTCGAGCCCGTCCGGCACGACGAGCGCGGCGTCGTCGGACGCGTCCGCGCGGGCCGCGGCGACGATCTGCCCGACGACGCGCGCGATCGCCGCGCCGCGGGCGTCACCGTCGGCGAACACAGCGTCACCGTCGGCGAACACAGCGTCACCGTCGGCGAACCGGGCGTCACCGTCGGCGTGGTGGACAACCGCCTTGTAGTCGGCCAGGCGGTCCTCGAGCAGCGCGAGGACCTCGGCGCTCCCCGGCGCCAGGCCGCCCGACGCGCGGTACTCCCGCGGCACGGCGCCGTCGCCGGGCATGCCGCCGTCGTCGGGCACGTGCCGGGCGTGCTCGGTGTCGCGGGCGGGGCCCGGGTACGGGCGCCCGTCGCGCTCGGGCAGCCCGGCAGGCGTGCCGGACCGCTCTCCCGGCGGGGGGAGCTCGCCGGTCGGCGCGGCGGCGAGCGCCGCCCGGACCCGGGCGAGGACCTCGTCGCGCGCGCTCACCGGTTCTCCTTCCACCAGCGCCGGAACGGCTGCTTCGGGGGTGCGGGCAGGTCGCGCGAGCCGGTCCACAGCGACCCGGGGAAGGGGAGCGACCGGATCTGCCCGTCGCGCGCGACGACGCGCCCCGCTCCCGACGCGCGCTCGGCGACCCCCATGCGGCGCCCGTCGGACATGACCCAGGACGCGGCCTTCATGGCGGCGCCCCACCCGGTGGGGCGGTGGCGGTCGTGGTCCTCGTCGACGTCGCGCGCTCGCAGGTGCACGAGGAGGGTCGGGATGTCGATCTTCACGGGGCAGACCTCGTAGCACGCGCCACACAGGGTCGAGGCGTAGGGGAGGGTCGCGTTGGGGTCGTCGTGCGACTGCACGCCGGTGAGCTGCGGGGTGAGGATCGCGCCGATCGGGCCGGGGTAGACGGACTGGTAGGCGTGCCCGCCGACCCGCTCGTAGACGGGACACACGTTGAGGCAGGCGGAGCAGCGGATGCAGCGCAGGGCGTCCCGGCCGACGTCGTCCGCGAGCGCGCGGGTGCGGCCGTTGTCGAGGAGGACGAGGTGGAACTCCTGCGGTCCGTCGCCGGGCGTGACGCCCGTCCACAGCGACGTGTAGGGGTTCATCCGCTCGCCTGTCGACGAGCGGGGAAGGAGCTGGAGGAAGACCTCGAGGTCCTCGAAGGACGGCACGAGCTTCTCGATCCCCATGACCGTGATGAGGGTCTGCGGGAGCGTGAGGCACATGCGCCCGTTGCCCTCGGACTCGACGACGGCGAGCGTCCCGGTGTCCGCGACGGCGAAGTTCGCGCCGCTCACCGCGACCTTCGCGGAGAGGAACTTGCGGCGCAGGTGGAGGCGCGCGGCCTCCGCGAGCGCGGCCGGGTCGTCGGTGAGGTGCGCGGGCGCGTCGCCCATCCGCTCGAGAAAGATCTCCCGGATC
>Ga0164241_10005619_pt1 | contig 11662 bp, 9 predicted proteins | sample OricomyardsoilBY_FD_108780 | JGI IMG/M metagenome (GOLD analysis project Ga0164241, IMG submission 108780) | Backyard soil microbial communities from Emeryville, California, USA - Original compost - Back yard soil (BY) | ecosystem: Environmental > Terrestrial > Soil > Unclassified | place: USA... | reverse complement strand
GCGTCCGCAAATTCGCCACCGATGTCCTGCTGGAGCCATTTCCTCGCCTTGAGCATCCCCAGCAAAGATCAATTTGCCGCGAAAACGTCAATGGAAATGTGTGGGATCCTTAGGAGGCTGCGGTTTGGCAGCCCAACGTGAGGGAGTCTTCAGGTCGGCGAAATGTTGGCGACTTGGCGCAGGAATTTTGCGATTTCGGCGCGGACCGCCTCGCGCTCGACGTCGCGGGTGAGGATGTGGCGGGAACGCTCGAAGATGACGGTGCGCTTTTCGAGGGTGCCGAGGCGGACCGCGACGCGGCACGCGTTGGCCACGGGGGCGACGGCGTCGAGGGCGCCGTGCAAGAGCAGGGTGGGGGCCTTCACGAGGTGCAGTCGTTCGGAGAGCGCCTCGCCCGCGCGCAGCAGCGAGATCGCGGCACGCACGGGTTGCGCGTTGTAGGTGAGGTGCAGGGCGCGTTGCTCGCGATCGCCGAGATCGGGGGCGGATTTCGGCATCCAAAAATCGGGAATGCGCAGGCGATCAGCGAGCTTGAGGGCGAGCGCGGGCCAAGGGGTTTTCAGCCACATCGCGTTGGCGAGGGCGATCACGCCCACCGTCGAAGCGGGGTGCTTGGCGGCCAAGTGGAAGGCGAGCAGCGAGCCCATGGACAGGCCGGCGACGACGACGGGGCCGTCGGCGGCGAGGCGCGCGTAGTGCTGTTCGGCCGCCGCCAGCCAATCCGCGAAGCGTAGCGGGGCCAGATCCGAAACCCGGGCGCCGTGGCCGGGCAGCAACGGCGCTTCGGCGCCGAGACCCAGCTCCTGCGCTACTTCGACGACCAGCGCGACCTCTTGCGGCGTGCCCGTGAAGCCGTGAAAAGCCAACACGCGCGGAGCCTTGCCCGTCACGACCAGCGCGTCGGCCACGCCCTCGCCCATCAGGGTTCCACGCGGTCGCTTGTCGCTCATGCGTCGCCGCGCTTGATGCCGTACGCACGGATCTTTTTATGTAAGTTCGTGCGTTCGACGCCGAGCACGACGGCGGCCTTGGAGATGTTCCAATCGAGGGCCTTGAGCGTGTCGATGATGTACGTGCGCTCAGCGCCTTCGCGAAACTCGCGCAAGGTGAGCTGACCGCCGGGCGTGGTTGGGGCAGGCAGGGGCAGCGGCGTCGAAAGCGCGTCGTCGCCCTCGGCGTCGTGCTCGTCTTCGAACGGGCTCAAGTGCGGATCTTCGGGCAAGTCGGCGATGGTGATGACGTCGCTGGACAGGATCGCGGCGCGCTCGACCACGTTCTTCAGCTCGCGCACGTTGCCGGGGAATTTACGGCGCGCCAGCGCTTCGTACACGCCGGGCTCGATTTTCTTCTCGCGCAGGCCATTTTCGCGGCAAAACGAGACGACGAACGCGTTGGCCAACAGCGGCACGTCGAGCCGGCGCTCGCGCAACGCGGGCACCCGGATCGGGAACACGTCCAGGCGGAAGAACAAGTCTTCGCGGAAGCTGCCGTTCTGCACGGCTTTACTCAGGTCTTTGTTGGTGGCGGCCAGCACCCGCACGTCGACGTGGATGACGTGCTCGGAGCCGACGCGCACGACCTCGCCGTTTTGCAAGGCGCGTAGCACCTTGGCCTGCGCGGTCAGATCCATGTCGCCGATTTCGTCGAGAAACAGCGTGCCGCCGTGGGCCTGCTCGAAAAAGCCGCGCTTGCGGCCTTGGGCGCCGGTGAACGAGCCCTTTTCGTGACCGAACAGCTCGCTCTCGATCAGCTCGCGCGGAATCGCCGCACAGTTGACCTTGATGAACGGCGCGTCTTTGCGCGGGCTCAGGCGGTGAATGGCGCGGCTAACTAGCTCTTTGCCGGTGCCCGATTCGCCGGTGATGAGCACGCTGGCTTTGGTGGGCGCGACCTTGTCGACTTCGCCGAACAGCTTCTGAATCGGCGCGCTGGTACCGATCATTTCGTAGCGCGCCTCGAGCTCGACGCGCATGCGCTCGACGGTGCGTGACAGGCGCGCCGTGCGGATGGCGTTTTGCACGCTGACCAACACGCGCTCGCGCGACAGCGGTTTCTCGAAGAAATCGCTGGCGCCGAGCTTGATGGCGAGGACCGCGTCGTGCACCGTGGCGTGGCCGGAGACGACGACGACGGGGATGTGCTTGGTCGCTTCGTCGGCGCGCAGCCGCTCGAGCGCTTGCAGCCCCGTCATGCCCGGCAGCTTGAGATCGAAGATGGCGACGTCGACGGGCTGCTCGGGATCGGACAGCACCTCGAGCGCGCGCTCCGCCGAATCGGCCTCCAGCACCCGGAAGCCTTCGCCGCCGAGCACCATCGACAAGGTACGCCGGATGTTCTTTTCGTCGTCGACGACCAGAACGGACGGAACGGCTTCGGTGAGCGGCGCCGCTGTCGTCATGTCTTGTCGAGCTGGACGAGGAAGTTCTTGGCCGGCACCGCGAACGCGCTCTCCGGATACTCGGTGAGCAGCCGGTTCAGCACGTCACGGGCGTCCTTTTTGCGCTTTTGCTTCAGGTAGATTTCCCCCAAAAGCACGAGACCCTCCGGCTCGAGCCCGGAATTTTTCAGCGATTTCAGCGCGTACTCACAGCGCAGCACGGCCGCGTCGAAGCGCCCGGAATTCAGGTAATAACGCGCCACGTACAGCTCGTGCCGGGCCAACAAGCCGAGCACGACGTCGAGCATGTAGTGCATCTCGTCGGTGTGCTCGGAGCGCGGGTAGTCGGCGAGGTAGCTACGCAGCGTTACCAGCGCGTCGTTCACGGAAGCCAAATCGCGCTCTTCGAGCGGCGGCAGCATGATCGACTGACTGACGGAGTCGAACTCGCCCTTGGCGACGCGGTAGCGTGCGTACGGCACCTCCGGATCGTTGGGGTGATCGTGGACGAATTCTTTGTAGCTGCTGATGGCCTCGGCGAACTTTTCTTGCTGAAAATTGCCGTCGGCGAGGCGGAGCTCGGCCAAGCGAGCGTAGCGGCTGTACGCGTACTTGCGCTTGACCTCGTTGAGGAGCTCGTTGGCAAGCTCCCAGTTTTTGTCCTCGAACGCCGCCAGCGCCAGCTCGTAGTCTTTGCGGGCATTGTCGGTGTAGTCGAGCGCGGTCGCGGGCGGCGCCTCGGCCGGGGTACACGCGGTGCTGGCGCTGGCCGCGGCCAGGCCCAGCACGGTGGCAACTGCACCGAAACCAAGAGCCAGGCGCGGCCCGGCGGCTGTCCTGGGCTTTCGTGATGATCCACGGCACGCGGTCGGCGGCTTCATTTTTCCACCGCTGGGTAGCGTTCTCCGTCACCGGCGGCAAGAGCAGTGCCGTGGAGGGCCCCCACCCAGGGCTTTTTTCGAACGAACCTTCTAGCCTGGCCCAACTCTTGAGGTAATGATTGCCGCCCATGGCTGAGCCGGTGCCGATGACCCCCCAAGGAGCCCAGAAGCTGCGCGACGAGCTTGCTCGCTTGAAAGAGGAGCGCCCCAAGATCTCGCGCGAAATTGGCATTGCCCGTGAGCACGGCGATCTGAAGGAGAACGCCGAGTACCACGCGGCCAAAGATCGCCAGGGCATGATCGAGGCGCGGGTCAAAGACATCGAGGACAAGCTGGCGCGGGCCGAGATCATCGATCCGACCAAGCTTTCCGGCGATCGGGTCAGGTTTGGGGCTCACATCAAGGTGACCAACCTCGATACGGACGAGGAGACCACGTATCAAATCGTGGGCGCCGACGAGGCGGACGTGAACGCGGGCACGATTTCGGTGTCGGCGCCGCTGGCGCGGGCGCTGATCGGCAAATCGATTGGGGACGAAGTGATCGTCAACTTGCCGGCTGGTAAGCGTCGCTACGAGATCGCTGAAATCGACTTTCGATGACCGTGCGCTCAGCCGCTGGCTCGCGGCCCAGCCTCCCTGATAGCGCGCGCCCAAGCTGGCTCGAACAGGGCGCGCTGTTCGCGGCGCTGTACGGCGCGGTCGGTGGCTTCGGGCTTTTGCTGTTGGAGCTCGGGCTGGCGCTGTCGGTCCGCCGCGCCGAGGTCTCGAGCGTCTGGGAGGTGCAGAACGGCGCCACACTGCTCCTGCCCGCGTACCTGACGCTGAGCGTGGTGGCGGGCGCCAGCGGAGGGCTGCTGCTGCAACTGTTGGCACGCGCCGAGCGGTCGAGGCCACACCGCGTGATGCTCGGGCTGCTGGTCGCGACGGCGGCGGCCCTGGCTGCGTTTGGAGTCGGCGGCGGGCGTCATTTGGCCGCCCCTGGGCTGCGCTTGGGCTTTGCGCTGGTGGTGGCCGGCTTGGCTTGCGCCGTTACCGTGCTGAGCTCGGCGTGGTTGTCCAGCCAGCTGAGGCGCGCGCCGCGGGTGTTTGCGGCAGGCGCGGCGGTGACGATCTTAGCGTTCGAGCTGCTCAACCAATTCGTGCTGGTCCGGCTGTACCCGGCCTTCCACCTCGGGCTGGCGGTGGCCACGCTGCTGCTGGCGCCGGCGGTGCTGGTACCGCTGGCGTCCGCGGGCCGCAGCCGCTTGGGGCGTGACGGCCGCATCAACGCCTTTCTGGTGCTCAGCTTGGCGCTACTGGCAGCGCTCGGTGCCCTGCTGGCGCGCCCCGCCGCACAACGCCTGGCACGCTTCGATAACCTGCGTTTGATTTTGCTCGAGTCCGCGCCGCTTGCTGCGCAGGTGGTGGCGCTGAGCGCCGCGATCGCGCCGCCCGAGCCGCTGGACGAAGGCTCCGCGCCGAGCACGTCGTTGAAGAACGGACCGAACGGGCCAAGCTCGCTCGACTTTCAAGGTCACGACTTGCTCTTGGTGACGGTCGACGCGCTGCGGGCCGATCACGTCGGTGCGTACGGCTACGGCCGTAAGCTGACACCGAATTTCGACGCGCTGGCCGCGCGCGGCAGCGTCTTCGAGCGCGCCTACTGCCCGACGCCTCACACCTCCTATTCGGTGACGTCCCTGCTGACCGGCAAATACATGCGACCGCTGCTGTTGCAGGGCGCGGGCGGCGACTCGGACACCTGGGCCGGCCTGTTGCGCACGTACGGCTTTCGGACCGCCGCTTTCTACCCGCCGGCCGTGTTTTTCATCGATCAGAGTCGTTTCACCAGCTTCGAGCAGCGCTCGTTGGATTTCGAGTACCGCTGGGTCGAGTTCGCGGAGGGTGAAAAACGATTGGGGCAGGTGCGCGAATACCTGACCAGCTCGCCGCGCGACAAGCCGCTATTCGTGTGGGTGCACCTGTTCGCCCCGCACGAGCCGTACGAAGCGCACCCGGAGCTTCAGCTGTCGCTGGGCGATCGCGACGTCGATCGCTACGACGCCGAGGTGGCAGCCGCCGATGCGACCTTGGGCGAGCTGATGAAGCTGATGGAGGCTCGCCGTCCCGGAGCGGTGACGATCGTGAGCGCCGACCACGGTGAAGAATTCGGAGATCATGGCGGCCGCTACCACGGCAGCTCCGTGTACGAAGAGCAGGTGCGGGTACCGCTGGTCATCGTCGGACCGGGCGTGAAGACCCAGAGGCTGACCGAGGTCGTGCAGACCATCGATCTATTGCCGACGGTGCTGGGGGCGCTTGCGGTCCCGCGTCCGCCGCGCATTCGCGGCCGTGACTTGGGCGATCTTTTGGCCGGGCAACGCGCTTCGGGCCCCGGCCTGGCCTACGCCGAGACCGACGAGCAAGCGCTGTACGCCGAAGGCCCTTTGCGCCTTTTGTGCGCGCGTCGCTTGGGCGCTTGCAAGCTGTTCGACCTCGACAAAGATCCGGGAGAAACGCGCGACGCCAGCGCCGAGCACCCCGAAGCGCTCACGCAGCTGCGCGCCAAGCAGCGCGAGCTCTCGGCATCGCACGGCCGCTTCGAGCAGACGGGGCTCCGCGCGGAAGGCAAGGGTTGGCCGGCGCCGATCTTGCGCGGCGCCGGTGGCGACGGCGACGCGGCCGAGGAGATCGCGACCTTGCTCGAAGACGCGGACGCCGCGATCCGCAAGAAAGCAGCGGAGCTGCTGTTCGAGCTGCGCCGCAAGGAAACGACCCCCGCGCTGCGGCTCGCGCTGAGCCGGGCGGAGGACGAAGACGTGCGTCGCTACGCGGCGCTGGCGCTCACGCGCCTGGGCGAAGGCGCGCCGCTCACGGTCGAGCTGCTGCAGAGCCCGGACATCCATTTCCGCCGTTTGGCGGCGTTGGCGCTGGGTGAAAGCGGCGACAAGCGCGGCGAAGACTTGCTGGTGGCGTGGTGGCGCGACGACCGCAACCGCGATTTTCAGCGCTCGCGCGAGCTGTTGGACGTGTTCGCGGCGCTGCGTAGCAAGGACGCGGTCGTGCCGCTGATGCAGTCGTTGTCGGACGTGCGGCTGCGCCCGTACATCGCGCAAACGCTGGGCAAGATCCGCGACGAAGCGGCGGCCGGCGCGCTCTTGAACGCATTGAACGACGAACGCATGCAGAGCACACGGGTGGCGCTGGCCAGCGCGTTGGTCGATCTCGACGCCGGGCCCGCGCTGGCGACGCCGCTGGTGCGCTTTTTGGGAGTGCCCGATCCGCTACCGGGCGGGCTGCTGCTAGCGCAGCGCGCCAAGATCTTGGAGCACGTCGGCGGACCGGTCGGGCGCGACGCGGCTCGGTTGAGACGCGACGAGAACCTCGGCGTGAAGCTGACCGTCACCATTCCGCCCGGCGGCAACGGCAAGGGCGTGCGGCTGATCGTACGGGTCCGCAACTTGGGTACCGCACCGGGCACCTTGCTGTTCGCACGGGGGCTCGATGGCGCGGCGCCCACCAAAGCCACGGGGCTTACGTTGCCCAAGCTGCCCGTGATCGACGAAAAGCACGCGCTCCGCCTGAGCGTGCCCCCAGCCCCCGAGCCACTCGAGCTCACGGCCCCGCTTCCCGCCAGCTTTGGGGCAAAAGCGGCGTTGCGCGCCACCTTTTTGCTCTACGCCGAGCGCGGCGTGGAGGTCGAAACCTTGGCTTTGGTGCCACTTTCCGATGAGTTGCCGCCCCCGACGCCCAAGCCCTGGCAGGGCCGTTGACGCTCGTGGACCGCTGAAATGAGACCAATGACAAGGCGCCGATTGGCCTCGGGGCGGTCAGTGGTATAGAGCGGCGCCGTGAGCGAAACGAAGGAAACAGGGTCGGGCGAAGAAGCCCAAGCCGACAGCCACCCCGCCGCCGCCGAGGCTGCGGCCGAAGCGTCGCAAGACGAGGCTGGCGCGAGCTCGCAAACCGACGCCGAAGGCGAAGCCGAAGAAGCGGCCGTGACGGGCGAGGGGACCGCTCCGAAGAAGAAGAAAAAGAAGAAGGCCAGCGAAGCCGCGGAGCCCGAGAACATCCGCGACCGCAACGCGCGCGTACGGGCCGAAGCGGCCGAGAAGCGCCGCAGCCGCCGCGAGCGTGAGCAGGGGGCCGCGCCGCGCCGCAACCTCGACGCCAGCGAAGTGATGGACGACGCCCTGGCGCGTTCGACCCACGCGGCCGCGAATTTTCTGACCAAGCACTTCAATAAAGTGCAGTGGGTGATCATGGCCGGGCTGGTCGGCTGGATCGCCTTCGAGGTGTATTCGTGGCGTCACGAGCGCAACGCCGAAAAGTCCACCGACGCCTTGTTCAAGGCCCTGGCGGCCGAGACGGGCAAAGTCGGTGCCGGCAACGCCGACGTCGGCGATGAGCGCGGCGGTCCGGTGGACGCGCGCCCGACATTTGCCAGCGACGAAGAACGCCTGAAAGCGGCCAAGAGCGAGTACGTGCTGGCCAGCGCGGTGAACGGCAAGGCCGCGGTTTTGGCCGATCTCGGCCTGGCCGGCGTGGACTATGATCTCGGCCAGTACAAGGAGGCTCAAGCCGCCTACGAGAAGGTGATGCAGAAGCCCGCGTACGTCACCGACAGCGACATCAAAGGCCGAACCCTCGAAGGTTTGGGCATGTCGCTCGAAGCGCAGAAGAACGAAGAGCAAGCGCTCAAGACGTTCCGCGAGCTCTCGAACATGGACGAGGCGAACTTTTCCGCCCTCGGCCTGTATCACCAGGCCCGCATCCTCAAGCAGCAGGGCAAAAACGATGACGCCGTCAAGCTGCTCGACAAAGCCGGCGAAAAGCTGGCACGCCTCAAAGAGACGCCGGGCGCGATCCGTTACCTGGGCAGCCAGGTGATGGAGCTCATGGAGCTCATGGATCCGAAGAAGGCCAAAGAGCTGAGCACCAAGCTCATGTCGACCGAAGCGGCGAAAAGGCTAGCCGAGAGCAACGCGCTCGGCGGCGTCGATGGCCAGAAGATCGGCCCCGAGCTGCAGCGTCGCATCCAAGAGATGATGGACAAGCAGAGAAATCAGGCGCCCGCTCCGATGCCGGGACCGGTTGCGCCCGCGCCGGAGGCGCCGACGGGCGATGCTCCGGTTCAAGACGCGCCGCCGCCCGGGGACGTACCCGCACCGGCACCGTCGGGTGGTCAGTGAAAGGCGCCAACGCCAACCGCGGCTGGCAAACGGCGCTCGGCGTCGCGCTGCTCACGTCGGGCGTGGCTTGCAGCGCGCTGCGTTCGGGAGCCGATCCGGAGCTACCGCTCTGGGTGCACCGCGCCAGCGGCTCGATGCAGGTGACGTTCAAGCGCAACATCGTGGCCGAGTCACGCCGCACGGGTGAGCCGTACGAGCGCGGCCAGGTCGAGATCGACGCGGCCGGCGGTCGCATCTTCGTGGGCTCGTCGGATCAGGGCTTGTACGCGCTGCGCGCCGACGACGGGCAGAAGCTGTGGCGCTTCGAGACGCTCGGCTTCGTGCAGTCGGCGCCGCTGTACGACGCCGGTGAAGACGTCCTGTATTTCGGCTCGAATGACGGCGCGCTGTACAAGGTGAACGCCAAGAACGGCGCCCTGGTGTGGCGCTTCATGAGCAACGCCGAGGTCGCCCGCCGGCCCGTGTTGGACGGCGGTACGCTGTTCGTGACCAACGCCAACGACACCGTGCTCGCGATCGAGCCTCACAGCGGCAAGCTGATCTGGCATCAGCACCGGACGCCCGCCGCGGGCATGGAAGTCGCGGGCCACTCGGGCCCCGCGGTCTTCGGCGGCAAGGTTTACGCGGGTTTCAGCGACGGCACGGTGGCCGCGTTCGACGCCAAGACCGGCGCCGAGCGCTGGCAACCAGTAGACTTGGCGGCCGAAGCGGAGCAAACGCTGGGCCAGGTGCCCGATCAGCTCGACGTCGATTCCACGCCCATTCCGGACATGCTGCCGAGCGGCGCCGTGGTGTACACGAGCAACTACGCGGCGGGCGTGTACGCCCTCGACGCCGAGACCGGGACCCAGGTCTGGAGCAATCCGGGCGTGTTCGGTGTCACCGACATCTCGCTGTTCGACCAGCCCGCGCACCTGCGTCGCGACGGCCGTGACGAGCCCGCGCGGCGCGTGCTGCTCGCCGCCAGCGGCACCACCGGTCTCTGGGGCCTCGATCCGGCCACCGGCACCGAGCTGTGGCGCCGTTCACTCCCGGCGACGGCCATCTCGCACCCGGTCGTCGTCTCGGGTGTGCTGCTGGTGTCGGCCTCGCGCCTCGGCATCTTTCTGATCAGTCCGCTCGGCGGCGAGCTGATCGACGGCATCCACCTGGCCGACGGCTCGAGCATGACGCCCGCCGCCTACGGGTCCCGCGCGTTCGTGATGACCAACGGCGGCCAGCTGCTCGGACTGCACGTCGCGCCGCCCATGCTCTGAGCTCCGGCGTCTTGCCGCCGACCTCACGTCGGCGCGCGAGCGGCTCGGTGCGGCCAAATTGCGGAGAATCGCCAGGGGTTTTGCGTCCGTTAAAACGCCCGGTGTAGCTTCAAAGCCAGTGACGGTCGCGGGCTCCAGCAATACCGACGTGAGGGGCGCACGCGGGGTGTCGAGCCCTGATGCGCCACTTTCGCGGGCGATCCGCGAAGATATCGCCAGGACCATCTTGCGCTGGGCCTTGCCAACGATGGCGGTGCTGTTGGCGGTGCTGCTCGCCATCTTCTCCGCCTACGAGGTGATCCCGCTGACGCGCCTGGTCGTGATGACGATCTGGACGGTCGCGCTGGGACTCAGTGCCTGGTGGATGCGCCGCGGCCAGCCGCTGCGGGCTGCGGCGGCGCTGCTGGTCGGCCTCGTTGCCGTGACCACCGTGGGGACCTTGCTACATGGCGTGAACGCGCCCGCATTCATCGGCATCATGCCGGTGATGGCGCTGCTGGTGCCGCTGTTCGGGGTGCGCTGGGGCCTCGTCGGCCTGGCGTGGCATGCGCTGGTCGGGCTGGCCGCGCTCTGGCTAGGCGCGCACGGCTTCCTGCCGACGGCGCTGCCCATGCGTCTGGAGGTGCGCTTCGCGGCCGTGCTCGTGCTGACCGGCGCGACGCTGGCCTTCTTGTTCGTGCCCACGCGCTTGCTGCTGCTCTCGCTGCGCGTGTCCGAGACCCGTTTGCGCGAAGCCGAGCTGTCTCGCGAGCAAGAGCGTAAATCGGCGTTGGCGCTGCGTGAAGCTTCCGAGCAGCTGGCGGGTGCCCGGCGTCTGGAATCGCTGGGCAAGCTGTCAGGCGGCGTGGCGCACGACTTCAATAACATGCTGGGCGCGATCATGGCCGCGACCGACTTGATCTCGCTCGACCGCAACGGCCGAGAGCACCCGGGGCTCGAGGGCAATCTCGAGCTCATCCGCACCGCCACCGACCGCGCCGCCGACCTGACGCGCAAGCTCTTGGCGTTTGGCCGCCAAGACAATTTTGGTGCCCAGCGCATCGACATCAACGTGTTGGCACGCGACACCGCCGCTTTGGCGCGGGCTACGCTGGGGGGACGGGTCAGCCTCGAGCTGGACTGTTCACCGGAGCCGCTTTGGGTGCGCGGCGACCGGTCCGCGTTGGACCACGCGCTCCTGAACCTGCTGCTGAACGCCCGCGACGCGCTACCAGGCGAGGGAACGATTCGTATTCGGACGTGTGAGGTGACGCTGGAGCCCGCTTGGTGCGCGGCCTCGGGTTTTCCCGTCGAACCGGGTCAAGCCGTGAAGTTGTCGGTCGAGGACACGGGCTCCGGCATGCCACCCGAGGTCCGCGAGCGGCTGTTCGAGCGTTTTTCACGACCAAACCAGTCGGGCGCGGCACCGGCCTGGGCCTTTCCGCCGTTCACGGCACCGTATCCAGCCAAAAAGGCGCGCTGCAGGTCGAGAGCGAGCTCGGCCGGGGCACCGTTTTTCACGTTTATCTGCCGCTGGACGGCCAGGATCCCGACGCCGCGAGCGGGCCATCGACGCCGCCTCGGCTATCGGCTTCGGTGGCGGTAGGGCGCGGTACCGTGTTGGTCGTCGACGACGATGAGCTGCATGGGCGCGCGGTGGCGGGTCTCGTGCGCCAGCTCGGTTACGACGCCCAGCAGCTGCTGAACGCCCAAGCCGCGCTGGATCTGCTCGGCCAGGGTGTCGAGGTCACGGCCGTGCTCAGCGACGTGGTCATGCCCGACATGGACGGCCCAACGCTCGTGAGCATCCTGGCCGAACGAGCGCCCCAGGTCGGCTTGGTACTGATGAGCGGGTTCGCGCCAGACGGCGCTTTCGCGAAGCTGCCGCCGCGCATCCCGCTGCTGCGTAAACCCTTCGGCCGCGACGAGCTCCAAGCCTCGTTGGTCCAGGCTCTCGGCTCGCCAACGCGCACCGTCGCTTCCGTCTGAGCCTCCG
>Ga0164241_10005618_pt1 | contig 11663 bp, 9 predicted proteins | sample OricomyardsoilBY_FD_108780 | JGI IMG/M metagenome (GOLD analysis project Ga0164241, IMG submission 108780) | Backyard soil microbial communities from Emeryville, California, USA - Original compost - Back yard soil (BY) | ecosystem: Environmental > Terrestrial > Soil > Unclassified | place: USA... | reverse complement strand
TTTAAAAAATATATTCTTACAACCAATACGTTATTTATGAACAGTAGTCAATTGCTGTATAAGATCTCAAATTTGAAGCACAGCATCCGCATGAAAAGAATTGAATACACCAGGGCTGCAAATACAGGTGATCAAATTAATATGGATTTAAGTAATGCATCTCTAACACTTTTAAAAGAAGATCTTGCTGTAACGGTTAGAGCGTTTAATTCCATTCCGGCTTATAGCCCAAACAACAGTCCAATAAGTTCAAAGAAAATACCATGGTGGCAAAGCATTTTCAATTTGAAGGCGATCTTCAATAGAAAATAGTAAGGCGCAAGTTTTCATTACAGGTTTTCTGTCCTGGCAAGGTGTTCATTGCCTGCCTTGTATGAAAGGGTAACTTCACATACATTAAAGCGTAACGATGCCTGTTATGGCTGCGGTAAATAAATGTCAATGCGCCTTCGCCTTCCTGTGAGTGGACAGAAATAAATCCCTAGTGATTATCCACGATCTTTTTTACAATGGACAACCCGATGCCGATTCCCGCATATTCGTTATTTCAATGAAGGCGTTTAAAAATTTTGAAGATATGGTCGGCATATTGCGGGTCAAATCCAATTCCATTATCGGCAACGGTTATGTGGCAGTAATTTTTTGCAACATCAAGATCTTTATTTCGGATTACATCTCCTTTTGCAATAACGCTGGAAATATCAATAACCGGGTTTGTACTAATGTTTGAAAATTTTACTGGTTGCCTTTACTTCCGCCTGCAATTCTTCTTCACTAATATTCATCATAGATCAAGCTGCAAAGTAGATGTAAGTTGAAGGATTTGCCAAACTTTAAAAACATGCTGATGGAAAGAATTTGAATAGTTCGGGCAACCATATTTTGGTGCATTACTTCATACGGCCTTTAAAACTAATGTTTTTTGAGTGCTATTTTTTTCGAAAAGATAATGCGGTAATTTCCGATAGGTACAATAAAATCATCAAAAAAGTAATTTCCCTTTACCCATAAATCAGTGGCTGCCCAGTTTACACTTATATCCCAGGTGTCGCTGTTGTAGCCGGCAGATGCTTTATAGATCAGGGAAGGGTTGATCATGGTCCTGCTCTTTTTGTCATCTGCATTTTCAACTGTTGAAAAATTAGCGTGCGCATTACCAATAAGAGAGCCGGTTATATAAAAATGCTTTGCCATTACCAGGGTATAAGCATAGCCTGCCCCAAGGCCCACACTGAAAAAATTTATTTTATTAATACCCGTTGCATCGGGAAAAGTATTCTCGATTTTCCCCGGTATCAACGAACTATCACCTTTTATTTGACCATAATAAACTAATCCTCCCAGCAACAATGATCCTGCGGATTTCTTTTGCCACTCATTTTGTGTAAATGCCGCATTGTACGAAAACCTCTCCGGGTTCATTACGCGGTAACCGGAAAACCCGAGAAATAATTGTTTTACGTCTGGCCGGTAATAGTAGCCATCCGGGTTATCAGTAGCATATCCTTTTTGCTCTATATATACTCCTTTATGTTTTATTGCAAGCAGATCCAAAGCCCATTTATGGGGAAAAAAATGAACCTGCAGGTCAATACTTTTTGTTTTCCCTTTATCATCATTACCATTATTCAGGAAGCCAAAACCATAGCCAAGATTTAAAGTAAGGTTGTTGTAGGTAGCGCCAATACCCATAGTTAACAGGGTATTTGGTTTGTATTGAATATCCTGTTCGCCATTGGCGGCAGGCAAAGTAAAAGAGGTGTACTTTTTTGAAAAATAAAACCGGCCAACGAGCATATGCGGATACGTTACAAAATAAGTTGTATCATGATCCAGGGGTTCCTGGGCTTTGATAAGGGATGGAATTATTAAAAAGCTGCCGGAAAAAAACAGAAGGAGGAAAAAAAAGCCATTACGTTTCATTAATTCAATTTACATGATATTGTGAATACCATGCCACAAACATTTTAGACAAACAAACAATTTTTTAATGAAAAGGTTTCATTTCCGTAGGTAGGTCCTATTTTTTTCAATCGCCGTCGGAACCAGGATCCCTCCTGCACTTATTGCCCGATACTCTTTACATATTGTTCGGTCATTACGTGTTCGGAATAGGGCCTGGTATTGCTGAACGGAGAGATGTATCCTCACCAGCGCCGGAAGCAGGTGTATCGGCTATGCCGGTTTCAGTCTTCGTATTTTGCATGCAGGTTGTAAACAGCAATGCTGAATAAAACAGGATGAAAACTTTTTTCATGTTCATGAATTGTGTGTTTATAAAAGCTGCAATTGCTACTGTTTAGCAATATGCCGCTGCATGTGAAAAGCCCTGAAAGTTGTAACACTTCCAGGGCTCTTTCCCTCCTAATATTGTTCGAAGTATCTGACACCTGTACGCTATTTTAATTCCCACTTGGCATAGGTAAACTAAATCCTTCTTTAGATAGTTCATCGCGTATCCATTGAAACCGTTGATATTCGCTAAGGGTGATAGGACCTGAGTATCCTTCACTTTGCAACTTGCGCGGTGGATATTTGATATAAGTCTGCATCAACTCTTTCACGGCTGCGTTAATGGTAACAAGTGTCCATGTTCTTTCTGTGAAGTTATTCATGAAAATATCGTATCGTTCCTGCGGATCGGCCCACAGGTCAAATACCTGCGGCACGGTAGCCACGTAACTGTTCGCGCCCTTCCATCCCAGGTTTGCATCCACAGAAAGGCCCCCGGTGTTCATCCCGTTATCACCACGCAGGTTGAACACTGCTTTATAATTGCCCACTCTTGCAGCGCCGGGAGAAAGTTCATTCTCAGTAAAATAAAACCAACTGGTGCGAGGGTCGGGGCCTGTGCCAAAAAGTACCGGTGAAATATCATAGCTGTCAAAAATGATGGGTTTTCCTTCGCGGTCGTTAACAGGAAGCTTCTCGCCTGCCAGCGAAGCAAAAGTGGCCATGAAGTCAAGGCTGCCAACAATATCATGGTTCTTTACCCCGGCTGCAATTTTACCCGGCCATATTGCAATTGCCGGCACACGGCTACCACCTTCCCGGTCCGTTCCTTTTGTACCTCTGAAAGGAGTATAACCGGCATCGGGGTACACATCCTGCCAGGCCCCATTATCTGTAGTGAAAACTACGAGCGTGGTTTTGTCCAGGCCAAGTGCACGCAATTTGTCCATTACACGGCCTACACGGGTGTCGAGTTCCACTATCCCATCAGAGAATTTTGATTTTTCAGCAGATTTGTTGATAAACTCAGGGGCAGGCATATTGGGCTGATGCACCTTCATGAAATTGACATGAATGAAAAAGGGTGCTTTTGATTTTGCTGCATCATCAAGAAAATCCATCGCATCCTGCTCTACATACTTATCAAGAAAAGGAATGCCTACAACACTTTTCGGGTTGTCAACATATTGCCCGTTCACTTTAAAGTCTTCGTGCGGCTTTTCACCGGCATTGCCTGAAATGGAACCTTTTGTTACATCCCAAAACATCTTCCTCAATTTAGGGTCCATGTTGGGAAACCACGTAGAATCGCCATATGTGTAGGCATTGCAGTGATAAAGAAAGGCATGTTTCATCACATCATATCCCTGGGCATTGGGCATTGCATAATCATCTTCACCTAAATGCCATTTGCCGGTGAAATAAGTTTTGTACCCTGCTTTTTTGAGCACGGAAGCTAAAGTCCATTCAGCCGCAGGAAGTCCTCCCCCCTGCCCCTGGAAAGCCACCGTTGTCATCCCGCTTCTGTTGGGTATGCGGCCTGTTATAAGTGCTGCACGTCCCGGAGTGCAACTTGGCTGACCATAAAAAGTGAAGAATGTCATTCCCTCCGCAGCCATCTTATCAAAGCCGGGAGTTGCTTGTCCGCGGCCTGCTCCTCCGCCATAAGGCCCGAGATCGCCCCAGCCAACGTCATCAGCAACAATTAGAAGAATATTGGGCTTGGCATTTTGGGCATTAACAACAGTAAAACAAAAAGGCAGCATAGTCAGTAGGCAAACTGGGAACAACATTTTTTTGTTCATAATTGTAATTTTTAAATGGATGATGGTGTTTATTGATTTGATTAGTAATCTTGTTTTTCTGTTAATGTATTTTGTGTGCAAAAAACAAGGAGGTGATTTTCATAAATGCTTTTTGTTACTTTAAAATTCTTAATGTTATGTACTAATTCAATTGTGTTCTGATCGATAACTGCAACAACAAAAACTGCTCCAGTTCACTACGCACTATTTCATCTCTTCTATATTTCCCATCTTCCAGGCCTTATCAAAGAATTCTTTTTCGGGGCCATAAAAACGGGCCAGCACTTCAAAGCCCCGTTCGGGGTTAGCAGGTATCCAGTTGGATGCTTTTCCTTCGGGCGCTTGTCCGCCAAAGTATACATCCACCGAACCATCTGCATTTTTCTGTAAGCCCGGTGTGGTAGAGGCACGGCTGAAATAAGGCATATCCTTTATCAGGGCATGTGTTTCGCGATCATATATGGTAGTTGACCAATACAATTTCACCGGTACATCAGCAGGCAAATGCAGCCGGTATAATTTTGAACCTTCGAATGGTTCTCCGTTCGCATCTTTAATGGTCATCAGGTAGTATTGGCCTGCGCCAAGGTGTTTGGTGCTGAAATAAGCTATTGAATAAGCCGCTGCCCTTTCATCTGTAGGATAAGTACTGGAATCAACATAGTTTGACATAATAGCTTTTGAAAAATCGGGGAAGGCGGGCAAAGCCCAATAGGTTCCCTGGTAAAAGGGCGGTTCAAATACGGTTTGATATTTTTGATCTACCCATTCATGTGCATCTTTTATCGCTGCTATCAATATCTCTTTGGTTCGGGCATCGGGATCAAAAGGCTTTCCTTTTTCGATGCCAATGGTTTTAAGCTGGTCGATCATCGCCTTATCCCGTTCCAGCCAGGGTTCTCTTTGAACAAAATCGTTGAGTGTTTCAAAGAAATGCAGATCATAGGGAATGGTGTTGCTGAATGGTGTTTGCATCAGGTCAACAAAAACTGTTTGAGGCGGGTTAGGTGCCTGTGTATACGGATAGATCTTTACTTTCTTTCCATACTCGATAGCTCTTGCTATATCCTGCGGGCTGCCGTCGATAAGGTTGGAACGCAGGATAACGAAACCCGTATACGTAGCGGAAGGCATCGCTATATAACCTGAAGGCAGCCTGCCTTTATAACCCGGTGGCAGAATAAGGTATTTGCCACCTTTGCCTTTATCAACACCGGCAGGCCCTACATCTTCAATAGCGGTTTGCCAGCCATCATCTACAGAGCCGGTAATGGAAGAAGAATCTTTTGCAGGCGGTATTTCCAAAACAACAGGCCCCTGCCTGGTATCGTACAAGGGGTTGAAATAAATAACATCCGGGTTGGGTGTAAGGGTTTGGTTTTTTGAATTGATCAGCCCCGACCAATAGACCACCTGGTTATAATCGCCCTTTGCCAGTAGCAGGCCCTGGTGCATTAATTCAGAATTAACGGCTGGCATACCCCATATAATGGCATTAAAAGCACGACTGTAAATTGCCTGTTCATTTACATTAGCGGGTTTAAAGGTGGCCGAATCAACAGCCAGTACCTGTGCTAATGTATCAGCATTTTCTGTTGTTGTATTTTGTGTGCAGGCTGCAAATAACAGGACAGCAAGCAATAAAGGATAATTTTTCATGGATGCCTGGTGATGATTTTTAGTTTTAAGCAAGAATAGAAGAACGCCGAGCCGCAAATTAAGCCAATCTGCACCTGGAATAAGATTTGTTCCCGAGCATTATCAGCAAATAATTTCAATTATGCGTTCGCCCTTACTATTCAAATAAAGCGCTCCAAAATTAAAGGTAATAGGGTTAGCATTTGTAAAGCTATTGTAGGATTAGACAAAGCACATTAAGTGAACAAGGCTTTTAGGGTAACAATTATTATTGATGCTGTTGTGCCCACACACTTAACATATCAATTGCTTTAGCAAGCACACCTGCCGAACCTTTGAAATCCGCTGAGCCACTGGGTTTGCCATCGCGACTATACCATTCATAAAATTTGCCATCTCTTATAACACGATCAACCATTGGTTGCAGCTCATCATACGCTTCCTGCACAAAGCCATAAGCAATTAACTGTTGTATCATTCTTCCTCCAAACCAATCCCAGTCGCCACCGTTTTGATAATTATATTCTTTATTGGCTGTTGAACCGGGATATATGTTTTCAGGATAGGGCGGATAGACGGTCAGGCCAATGGTAGGCGCGCCGGATAACTGTACATTGCGCAGCATGTCTTTATTTGCCAGTTTAATTTCTTCTTTGTTCAATAAGCCTGCTTCAATAGCAATAGCCGTACCACCATGAAAATAAACTTTGTTCTCATCAAATGATGATGGGAATGGAGAACCATTAACATACAAATGGGGAATGAATTTATGCTTTGCTTCATCCCACAAATATTTTTTTGTATTGATGGAGGTAAGTTGTTTCAGATCGTTCCATTTCTTTTTTTCTGCTGCATTGTTGCTGAAGCTGTACATGTTATTTAGCGCGATAATGAACATGGCGTTATCATACACATCAATGCTCCGGTGCGTGAGGCTGTCAACATCAACCACGGCGCCACCTTCAATTTGAACATCACCCCAATCCTGCGTAGTGGCACCGGTAAGCAATTTATATTTTGTTGAGTAACGATTTTTTAAAAGATAATCTAAAGAAAATGCCAGCCGTTCAAGCGCAGTTTTGGTACCGATCTTTTCGAACAGAATTGAAGTATCACCAGTAACGCGAATATATTTGCCGATGGCCTGTATCAATGATGTTTCCTGGTCTGTTTCAACTGTATTCTTAAAACCAACATGTGTTGTGTCAATATCTGAATAATACATATTGGGATCGCCCCAGGTTACATGTCCCTTCAAAACATAACCATCCACAATTTCACCATTGGGTTGTTGCAGGTATAAGAATGTAAGCAGGTACTTTCTTATCGTATCAACATCATAGACTTTTAATGAAGTTTCAATAAATGTATTCATGTCGCGTATCCAAACCTGCGGATAGCCATCACCTGCATTAAAACCTTTACCCAGTAATGCTTTTGCTTTGGCAGTTACTGTATCAAGTTTATGGTCGTTTAATATTTTTTGAGCGAGTGCTTTATCGCTTTGTGCGTTGACGCCTGAAAAAAATATAAGTACCGGTAATAGTTTAATGAGATGCTTCATGATGGTTAAAATGCATGCAATAAATACTGTAAAGAAAATTCATTTACTGCAATTGTGCATTTTAATTAATCTAAGAGGGGCATGTAAAAACGGGTTACTGCATTTCTTTTACTTCAATCAACAGGTTCGCTTTAAAATGCACCTGAAGTTTAGTGTTAGTGCCATTTATGGTAGCCAACGTTTTATTATTTACATAATCGGTTACCCTATATTTTTTGTTTACATCAAGGCCTCTTAATTCAACTGTTCCTTCAAAAGAGGGATTATAAAATGCATAATACATGGCACCATCTTTTTCTATGCAATGTGTTTCAGGATAATCATAACCAAGATCATACAGGTCGCCACGATATATACCGGTGCTCAGCATCTTTTCATTATAGATCTTTATCCAGTTCTTAAATGATTCTTCTTTGGCTGGTGTTAACAGATTTTCATCTTTGCTCTTAACGCCTGTAGCAGGATAAACGAATTTTGTTCCGGGCACAGCGCCAATCCCGATCTGTGAAGCGAAGTCTTCTTTTGTGTCCGTTAACTCAACATGATCCCCGAAATAAGCAGTCTGCGGCATCAATGCATGATACACTTTGCCTTTTAATCTTACCTGCCAGCTGCTGGTAGGGTCGCTTGATACAAACTGGTTGGCATAGGGCATGTGATAGAAATTCATCACATCACCACAGGGACAAAATTCAACCACAGCATCGGGCTTAATGCTTTTCGCAGTTTCATAAATTGCTTTGAATAATAAGGGCATTTTTTCAAAACTTTGTTCGGGATAATCAATGTTATGTCCACCATAATCCGGCGCACAGGCATTCATATATTGGCCATCTAATTTCAACGCATCAAAACCCCAATCCTGCATAAAAAGTTTTACAGTGTTCTTTGTTTCTTCTAATACGGTACTGTCTGTGGGCGACATATAGTAAGCATCCCACCAGGTTATATATTGCGGTGATCCGTTTTCCTGTTGCAATAAAATATCCGGGTATTTCTTTAGAATATTACTGTTAGGGTCTGCTGCCATTGGTGCCCACCATAATACTGCTTTCATTCCTTGTGCGTGAATGCTGCCAACGAATGCTTTCATCTCCGCATCTCCGCCTGGGAAATGCGCCGCGTTTGTATGCCAGTCACCTTCTGCCTGCTGAAATCCATCATCTAAACCAACCCATTTAAAACCCAGTTCTTTTACTTTCGGCAGCGTGTTTAAAATTTCTTTTAAAGTAAAATCACGTTCATAACCCCATGCACACCATATTGGCTCAAACGCTGCGGGTTCAGTAGCAGCGGCTTTAATCCCTTTCGTTTGCATGTAGTTGGAAAAATGCTGCAACGTTGTAAAGCAATCTTTCTGATGCACGCTTACAAAGGTTTCAAATGTGCTGAGTGTATCATTTGGTTGCAGTATTTCCTGTTCAGGATATTCATATTCAACCTGCATATTTGCAGTACTTGAATATTGATCATAATCTATGGGTAGGGAAACCAATTTTGCGACAGTTTCAGTATTACCAATTGCAATGCCCGCATCTTTTCTCCAGAGATCAATTACCGGAATACCGCCACCATAATCAGAGGCGTTCATACCCATGAAATTCTTTTCATAAAAACCGGGCTTTATTTTTTGTATCCAGTCCCTTCTGTCAGCATGCGAACTACCCTGGAAGCTCCAGAATTTGGTTGTATCGTTTGATGGAATAACATTATACTCATTATTCACCCATTTAATTACCGGCAAATTTTTATTGCTCTTATTAATGTATTGCACATTGAAATAAGCAGCATCCGGAAAAGCATTGTAAACTTTTAGAGAGAGAATTTTTTCAATCTGATTGGTGTTATCTGTTCCATGGAACTTCCATTCAACACCATCGCCTGCAGCTGCATGAATTTTATTTTGTTCCTTTTTAGTAAGATGAAAAAACGTCGCCGTGAAATATTTGGTAACGATGTATTCTGATGGGGAAAAATCTGCGGTTAACGGTTTAGTATTGATAAATGATGTGTTGATCTTTGTTTGCAATTCATCATTCACTTCAATTTTCAAATTATTATTAGTAATAATTGTTTGAGCTTGTGCGATGTGCGCTGCACAAATAATTAACCAGGTGAATAATGTTTTTATCTTCATTTTATCATTCATCATTCATAATTCGTTCCGCGTTCTTTCTATACAATTTCTCTAAAACTTCCTTCGATAAATTCAATCCATACAAAGGCCAATGGTAGCTGAATTGGTCTCTTTCATAAAAATGTTCGTCAGCGCTTTCTAATATTCTGAATGTTGTCTTATACATTTTTTCATCAAAGCCCATGTCTGTACCATACACTAACCTGTCCTGGTATTTAATAATGAAAGCGGCGGTATAACGCGGCACAGGTGATATTTCTGCATAACGGGCAGCGATATCCGCGTATTGATTAGGATACTTGTCCAGCAGATCACCAAGCTGTTGAAGGTTAGAACAGGTATTTGCCAAATGGCAGGCTATGAATGTTGTTTTCGGATTATCACGAACGGCATTTTCTAAAGATTTGATCAATGCATCATGTCCAAGTTTGTTGGGTTTATTCATATCAACATGCCATGTACCTGCATTCATCAAACCGTCATTGGTTGAATCCGGTATTTCATACATCCATTGGTCTTCTGCCACATGTATGCTTACAGGCATATGCAAGGCTGCGCATTTTTCAAGCAGCGGTTTCATTTGCGGGTCATCAATATGCAAACCATAACCCGGTGTTGGTTTCGAATAGATCTCACCTTCGCCTTTATCCCCTAATTCGCCCACGCCTTTTGCACCTTTTTTGTAACATCTTTCCAGTTCTTCAACCGCATGTTTTTGCCAGCTTTCTGTTCCGTAACCTGTATAATCAAAGCCACACCATATTTCAAAACGTTTAGGGTAACGATTGTATTTTTCAACAACAGAATCAAAAGCTTTACCAGTGCTGTAAGTAAGTATCATTGTTTTATCAATGTTCAGCTTATCCATTGTTTTTACCCATTCATCAATCTCGTATTGTGTTGAGGCATAATCATGCGAATGCATATCGAAGATGGGAAATGCAGCTTTTGTAATATTCGTTGCCGATGTCTTATAAATTGAAACAGGATGATAATTTTTCAGCAATAAACTATCTGTTTTCTTTTGCCCGAATGCATGAAAGGCAATGATAATAAATGAAGAAAGAATGATGAATTTATGCATGCTGAGATCTTTTTTGTGAGGTGTCAGATGTGAGAAGTAAGACCAGTTACAACATCTCACATTTTACATCTCACTTCTTACACATTTATAACGTTTAATTTTTTTATGATCAGCTCTTTCACTTCATCAATTGCTTTGGGAAATATTTTTCTAAGATCTATCTCATCTGTATCAGCCAGCAGCGATTGCAGTTTTTTCATGAATGTATTCTTTGTTTCTGTGGCTAGATTTATTTTGCTGATGCCGCAATGGATCGCTTCCTGCAACTGCTCATCCGGAATGCCGCTGCTGCCATGCAAAACCAATGCACAATTGGTAACAGCTCTTATTTCTTTCAACCTGTCTAAACGAAGCACCGGTGTTTCTTTATAGAAACCATGCGCATTGCCAATTGCAATAGCTAAAGCATCAATGCCGGTTGCCTCAGCAAAACGCTTTGCATCATCTGCACTTGTCGGTTCTATTGTTTGCGATTGATTCAGCTTAGCAATGTAACCCAGCTCAGCTTCCACATTAGCATTATAGTGTTCTGCTATTTTTACAGCTTCTTTTGTGATGCGCACATTTTCATTGAACGGTTTTTCACTCGCGTCGATCATTACACTATCGAAGCCTGCATCCAAACATTGTGTGATGATATCAATACTGCTTCCATGATCAAGATGCACCCATCCTTCCACATTAAATTCATTCAACATAATCCTTGCCATTGCAATGGCGGGTTTAATGCCTAAATAATGCAAAGAGCTTTCGCTTAACTGCAATACCAGGTTGCTATTGGTTGCTTTTGCAGCAAGCAATAAAGCTTTTAATGTTTCAAAATTATAGAAGTTCACAGCCAGCAAAGCCTTGCCTTGTCGGGTACAGGCTGCCAGCTTTTCTTTCATCGTCATTGTATAGTGTAATTAAATTTTTCAAGCGCAATTTTCTGTATAGCTTTTAAACTTTTGAATGCGGTAGTGCCGCCATTTGCTGTTGTATTGATAGCGCCACATATTGCGCCTAGCTCAATGCATTCTTTTAATGACCTGTCTGATATAAACTGTTTGATAAACCCTGCATCGAAGCTGTCGCCGGCTCCAATGGCATCTGCAAAATCAGGATTGATAAATGCAGCTTGCTCCACCGTTTCATTCTTATAAAAAGCAGTTGCACCTTCAACACTGTTCTTTACTGTTATAATATTTGCATGTTGCTTTATTG
>Ga0164241_10005617_pt1 | contig 11663 bp, 9 predicted proteins | sample OricomyardsoilBY_FD_108780 | JGI IMG/M metagenome (GOLD analysis project Ga0164241, IMG submission 108780) | Backyard soil microbial communities from Emeryville, California, USA - Original compost - Back yard soil (BY) | ecosystem: Environmental > Terrestrial > Soil > Unclassified | place: USA... | reverse complement strand
CCGCCAGCTGCTGTCGCGCATCGAGGACGAGACCACCGGCCGCGTGCTGGTCGATGGCCTGCACGTCGAGATCCCGGCCGAGCGCAAGGCGCAGGCGTCCAAGGTGGCCGACGTGCTCGGCACCGAGGTCTACGACAAGTTCCCGTTCCTGCCTGGCATGACGCCGATGAACGGTGACCTGACCGAACTGGTGCTCAACCGCACCTGGCGGCCGGCGCTGTCGATCACCGGCACGGACGGCATTCCGCCGCTGGCCTCGGCCGGCAACGTGCTGCGGCCGTTCACCGCGCTCAAGCTCAGCCTGCGCCTGCCGCCGACCCTGGACGGCAAGCGCGGCGGCGAACTGCTGCAGGAGACGCTGCTGAAGGATCCGCCGAACGGCGCCGAGGTCAGCCTGCACCTGGAGAAGGCCAGCACCGGCTGGAACGCGCCCGCGCTGGCGCCGTGGCTGGAACAGGCGATCGATGCCGCCAGCAACGAATTCTTCGGCAAGCCGGCGATGTACATGGGCGAAGGCGGCACCATCCCGTTCATGGGCATGCTCGGCGAGAAGTTCCCCGGCGCGCAGTTCATGATCACCGGCGTGCTGGGCCCGCACTCCAACGCGCACGGGCCGAACGAATTCCTGCACATCCCGATGGGCAAGGGCGTGACCGCCTGCGTGGCGCGCGTGGTGTCCGAGCACCACGCAGCGAGCCAGCGCGGCGAAACCGCGGGCATGGCCGCGGTGGCCGGCGGCGCACGGCACGGCGAGCACGGTTGCTGCTGAGCGACGCTGCACTGCAGCGAAGCGGCGCTGGCCCCTGCTGCTAGGATGCTGTGGCGGTATCCACCAACCACAGACTTCCGGAGGGGAACAGCATGGGCGGCATCCTATACACGATCCTGATCGGCGCCGTGATCGGCGCGCTGGCCCGCCTGATCAAGCCCGGCGCCGATCCGATGGGCTGGATCCTCACCATCCTGCTCGGCATCGCCGGTGCCTACGCGGGCAGCTGGCTGGGCCCGATGATAGGCATCGCCGGCGGCATGCTCGGCTTCGTCGTCTCCATCGTCTGCGCCATCGTCCTGCTCTTCATCTACGAGGCGCTGCGCAAGAAGAAGAAGGCCTGACCTTCGCCTCGCGACACCGACGCCCCGCCATGCGCGGGGCGTCTCGTTTTTGCGGGCTGCATAACCGCATAACCAGCCTTCCTTTCTCCTTGCGCGGGCGCGGGCCTAGCCTGCATGCAGGTTCTTTCCCCGTATCGCCATGCCCTCCGCCGCACTCGCCCTGCCGAACCCGCTGTCCACCGAACGCAGCGCCCTGCTGGCGCAGTTCGCCGCGGGCGCGGATGCGGCAGGCTTGCTGTGGGCCTCGGGCTATCTCGCCGGGCTGGCGCGTTCGCTGGATGCGCCGGCCTCGGCGCCTGCGCCCATTGGCGTCGCGCGGGCGACCGTGCTGTATGGCAGCCAGACCGGCAACGCCAGGCGTGCCGCCGAAGCCGTGTTCGCGAAGCTGGAAGCCGCCGGCCTGCACGCGCGCCTGCTGCGCACCGACGCCTATCCGCTGCGCGAACTGAAGGACGAACGCCTGCTCTATGTCGCGATCAGCACCCAGGGCGATGGCGATCCTCCGGACGATGCGCAGGCCTTCGTCGAATTCCTGTCCGGCAAGCGCGCACCGCAGCTGCCGCAGCTGAAGTACGCGGTGCTGGCGCTGGGCGATTCCAGCTATCCGCAGTTCTGCGCCATCGGCCAACGCCTGGATGCGCGGCTGGCCGAACTCGGCGCCAGCCGCGTGGCCGATGTCGCCAATGCGGATCTCGATGTCGAGACCGTGGCCACGCCATGGACCGCGAAGGTCGTCGGCATCGCGCAGGAGGTCCTCAGGCCGGGCGCGCCGCTGGCGACGGTCGTGCCGCTACGCCCGCACGCGATGCCGCCTGCGCATGGCCGCGAGCGCCCGTTCGCCGCCGAACTGCTGGCCAACCAGCGCATCACCGGCCGCGGCAGCAAGCGCGATATCCGCCATCTCGAACTGTCGCTGGAGGGCTCCGGCCTCTCCTGCGAACCCGGCGATGCGCTGGGCGTGTGGCCGCGCAATCCGCCGGCGTTGGTCGATGCGGTGTTGTCGACGCTGGAACTCGACGGCGAAGCTGCAGTCGCGCATGCCGGCACCGAACTGCCGCTGCGCGAATGGCTGGCCGGCAAGCGCGAGCTCACCCGACTCTCGCGGCCCTTCGTCGCCGGCCATGCCGCGCAGGCCGGCGACGATGATCTCAACCGCCTGCTCGCGCCGGAGCACAGCGCGCAACTGGCCAGGCTGCTCGGCGAATCGCAGCTGATAGACCTGTTGCGCGCGACGCCTGCATCCTGGAATGCGGAAGCCCTGGTCGCCGCACTGCGACCGCTGCAACCGCGCCTGTATTCCATCGCCTCCAGCCGCAAGGCGGTGGGCGAGGAAGCGCACCTCACCGTCGCCCATGTCGAATACGACAACGGCCAAGGCCTGCGCTGGGGCGCGGCCTCGCATTTCCTGGCCGCGCGCGGGGAAGGCGAGCGCGTCGAGGTCTTCATCGAGGCCAACGAACGCTTCCGCCTGCCCGCAGACAGCACGCGCGACATCGTGATGATCGGCGCCGGTACCGGCATGGCGCCGTTCCGCGGCTTCGTGCAGGAGCGCCGAGAGACTTCGTCGACCGGCCGCAATTGGCTGCTGTTCGGCAATTCGCATGCCCGCAGCGAGTTCCTGTACCAGACCGAGTGGCAGCAGGCCTTGAAGGATGGCGCACTGCACCGCCTCGACCTCGCCTTCTCGCGCGACCAGGCGAAAAAGGTCTACGTGCAGCAACGCCTGCGCGAACACGGCCGCGAGCTGTACGCCTGGCTGGAGAACGGCGCGCATGTCTACGTCTGCGGCGCGCTGGCGATGGGCAAGGATGTGCACGCCACCTTGCTGGACGTCGTCGCGCGCGAACGCGGCGTCGATGCCGAAACGGCCGCCGAATACATCGGCGCACTTCAAGCGCAGGGCCGCTACGCACGGGACGTGTACTGAGATGGGCACGCATTCCGTCGAAACCATCAAGCGGCAAAGCGCGCGACTGCGCGGCACCCTGCTGCAATCGCTGGCCAACCCGGTCACCGGCGCGCTGGCCGGGGACGACCAGACCCTGATCAAGTACCACGGCAGCTACCAGCAGGACGACCGCGACCTCCGCGACGAGCGCCGCAAGCAGAAACTGGAGCCCGACTACAGCTTCATGATCCGCACCCGCACCCCGGGCGGCGTGGTCACGCCGGAACAGTGGCTCAAACTCGACGCCATCGCGACGACGTATGCGGAACGCGGCCTGCGCATCACCACCCGCCAGGCCTTCCAGTTCCACGGCGTGATCAAGACCCGGCTGAAGCCGACCATGCAGGCGATCAATGCCGCGCTGATCGACACGCTCGCGGCCTGCGGCGACGTCAACCGCAACGTGGTGGTGGCCGCCAACCCGCTGCTGTCGCCGCTGCATGCGACCGTGCATGCGCAGGCCGCGGCCCTGAGCGAACGCCTGCTGCCGAACACCCGCGCCTATCACGAGATCTGGCTGGACGAGGAAAAGGTCGCCGGCAGCGGCGGGGAAACCGAGCCGGTCTACGGCGAGTCCTACCTGCCGCGCAAGTTCAAGATCGCGTTCGCGGTGCCGCCGACCAACGATGCCGATGTGTTCGCCAACGATCTCGGCTTCATCGCCATCGTCGAAGACGGCGAGCTTGCCGGCTACAACGTCAGCGTCGGCGGCGGCATGGGCGCGACCCACGGCGATGCCGAAACCTATCCGCGCCTCGCCGACGTGATCGGCTTCATCGCGCCCGAACGATTGTCCGATTTCGCCATCGCCGTGATCGGCGCGCAGCGCGATTTCGGCAACCGCGTGCTGCGCAAGCGCGCCCGGTTGAAGTACACCATCGACGACCGCGGCATAGACTGGTTCAAGGGCGAAGTGGAGCGGCGCGCCGGTTTTTCCCTGGAGCAGGCGCGGCCGTTTTCCTTCGACCACAACGGCGACCGCTTCGGCTGGCGCGAAGGCCACGACGGGCGCTTGCATCTCACCTTGCGCATTCCCGCCGGCCGCATCGCCGATGGCGCGCTCGACGGACGCGGGCCGGAAGTGACGCATTTGAGCGGGTTGCGCGGCATCGCGCGGCTGCTCGAAGGCGGCGCAGGCAACCCGCAATTCCGGATGACGCCGAACCAGAACCTGGTCATCGCCAACGTGCCGGCGGCGCTGCGCCGGCGCATCGATGCGCTGGTGCGCGAACACGCGCTGGACGTCCACACGCGCGCCAGCGGCCTGCGCTTGAACGCATTGGCCTGCGTCGCGCTGCCGACCTGCGGACTGGCCATGGCCGAAGCCGAACGCTACCTGCCGGAACTGCTCGACAAGGCCGAAATCCTGCTCGACAAGTATGGCCTTCGCGATGCGCAGATCCACTTGCGCATCAGCGGCTGCCCGAACGGTTGCTCGCGGCCATACCTGGGCGAGATCGCCTTGGTCGGCAAGGCGCCGGGCCGCTACAACCTGATGCTCGGCGCCGACCATCGCGGCCAGCGCCTGAACGCGCTGCATCGCGAGAACATCGACGAGGCCGCGATCCTGTCCGAACTCGATGCGCTGTTCGAGCGCTATGCGAACGAGCGCACGCCACGGCAATTCTTCGGCGACTTCCTCGTCGCGGCCGGGATAGCGGCCATCCCCGAAAAAGACATCCGCAATGCCATCCGACTGGAGCTAGTGCCATGAGCCCGCCCGACCCGATCACCGCCGCCGAATCGCCGCAGGCGCTGTCCGCGCTGAACCGCTGGCTGGCCGGGATGCCGGCGCAGCAGCGCATCGCCTGGGCGTTCGACAGCCTGGCCGGGCCGCATGCGCTGAGCACGAGTTTCGGCGTGCAGTCGGCGCTGTCGCTGCACCTGCTGACGCAGGCGAAACCGGACATTCCGGTAGTGCTGGTCGATACCGGCTATCTGTTTCCGGAGACCTATCGCTACGCCGACGAACTGGTGCAGCGCTTCGGCATCAACCTCAAGGTGTACCGCCCGCAGATCGGCATCGCCTGGATGGAGGCGCGCTTCGGCAAGCTGTGGGAAAACGGCATCGACGGGCTTGCGCGCTACAACCAGTTGCGCAAGGTGGAACCGATGCAGCGCGCCTTGCGCGAGCTCGGGGTGCGCAGCTGGTTCGCCGGGCTGCGTCGTTCGCAATCGCCAAGCCGCGCCGGCATCGAGTTCCTGGAATTGCGCGACGGGCGCTGGAAGCTGCATCCCGTCGCCGATTGGGACGATCTCGATGTCGCCGCCTATGCGCTGCAGCACGGCCTGCCTGAGCATCCGTTGTCGCGGCAGGGCTATGTTTCGGTCGGCGACGTGCACACCACCGCGCCTCTGAACGAAGGCGATGCGGCGCAGACGCGGTTCTTCGGCCTCACCCGCGAATGCGGGCTGCATTTCGATGCACCGGCCAGCGTCGCGGCCTGAGCCGCGGAGCGTCGTTCACGCCGCGATCGACTGCGCCAGTTCGTCCCAGCCGGGCGGCAGCGGCCAGTTCGGCTCCTGGTTGCCTTCCAGCACGCGACGCAGGTCGCGGCGGTCGAGCTGCGGGGCCAGCCAGTGCAGCAGGCTCAGCGCGTAGTCGCGCAGCACGCGTCCGCGCGGGATCACCGCCCAGGTGATGCACTCGGGGATTTCCGCCGGCGCCTTGATGATGCGCAGGTCGCCGTCTTCGCCCATGCCGGTCGCCATTTCCGCCAACAGGCCGGCACCGAGCCCGGCGCGCACATAGGTCTTGATCAGGTTGGCGTCGCGCGCGGTCATCGCGATCTGCGCGGTCACGCCGGCGCCGGAAAACGCGCGCTGCAGCGACGAATCCGCGCGGGTCGAACTCTCGTAGCTGATCAGCGCATGCTCGGCCAGTTCGGCCAGGCTGGGTGCGCGTTGCAGCCCCGCCAGCGGATGCGCGGTCTGTACCAGCAGCACGCGCCGCCAGCGGAACAGCGGCACCGCCACCCCGCCCTGCGGCACGCTGCCGGCGGTGCTGATCAGGGCGAGGTCGGCTTCATCCAGCCGGCTCAGCACCTCGGCATCCCCCGAGGCCATCAGGTCCACGCTGACCTGCGGGAATTCGCGCTTGATCGCCGCGATCGCCGGCGGCAGCACGTAGCGCGCCTGCGTATGCGTGGTCGCCAACAACAGCCGGCCGCTGTATTCGCCGCGCTCGTTGGCCGCGTAGCTGCGGATGTTGGCGACCTCGGCCAGCACCTTGCGTGCATGCTCGATCACCCGCACGCCGGCCGGGGCGATGCTCTCCAGGCTGCGGCCCTTGCGGGTGAACAACTGGAAACCGAGTTCGTCCTCCAGTTGCTTGAGCTGCTTGGACAGGCCCGGCTGGGTGGCATGCACGCGCTCGGCGGCCTGGGTGATGTTCAGGCCGGAATCGGCGATCGCGACGAGGTAGCGCAACTGGGTCAGGGTCATGGCGGCTGAATTCGTTATATCGCTATATCCAGATGTAGCGATAGATTATACCGGGGCATGCAGGCTTTTCCACACAAGGCTTATGCCTTGAGAGCATAAGCCAAAGCCCGCCAGCCATTTCACGCCGGCCGGATCCGGCGCCTAGCGTGGCGGCATGCCCGAGAGCGCCGCGCCCAACCTGTTCCCCTTGTTCGCCGTTCTGCGGGACCGCCGCGTGCTGGTGGTCGGCGGCGGCGCGGTGGCGCGACGCAAGACCGAAGCCCTGCTCGCCGCCGGCGCGCGGGTCGTGGTCGGCGCGCCTGCGCTGGAACCGGTGTTGGCGCAATGGAAAGCCGACCGACGCATCGAACATCGCAATGGCGCATTCGAAGCGCACTGGCTGGACGATGCCTGGCTCGCCATCGCCGCCACCGACGACGCGGCGACCAACCGCGCGGTGGTCGCCGCCGCCGATGCACGCCGCATCTTCGCCAACGCGGTGGACGATGCCGGACTCTCGCGCTTCCACGTTCCCGCGCGGGTGGAACGCGGCCCGCTGCAGATCGCGATCTCCAGCGGCGGCGGTGCGCCGATGCTGGCGCGGCTGGTGCGCGAACGACTCGAAATCCAGTTCGACGAAAGTTTCGGCGCACTGGCGGATTTGCTGGCCCGGAACCGCGAACGCATCCGTTCGCGCTGGCCGGACCTCGCCGCGCGCCGGCGCGGCTTCGCCAGGTTGCTGGCCGGCCCCTTGCAATCGTTGCTGCGCAAGCGCCAGCACCTTGCCGCCGAACGTGCGTTCGATTCCGAGTTGCGCCAACACGATGCGACGCCGCGCGGTTCGGTCGCGTTGGTCGGCGCCGGCCCCGGCGATCCCGGCCTGCTCACCCTGCGCGCCTTGCGCGCGCTGAACGAAGCCGACGTGGTCCTGCACGACCGCCTGGTCAGCGACGAGGTCCTGCAACTCGCGCGACGCGACGCGGAAAAGATCGGCGTCGGCAAGCGCGCCGGCGATGGCGGGCATTCGCAGGCCCGGATCAACGCACTGCTGGTCGAACTGGCGAGTGCCGGCAAGCGCGTGGTGCGGCTGAAAGGCGGCGATCCCTTCGTGTTCGGCCGCGGCGGCGAGGAACTGGAAGCGTTGCGCGCGCATGGCATCGATTTCGAAGTCGTGCCCGGCATCACCGCAGCGGTCGCCTGCGGCGCCTATGCCGGCATCCCGCTCACCCATCGCGATCATGCGCAGTCGCTGCGGCTGGTCACCGCGCACGGCAAGGACGACATCGACGCGCTGGACTGGGCCTCGCTGGCCCAAGGGCGGCAGACCCTGGCCTTCTACATGGGCGTGGCCGGGCTGGAGCGCATCCGCGAACGGCTGGTCGCGCATGGCCTGCCCGCGGCGACGCCGTTCGCCCTGGTCGAGAACGGCAGCCGGCCGGAACAACGGGTGGTGGCCGGCGCGCTGTCCGACCTGCCCGCCCTAGCGCGTTCGCATGCAGTACGCGCGCCCGCGCTGCTGGTGGTCGGCGAGGTCGCCGCGTACGCGACCCGCCTGCACTGGTTCGGTCGCGAACCCTCGACCGACATTTCCCTAACCGAGGCGGATGCAGCATCGACCTTGCCCGCCGCCGCCTGATTCCCTCCCATTCCGGAATTCCCCATGAGCCTGTACGACAGCATCCTCGACACCATCGGCAACACCCCGATCGTCAAACTCCACCGCATCGCGCCCAAGCACGTGACGCTGTACGCGAAGGTCGAATCCTTCAATCCCGGCGGTTCGGTCAAGGACCGCCTGGCGCTGGCCATCGTCCTCGATGCGGAAAGGAAGGGCCTGCTGAAACCCGGCGACACGATCGTGGAGGCGACCTCCGGCAACACCGGCGTGGCGCTGGCGATGGTCGCCGCCGCGCGCGGCTACAAGTTCGTGGCGATCATGGCCGATTCGTTCTCGATCGAGCGCCGCAAGCTGATGCGCGCCTACGGCGCCAAGGTGATCCTGAGCCCTGCGGCCGAACGCGGCAGCGGCATGGTGCGCAGGGCGCAGGAGCTGGCGGACAAGCACGGCTGGTTCCTGGCCAGCCAGTTCGCCAACCCGGCCAACCCGGCCTGGCACCGCCAGACCACGGCCGCGGAAATCCTGCGCGACTTCGCCGGCAGGCGGCTCGACTACTTCGTCACCGGCTGGGGCACCGGCGGCACCCTGACCGGCGTCGGCGAAGTGCTGCACGTGGCGCGCCCGGAGGTCCGGATCATCGCCACCGAACCGGCCGGCGCCGCCCTGCTCAAGGGGGACGAATGGAAGCCGCACAAGATCCAGGGCTGGACCCCGGACATCCTGCCGGACGTGCTCAACCGCGCGGCCTACGACGAACTTGTCGACGTCACCGACGACGAAGCCATCGCCACTTCGCGCCGGCTGGCGACGGAGGAAGGCATCTTCGTCGGCATCTCCGCCGGCGGCACCGTCGCCACCGCGCTCAACGTCGCGAAGACCGCGCCGGAAGGCTCGGTGCTGCTGGCGATGCTGCCGGATACCGGCGAGCGCTATTTCTCGACGCCGCTGTTGAACGAACTGAACGAAGGCAGCGACGACGACTGGCTGGCCTCTCTCGGCTGAGCATTCGCATTCGCCATCCCGGCGACTGCCGGGATGGCGCGCATCGCTCACGAACGCCCGTACGCATCCTCGTAGCGGACGATGTCGTCCTCGCCGAGGTAATCGCCGGACTGCACCTCGATCAGTTCCAGCATTTCCGTGCCCGGGTTCTCCAGCCGGTGCTTCGCCCCGATCGGGATGTAGGCGCTCTGGTTGGCGAACAGTTCGAACACGTCGTTGTCGCGCGTCACCCGCGCCACCCCGCTGACCACGATCCAGTGCTCGGCGCGCTGCGTGTGCGACTGCAGCGACAGCCGTGCGCCCGGCTTGACCTTGATCCGCTTGACCTGGAAGCGCGCGCCCATGTCCACCGAGTCGTAGCTGCCCCAGGGCCGGTGCACATCGCGATGCAAAGCGGCTTGCGTGCGCTGCTCCGACTTCAGCTTCGCCATCACGTGCTTGATCGGCTGCACTCGGTCCTTGCGCGCCACCAGCACGGCATCGTCGGTTTCGACCACGACCAGGTCCTCGACCCCGACCAAGGCGACGAGGCGGCGCGCGTACGCATAGCTGTTGCGACTGTCGATGGCGATCACGTCGCCGTGGTGCGCATTGCCGTCGCCGTCCTGTTCGCTCACGTCCCACAAGGCCGACCACGAGCCGACGTCGTTCCAGCCGATGTCGACCGGCAGCACCATCGCCGCATCGGTCTTCTCCATCACCGCGTAGTCGATGGAATCGGACGGACAGGCGGTGAACGCGGCCTTGTCGAGGCGGATGAAGTCGCCATCGCGCTGGGCGGCGTCGAACGCGAGCCTTACGCCTTCGACGATGTCCGGACGGAACCTGCGCAATTCCTCGAGGTAGCGCGAGGCGCGCAACAGGAACATGCCGCTGTTCCAGTAATAGCCGCCGGCATCCAGATAACCCTGCGCGGTGGAAACATCCGGTTTCTCGACGAAGCGCAACACGCGCTGCACGCCCTCGCCGCCATCGGCGTGGATGTAACCGAAGCCGGTTTCCGGCGCATCCGGCACGATGCCGAAGGTCACCAGCGCGCCCCGTTCCGCCGCCGGCGCAGCGACACGCACCGCAGCGCGGAAGGCTTCGGCATCGCGCACGACATGGTCGGACGGCAGCACCAGCAGCAGCGGATCGTCGCCATCGCGCATCGCCTGCATCGCCGCGGCGGCGATCGCCGGTGCGGTGTTGCGGCCCACCGGTTCCAGCAGGATCGCCGGCACGGGCGCGCCGACCTGGCGCAGTTGCTCGGCGACCAGGAAGCGGTGCTCCTCGCCCGCGACCACGATCGGCGCCGCATCGGCGATGTCGGCGACGCGCCGCCAGGTCGCCTGCAGCATCGTGTCCTCGCCGGCCAGCGGCAGGAACTGCTTGGGATAGGCCTCGCGCGAGAGCGGCCACAGCCGCGTGCCGGAACCGCCGGACAACAGGACCGGCTGTAGCTTGGTCGGCGCCATGCATGCCTCGCTGGAATCGATGCCGCAGTTTACCCTGTGCGCATGAGTCCACCCGAGCCTTCCGACCCGCGCGCCGCGGCGCGCATCGCCTGGACGCGCGCCGCGCTGGGCGACGAGAACGCAGATCCCGTGCGCGCCTCGGTGGATGCCGGCTTCCGCAGCTACTGGCGGGTACAGGCCGCGTCCGGCAGCGTCATCGTGATGGATTCGCCGCCGGACAAGGAAGACGTGCGTCCGTGGCTGCGCATCCGCGACCTGCTCGAAGCGGGCGGCGTGCGCGTGCCGCGCGTGCTGGCACGGGACGTCGATGCCGGCTTCCTGCTGCTGGAGGACCTCGGCGGTCCAACGCTGGCGCAGGTCATCGATGCGGACAGCGCCGATGCCCACTTCGACGCAGCGATCGGGCAGTTGCTGAAGCTGCAGCGGATCGCGCCGCCCGCCGGCATGGGCGGCTTCGACGAGGCATTGCTGCAGCGCGATGCCGGCCTGTTCGAGGAATGGTTCCTGCGCCGCCACCTCGGGATCGAAGCGGATTGCGGGGAAGCCGAAGCGCTCGAACTCGTGCAGCGCCGCTTGATGGACAACGCGCTGGCGCAGCCGCGCGTGCTGGTCCACCGCGACTTCATGCCACGCAACCTGATGCCTGCCGTCGACGGCCCCCTTGCCGATGGTCCGGCGGTACTGGATTTCCAGGACAGCGTGACCGGCCCGATCGCCTACGATCCGGCGAGCCTGTTCAAGGACGCGTTCCTGAGCTGGCCGCTGGAGCGCGTCGACGGCTGGCTGGCGCGCTACCACCGGCGCGCGCTGGAAGCGGGATTGCCGGTGCCGCCGTGGCCGCGGTTCCAGCGCGATGCCGACTGGTGCGGCGTGCAGCGGCACCTGAAAATCCTCGGCATCTTCTGCCGCCTGCATTACCGCGACGGCAAGTCGAAATACATCGCCGACCTGCCGCGCTTCATCGCCTACCTGGACGAAGTGCTGCCGCGCTACCGGGAACTGCAACCGCTGGCCGAACTGCTGGAACGCCGCATCAAGCCGGCGATGACGGCGAAGGAACGCAACGAAGCATGAAAGCGCTGATCTTCGCGGCCGGGCTGGG
>Ga0164241_10005616_pt1 | contig 11666 bp, 7 predicted proteins | sample OricomyardsoilBY_FD_108780 | JGI IMG/M metagenome (GOLD analysis project Ga0164241, IMG submission 108780) | Backyard soil microbial communities from Emeryville, California, USA - Original compost - Back yard soil (BY) | ecosystem: Environmental > Terrestrial > Soil > Unclassified | place: USA... | reverse complement strand
GACCTGCCGCACGCGCGCGCGAGCTGGCACGGCATCGACATCGACAACTTCAGCCGCGGCAACGCCTACCGCGCGGCGATGGAAGGCGCGACCTATGCGCTGCGCAACGGCTACGACCTGCTGCAGGGCGCGGGCATGCGCTTCGACGCGATCCGCCTGACCGGCGGCGGCGCCAACAGCGCGACCTGGCGGCAGATGGTCGCGGACGTGCTCGGCTTGCCGGTCGACGTGCCGGAACAGGCCGAAGGCGCGGCCTTCGGCGCGGCGCTGCAGGCGCTGTGGGCGCACGACCGCGCCCATGGCGGCACCGCCGGCATCGCCGGCATCGCCCGCGAACACGTGCGTTGCGTGCCCGCGTCGGCGACGCGACCGGATCCGGAACGCGTCGCCGCCTACCGCGAACCCTACCAGCGCTTCCTGCGCCAGCTGCGCGCCTTGCAACACGAATCCCAAGTGAGTCCACGACCATGAGCACCCTCTCGAACGCGCCTTTCATCGGCAAGCGCGAATACTTCCCCGGCATCGGCAGGATCGGCTACGAAGGCCCGGCCTCCGACAATCCGCTGGCGTTCAAGGTCTACGACGCCGACCGCAAGATCGGCGGCAAGACCATGCGCGAACACCTGAAGTTCGCGGTCTGCTACTGGCATACCTTCACCAATGCCGGCCACGATCCGTTCGGCCCGGGCACGCGCCGGTTCCCGTGGGAAGGCGCCACCCCGATGGCCACGGCCGAGCACAAGGTCGATGCCGCGTTCGAGTTCATCGGCAAGCTCGGCGTGCCGTACTACTGCTTCCACGACATCGACCTGGCCCCGGACGCCGAGGACATCGGCGAATACGAGTCGAACCTTCGGCACATGGTCGCGATGGCCAGGGAGCGGCAGGCCGCCACCGGCGTCAAGCTGCTGTGGGGCACCGCCAACCTGTTCTCGCACCCGCGCTACGCCAACGGCGCGGCCACCAATCCCGATTTCGAGGTGGTCGCGCGCGCCGCGGTGCAGGTGAAGAATGCGCTCGACGCCACGGTCGAGCTGGGCGGCGAGCACTACGTGTTCTGGGGCGGACGCGAAGGCTACGCGAGCCTGCACAACACCGACATGAAGCGCGAGCTGGCGCATTTCGCGCGCTTCCTGGCGATGGCCCGCGACTACGGCCGCAGCATCGGCTTCAAGGGCTATTTCTTCATCGAGCCCAAGCCGATGGAGCCGATGAAGCACCAGTACGACTTCGACAGCGCCACCGTCGCCGGCTTCCTGAGGGAACACGGCTTGCAGGACGACTTCAAGCTCAACATCGAGGCCAACCACGCCACGCTCAGCGGCCACACCTTCGAGCACGACCTGCAGGTCGCGTCCGACCACGGCCTGCTCGGCAGCATCGACGCCAACCGCGGCAACGCGCAGAACGGCTGGGACACCGACCAGTTCCCGACCGACCTGTACGACGCCGTCGGCGCGATGATGGTGGTGCTGCGCCAGGGCGGCCTGGTCGGCGGCCTGAACTTCGACGCCAAGGCGCGTCGCGAATCGACCGACATGGAAGACCTGTTCATCGCCCACATCGGCGGCATGGACGCGTTCGCGCGCGGCCTGGAAGTGGCGCACGCGCTGCTCCGCGAATCGCCCTGGGAGCAGTGGCGCAAGGCGCGCTACGCCAGCTTCGACGAAGGCAGCGGCAAGGCGTTCGCGGACGGCCGGCTGGAGCTCGCCGACCTTGCCGCGCTGGCGGCGAGGCATGGCGAGCCGCGGCAGGCCAGCGGCAAGCAGGAACGTTACGAGAACCTGCTGAACCACTATCTCCTGCGCACCTGACGCGCCTTGGGAGGGGAGCCTCGATGAGCAGCATCGCATCCGCGCAGAACGCGGAGAACACCGGTTTCATCGTCCTGATCAGCGTGGTCGCCGCGCTCGGCGGGTTCCTGTTCGGCTACGACAGCGGCGTGATCAACGGCACCGTGGAGGGCCTGAAGAACGCCTTCCATTCGGATGCCGCGGTCACCGGCTTCAACGTCGCCTCGATCCTGCTCGGTTGCGCGGCGGGCGCGTTCATCGCCGGCAACCTGGCCGACCGCTTCGGCCGCCGCAGCGTGATGATCGCCACCGCGCTGATGTTCGCCATCGGCGCATGGGGCTCGGGCATCGCGCATTCCTCGGCGGCGTTCGTCGCCGCGCGCCTGCTCGCCGGGCTGGCGATCGGCGCGGCCAGCGTGATCTGCCCCGCCTACATCAGCGAGATCGCGCCGGCGGCGGTGCGCGGCCGGCTCGCCTCGCTGCAGCAGCTCGCGATCGTGGCCGGGCTGTTCATGGCCTTCCTCAGCAATTACCTGATCGCCAATGCCGCCGGCGGCGCCTCGAATCCGTTCTGGCTCGGCTTCGCGGGCTGGCAGTGGATGTTCTGGGCCGGGACGATCCCGGCGCTGGTGTTCCTGCTGGCGTTGCTGTTCATCCCGGAGTCGCCGCGCTACCTGGTCGCGGCGGGGAAGACCGACAAGGCGCGGGCGGTGCTGGCGCGGCTGGACCATGCGGCAGACGCCGACGCCAAGGTGCGCGAGATCGAAAGTACGCTGCAGTCCGACCACAAGCCCAGCATGGCCGACCTCTTCGACAAGGCGACCGGCAGGATCCGCCCGGTCCTGTGGATCGGCATCGGGCTGGCGGTGTTCCAGCAGTTCGTCGGCATCAACGTGGTGTTCTACTACGGCGAGGTGCTGTGGAGCGCCGCCGGCTTCGCGCAGGGCGACGCGCTGCTGATCAACGTCATCGGCGGCGCGGTGAACGTGGCCTCGACCTTCGTCGCCATCGCCCTGATCGACAAGATCGGCCGCAAGCCCTTGCTGCTGTTCGGTTCGATCGGCATGGCGATCACCCTGGGCGGGCTGGCCTGGATCTTCGGTGCGTCGCCGGCGGAGGCCGGGAACCTGAAGCTGTCGAGCGGCGCGGGCACGCTCGCCTTGCTGCTCGCGAACGCCTACGTGGTGTGCTTCGGCGTGTCCTGGGGCCCGGTGATGTGGGTGATGCTGGGCGAGATGTTCCCCAACCGCATCCGCGGCTCGGCGCTCGCGGTGGCCGGGCTGTTCCAGTGGCTGGCGAATTTCCTGATCACCTGGACCTTCCCGATGCTGCTGGCCGGGATCGGCCTGGCCGGGGCCTACGGCCTGTACACGCTGGCGGCGGCGGTGTCGGTGCTGTTCGTGCTGAAGTTCGTCTACGAAACCCGCGGCAGGGAACTGGAACAGATGACGGGCTAGGCGGGCGGCGCGACCGAAGCCCGCTCGACCAGGACATGCGCGACCAGGTGATCGACGATCTTGCGGGCCTCGCCCGGCTTGCGGCGGATGTCGCCGAGCAGGGCGTCGATGGCCGAATCGGCCATGGCCGCGATCGGCTGGCGCACGGTGGTCAGTTCCGGCCACACGGTGGTGGCGGCGCTGCTGTCGTCGAAGCCCACCACCGACAGGTCGCGCGGCACGTCCAGCCCGCGCCGGTGCGCCACCGAGACCACGGCGGCGGCCATCTCGTCGTTGCTGGCGAAGATCGCGCTGGGCGGGTTCTTGCGGGCGAGCAGCTTCTCCGCCGCGTCCAGCCCGGAGCGGTAGGTGAAGTAGCCCTGTTGCGCGAAGCTGCGCTGGAACGGGATGCCGGCCTCGCGCAATGCCGCCTGGTAGCCCTCGAAGCGGCGCGCGCTGGCGGTCTGGTCGGGATTGCCCTTGATGTAGCCGATGCGGCGATGGCCGGCGGCGATCAGGTATTCGGTCATGTTCTTGCTGGCGAGGAAGTCGTCGATGCGCACGCAGGAGATGTTGCCGTGGAAGCGGTCCGAGGCGATGGCGACCACCGCCAGCCCCGCGCCCAGCAACTCGTCGACCACTTCCTTCGATTCGCACAGCGGCGGCGGCAGGATCACCCCCGCCACGCTCTTGCCGAGCATGCGCGCGGCGTTGCGTTCCGCGGCGACGTCGAGGTCGTCCCAGGTGTCGATCACCAGTTGCGCGGTGGTGCGCGCGGCGCCGTGCAGCGCGCCCAGCAGCAATTCGCGCAGGTAGGCGGCGCTGGGATTGGTGTAGATCAGCGCGATCCGCGTGCCGCGCGCGGCGGCCAGCGCGCTGGCGGCGATGTTGGGCGTGAAGCCCAGCTTCTTCACCGCGCGCAACACCTTCTCGCGGGTCGCCTCGCGCACGCTGCCGGTGCCGTTGACCACGCGCGACACCGTCATCGACGAAAGGTTGGCGAGCGCGGCCACGTCGTCGATGGTGGCGGCGTGGCCCTTGCGGCGAACCGACTTCTTCGACTTCAACGGAAAACGACTCCATGACACGGATGCGGGCCATGGTAGCGGTAACAACCGCAGGCGTGTTGCTGGCGGCATCACTGTTCGGCGCGCCGCCGGCGCGGGCCGAGGACGGCCATGAACTGTGGCTGCGCTACCACGCGCTGCCGGCGCCGCGCGCCGCTGCGGTGCGGGTCGTGGCCACGCAACTGGTCGCGCCCGCCGCCACGCCGACGCAGCAGGCGACGCGGGCGGAATTGTCGCGCGCATTCGGCGGCCTGCTCGGCGTGGCGCCGGCGCAATCCGCGCGCGCGGACCGCGATGGCGCGCTGCTGGTCGGCACGCCGCAATCGCTGCCGCAACTGGCCGCCCTGCGACCCGGGCTGGCCGTGCTCGGCGGCGAAGGCTATGCGATCCGCAGCCTGCGCATCGACGGCCACGCGGTCACGGCGATCGCGGCGAACAGCGACATCGGCGCGTTGTACGGCGCGTTCCGCTACCTGCGCCTGGTGCAGGCCGGGCAGCCGCTGGACGCGCTGGACATCCGCGAAGCGCCCAGGCTGGCGCTGCGCGTGCTGAACCACTGGGACGGCCTGGACCGCCACGTCGAACGCGGCTACGCCGGCGAGTCGATCTGGGACTGGCACAAGCTGCCGGGCTGGCTCGATCCGCGCTACGTCGATTACGCCCGCGCCAACGCCAGCATCGGCATCAACGGCGCGGTGCTCAACAACGTGAGCAGCGACAGCGCCGACGCGCTGTCCGCGCCGTACCTCGACAAGGTCGCCGCGCTGGCCGGCGTGCTGCGGCCCTACGGCATCCGCACCTACCTCACCGCGCGGTTTTCCGCGCCGATCGAACTCGGCGGATTGGAGACCGCGGATCCGCTCGATCCGCGCGTGGCGAGATGGTGGCGCGACAAGGCCGAGGAGATCTACCGACGCATCCCGGATTTCGGCGGCTTCCTCGTCAAGGCCAATTCCGAAGGCCAGCCCGGCCCGCAGGGCTACGGCCGCACCCACGCCGACGGCGCCAACCTGCTCGCCGACGCGCTGGCGCCGCACGGCGGCGTGGTGTTCTGGCGCGCCTTCGTTTACGCAGCGCATTCGGACGACCGTGCGAAGCAGGCGTACGCCGAGTTCGCGCCGCTGGACGGGCGCTTCCGCGACAACGCCATCGTGCAGGTCAAGAACGGGCCGATCGATTTCCAGCCGCGCGAGCCCTTCCATCCGCTGTTCGGCGCGATGCCGCGCACGCGCAAGCTGCTGGAGGTGCAGGTCACCAAGGAATACCTCGGTTTCGCCACGCACCTGGCGTACCTGGGCCCGCTGTTCGAGGAAACGCTGGATGCGGACACGTTCGCGGATGGCGAAGGCTCGACGGTGGCCACGCGCATCGCCGGCATCGCCGGCGTGGCCAACATCGGCAGCGACCGCAACTGGTGCGGTTCGGTCTTCGACCAGGCCAACTGGTATGCGTTCGGGCGATTGGCATGGGATCCCGGGCAATCCGCGCGCGCCATCGCCGAAGACTGGACGCGGATGACGTTCGGCAACGAACCCGCCCTGGTCGCGCCGGTGGTCGACATGATGATGGGCTCGCGCGAGGCGGTGGTGGACTACATGACCCCGCTCGGCCTGCACCACCTGATGGCGCGCGACCACCACTACGGCCCCGCGCCGTGGGACGCGGGCGCGCCGCGCGCCGACTGGAACCCGGTCCATTACCACCGCGCCGATGCGCAAGGCATCGGTTTCGAGCGCGGCCCGTCCGGCAGCGACGCGGTGGCGCAGTACGCGCCGCCGCTGGCGGAAAAATTCGCCGATCCCGCGACGACGCCGGAACCGTACCTGCTGTGGTTCCATCGCCTGCCGTGGACGTGGCGGATGCGTTCGGGCGACACCCTGTGGAACGAACTGGTGGCGCATTACGACCGCGGCGTGGACGCGGTGAAGGCGATGCGCGCGACCTGGGATGCGATGGCGCCCCATGTCGATGCCGAACGCTTCGAGCAGACGCATGCCTTCCTCGCCATGCAGCAGCAGGAAGCGCAGTGGTGGCGCGATGCCAGCATCGCCTACTGGCAGAGCCTGAACCGGTTGCCGCTGCCGGTGGGGCATGCGCCGCCGCCGCGATCGCTGGCCGAGTACCAGGCGTTGCGGTTCCCGTTCGCACCAGGGAGGCATTGACCATGCGTCGCGTTTCCGCGTTGTTCGCGTTGCTGCTGTTCGCGCTCTGCGCCCGCGCCGGCGACGGGACCTTGCTGCATCCCATGTTCTCGGACCACGCGGTGCTGCAGCGCGACCGGCCCGTCCGCGTCTACGGCGACGCCGCGCCGCGCGAAACGGTGACGGTGGCGTTCGCCGGCCGCACCGCGCGCGCGCGCGCCGACGCGCAAGGCCATTGGCAGGCGACATTGCCGGCGCTGCCGGCCGGCGGTCCGCATCGCCTAGTTGCGACGGCGTCGGGCGGCGCGGAGCAGGCCGTCGAGGACGTGCTGATCGGCGACGTCTGGCTGTGCTCGGGGCAATCGAACATGGAACTGCCGGTGCGCCGCACGCTGGACGCGGACGGCGAAATCGCGGCGTCGGCGAATCCGCGCATCCGCATGCTCACCGTCGCCCAGCACGGCAGCGTCGCGCCGCTGGCCACCTTCGCGACACCCATCGCATGGCAGCCCGCCGCGCCGGAGACTACCGGCGGCTTTTCCGCGACCTGCTACTACTTCGCGCGCGAATTGCAGAAGACCGTCGACGTGCCGATGGGGTTGGTGAACGCTTCGTGGGGCGGCTCGCGCATCCAGGCATGGACCAGCGCGGACGCCTTGCACTGGCTCGGCGGTTACGACAGCGAACTCGACGTGCTGGCGCAGTACGCGCGCGACCCGGTCGCGGCCGCGGCCGGCTGGGGCGAAATGTGGGCGAACTGGTGGCGCGCGCTGCCGGGCATCGCCGCCGGCGACGAGCCTTGGCATCCGGATGGCGACGATGCCGGTTGGCGCGTCGCGCCCGGGCAACTCGGCGCGTGGGAACACTGGGGCGTGCCGGAACTGGCCGCCTTCAACGGCCTCGTCTGGTATCGCGCCGCGGTCGAACTCACCGCCGCGCAGGCGGCGCAGGCGGCCACGCTCATGCTCGGACCGGCCGATGAAATCGACATGACCTGGGTGAACGGCCGCGGCGTCGGCAGCAGCTACGGCTGGGACGCCCCGCGCGCATACGCCTTGCCCCGGGGGCTGTTGCATGCGGGCACCAACAGCATCGTGGCCGGCGTGCTCGACACCTGGAAGGACGGCGGCCTGATCGGGCCCGCGCCGGCGCTGCGTTTCGCCGACGGTTCCAGCGTGCCGCTGCGCGACTGGCGCTGGCGCATGGCGCCGAAGGCGGCGGACGCGGCGCCGCGCGCGCCGTGGCAATCGGCCTCGGGCCTGTCCGTATTGCACAACGGCATGATCGCGCCGATGCGCGGCTACGGCCTGCGCGGCGCCGTCTGGTACCAGGGCGAATCGAACACGCTGGACGCCGCGCGCTACGCCGACCTGCTCGGCGCGCTGGTCGGCGGCTGGCGCGCGCAATTCGGTGCGGACCTGCCCGTCCTCAACGTGCAGCTGGCCGGCTTCGGCCCCGCGCCGACGCATCCCGGCGAAAGCGACTGGGCCGCATTGCGCGAGGCGCAGCGCCGCTACGGCGAACGCGACGCGCGCTACGGCTACGCCTGCGCCATCGACATCGGCGAGCGCGACGACATCCATCCGCCGAACAAGCAGGCACTCGGACGGCGCCTTGCGCGGTTGGCGCGGCATCTCGTGTACGGCGAAACGGCGCTGTCGCCTTCCGGGCCGACGCCAGTGTCGGCGACGCGCGACGGCGACGCGGTGGCGGTGGCATTCGCCGGCGTCTCGAACGGGCTCGTCGCGCTGGGCGCCGACGGGCCCATCGGCTTCGAGCTGTGCGGCAGCGCGGCGAACACCTGCCGTTATGCGGGCGCCACCATCAGCGGCAACACGGTGCGGTTGCACGCGCCAGGATCCGACGGCGCGACCCGCGTGCGCTACGGGTGGGCCGACGCCCCGGTGGTGACGCTGTACGACGGCGCGGGCCTGCCGGCGGGGCCGTTCGCGATGGATATCCGGTAAGCAGGCCCCGATGCCTGGAGTCGAAGCCATGGCCAGCGCAGGTGTGCACGCGTGTCCTGAACCACGGAGGACAAGCAGTAATCGATCCGCCAGATCGGAGAGTCTTTGTGCGCAAAGGCCAGAACGGCAGGTTTCGACCCGAAGCGGACACATAGCGGTTTTGCGTAGAATGCCGCCGGTGATGCGCTCCCATGCCTTCGGACGACTGATGACGCGACTGGCCCTGGCGGCCATGTTGCTGATGGCGCTTGCGCCCACCATCAGTCGGTCGCTGGCCACGCTGCCGGATGCCAATGGCGCGGTGCTGCGCGCGGTGCAGATGTGTACCACCGCGGGCCTGCAGACCCGCCTGATCGCACCGCTGCTGGGCGGCGATGTCGTGGGCTTCGGTGGCGACGAACACCCCGCCCCGCATCCGCACGAACCAGGCGATGCCTGCGGCTATTGCAGCCTGGCCACCCCGCTGCCCTTGCTGCTGTTGCTACTGTGCGGGCTGCTGGCACTGCCGCCCGTCGCACCCCTGTTCCGGCGCCGCACCCATGCGCCACGCACGCCGCGCAATCTGCGTGGGCTGGGCTCGCAAGCACCCCCCTTCGCGCTCTGAACCACAAGCCTTCTCTTTCCTCGCGGCCCTCGTGTCGCGTTCTTGTGCTTTGGAGCCAACATGTCCACTTCTTCCCGCACGACGCTGCGTTCGTCGTGCCTGTCGCTTGCCGTCCTTGCTGCATTGTCTTGCCCCATCACCGCCTTCGCCGGCGGCCCGCCTTCCGATGATGCCGATCCCCAGGTCACGACCCTGGGCAAGGTCGAAGTCCGCGCCAACAAGGATGCGGTAGAGGTCGAGCGCGCGCTGACCCCCGGTGGCGTCAGCGTGGTCGATGGCGAGGAGTTTCACCGGCGCACCGTGACCAACATGGCCGATGCGCTGCGCTACGTGCCGGGCGTGTGGACCGAAAGTGGCACTGGCGGAGACGCGGTGTTCATCACCAGTCGCGGCTCCAACCTGGACGCCACCGACTACGACAGCAACGGCATCAAGCTGTTCCAGGACGGCCTGCCGGTGACCACCGCCGATGGCAACAACCACAATCGCTTCCCGGATCCACTGACGGCGCGTTACGTCACCGTCGCGCGGGGCGCCAATGCCCTGACCTACGGCGCCAGCAACCTGGGGGGCGCGATCGATTTCGCCAGCGCCACCGCGCGCGACGGCGATCCGATGCAGCTCTCGCTCGGCGCCGGCAGCTTCGGGCAAGTGGACGGCCGCTTCAGCGCGGGCGGCGTCGGCGCTGCCTGGGACGGCATTCTTGCCGTGGATGCGCGGGATCGCGACGGCTACCGCGAGCACAGCCGCCAGCGACGCCAGAGCCTGTATGCGAACGCCGGCTGGCAGGTCGCCTCCGACTTCCAGCTGCGTATGTTCGCCAGCCACATCGACAACAGGGAGCAGCTGGCGGGAGCGCTGACCCGTGCGCAGGTCGAGGACGACCGCATGCAGGCCAATCCGTCGGCCATCACCGGCAACTTCCAGTTGAACGTGCGCACCAGCCGGGTGGCCGCCAAGGCGGACTGGCGGATAGACGACCGCAGCCGCCTGGTCTTCGGCGCATCTTACGAGGAGCAGGATCTCTACCACCCGATCGTCGACAAGATCCTGGTCGACTTCGACGGCCCCGGTCCGATGCAGCCCGTCGAAGTCTTCAGCCTGCTCAAGAACACCCACCAGAAGACCGTCGCCGGCATGGCCCGCTACAACCTGCAGGCCGGCGATCACGACGTGCTGGCCGGCATAAACCTGGCGGATACACGCGAAACCGGCGGCCTGTTCCGCAACGACGGCGGCAAACGCAATGGCCTGAGCACGATCGTGGACAACACCTCGCGCAGCATGGAGCTGTTCCTGGTCGATCGCTGGACGTTCGCACCCGACTGGACCCTGGTCTACGGCGCGCAGGGCGTGGTCACCAGCCGCGACGTGCGCAATACCGATGTCGCAAGCGGGGTCCTGCGCAACCCGAAGGCTGACTACTCCTCGTTCAATCCGCGACTCGGGGTCATTCACGCGCTGAGCGGCGGCAGCGAGGCCTACGCCAGCCTGAGCCGGCTGTACGAACCGCCGACCACCTTCGAACTGACCGACGATCGCGCCGGCGACAATTCCGCCCTCGATGCGATGCACGGCGGCGTGGTCGAGGCCGGCCTGCGCGGCGCCACCGAGCGCTCATCGACTGCGCCCAGCTGGCACTGGGACGCATCGGTCTATTACGCCCGTATCCGCGACGAGATCCTGTCGGTGGACGATCCCGCGGCGCCTGGTACCAGCCTGTCGACCAACATCGACCGCACGACGCATGCCGGTGTCGAGGCGCTAGTCGGTGCCAATATTCCGTTTGGCGGCGGCGCGCACCGCATCGAACCCCTGCTGAGCGCCACGTGGAATGCGTTCTCGTTCGATGGCGACGCCACCTACGGCGACAACGATCTGCCGGCCGCGCCGCGCCGCGCCATGCGCGGCGAACTGATGTACCGCAACGACAGCGGCTTCTACGCGGGCCCCACCTTCGATGTCGTCGGGGCGCGCTGGGCGGATTTCAGTAATACGTACCGTATCGGCGGCTACAGCCTCGTGGGCATGCGCATCGGCATCCAGAAAGAGCGCTGGGAATTTTTCTTGGAAGGCCACAACCTCACCGACAAGACCTACGTCGGCACGCTGAGCGTGCGTGACGTGGCCCACGAAAGCGACGCGATCCTGCAGCCGGGCGCGCCGCGTTCGGTATACGCCGGTTTGCGGCTGCGGTTCTGACCGTGGCCTCGCCTGGAGACATGTGATGACGACACGCGCTTGCCACGCCGTGGCACTGGTCTTGCTGCTCGGAGCCTGCACCGCGCAGCCGCCACCCGCAGTGGCAACGGACGAGGCCGCCATCGTCGCGCAGATGCGCGCGACCTGGGAGAAGCCGGAGGCCCCGCTGGATGCGGGGCCGGTGGTGGCCGAGGGCGACCACGCGGTTGCCGACTGGACGCAGGGCGCGCGCGGCGGGCGCGCCTTGCTCAAGCGCGAGCACGGCGAGTGGATCACCGTGCTGTGTGCGGGCGACGGCATCCGCAGCGCCGAGAGTCTGCAAGCTGTCGGCGTGCCGGTCGCGCAGGCGACAGCGCTGGCGGCGAAGTTGGCCAAGGCGGAACAGGCGGTGCCGGCCGAGCGGCTTGCACGGATGTCGGCGTTCCTCGGCGTCGTTCGCATGCAGCAGGGAGACAG
>Ga0164241_10005615_pt1 | contig 11666 bp, 11 predicted proteins | sample OricomyardsoilBY_FD_108780 | JGI IMG/M metagenome (GOLD analysis project Ga0164241, IMG submission 108780) | Backyard soil microbial communities from Emeryville, California, USA - Original compost - Back yard soil (BY) | ecosystem: Environmental > Terrestrial > Soil > Unclassified | place: USA... | reverse complement strand
CAGCGAAACATCTATGCCCAAAGGCCAAACCTCATGTCGTAGTGCTTCGGTATATCCGGCAAGAGCATGTTTAGAAGCAGAGTAAAAAGCTTCGCCGGGTTCACCAATCCATGCAGCCAAAGATCCAATATTAATGATCCTGCCTTTTTTCCGGTTCCTCATTATAGGCAGAACCGCATTGGTGACACGCACAACTCCAAAAAAATTGGTTTCAAAGATGGAATAGATTTCTTCCATCGAAGTTTCTTCGGCAACACCTAAATGCTCTATACCGGCATTATTAATAAGTAAATCTATGCTACCTGTCTTCACCAGCATTTCAGAAACACATCGCCTGACAGAATCATCATAACGTACGTCTAATTCCAACATTTCGATACCGTTCCCATCGGGCAACTTTCTTCGACTTGTACCAAAAACACGAAATCCTTGCTCAGCAAATAACTGTGCAGTTGCTTTACCGATGCCAGAAGAAGCTCCGGTAATAAGCACATTTTGTTTATTTGTCTGTTGTTGTTTCATTTTGTTTTACCTCATCTTTTATACCTTAGATAAAAAACGGCTGGCATGTATCTTTAATGCCGTGGTGAATAATAAATAATACAAACTCCTAACAAAGCAATTAATGCTCCAACAATATCATACTTTGTTGGTGAATACTTGTCAAATTTGTAAGCCCAGAGAAGAGATAAGACAATAAAAAAACCACCGTATGTTGCATACACTTTTCCGAAATTAGAAGTTTGCAAAGTTGCAACCACACCATAAAGTGCAAGTACAAAAGCGCCCAAAAGTCCATACCACAAAGGTTTGCCTTCTTTAAGCCAAAGCCAGATAAGATACCCCCCGCCGATTTCGCAGAACCCTGCCAGTACAAATATTGATATGGATTTTAGTATTGACATTGTTAACTACAATTCTAATTCTGATTTAATAAAATCTTTTGCTCCTTTCGGTCCTGTTATTTCTAACCATGCTTCACTTTTATCTCCACTGATAGAAAGATTGAAAATGAAAAAGTCGCAACATATGCGTTCGGTCTTTACAAATTCAGCAAGTTCATCTACCATTTTGTCTGTTCCCGTAAACTTGTAAGAATATCCGTTTTTCAATTCTTTCTTTGTAAGCATCTGGCTTTTCAAACTTTTGATAACAGTTTCTTTTCGTTTTCTAAGTTCTGGTGTTGTCAGTTTGCACGTAAGTTCACCTTTTTTGTTTTTGGCTTCACAGTCGTCTGAACAAACGTTCGCAGACTTGGTAGTTTTTTTTATCTTGCTTTGAGCGTTGGAAAATGTTGTCATGGCTACGAAATAATTAAAAAAAATTTATTTCATGTCTGTTGAAATGCCAAGGTGGAGCCTTTAAACGAATGCCTTTCACCATTTCATGAGGAATCAAACAGATTTTCGACAAATTTCCTGATTGATTTTCAGAGTCATCAATGGGTTTTTGTAATGTAGTCCGGGCAAATGTAATTTTTTTTATCTCGCTTCCATAATATTTCCAAATGGCACAGATCTACAGACCTTTGATTTCCATTACAATACTGCCAATTCATCATTGCCCGCTCAAAATAAAAATTGTAATTATTTGTATGTTTACTGTAAATTATTATCTGAATCAGATTCACAGGATCGTTTGATTATCTGGATTAATTCCTCCAATCTTCTAATCTTGAAAATCTCATTCAGACAGCGAAGATGATAAAATATCCAGATGATAAAATCAATAACTGGTTTTTGAGTTGTAAAGATTGTGTGGGAAGAAGATGAAGCAAACTGGATTCATTATTTATTAGTGAATTTCAAAATTCTTTTTTGGCGTTTATTTATAACATAATCCAAATTCTAATAGCTGCATAGATATTGTATCCTTTTTAGCAGGTTTTTATTAAACCCGATGATAGCCGAAGCCATCGCATTAAGTTCGGTAAGTATCATTTTAAATTCAGATAAAACAGTAATAATTTTGTGAAAAAAGAAGTTTAACAAACATTAATATCAAATAAGTTTTCAAAAAACGTTTATCTTTGTTTCGTTGAAAAAGATTACGCTCATATTACTCATCAGTATTTATACACTATCCGTAGTAGGTTATGGCGTAAAAGGATTTTACTGTTGTCATAATTTAAGATCGGTTACCGTTTCTTTTTCTGACTATTCACAAAGCCATTTTTTATACCAACACGACAAAAGTGATTGTTGCAAAACAAAATACCGGTATTTCAAAGTAAAAGACAATCATTTTGCTGCGGACCACATTGACAGTCCTGTAAAATTATTTACAGAAGTACATCTATTTACAACTTCTTTTCAGCCTGTTTTACATGGTGATTCTAAAGTTATTTATGCAAATTCCTGCAATGCTCCGCCTTTGCATAATGGAGTTGCCATCCATCTCTATAACTGTACTTTTCTGATTTGATATTTCAATTTTAATGTCCCGCATAAGCCGGGCTATTGGTGTTTCTTACAAACGCCGTTCATCAACTTTCTAAATAATTATTGGGTCATCAAAGGTTATGCATCTGTTTGCTAAAGTCTTTCCCTATAATTCATGAAAACACATTTTAAAATTGAAACTCAAAATTTTTAAATCATGAAAAGAATACTTTTAATAGCAATCATTGCTATCTCACCTGTTTTATTCAGCGCTTGTTCCGGTTCATCTGCAAAAGAAAATAAAGGTTCTTCTGCCGATATAAATAATGCATCCGCTAAAGCATCTACTGCTTCAGATACGACTATAAAATATACTTGTCCCATGCATCCGGAAGTCATTAGCGATACACCGGGCGCTTGTCCGAAATGCGGAATGACGATGGTAATAAAGGATAAGAATAAAAAAAGTGATAAACAGAAGATGCAAATGGATACTTCAAAATAGATGCGCAAAAAATTTAAATTTTACTTATGGTACAAAAACTAATCGAACTCTCACTTCGTAACAGGTATATCATACTGCTTCTTGCTGCCGGGCTGTTTGCCTGGGGAATATTTGCAGTTCAAAAAAACCCTGTTGATGCCATTCCTGATCTAAGCGAAAACGAAGTAATTGTTTTTACTGAATGGACAGGGCAAAGCCCACAGATTATGGAAGACCAGGTTACTTATCCTTTGGTCAGTAATCTTCAAGGTGTTCCTAAGGTAAAAGACATTCGCGCCACTTCTATGTTTGGGATGAGCTTTGTGTATGTTGTTTTTGAAGATGATGTTGATATTTACTGGGCACGGACACGGGTACTCGAAAAATTGAATTACGCGCAGCGATTATTGCCGCAAGGAGTAACACCAACCCTGGGCCCTGACGGAACAGGCGTTGGACATATTTTCTGGTATCACCTGGATGCACCAAAAATGGATCTTGGTGAACAACGTGCATTACAGGATTGGTACGTAAAGCTGGCATTACAAACAGTACCCGGCGTTGCTGAAGTTGCGTCCTTTGGAGGCTTTGAAAAACAATACCAGTTAGTGGTTGACCCGGTAAAGCTGCAATTTTACAATATCTCTATGATGGATGTAATCAGGAAAGTGAGAGCCAATAACAATGATGTAGGTGGCAGAAAACTTGACATGAGTGGCATGGGATATATCATTCGTGGACTCGGCTATATAAAAAACAAAGAAGATATCGAAAACATTGCATTAGCTAATAATAATGGTATCCCTGTTCGTGTAAGAGATATAGGGACGGTGCAAATGGGTGGAGACCTGCGTCTTGGTATTGTTGATGCAAACGGTGAAGGGGAAGTTGTGGGCGGAATAGTAGTGATGCGATATGGGGAAAATGCGGATAAAGTAATTAACGCTGTTAAGAAAAAAATGGCCGATGTACAGAAAGGATTACCGCAAGGGGTCAGCTTTAAAATAGATTACGACCGTAGTAACCTGATTGACGCAGCTATTGCAAATATAAAAGACAAACTGATAGAAGAGATTAGCGTTGTTTGTATTATCGTTATTATTTTTCTGCTAAACTGGCGCAGTGCTCTAAGCATCATTATACAAATACCCATAACCATAGCAGTTAGTTTTATACTGCTCAATGCATTTGGTTTCTCATCCAACATCATGTCACTGACAGGAGTTGCATTAGCTATTGGTGTCATCGTTGACAATGGCATTATTATGAGCGAAAACTCTTATCGCAGTTTAGCTGAATGGCAAAACAGTCAGCAGCCGGGCAAGACATAATGAGTAAAAGGCAATTAGCAGAAATGAGGAACAGGAAGTGAGCGATAGGCAATGAATAAAAATTAAAAATGAATTATAAAAAACTAAAATGAATCGAAATAAGCCGTATTATAAAATTCCGGAAGGGGAAAGAATGAACATCATTGAACGTGCCTGCAAACAGGTTTCGCGGGGTGTATTCTTTTCTACTATAATTATCATTACCTCTTTTCTTCCTGTGTTTTTGCTCACAGGGCAGGAAGGCAAATTGTTTCATCCGCTGGCATACACCAAAACCTTCATTATGGCCGTGGATGCACTTTTAGTAGTCACACTTGCGCCGGTGCTGATTTCGTTTTTTATGCGTGGCAGATTTCGCCCGGAAAGTGCAAATCCTATCAATCGTTTTTTGGAAAAGGTATATAAACCTGTAGTCCGTGCCTGTATCAAATGGCGCAAAACAACGATCACTGTCATGCTCATTGCTCTGGCCATCAGTGTGCCAATGGTAATGAGCCTGGGTACTGAATTTATGCCTCCGCTTGATGAAGGCTCTATATTATTCATGCCCGTTACTTTACCCGATGTTTCGAACAGTGAAGTAAAAAGAATTTTGCAGGTGCAGGATAAAATTATTGCTTCAGAACCTGAAGTAAAATCAGTACTCGGCAAAGCCGGCAGGGTAAATTCGGCAACAGATAATTCTCCCATCAGCATGATTGAAACAATTGTGATACTAAAACCAAGGAATGAGTGGCGCAAAGGAATAACAAAAGACAGCATCATTAATCAGCTTAACAGTAAACTGCAAATACCCGGTGTTACCAACGGTTGGACACAACCGATCATCAACCGCATTAATATGCTTTCAACCGGTATAAGAACGGATGTAGGCGTAAAAGTATATGGACAAAATCTTGATAGCATCTATGCTTTTTCGGAGGTGGTAAAAAAAGACCTCGAAGGAATACCCGGCATAAAAGATTTATACGTAGACCCGGTTACGGGAGGTAAATACATTGATGTAAATATTAACAGGGAAGAAATAGCCAGATATAATTTAAGTGTGGATGATGTGAATGCAGTTATTGAAAGTGCATTGGGTGGCGCTAAAATTACAACAACGGTTGAAGGGAGGCAACGGTTTTCAGTGAATGCAAGGTTTGGGCAGGATTTTCGTAACAACCTGGAGGCCTTAAAGCGTTTACAGGTTCAGACAATGAGCTTTGGCCCCATTCCGCTACAGGCTGTTGCCGATATAAAAATTACAGAAGGTCCGCCCATGATCAATTCTGAAAATGCTTTGCTTCGAGGCACTGTTTTATTCAATGTAAGAGGAAGAGATTTGGGTAGCACGGTGAAGGAAGCCCAACAAAAATTAAATGCATCAATTGGTAAAATGCCTAAAGGATTTTTTATTGAATGGAGTGGCCAGTATGAAAATCTTATCAGCAGTGAAAGAACTTTAAAGCTAATAATGCCGGTGGTGCTTCTCATTATTTTTATCAGCATGTATTTTGCATTTCACTCGGCTCGTGAAGCATTGCTAAGTTTAATTTCACTTCCTTTTGCACTCATTGGGGGCGCTTATATGATATACTTCTGGGGCGTCAATTTATCTGTAGCGGTGGCGGTAGGGTTTATAGCGTTATTCGGGCTCGCGGTGGAAACAAATATTGTAATGATCATTTATCTCAATGATGCTATGCAGCAACTTATTGCCAAAAAAGCCCGCTTGTCGGACGGACAGGGAAATTCAAATGAAACCATTTCAAAAAAAGATTTGCATGAGTATGTGCTGGGCGGCGCTATCAAAAGGTTAAGGCCTATAGTAATGACAGTGAGTGTTTCGCTCTTTGCACTTATGCCTATTTTATGGAGCAGCGGCGTAGGCAGCGATGTAATGAAGCCGATTGTATTGCCAATGGTAGGTGGTGTAATTACTTCAGCCATTTATACGCTATTGGTAACACCTCTTATTTTCTTAATGAATAAAGAATATGAATTGAAAAAATTCGGAAAGATTGACGTAGCCGAAATAAAACACTAAAAAGAAAATTATGAAACGATATTTTATAATTATAGTATCCTGGTTATTGCTGCATCAATCAGCATCAGCACAGACATTAAAACTTCCGGATATTTTAGATACCGTGCAACATTCGTATCCTTCATTAAAGATCTATGATGCCGAAATCCAATCATTGAATGCAGCGGCAAAAGGTGCAAGAAACTGGGCGCCTCCGGAAGTTTCAGCCGGTTTATGGATGACACCTTATAATACTGGTATGTGGAACGGTACAAAAGCAGATGGTAACATGCCGGCACAAAGCGGTATGGGAAGTATGATGATTGGTGTTGAACAGATGTTTCCTAAAAAAGGTTACAACGATGCTAATGAAGCTTATATGAAAGCACAATCATCTGTTGTAAAGGAAAACAAACAGGCAACCTTAAACGACCTTTTTGCTGCTGCAAAAAAGAATTATTACGATTGGATTGTACTGGAGAAAAAATTAGTAGTGCTTGCCGGCGATGAAAAGCTGCTGCAGTTTATGATTACCAATGCAGAAACCAGATATAAGAATGGCCTGGGAAAAATCAGCGCTTACTATAAAGCAAAAGCATCGCTCGCAAATATTGAAAGTATGCGTGTTGAATTGCAAAATGCGATTGTTCAAAAACGAATTGCTCTGAACACACTGATGAACAGGGAAAAACTCAACGATTTTTCTGTTGATACCAATTATGTCATCAAAGATTATTCAACGATGGTATTTGACAGTACATTGTTTTACAATAACCGAAGTGATATAAAAGCGGTGGATAGAAACATTGAGCTTTCCTATCTGAAACAGGATATTGAACGGGCAGAGTTAAAACCTCAGTTTGGCATTCAGTACTCACACATGATCCGCTACGGTAATGCCCCTGCTCTATTCACGTTAATGGGGATGGTAAAAATTCCGCTAAACTGGTCAACCAGGGCGAACAAAGCAAACATTAAAAGCCTGGATTGGAAAGCGCAATCGCTGGAAGAACAAAAAGCATCAATGGCCAATGAATATTCGGGCCAGGCTTATCAAATGCAACAGGATATTGAGGCAAAGAAAAAACAGGTGCAATTATTTGAGAATAATATTATTCCCGCGCTGCGCAGAAATTATCAAAGTACGCAACTGGCTTATGAACAAAATACGGAAGAATTATTTGAGTTGTATGATGCGTGGCAAACGTTGAACAATACGCAACTTGAATATCTAGATCAATTGCAACAACTTTTAATCTTGCAGGTTGAGCTTGAAAAATTATTGGAAATAAAATGAAAGTAAAATGAAAAGAAACTTTTGGATATACCTACTTATGATAACTGTTGTTGTTTTTTTCATAGAATCATGTAACAGTAAACAAACAAATAATGCGAAAATTACTTCTTCGCAGGAAGACATCTACACTTGTTCTATGCATCCGCAGGTAGAAGAGCATCATCCGGGCAATTGCCCTATTTGCGGCATGAAGCTTATTAAAAAGAATGCAAAGCCGGTTGCTTTAAATAATGTAAACCTGGAAACATTGCTAAAGCCCACCAATGAATTTGTAGTAGCTTCATTAGCGGTTACAACGCCGCAAGAAAGTAATATTAATATTCCCGTAAAAGCTTATGGCACTATTGAAGCTGATACAAGAGCTACCGGTACTATTTCGGCAAGGGTTTCAGGTCGTATTGAAAAATTATACCTGCGTTATGTTTATCAGTCCGTTAAGCCTGGTCAAAAAGTAATGGAAATATACAGCCCTGAATTACTAACGGCGCAACAGAATTTGTTATTCCTTATAAAGAATGATGCCCAAAATACATCTTTCATCAATGCTGCCAAACAAAAACTGCTGCTGCTTGGCATGAGTGAATCGGAATTAAATAAAGTGATTGCAACAGGCAAACCCTTATACAGCGTAAGCGTGTACAGCAACTACATGGGGCACATTATGAACGGTGATATGGATATGTCGAACAATGCTATGGCTAAAAATGACATGCAAAGTTCTACAGCCGTTACACAGGAATTATCTCTTAAAGAAGGAATGTATGTGGATAAAGGCCAAACATTATTTACGATAATGAACCACGATAAATTGTGGGCTGCCTTACAGATTTTTCCGAATGAAGAATCGGTTATAAAAAAAGGTGACCCGGTGCAAATCATTCCCGAAACCGATACTACCGCTGTCATAAAAGGAAAGATTAATCTTATTGAACCTTTCTTTCGCGGCAATAGTAAAACACTTACTGCCCGGGTGTATTTTAATAATACGAAAATGCTTCCTATTGGCAGCCAGGTAACGGCAAACATTTACACAGGCAGCAGAAAGGGATTGTGGTTGCCGCAAACAGCCGTGCTTTCGCTTGGAATGAATGAAGTAGCATTCATTAAATCAAATGGCGGTTTTGTAGCACATGCAGTAAAAACCGGCATTCGTTCAGACAACAAAGTTCAAATACTTTCAGGACTTAATGCTACAGATACGGTTGCCGCAAATGCTCAGTATTTGGTTGACAGTGAAAGTTTTATTAAAACAGTTTCAAAATAAAATATATGAACAAAAAAATTTTTAATAAATATTTCCATGGACGCAATAAGATTATTGTATTAATATTTTGCGGAACATTGTTAAGTGCGCTTGTTGTTTCATCTTGCAAAGAACAAAAAAAAGAACAAAAAAAGGAAACAGCAGCAGTTGCAAAAAAAGATGTGTATTACACATGTAGTATGCATCCGCAGGTACATGAAGAGCATCCGGGCAACTGCCCTATTTGCGGCATGAAACTGATTGCCGTTGCTAAAACAAGCTCCAAAGCAAGTGCCTCACCACAAATCAAATTAACCCCTGAACAAATAAGGCTGGGAAACATTCAGGCAGATACGATTGGTAAAGGAAACATCGGCGACAAGCTCGTACTCACGGGAACCTTGAATTTTAATGGCAATAAAGTCTCCTCTGTAAGTGCAAGGGTAGCAGGAAGAATTGATAAACTTTATTTCAAAGATATTGGCAATTTTGTTCATAAAGGAGATAAGCTTTATGATCTGTACAGCGAACCATTGAATAATGCCAAACAGGAATATCTGACGGCCCTGGAGCAGGAGAAAAGTGTTGGCAATTCACTTATCAATTATGCAGCATTGGTAGAAAGTGCAAAGAATAAATTACTGCTTTGGGGAATGACGAATGAACAAATCAACGAGCTTGACCGGAGTAAACAAATTTCAACGCACACTTCATTTTACAGTACTGAACAAGGATATATTACAACACTCAATGTAAAAGAAGGTGATTATGTAATGGAAGGTGGTACTGTGGTGCAGCTTGCAAATCTTTCAACACTTTGGGCTGAAGCGCAGGTATATACCACTCAAATGTCTTTCATCAGCAAAAGTGAAAACGTTTCAGTTCAAATTCCTGATTTGAATAATGAGACTATTTCTGCAAGAATCGATTTTGTAAATCCAGAAACAGATCCCGGCACAAGGATTAATCTGATACGTGTTACAATTCCTAATAAAAATAATTTGTTGCATCCGGGTATGGCCGCCTATATTGTTATCAATAAAAAGCAGCACAATTCCATTACGGTGCCTGCCGATGCTGTATTAACTGATAGTAAAGGATCAACAGTTTGGGTTCAGACAAAGCCAGGTGTTTATGAAATACGAATGGTGAAGACTGGTATCACCGACAATAATGAAATTGAAATAAAATCAGGACTTACTGCCGGCGATGTAGTAGTCACCAGTGGCGCTTATTTACTGAATAGTGAATATATTTTTGGACATGGTTCTGATCCTATGGCAGGAATGAAAATGTAAATCAATGGACGATGTGTAATGAGTATTGAGCTATGAGCAATAAGTCAAAAGAAATTACTTAAAACATAAATTATTTAAAAAGGAGAATAATCATGAGAGAAATTAAAGCATTTATCAGGCGCAATATGACAGATGAAGTGGTGGCTGCTTTGGAGCATGCTGGCTTTCCGAGTGTTTCCATATCGGAAGTGGAAGGGACAGGAAAGCTTTCAACAAACGTTGAGGTGCCTATTGATAATTTACCCGTCACCTATAATAAAATGGCCAAGCTTGAAATAGTGTGCCGCAATCAGGATGAAAAGAATATTGTACAAGTCATTCATAAATACGCAGCCACAGGCGAAAAGGGTGATGGTGTGATTTATGTAAGCGATGTGCTTCAGGTCTTTAAGGTAAGAACAGGGGAGCAAACTTCCGAAGAGAACCTATGAAATTGAAAGGAAATCTTAAAAGACGAATAAGCACAAAATCGTGTAAAACAACTCCATAATTGTGTAACGATAACGAGGTGCATGCTTTATAATTTTGGGCTTCACTAAAAAAATATAAAAATGACAAAAATATATTTCATTGAAGGTATGAGCTGCGGTAGTTGCGTGGCAAAAGTTAAGACAGCATTGCAGAAGGTGGAAGGAATAAATTCTGTTGAGGTGCAATTGCAAATCCCGCAGGCAATTATTAAAGCAGATGCTGAAATTCCGCTTTCTATTCTTCAGGCGGCTTTAGATAAAGCGGGGCATTATCAAATTAAAGAAGCAGCGCTTACTGCTCAATCAAACACTAAAAAGAGCGGCTCAGGGTGCTGCTGTTAATAAATAAAATGAAAAATGAATCATTCACAGAAAATGAAAATGTGAATAAGGTAATAAAAGCAGTAGAAAAAGCTGGTTATAAAGCAGAAGAAATAGCTGCTTAAAAAAGGCAAGATTTTTAGTACTAAGTAAGTTTCTGTAAATAGTTCTATTTTTGTAATCTCTTAATGAAGAAAATTAAATCCATACAATTAAAAGCGGCCTTCCTGGTGATAGTGTTTTCACTTAATACTGTTATAGGTTTTGCCTGTACTGTTGGATTGGACATGGGGTTTAACTCACATCATCATGAAGAAAGTGCAATAGAAGTTTCGGAAAATCATCACCAAGACAAATCTCATCACCACGATGAAGCGGATGTTCATCACCATCAAACAAATAACGATAAAGACAATTGTTGTAATAATGAAGTGATGAAATTCCAACAGGTTGATAAAGCAGTTGCTTCATCTATAACTTTAATCAGCCCTGTATTTTTTACTTCATTCCTTGCTTCCTTTTATAATATTGATATTTTATCTTCCAATAACAGAATTTCGGGTATAAAATATTTTGTCCGAAGTCATCATCCACCGATACCTGACATCCGGATAGCGATCCAGAGTTTTCAAATATGATTTAATGTTTTAACTATTTCTGTCCCGAAAATCTTCGGGGCATGTAATTATTTTATTTTATAAACATTAAATCAATTAACAATGAACACAAAGATTTATGAGTTAAAAAACTCAACTATCTCTATTGGTAAAAAAGTATTTCTAATCCTTGCTTTTATAGCAACTGCCTTTGTACAAAAATCTTTCTCTCAGGAT
>Ga0164241_10005614_pt1 | contig 11669 bp, 7 predicted proteins | sample OricomyardsoilBY_FD_108780 | JGI IMG/M metagenome (GOLD analysis project Ga0164241, IMG submission 108780) | Backyard soil microbial communities from Emeryville, California, USA - Original compost - Back yard soil (BY) | ecosystem: Environmental > Terrestrial > Soil > Unclassified | place: USA... | reverse complement strand
TCATGATTAAAGTCTGCCAATTCAAAATAACTAACTCCGTAGACAGGAGGGAACCGGGCAATAATTTTTTCAGTAAAATTTCCTTTTCCATCATTTAAAAACAGTAACAATTCTTCTCTCGCCTGTGCCATCAGGGCAACAATATCAGGTTTGCCATCTCCATTCATATCTTGTATAACCACTTTTCGGGCACCAGCCTGGACTTTTAAAACATGCTCCTTTTCGGGATCGCCGCCATCAAACCAACTCAACTTTCCCGTGTGATTTCCAAATTGGCAAATTATCAAATCCTTTTTGCCATCACCGTTCAAATCCGCATCTGCGAACTGAACGGGGCGGGCAAGTTTTTCAAAATCATGAATTTGATCAGTTGGATCTGTGGCAGCCAGATCGAGCGAGTATAAACTTCCTGTTTCTTTATCTGAAGGACTGACGGATCCAATGCAAAGAACGCGAGGAACGCCTCGTGACGGAAAATCAATATCTACCGGCGGGCTCTTAACATCTGCGGAAGCAACTAACTTACGATCCTTATCAATCGCATAAAGTTCATTGCCGGCGTCACCAACAAATAATAATGAAGAAGCAGGATCAAATTTTACCATACACGTTTTAGGCGTTATTTTTTCCCCAATAAAAACCTCTTCTGCGTGAAACCCTTTCAGTTCGCTTTCAATCGGTAAAACGCCTTTTTGCGGAAGGGGCTTTTCCGGAGCTGCTTTTAAATAGTAGGCAACAATTTTTTGCCAGTTTTCTTCAACGATCGCAGGCTCCAAAGGATATACATTTTCTGCCCGCACAAGTTGCGCTTCTTCTGTTTCCATATCAGCATAAGGGTCATCGCCCGGATTTCTGATACCAAGGCGCCACCCCATATTTGGTAACACATTTTTCTTCCACGTTGATTTATCAAGCAGGGAGGGAGAGGGGAATAAATGGCAACTGGCACAATAAATCTTAGCCAGCTCTTCACCCGTAGAAGCATGATGATTCTTATCTGGAATTACCCTGGCATTACTAAATATGGAAAATCCTGCGATGAATATTACAAAAAGTAACATTATAGTGAAAGCAGATAAATTGTATTTTTTCATTTCAGGCCTTTCAAAATGAATAGTCAATAACATGAACCAATGACTCAAATATAAATCTTATAGGTTCTTTAAATCTTATTTTTTTACCACTTTTTATGGACGGCAAGCTAAACCGTTAAAAAAAGAAAACCAACCTGGGAACAGGTTGGAGTTCTTGCTTGATTATGAGAAAAAACAAAACTATTAACAAAGATTTTCCAGAATGATCACTTTATCATCCCTATTGCTACTTAACATCCCAAAAAATCTTGGTAGAAAGTTTGTCATCGGCCGAAACTGCCTGGTAATTAGATGCATTAAAGGTAATTTCATCTGCAGGCAAAACCCATCTGTTTGGCGGCAACGGTTGCGCATTAGAACCATCAGAAACAAAATTCAATACGGGCAATTTTGTTCTTCTTATTTCGGCCCAGGCTTCTGTCGGCTGCAGTACATTATAATTAATCCATTTTTGAGTGGCAATTAAATTCATTTTCTCCTCAGATGTAGTAGCGGTACTCCATGAAACTCCCTGGCTTGCAAGATATGCGTTCTTTTCAGCAGGCGTCGTTGGCGTTAGCGGCCCTGCTGTTTGATCGTTACTTATGGTTCTCACCCAATAATAGTAATCAATAGATTGCATTATGCCTGCTTCATACGCTGAGTGCGCAGTGGCATCACTACCCCCATTAAGATAATATTCAGCTAGCATAAAATTAACCTCTGCAGCATTGATTAGCATACCCGGAATCATGATATTTTGAGTAAGCGTAGATCGATTATAACGAGCAAGTGTACCGCCATTTGCTAAATCAGTTTGGGTGGTATTGCCCAAGGACGGATCTAGTCCGATATAAGTACCCACTGGTTTTGCACTGTCGCCAGGTTCAAACATGGCTCTTAGTCTTGGATCTGCATTCACATTCATGAAATCTATCATTTTTTTCCCGGCTATATCTCCACCGCCCCAACCGATTAAGCCATTATGAAAGTCTGCAGAAGATCCCGTGTTTGTTCCATTATTAACACCGCTGTTAGGGGTGGTTACTTTAATCATAATATTATCATCATCGATAAGTACTAATGGATAAGAGCTGGGGTTTGCGAGCATAGCAGCGATTTCACTACTTACTCTCGATTGGAAAGATGCAACTCCCGAAACTCTTGTCAACATTCGTAACCTTAAAGAATTACAGTATTGTTTCCATTTAGTAACATTCCCATCATTTACAAAATCCTGTGTTGCAAACACGGTTTGCGTGCCGCTTTTTATGGTAATCGTATTGAGCTCATCAGAAAATCCTTTTAGATCATCCAGCATTTTTGTGTAAATGTCCTCAGCCGCATCGTATTTAGCTGCAGACTTTTCATAATCCCCCTGGTTGGTTCCAAGTAAACCGGCCTCAGACCATGGGATGTCTCCATGCAGATCCACAACTTTTTCACTGTGATCATAAAAATAAATGGTAGCTGCGATAACATAAATTCTTTTGTCCGCCTGATCTTCGGGGCTTAAGGAATTATAAACCCTCAAAAGCTCTTTATATTGGGCAAGAAACCCATAGTAATTTGACCACCGGTCATTTATCGCCGCCGCACCCGGTACATACCGGCCAGGCGAATTAATCATACCGACTGTCTGCGTCCACGGTAACATGGTATTTTGTAATACAACAAAATAATTCCAATATTTATACATTACATAATCCAGATTAGCGCCTAAAAATCCGGCAAACTGCTTTTCAACTGTGGTTGAAGTGACTTTTGAAGGGTCTGTATAATGGTCTGAGAATTGCTCTTTAGTACAAGACGAAAATCCAATCAAAGTACCTATGGCAATTATTAAAAATATTTTTTTCATAATACTGTTTTTAAAAATTAAAAATTAAACTAGAATGTAGCCCTGATAGTTGCCCCGAAGGATTTGGTAGTAAAATTGGTGCCTGCATTGTTTAATGCAGCATCCCATTTTAACCCGGTAGTAAGTTGCTCCGCATCCATATCTTTAATCGTACGGTAGAGGTAAAACAAATTACGCCCGAATACCGAAACCTGTAATCTTGAGGCTTTCAATTTGCTTGCAATTTTTCCAGGTACATTATAGGTAAGGGATATTTCACGAACTTTCCAGTAACTATTTTTTACGATATATTTGAAATATTCGGCGTAGCTGTATTGAGGTCCTCCCCAGTCATACGTGTACACGTAATACCAGGCCTGAGATTGAACATGGGTATTAGCGGTACCATCGGGTAAAACTCCTTGTAAAAGCATCCCATCGTCATAAACCTTTTCGCCATTAGGGCCTGCTGTAGCATTTGTTTGAACGCCGTAGCCGTTTGCATCCAGATAATATGAAAGACCGCCATGTGCTTTGTCCATTCCGTTTAAGCTTTCATTAGTAAGTCCACGATTAGTTAGCCAGTTAAGTCCGGTAGGCATCACATAACCGCCCATTCTGAAATCTGTATAAACCTCCATGGCAAAGGCTTTATAAGTGAAAGTATTGAAAAATCCACCGACAGCTTTAACCTGCGAATTTCCATACTTCACCAATTTGGAGGCATCCACTTGATATGCCAGAGTTCCATCACCTATATCGGCGATCATTGGTTGACCTTTGCTATCCGTCTGTATAGGATGAGCATAAAAATCGCCGATTGGCTGTCCGACCGTAGATTTTAAAACAGCAGCATTGCCATCGTAGTCAGCGTGAATTAATTCATTAGAACTATTCGTCAATTTTTCAATCTTATTATTATTGAAATTGAAATTCACACCAGCTGCCCAGGTAAAATTTCTACCTTGAACAGGAGTTCCGTTTATCGCAAGATCAACGCCGGTATTTCTCAATGTACCGATATTGGTTAAAATTTTACTTGCACCTGTTGATTGTGCCAATTGCAGAGGCAAGATCATATCAACGATTTGTGCGTTATAATAGGATACATCGAGATTCAATCTGTTTGAAAAAAATCCGGTATTCAATCCAAACTCGATTTCATGTTTTTCCTCCGGCCTTATCAAGTCATTACCATAAGTTCCGGTAGAGACCGTTGAAGTTAATGTTGAATTTCCAGATCCCTGATTGCCTAAGTTGCCCAAAGAATAGGCGACATTAGCGGCATACGCCGCCGGATAATTACCCACAATACCCCAGGAACCCCTTAGCTTGGCAGAACTGATGAATTCAGGCAGGTGAAAAGCCTGGGAAAGTACAAATGCACTGTTTACAGAAGGGTAAACAAATGAATTCTGGGATGGATTCATTGTTGATGTCCTGTCCCTTCTCACAGTTCCTTCAACAAACAAGAAGTCTTTATAACTTCCATTAATAGTTCCGATCAGGGCATCCTTAGTTAAATATGATCTCGCTGAACTACTATTGTAAGGAGTAACGTTAGATGAGGTAAGGTCAAACCTGTTTTCTGTAGTTAATCCTCCGTTGGTGCTTATGTTGGTAGTGTACGAAGATTCATTGTCTGCCGTGTACCCCGCTAAAACCTTCAGCTCAAGATCTTCAGTTAATTTCTTCGAATAGGTCAAAAGTACATCTCCATAAAAAATTGAATAATCATTTGTACCTATACCATAAGAACCTGAAGGCCCATAAATAATGGGAAGAGAAGAAGCATTTTCGCTCTCACTTTTATTTGCAGTCCAATCGGTGGCAATTCTGCCACGTAATTGCAAATTCTTTGCGATATCCCAATAGGAAGTCAGGCTCGCAATTAAGCGATTATTATTCTCTACCAGGTTACTTGTCTTTACGTTCCACATATAATCGAGGACATCAGTTCTGTAATTACCGTAACTTATATTCTCGTCGGGTGTCAAACTTGGGTTACTGCCTGTAACATATTTATAACCCAGACTGGTTTTATATTTATTTTGATACCAATCTCCATTATCAAATGGACTCATCATCCCGGTAAAGTTGTTGATAAGTCTGTCGTCCGAATATGGCCTGTTATGCACCTTTTGCCAAATATTATTCACTATCAAATTAGTCCTGAATTTAGTTCCAAATTTAAATGTGGAATTCAGGTTCATTGCTATTTTATCATTTTTGGAACCTAAGCTCGTTCCTTCATAATGCTGTTGCGTAACAGAGAGTCTGGTTTCTGAATTTTGAGAGACACTGGAAAGGGCAAGATTATTCACAACGTTGTTAGCAGTTTGAAATAAAGCATCCCAGTTATTTGTTTGAGCTGAATAAGGACGGACAACGCCATCCCAACCAAGGATTGGTTTACCGTCAAACACCGGCCCGAAGTTTAACCCCCCTGCTACCATGGTACGATACTCTGTTCCATCTAAAGTATGATGTGCAAACCCCTCATCATCAGAAGCATATAACTGATAACCCGGATTAAAACCTGTGCCTCTTACATATTGAAAATCAGGAAGATAAGCAACTCTATCCTGGAAATAGGTGGTGCTGAAATCGACAGTAAATCCCTTTTTTCCTTTTGCGGATTTAGTAGTGACCAAAATAACGCCGTTTGTTGCCTCAGAACCATAGAGGGCTGCTGCAGAGGCGCCTTTTAAAACAGTAATGCTCTCAATGTCATCCGGGTTCAGATCAATTAATCCGTTACCCCGAAGACGCTGATCGCCCCAATAATTACTATTATTAAAATCACCATCGTGAATGGGCACCCCATCCATAACAATTAAAGGCTGGGTCCTTCCTGTGATCGAATTAATACCGCGTAACTGAATAGCGACTCCACTTGTAGAGCCTCCGGGCGCGGTAGCAATTCTCATCCCAGGTACCTTTCCATACAACGCTGAAGCAAAATTGGTAGGCGCGGTTTTTGTAATTTCTTCAGCCGAAACGGTAGTAGTTGCATAGCCCAATGAACGTTTTTGCTTGTTAATTCCCAATGAAGTGACTACCACTTCCTGGAGAGCATCTCCGCCGCTTTGCATCGTAAGATCCAGGTGATTGTTCTGCCCTACCGTAACTTCCCTGGGTTGGTAGCCTACAGAGCTAATTACCAATACCGGCTTTGAACCTGTGGTCGTAATACTGAAGTGGCCCTCAGCGTTAGTGGCTACTCCTTTGGTAGTCCCTTTTACTAATACTGATGCATTGACAACCGGAGCGCCGTTATTGTCTTTCACAGTTCCCGTTATTTCTCTCTGCTGCGCAAAGGACATTGCAGCACAAAAGCACAGGAAAGTACAGAGCATTAGTTTTTGAGTGAGTTTTTTCATTGCGTTTGTTTTTTCTGTTTAAAAATTGGTTTTGATATAGAGCATTTTTGTTTAAGCAATTCTTATTTTTCTTGTCCGTATTTCATTTTCCATTTTCATGATATTGCCTTCCTGGCCGAGCGTATCATAATTTTCCATTACCAATGATGCAGCGCCTGTTAAATCCGCACCTTGTTCCAATGTCGAAACTTTAATCAGGGTATCTTCCGCTATCTTGGGAATGCAATGCTCATTAATGGCTTGTTGTATCGGCGCCAACCATAGCTTGCCTGCCGCTGCTCCCCTGCCACTGAGGACAATGGATTCCGGATTGAGCAGCGTTATTAATATGGCGATCCCCAACCCGAGATTGTACCCCGCCTCCGAGAATAGCTCAACGGCAAACGTGTCTCCGCGGGATGCCGCGCTTATTATGGCATTGATAGATTCATCCGCTTTTTCTATGGATAGTCCTTTTAAAAGACTGGTCTTTCCTCTTTGTAATCCTGCAATTGCTTTTTCTATAATGGCTAGTAATGAGGTTTCCGTTTCAAGGCAGCCCGTTTTTCCACAACTGCATATCTTTTGATTATCCTTGAAAACCGGGATATGGCTAAACTCTCCCGCAAATCCATTGTGGCCCCGGAATAATTTCCCATCCAGTATCATTCCCAGTCCTACCCCCCAACTTATATTTATTACCATCGCATTTTTATGGTGGCGCGCATCTCCAAGCCTCAGCTCTGCAAGACCCATCAGGCTGGAATCGTTATCTATCAACACCGGGATACCTATTTCTTTCTGAATATAGCTCACGATGCTTTCATTTGCCGGAGGCGTTAGAAACGTATAATTTATTCCTTTCTTTACATCTACAAAACCAGGCATACTTATTCCGATACCCACCATCTTTTCTTTGGGTATTCCGCTATTGTTGATAAACTTTACCAGGCTGTCTCTTAATTGCTGAAGCGAATGTGAATTATCTTTTAAGGGAAGATCTATCTTTTCAACTTTGCCAATAATATTGTTATGCATATCTAACAGGCCAATCTTAGTGATGAGTTGATCCATAGCCACTGTCACCACATAATTCAAATCAGCTTTTAGAGAATAGGTCTGCGCCCTGCGGCCACCAGTCGAATTAGCAAAGCCGGTTTCTATTACACTGCCGTCTGCTATTAATTGATTTAAAAACTTAGTGGTAAATGGCAAACTCTTATTTGTTAATATACTTAGATCAGCACAGGAGACAGCCCTATTAAAGTAGAGGTGCTTTTTTATCTGTCTTTTGTAAACAGTTTGTTTGTCTGGCATAAACTTTAGCAATAACTGGTTGACTTTCTAAATTATTTAACAAAGTAATATCTTCTTATTAAAATTAATCACCTCAATTTTAACATTCTTTTTGCCAATTTTACCAAAAATTGACAATTAACGATCGAAAGCGTTTGGCGGATTGTTTTTCAAGCAGTTCTATTAGGTAACGATCAAGGACTAATGATTTAAATACTTTACCAGGTGTTAAGCGATATTGTGGTATAGTATAGCGGGTATGCTGACCCAAGGCATGGAGCGATTGGATGTTCTTGAATAGTGGCTTTCAGCACGATTTTATTCCCACTTCGCTATCGTGAATCTGATTTCTTTATAGTCGTCCGCTTCGTATAATATTCCAATTGTTTTCTTTGATAATTTCACCATGTCGGAATAGCCTGTTTTTTTTGGCTCAATCAAAAATTTTTTCGCCCAGGTTTTTCCTTCATTAAAACTGATGCGCAAAGTAAGGCTATCCCGACTCTTCTTATCATCATTATTACAAAAAGCTAAAACAGATTTCCCTTTTTTTGTTCCGATATTTAATAAACTTCCCTCGCAAATCGGGTCGGATAAATTATGATCAACATAAGTAGTGTCCCATGTTTCACCGCCATTTTTACTTAAAGAAACGATGCGATATTTTCCCACTTGGTTACGGCTGTTCATCATTAATGAATTGTTGGTTAGTTGAGCTGCAGTGCTTTCATTAGAACCTTCAAAAGGTACTGTTTCACTTAAATGAAATGTGGCTCCATGATCATCGGTATAATATCCATGTGCCTGGTAATCTCTTAATTCTGGTTTGGGGTCGCCTGAAGAATGATTGGCCGCCACATAAATTCTTCTTTTATATTTTCCTTCGTGAAATTGCAGCGCGTGCCCCGGGGTGTTAGCGTAGGTGCGCCAGTCTTCTTTAAAATTCCAAAGCGGATTTATTTGTGGCTGATAAATCCTGTTTACCTCCAACGTGATGTCAGTCGGTTCGCTCCATGTTTTTCCATTATCAGTACTTGTCTTATAAAAAACATCACGATGGCCCGTTCCTTTGCGCATCTCCATTTCATGGCCGTTACCGGTATTGTAAAATAAAAATATTCTTCCTTGCGGAAATCGGGGATCGGTCAAATCCACAACCGGCGCAGGATTACCCGCCTGCAAGGTATCGTTGCTGGCAACTATTTGTAAGGCGCTCCAGGTTTTTCCATCGTCGGAACTTCTTTTTAAAACGATTTTTATGTTGCCAAAATCGCTGCCGCCATTCACTCTTCCTTCGCAGAAAGCAAGCAGGTCGCCATTCTTTGCTGTTACAACTGCAGGGATGCGAAAAGATTTATAGCCGTCCGTTCCTGACACAAAAACAGGGATTGCTTTTGATTGGGCAAATAATTTCACAGAAGAAAATAACAAAACTAAAAAGATGGTTAAGCTTTTTTTCATGGTTATAGAGTTAAGTGGTTTATTAGTTCATTCGTTAATTTGTGCTATTCCTGTGATTAGTATCAATCGTGACTACTCCCCTCTCCGTCCGCGGAGAGGGGCGGGGGTGAGGCTAATTTCCAACAATACCATTCCTGTCGTGGCAAATGAAACGGCCCTTTGAATAAATTTCCTTTGGCAGGCTGGGCCACGGTTCCGTCACGATGCAAATACCCAAACCATTCTCCAAATTCTTTATCATGAAAATGCGTATAAGCGTACTCGTGAATCTGCTGATGCCATTCTTTATATTTCTCATTTCCTGTGATCGTATATGCAAGCAAAGTCGCAATGATCGCTTCATTTTGTGGCCACCAGAATTTCATGTCCTGCCAATATTCCTGGACCGGTTTGTCGTAAACATCCCGGAAATATAAAATGCCACCGTGCTCTTTATCCCAGCCACGCTCCCACATATAATCAAGCATTTTGCAACCGAGATCAATTAAATGCGGATCATTATTTCTGTATTTTGCCTCGTGCAAAATAAACCATGCGCCTTCAATCGCATGGCCCGGATTCAATGTTCTTCCATCAATATGGTCAATGATGCTTCCATCAGGCGCCACTTGTTCCATCACGCACCGGATATCGTCTTTCACAAAAAAGGTTTCAATTTCTTTGATCCATTTTTCAATCCCTGCCTGACCGGCAGGCAGGCATTCATCACAACGCGGATCACCAATTGTCTCCCGCAATTGTTGCGCAGTATTCATCATGATCATTGGAACGCCAATTCCTCTTGACGGACGTGTGTCGGAAAATTTTGCAGGCAGTTTTAATTCTCCTGTTGCGTAGGCAATACATTTCCCAAAAAGGTCTCTTGCTTTATTCGCAATGTCTTCATCTCCACTCGCTTTCGCGTACGCAGCAAAGGCAATCACAGCAAATGTTTCAGAGAAAAAGTATCTTCTTTTCCGGATGGGTTTTCCTTCCCGGGTTACATGAAAAAACATCTGACCGTCGGTATCGAAACAATGTTGCAATAAAAAGTCAACGCCCTTTTTTGCTCCTTCAAGCCATTCTTTTTTTGGTTCAACGGTATTGTACAAAGTCGCTAACAGCCACGCGGTACGGCCTTGTATCCAAACTGCTTTATCATCATCCAGCAAGCTTCCATCTCTGTCGCGCATCAATAAATAACCTCCATATTCTTCATCAATACTTTTCGGGAACCAAAAAGGAATGGTATCATTGAGCAATTGATTTTTATAAAAATCAGATTGTGTTTGCAAATAGGTTTTATCTAAGGTCATTTTTTAAAAATTTTTGAATTATTACTTTGATACGTTCTTACCTGGACAATCTATTTAATTTACGCGTATAATGAAACCTTATTTAATTCTTTTGTAAGCTGACGGATTGTGTCTTCCAATTTTTTAGCTTGTTCTACTGATGGAAATTTTTTTCCTGTAGCGTATTGGCGCACTAATGACTCATTCATATTAGCATGCCGTGCAATTGCTGATGCGTTTAAAAAATCGTGTTCACTAAAAAAAGACTGTAAGTCATAAGCTATTTCAAATTGTAATGCCTCAGTATCTAACTTCAACCAAAAATTATCGCCATTCTTTTCATGTTTCTGATAATCCTTTATCAGTTCTTTAAGATTTTGCAATACCTCTTGCTTAGAATTGCCGAAAGTAACAGGCAAATAGCTTTTGCGGCCTTCGATTCTTCCATATAATCCATCATCGCTTTTTTCAATTATTACTTGTAGTGTTTTCATTTTTGTATTTCAATTATTTAAGAAATTACTGTTTACTAAAAGCAGAAAAATTATTTTAAGCCGGCCTGTTTAAAAATTGAATTAAGTGTACCAATTTTTATATCTTCCTTTCCATGCTCAGGTACAACAACAATCCCTCTCTTTGTTGGATGTTTGAATATTTTATGACTTCCAGCCTGCCTTTCAAAAAACCAACCATCTTTTTGAATCAGCTTAATTACTTCTTTTGCTTTCATGTGCAAGGTAACGTTTAAGTTACTTATTTACAAGTTATTCTTATCAGGCCATGTTAAAAAGTCTAAAAACTTTTTAAAAGTTTGAATATTAATAAATTGCTTTTATTTTTTTAATATTTTCATTAAGTTTTCTCCTAAAACATTGTACCCGTCGGCATTTGGATGCAATCCATCACTGACAAATAAATTTGGGTTGATAGTATTTTCATTTAAAAAATCTTTTTCAAAATCCACGAATGCTATATGATTTTGCAAAGACATTTTCTTTATTTTTTGATTAATTGCTTTGACCTTTTCTTCCATTTTCTTACGTGGTAAAATGCCTGCCATTATTATCTTAGCCGAGGGCTTCCTGTTTTTTATTGCATTAATTAAAAACTGCAACCCTTCTACGATTTCTTCGTCAGAATTGATTCCTAAATTATTAGTGCCAATCATCAACACTATATTTTTTCCGTTAAAATGATCCAATTCTCCATGATATACTCTCCACAATACATTCTCTATTCTATCCCAGCCAAAGCCTGCGTTCTGCACCTTCAGGGGCTCCATATATTTATTCCATTCTTTTTCACCACGGGCTAATGATGCTTTCGGATTGCCGCCCCAATAATTGATAATGGAATTTCCAAT
>Ga0164241_10005613_pt1 | contig 11670 bp, 11 predicted proteins | sample OricomyardsoilBY_FD_108780 | JGI IMG/M metagenome (GOLD analysis project Ga0164241, IMG submission 108780) | Backyard soil microbial communities from Emeryville, California, USA - Original compost - Back yard soil (BY) | ecosystem: Environmental > Terrestrial > Soil > Unclassified | place: USA... | reverse complement strand
TCTCGCAGGACGCGGACGGGATGCGGCGGCTGTTCAAACAGTTTTCCTTTCCCGGCGGCATTCCGAGCCACGTCGCCCCGGAAACGCCCGGCTCGATCCACGAGGGCGGAGAGCTGGGTTATTCACTGTCGCACGCCTTTGGCGCGGTGTTTGACAATCCCGATTTGATCGCCGCCTGCGTCGTGGGCGACGGCGAGGCCGAAACCGGTCCGCTGGCCACGGGCTGGCACTCGAACAAATTTCTCAACCCCGTCCATGACGGCGCGGTGCTGCCCATCCTGCATTTGAACGGCTACAAGATCGCCGGTCCCACCGTGCTGGCGCGCATCCCCCGCGACGAATTGGAGGCGCTTTTTCGCGGCTATGGTTACACGCCGTATTTCGTCGAAGGGGACGATCCGGCGACAATGCACGAACTCATGGCCACCACGCTCGATGGGGTCACCGCCGACATCCGGCGCATTCAACTTGAAGCGCGCACGCATGGTTTCAAGACCCGGCCGCGCTGGCCGATGATCATCCTCCGCTCCCCCAAGGGATGGACCGGTCCGAAGTCGGTGGATGGCAAACCCACGGAGGGTACGTTCCGCTCGCACCAGGTGCCGATGGGGGACATGAGTCATCCGGGGCACGTCAAGCTCTTGGAAAAATGGATGAAGAGCTACCGGCCGCGGGAGCTGTTTGACCGGACCGGCAGGCTGCGGGCCGAACTCGCCGAACTCGCGCCGACCGGCGGGCGCCGCATGAGCGCCAATCCTCACGCCAACGGCGGCCTCCTGCTGAGGGATCTGCGCTTGCCGGATTTCCGCGACTATGCGGTCAAGGTGACCAGGCCCGGGTTTGTTTTCGGTCAGGCCACCCACACGCAGGGCGAGTTCATCCGTGACGTCATCCGGAGCAATCCGTCCAATTTCCGCATCTTCAGTCCCGACGAAACCAATTCCAACCGCTGGAACGCCGTGTTTGAAGTGACGGATCGTTGCTCGACCGCCGGGATCCTCCCCGATGACGACCACGTGGCGCCGGACGGCCGGGTGATGGAAATGTTGAGCGAACATCAATGTGAAGGCTGGCTGGAGGGATATCTGCTCACCGGTCGGCACGGCTTCTTTTCCTGCTACGAAGCCTTCATCCACATTGTGGACTCGATGTTCAACCAGCACGCGAAGTGGCTCGATGTCGCCGGTGGGATTCCGTGGCGTCGTCCGATCGCTTCGCTGAACTATCTGCTTTCATCGCACGTGTGGCGGCAGGATCACAATGGGTTCAGCCACCAGGATCCCGGCTTCATGGATGTCGTGGCCAATAAGAAAGCCGGGGTTGTGCGGGTCTATCTTCCGCCGGACGCGAACACGCTGCTCTCGGTGACGGCGCACTGCCTGCGCAGCCGCAATTACGTGAACGTCATCGTCGCCGGAAAACAGCCGACGCTGCAGTGGCTCGATATGGATGCCGCCGTCAAACATTGCACCGCCGGGATCGGCATCTGGCCGTGGGCCAGCAACGACCAGGGCGGAGAGCCGGACGTCGTCATGGCGTGCTGTGGCGACGTGCCCACGCTGGAGACGCTTGCCGCCGTGGACATCATGCGCCGGCGGTTTCCCGAACTGAAGGTCAGGGTGGTCAACGTGGTGGATTTGCTGAAACTCCAGCCGCCCGACCAACATCCGCACGGCATGAGTGACAAGGATTTCGATGTGCTTTTCACCAGGGACAAACCGGTCGTTTTTGCGCATCACGGCTATCCGACGCTGATCCATCGGCTCACCTATCGACGCACCAACCACGATAATATTCACGTGCGCGGCTTCATGGAGGAGGGCACCACCACGACGCCGTTCGACATGGTGGTGTTGAACGAGCTCGATCGCTTTCATCTCGTCGCCGAGGTGATTAATCGCGTTCCGACCCTTGGTCACAACGCGGCCCACGCCCAACAGGCACTCCGCGACAAGCTGATCGAACACAAACAATACATCGCCAAACACGGCGAAGACCTGCCGGAGGTCCGGAACTGGAAATGGGGCGCGGCATGAATCAAACTAAAAACGTCAACCGGCGCTTCGTGCCGGCGTGAACATGTAATCACCGGTCGCAATCCCGCCGCGCAAATTGCCGGCGATGCGCCAAACAAGTCCAATCTATGAAATGGTCCCTCAAGCTCGGCAAACTGCTCGGCATTGACGTTTATGTGCACTTCACATTCCTGCTGCTGCTCGCCTTTCTCGGCTTTTATTTCTGGCAGACCACGCAGGATGCAGGGGCCGCCCTGCGCGGAGTCGCCTTCATCGCCGCCTTGTTCGGTTGCGTCCTGCTCCATGAGCTGGGGCATTCCCTGATGGCGCGGCGTTACGGCATCAAGACGCATGACATCACCCTGCTGCCCATTGGCGGTATCGCGCGCCTGGAAAGGATGCCGGAAAAGCCGATGCAGGAGTTCTGGGTCGCGCTGGCCGGACCGGCCGTAAACGTGGTGATCGCGATCGTCCTGCTGGTGGGATTGGCGGCCACCGGGGGATTCGACCCGATGAACGAAACCAGCGTGACCGGCGGCTCCCTCTGGCAGCGGCTGACGGTGTTGAATCTGGTGCTGGTCGCCTTCAATCTCCTGCCCGCCTTCCCGATGGATGGCGGTCGGGTCCTGCGGGCGTTGTTGAGCCTGCGCCTGGGGCGGCGGCGTGCCACGGCCATCGCCGCCAATGTGGGCCAGGCCATGGGCATCCTCTTCGGCATCGTGGGATTTTTCCACAATCCGTTTCTGATTTTTATCGGCATCTTCGTGTATCTCGGCGCGCAGGCCGAGGCCGGCCTCGTTGAAATGCAATCCACCCTGGCCGGTTTGCGCGTGCGCGACGCCATGATGTCGCGTTACCGCACGCTCTCGTCAGAGGACACGCTGCCCAAGGCGGTGGCCGAACTGCTCGCCGGCTCGCAGCATGATTTTCCCGTGATGGAGGACGGCCGGCCGGTCGGCATCCTTCGTCGCAACGATTTGGTCAAGGCCCTCTCCGAGGGACGCCGCGATGCCACCGTCGCCGAGGCGATGTGCCGCGATTGCGAAGGGGTTGACCAGGCCGCCCTCTTGCAGGACGCCGTCGAATCCATGGGTGCCCGAAAATGCAGCACGGTGCCGGTCATGGCTGACGGGCGCCTGGTCGGCCTGCTGACGCTTGAGAACATTTCCGAAATGATCATGGTCAACAACGCCATGGAGCGGCGGGCCGCAACCGGCAGTTAAACCGATGAATCAACCGCAACACTTATGAAAAACAAAGTCTTCAAACAGATCGAACTGACCGGCAGTTCGACCAGGAGCATCGAGGATGCTGTCAACACTGCGCTGGGACGCGCGGGAACGAGCCTCAAGAATCTGAGCTGGTTTCAGGTGGTCGAAACCCGTGGCAGCATCCGGAAGGACCGGGTCAAGGATTGGCAGGTCACCATCAAGGTCGGGTTTGCCGTCGAGTGACATCCGTTCGAATCACCAGTCCGACTCACCGAACGCCGATGTCCCCTGGGCGGCCTTAACCCGGCACAGTCATCTCCGTGCCTGGCGGTGTGGTATCGGTACGTTTCGAGAGACAGGTTGCCTTCAATCCATACGAGGTTGCGCGCGGACCTGGACGAACGCGTTACGGACCGGAACATCGGCGAACTGTCGGAGAATCCCGGCAGTACGGATCAGCCGGGAATATGGAGGTCGAACGGTGGAATCCGAACGAAAATGTGCGATCCATTCTCATCCAAGCCGTGAAAGCTGCCGAGTGCCCGGGCATTACATGCGGTTACGTGGTAACTGTTGTAGGAAAAATCTTTTCCCGGTGCCAGCCGCGGGGTTTTCCCTACGATTTTATCCCCTTCGAGCACGAGCCGGGTGCCGTCGGAATTTTCCAACACCCACTTTCTGCCCAACAGAGTGACCGTCCGGTCCGAGTCATTGCGAATCGTGAGATAGTAGATGAAGGCGTGCGGGCGGTCGCCGGGCAACTGCCCGCCTCCGTGGCGATAGACGAGTTTTTTCAACTCGACGCTCAGGCCGGGTAATTCAAGGGAGGCGCTCATCGGAGTTGCCGAGTAGACACGGGTCGGCTGCCAAAATACATGATAAAGCGTGCCGCGGTTTTTGGCTTTCGTCTTGCGGTGTCATTTCGTGCCCACACAAATGGCAGGGTATATGCAAAAGCTCGCGCTCCTTTCCGTCAGTGACAAACGCGGCCTCGTGGAATTTGCCACGGAGCTGGTCAGGCAGCATGGCTATCGGCTTCTTTCGACAGGAGGGACTGCAAAACTTCTCAGCGAGGCGGGGTTGCCGGTGACGGAAGTAAGCCGGCATACCGGGTTTCCCGAGATCATGGAGGGAAGGGTAAAGACACTGCATCCCAAGATTCACGGGGGTCTGCTTTGCCGCCGGAACAAGGAGGCGCATCTGGCGGAGGCGAAGCAAAACGGCATCGATCTGATCGATCTCGTCGTGGTGAATCTCTATCCGTTTGAACAGACGGTGGCGAAGCAGCATGTCGAATTTGAGGAGGCGGTTGAGAATATCGACATCGGCGGCCCGTCGATGTTGCGCAGTGCGGCGAAGAACCACGAGAGCGTGACGGTCGTCTGCGATCCCGCCGACTACGATGCGGTGCTGGCGGCCGGGACGCCGGAGGAACTCGCGGCCTTGCGCCGCAGGCTCGCGCTGAAGGTTTTTCAACGCACCGCGAGTTATGACGCGGCGATCGCCCGTTATCTGGAGACCCGGCAGGAGGAACCGGACCTGGAGGCGCTCAGCGGTTTCCCCGGCACGTTTACGCTTTCATTAAAAAAAGCGCAGAGTCTCCGTTACGGTGAGAATCCGCACCAGAAGGCCGCGCTGTACGGGAGATTCCACGAACATTTCCAGCAACTCCAGGGGAAGGCGCTCAGCTACAACAACATTCTGGACATCACTTCGGCGACCTACCTGATCGGCGAGTTTGAGCGGCCGACCGTGGCGATCATCAAGCATACGAATCCGTGCGGGGTCGGCAGTGCGGACACGCTGCTGGAGGCTTGGGAGAAGGCCTATGCGACGGACCGGCAGGCGCCGTTTGGCGGAATTATCGTGGTGAACCAGACGATGGACGGTGCGTTGGCCAAAATCATTTCGGAGATATTCACGGAGGTCATCATCGCACCGCGTTTCAGCGATGAAGCCATGGCGACCTTTGGCAGGAAGAAGAACCTGCGCCTGATGGTTGCCCGCGAGGGAATCGGCGCCGACGCGCTGCAGGAAGTGAGATCCGTGATCGGCGGCGTGCTTGTCCAGGACCGGGATCGCACGCTCGGCAACGTGAAGGAATTCAAGGTCGTGACCAAACGGGAACCGACCTCGGACGAATGGGCGTCCATGATGTTCGGCTGGAAGGTCGGCAAACACGTGAAATCGAATTCGATCGTCTATTGCCGCGGCGAACAAACCCTGGGCATCGGCGCGGGCCAGATGGCCCGGGTGGACAGTTCGAGGATCGCGGTATGGAAAGCAGGGGAGGCCAAGCTGGATTTGAAAGGATCGGTGGTGGCGAGCGAAGCACTGTTTCCTTTTGCGGACGGACTGATCGCCGCGGCGGAAGCCGGCGCGACCAGCGCGATCCAGCCCGGCGGGTCCATGCGTGACGAGGAGGTTATCCGCGCCGCTGACGAGCGCGGCATGGCGATGGTCTTTACGGGCAGTCGGCACTTCAAACACTGATCCCTGGAATCGCCGCCGGCCCGGCGGCCGAAATCTTTGCCTTGGCGCGGACGTCCTCTTGGATACCGTGAGGGCATGAAATGCTTTCTTCGTCACGGATTCCTGGCGCTGGTTGTCTTGCTGGCGGGCTGCTACACGGTACCCGAAACGGGACGGACTTCGCTCATTTTGCCGATGGTGAATGATGTGGCGCAGGGCGCGGCGGCTTTCGACGAAATCAAGGCAAAGGAGAAGGTCTCGAACAACCCGCAGCAAAACGAGCGGGTTCACCGGGTCGGGACACGGATCGCGGAGGCGGTGGGCGACGCGTTGCCGAATGCCAAGTGGGAATTTGTCGTATTCGATGCGCCCGACACCATCAATGCGTTCGCGCTCCCCGGGGGGAAGGTCGGGGTTTATACGGGTCTGCTGAAACTGGCCGACTCGGACGATGAACTGGCGATCGTGATGGGACATGAGATCGGGCATGTCACCGCCCGTCACGGCGCGGAACGGATGTCGCAGGCCATGATCGCCGCGGGGGCGGGAGTACTGCTGGACGCCACGACGCGAAACAACAGCAACCACGACCTGATGCTCGCCGGTTATGGCGTGGCGGTCGGCGGAGGCATGCTGATGTTTTCCCGCTCGAATGAAAGCGAGGCCGATTATATCGGGATCCGCTATGCGGCGAAGGCCGGTTACGATCCGCGCGCGGCGGTTACCTTTTGGCAAAAGATGGCCAAGGAAAGCACGGGCTCGAAAATGCCCGCTTTTCTTTCGACCCATCCCTCGCACGAGCATCGCATTGCGGACCTGCAAGGCTGGATGCCGGAGGTGATGCCGATCTATGAAGCGGCCAAGTTGCGTTATCGTTGACCGCAGGTCGTGCTAGCGGGGCCGGCAAACATGGACATGGTTTAGGCCATGTTCGATCCTTTGGAAAAACTTAAGGAGTATGTCCGTCACGCGAGTGTTTCCGCCGATCCGCAATTCAAGGAAGGGATGGTGGGCGCGCAGCGCCTTGTTTCCGGCCTGTTGGATGAAATCGGATTTGCGGTCGAGATCGTGCCGACCGCCCTTCATCCGGTGATCGTGGCCAAACGCGACGGGGATTCCACGTGGCCCCACGTGATCATTTACGGTCACTACGACGTGCAGCCCGCCGACCCGCTGGAAAAATGGACGACACCTCCGTTTGAGGCGACGGTGAAGGAGGGACGAATTTACGGACGAGGCACGGCCGACAACAAGGGGCCGCTGATCGTGCAGATCACCGCCGTGGGACGACTGTTGGAAAAGCATCCGGATCTTCCCTTGCGCATTACCTTCGTGGTGGAAGGAGAGGAGGAGATCGGCAGCAAGAATTTCAAGACGTTCCTGTTGGGAAACAAGGAGAAGCTTCGCGCCGATTTCATTTATTTGTCCGACACGGGAAGTCCGTCCGCCGAGCAAATTGTCATAACCGTCGGTCTTCGCGGGATGCTCGCTTTCGAAGTGGGAATAACCGGGCCGCAATTCGACTTGCATTCCGGTTTGCATGGCGGGGTGCTGATGAATCCGCTTCAAGCCCTGGCCGAACTGTGCGCCTCCCTGCATACCCCCGACGGCCGGGTCAATATCCCGGGATTCTATGACGCTATCGAAGAACCCGAATTGTGGGAACGGGATGAATTGAGGAAACTGGGTCTGGACGAAAAGGACTACGCGAAATTTCTCGGCATCTCGGAGTTTCATTCTCCGCCCGGTTACACGCCATTTGAGGCGATTCGTTTCCTGCCAACCCTTGAGCTCAACGGAATTACCGGCGGCTACCAGGGGGAAGGCACGAAGACGGTGATTCCGGGCAAAGCGAGTGTGAAGATCACCTGTCGCCTGGTACCGGGACAAACGCCTGATAACGTCAAGGAGACGGTTTTCCGGACGATCCGGGAGCGTTGTCCGAAGGGCGTGAGCCTGACGATCGACGAGCAGCATCACGCCACGCCCTATGTGGTCGTCCCGCCCGGTCGCGCGAATACGCCGAAGGACCAGTCGCCGATCCTGGCACGCGGGTTTCGTGCGGTGGACAAAGCGATCGCCGACGTTTGGGGGCGTCCGCCGCTTTATCTGCGCGAGGGAGGCAGCGTCGGGCTTATTGCGGACCTTAATCAGGTTCTCGGTTTGGACGCGGTCATGATGGGCCTTTTCCTTCCCGAGGATAACCTGCACGCGCCGAACGAAAGCTTTCATCTGGGCGTGATGGAAAGGGGGATCGAGGCGTCGCAACGGATGCTGGAGGAACTGGCGAAGGGCGATACGGCCTGACACCCGACACGGTGGCTCCCGTCGGGTGGGTGGCTTGGGCACAAAAAAAGCCGCGGAGCAAACCGCGGCTTTCGACTGAAAAGAGGGGACGGTTATTTCGTCAATTCCACAAAATCCACGCGGCGATCCTTCTGGCGTTCGGCATCGCTGCCGGATTGTTTGGCGTCGGTCGAACCCTTCGAGAGGGTTTCCAACCGGTGGGAATCGACCCCGAGGGTTTGCAGGTATTTCTTGACCGCATTCGCGCGACGGTCGCCAAGTCCAAGATTATATTCGGCGGTGCCGCGCCAGTCACAGCGACCCACGAGGACGAGGTTCTTGCCAGGGTTTTCCTGAAGCCACTTGGCGGCGGCCTGTATTTTGGAACGTTCGGACTGGGAAACGGCGTATCGGTCAAAGTCGAAATAGACGGGCTCCACCACACTGTGGCTCGCCTCATCAAAGGAACCGGCATTGGGATCCCGGCCGGACAAGCCGGTGCCGTCGGCCATCAGGTCAACTCCCTCGGGATTGACGCCGGCCCCCGGCCCCATTGCCGTCGTGGTGGGATCGGGACGGATCGGTTTCTTTTTGCAGCCGGTAATGAACAGCGCGGGAACGACCAACGCCAGACCGAGGAATTTGGAAAGACTCTTCATGATTTTCTGGAAAGAAAGTAGCGTGGCGTGGTTATTGGCGATCGGCCAAAGACGCGCAAGAAGGAAACTTGCAGAAGTCGCGTATTACCAGGACGGGATCCGATGGTCGATCAGGCCGATCTCCAACGAATAACGGGTGAGGCTGGCGACGTCATGCAGATTGAGCTTGCGCATCAGGTTTGTCCGGTGGTTATCGACTGTTTTGACGCTGATATTCAGCTTTTGCGCGATATCCTTGGTGCTATTGCTTTCCGCGACAAGCTTCAGGATTTCCCGCTCACGGTCGGTGAGGGTGTCCACTCCGCCGACGGGGTTGTTGTTTGCCACCACGTTGCGCAGCAACGCCGCGACTCCCGGGCCGAAATAGGTGCCGCCATTCGCGATGGTTTCGAGCCCTTTCTTAAACTCCATCAAGCCGGCCGTTTTTTCAACGAAACCATGAGCCCCGGCCTCAAGCATTTCCCTGACCAACGCAGGGCTTTCATAGCCGGAGAAAATGAGCACCCGCGTACTCTTGAGTTGCTTGCTGATGCGACGGAGGATGTCCACCCCGCTCAGGCCCGGAAGACGCGCATCCAGAACAAGCAGATCGGGTTTCAATTCGAGGCAAAGGGGGCAGGCTTTCAGTCCGTCGCCACACTCTCCGACAATTTCATATGCGGGGTCGATTCTCAGTATTTTCGCCAGCATTTCGCGAATGGCGGTTTGATCTTCGATGATTACAATGCGTTTTGTTTGGGTAAGAGTGGTCACGGGAGAATAAAAATCGATGGGCTAAATGGTTCTTCTATCGAGGACGGTTATGCTGTCTTCCCGGAAACTCAACCTTGGATTAGGCAAAAAGCGGGCTCACAACGGATTGAACTCACGGCTGGTGGGTCGACCGGGACTCGAACCCGGAACCAACAACTTAAAAGGATGCTGCTCTACCATTGAGCTATCGACCCCAGCCGACAAGGGAACGCAGATAATTTTTCCCTTCCGCGGCAAGGCAAGTATTATTTACACTCCAGTGACGTCATTGGCGTTGGAAGCTGTCATTGACCGGGAGCCTGTCACTGGCACAACCTGAAATCGCAGCCAAGGAGGCAGATCTAAAAACCGCCCGAATTACGTGGGAACAATTCTCAAATTTCCGGATCAAAACGAACCTGATCCCATGACCGCGAAAGCCCAGGAAGTAGCCTTGGACCGCCTGCTGGTTGACCGCTTCAAGGGCGGCGATGCGACGGCGTTCGACCAACTCGTCTCCCGTTACTGGGCCCGCATTTATGCCATGACGAATCAACTCCTGCGCAATCAGCAGGATGCCGAGGAGGTCACCCAGGACGCTTTTATCCGCGCTCATCGCGGCTTGGAGAACTTTCGTGGCGATTCGGCGTTTTCCACCTGGCTGTACCAGATCGCGACCAATCTGGCCCGCAATCGCTATTGGTATTGGTGGCGCCGCAAGCGCGACAAATCGATTTCGTTCGATGCACCCGTGAGCGGAGACAACGAGACCACCTTGGCGGAGTTGATCCCGACCGAACAGGAGACTCCGGAGGATGCGACCGTTACCCAGGAATTCGTCAACCGTGTATCGGAATGCATGGAGCTCCTGAACGAAAAGCACCGGGAAATCCTCATCCTGCGCAACGTCCAAAACCTTTCCTACGAGGAAATCGCCGGGATTCTCGGCATCAGCGTCGGCACTGTCAAAAGCCGGATAGCCCGCGCCCGCGAAAGCCTGCGCGAAAAACTGGGAGGAGAATTTGCGCCATGAAAGACAATCGTTTCATCGAATTGGTTAATCTCTACATCGACCGTCAGATCACTCCCGACGAGATGGACCTCCTCGAAGCCGAGCTTCAGGAGCATCCCCGCCGTCGCGAAACCTACCGGCAATACTGCCGGATGCATCGTGCCACCACGATGGTTTACGAAAGTTTCCGGACGGAGAAGGGAGAGGCGCTGGTCGGTAGCGAGCCAATTGCCCGATTCGAATCCGCCGGCCGCCGAAAGACGTCGGTGGGTTATTATGCGGCCGGTTTGGCGGCGGCATGTGTCGCTTTGGTCTTTGCCCGAATGAACCAAGTCCCGGCATCCGGTCCGGCGGTCACCGTCGCCGTTCCGGCTCCCGCTGCCGTGCAATCTTCGCCCGCGATTGTGCAAGCCGCACCGGTGGTGGTTCCCGCGGCGGCGGCCGAGGTTCGGCCGGTTTCCGCAATTGTACAAAACAATCCCCTGGTCGCCGAACAGGACTATGCGGCAATGCTGGCGGCGATGCGCCGCGAAGAGCAACGTGCTTTCGCCAACGGTCGGATCCAGCCGGGCCGGTCGGTGTCGCTGTTTGAAGACGGTGTGTTTGATTCGCAACCGGCCGGAACTGCACGCGCCTTTCGCAATCGGCCGGGCCAGGCTTCCGGTTCCGAGTTCGCGGCGTTCCAGTTCCAGCGCTGATTTTATCCCAGGGCTTTCTTGATCAGGGCCTCGGTCGTAGCCGACGGCCCGAGGGAAACCCAAGCTTGGCGGGCGGATTTGTCGGCGTCAGCCGCCTTGTAGCCGAGCGCAACCAAGGCCATTACCGCATCCCGGATCTTATTTTCAACAGCTGACGGGGTGCCGGCCGGCAAATCGCCGGTGACGGATGAACCCGGGCCCGCCGCGATATCGGCGGGATTCAATTTGTCCCTTAACTCCATCACGAGGCGTTCGGCGGTCTTTCGGCCGATCCCGGGACACTTGGACAGCAGGCTGACGTCGCCGGCGGCGATCGCTCCCTTCAGGGTCGGAAGCGAGAGTTTACTCAATACACTCAGCGCCATTTTCGGGCCGATGCCCGTAACTTTTTCCACCAGGAGCCGGAAGAAGTCGCGCTCATCCTCAGAGGCGAATCCATACAGGGTCTGCGAATCCTCGCGATATACCGCCAGTGTGTGCAGTTTCACCGGCCGGCCGGGTGGGGGGAGCCGCTCTGTGGTCGTTAGCGGGATATGCACCTCGTAGCCCAAACCGCCCGCCTCGATGATGGCATGAAGCGGGGTG